>Ga0307474_10001687_pt1 | contig 15987 bp, 18 predicted proteins | sample atmos_gasesECM1C_2_FD_203312 | JGI IMG/M metagenome (GOLD analysis project Ga0307474, IMG submission 203312) | Hardwood forest soil microbial communities from Morgan-Monroe State Forest, Indiana, United States - atmos_gasesECM1C_05 | ecosystem: Environmental > Terrestrial > Soil > Temperate... | reverse complement strand
GCTGGGCTTCGTCGAGAATCACGACGTCGGGCTTGAGGAATCGGTTGATGTCGTCGGCGTCCCGAACCACCTGCTCATAATTAACGAGGGTGAAAAAGGCGGGCGCCTGATAGAGTTTCAACCGGTCCAGTCGCGTGATGGTTCGGCGCTCGAAGGCGAGCGTTCCGTTCTTGGCGAGGAAGGGCTTGAGAAACGCACGCGTGTCGGCACTCAAGGCCGCTCCACCAAGCATGGGCGTCGGTGCACCATCGCGACGAAAGAAGACCTCGACGCGCGGCGAGCCTTTGGCTGCGGCAGCCCGGAAGGCTCGTGCGCCCATCTTCCTTCTCAACGCAAAGAGCACACCTTCGATGTGCTTGCAGGTCCCAAGGGCATTGACGCGATGGTCGATGCAGCCGCAAGAATTATTGTGGTTGGTCAGATCGCGAATCTCGACCTCGTAAAGGCCTCCGGTTCCTGAGCGCACGCGGAATGTACCGTAAGGACCGAATTGCGGTTCCAGCGCTTCAGCCTTGGCCGCCTCCGTACGTCCGCGCCACTGCCGGATCTGGATCTCGTCCGTATCACTTGTATTCCAGCCTAACACCTGCGGCTTTTCCAAAGCCTTGCGGGCTTTAGTCTTGCGTTTTGTCATGCCTGGACCCGCGCGAATCAGTGGAGGGGAATTGGGGTCAAGGATGGCCGAACGCATCCGTCGCTGCGAGGGTGCCCGGCAAAAAAGCTGTGATCAAGGAGGCCGACCGTTGTGGGATGAGGGTTTTTGCTCGCAAAGCAACGCGGTAGCATTGGTTCTAGACAATTGGCCTGGCAGTAGAGGACATCCAATGCCACGCGTGCGCTGTATCACCGAGATGGGCATGGGCGTCGACGTTCATGGCAAGGACGCGACCAAAGCGGCGAAGCGTGCGGTGTCGGATGCCATCCGCCATTCGAGCCTCGGCTTCTTCCGCATGCTCGGCAAGACCGCGAATGACATGTTCGTCGATGTTACGATCGGCGTGCCGGATCCGAGCGGCGTCGATACAGCGGCCGTTGCGAAAGAGCTGCCTTACGGCACTGTGACCGTAACCGCTGTGAAGGGTGGGCTGGAAATTCCGGCCGAGAGCGGCGGGGATTCCATCATCATCGCCAATGCTGCTGTCATCGTGAGCCTCGACAACGGCGCGGCCAGCTAGAGCGTTTTCGAGCGAAGTCGATACCGGTTCGCATGAAGAAAACGCGTCAAAACAAGAATCTAGAGCTTCGGTTCTGATTCAATCAGAGCCGAAGCTCTAGGCGCGTGCTCGGCTCGCTCAGCAATTTCGGTGCTGCGAGATCACGACGACCAGCTCAAGGCTCCCCGCCGTTTCGGCGGCCGCCATCGCATGCTCAAGGTCGGAGAGTGAGAACACATTCGGCCTGATCGGTCGCAGGTCGAGCTGGTCGGAGCGGACCAAGGCCAGCAGCGGCAGGTAGGCGTTCTGCGCGTGCATGAAATTGCCGATGATTTCCAGGTTGTTGAACATCACCTGGAGGTAGTTGAGAGGAACCGGCGCCGTGCTGCTGCCCATGAGCACGATGCGGCCTCCGCGATAGAGTGCGCCGAGCGCTGCCAGCGTCGAGTTCGGCTCTTTCGCGTTGCCGACCATGTCGAATGCCAGATGCGCGCCGCCGGCCGCGGCACTCCGCAGGGCCGCGGTATCCTTCTCAACGTCACCGCTCAAGACGACCGGTGAGACACGTGAACCACCAGCCTTGGTGAGTTGGTCCAGCATCTCCTTGTTGCGTCCTGCCGCCACGACGTGCGCTGCGCCCATTGCGAGTGCAAGCAGGACGGCAGCAGTGCCATAGGCGCCGGTTGCACCATTGACAATGACAGTCTCGCCGGCCGCGAGTCGTCCGCGCACGAGCCCGCCGTAAGGAACGACACAGCGCGTAATGGCGGTCAGTTGGGCCAGGTCGTAATCGTCGAGTCCTTCAATTGGTGTCACGGCTTGCGCCGGGAACAGCGCATATTCTGCGAGCGTGCCATTTTTCCACGACTGTTGCAGTACATCACCGACGCCGCCGGGAGAGGTGATGCCGATAAGGATCTGCCCCGGCTCTTGCACGTTCTCGCGTGCGACAAGATGGGATGAGGCCACCACGCGCTGACCTGCCTTCAGATGCCAGACATCAGCGCCGACCGCCTCAATGACGCCGACGGCGTTTCCGCCGGGGATGAAGTCCTCGGGCGCGCGATAAGCCTTAAGAGCGCCCTCCAAATAGGGCTTCAGATAGGACATGAGCGACTGCGTCTCGACACGAATAAGAACGCTGCCGGGGCGCACATCGGGAATGGGGGCGTCTACAAACCCGAGCTTGCCGCCCAGGCGGTCGAGCTTCCAGGCCTTCATGGTTGCCCGGCCTGCAGCGGTTGGGCGCGCGCGACCGGCTTCGAAATATTCAACGACGAGGCCGTCCGGATGGCGCGCGGTCAGGTTTCGTCCGCCGGTCACGGTGCGAGGTCTATGGATGATTTCAGCGCCAACTTGTTCAAGCCATGAGGAGAATTCATCAAGCGAGTCGAGATAGAAGATGGCCCCGACCTGTCGAACTGCGTCGACCCGCTCCCTGTCTCCGGCGAGCAGCAGAAATCCTCCCACCTTTGCCGCTTCGACGCCGGTCTCGGGAATCCTGACGCGCCTTTCGCATCCGATACCCTGAAGTCCCTCGTAGAACCGGATCACGTCTTCAAAATGTTCCTCGTCGGTATAGACGCGGAAGGCTCGCTCCTGAATGCGCATGTGCTCTCTCTTCTCGTTCGGCTTCTGTTCGGCTTTCGGCGCATTGTTGCCTTCGCTGCCCGTACAAGCCATAATGAGAGCACCATGAATCCTATTAGACCGTTCGAAACTCCGTCGCCCGATCCGCTCTCGGACGTGCTGTCGCTTCTGGACGTTCAGGGCTTTCTCTCGCGCCGCCTGGAAGCTTCGGGCTTCTGGGCGCTGCGCTTTCCGGATTACCGGCACATGAAGTTCGGCGGGATAATCGAGGGCTCTCGCTGGATATGGATCGAGGGCGTGACCGAGCCGCTGGAGCTCGATGCCGGAGACTTTTATCTCCTGACTCATGGCGGACCCTATTGTTTTGCCAGCGACGTGAAAGCAAAACCCGTGGACGGTCTGGCCTTCATGGAAGAGCATCTGGAGGCTGACGGCGTCGTCCGCTTCAATGGCGGCGAGGGCCGCACCGTCGGCACCGGCGGCCGCTTCACCTTCAACGATGAGACGAGCGGACTCCTTCTCACATCGCTGCCGCCGCTCATTCACATCCGCCACAGCCTGCCGCACGCACGCGCGCTGCGCTCAGCGCTCGACCTCATCACCTTTGAAACCGAAGCGGCGCGGCCGGGCGGCGCGACCATAGGGGCGGGCCTGTGTTCCATCGTGCTGGTGAACATCCTTCGCGCTTATCTCGCAGGCGATGAACGCCCGCGGGGCTGGCTCGGCGCGCTGTCCGATCGGCACATCGGCGCTGCGCTGAAGCTGATGCATGGCAATGTCGCGCGGCGCTGGAAGGTCAGCGATCTCGCGGGCGCAGTGGGCATGTCGCGCACATCGTTTGCCGAGCGGTTCAAGAGCCTTGTCGGCATGGCGCCGCTCGAATACCTGACGTGCTGGCGCATGACGATTGCGCGTGCTGCGCTCAAGCGCGAGGACGCTGATCTCGCAACGATAGCCGAAGCCATCGGCTATGAATCTGACACGGCGTTCAGCCTCGCGTTCAAGCGCACGTTCGGCAGCAGTCCGGGCCGCTACCGGACGCGGATGCAGCGCCTCAACATGGCTGCCTAGGAGCGAGATCCCGTCGTATCGCAGCGTGCGATGCTCCAGATGGCGCAGCTTTGTCGGGATTGCGCACCGGAGGGCCGGGACACGGCCACATCCCCAAAGAACCTAATCGCCGTCCTCGTGGCCACGTCCCGCAGCGACGAGCTCTGGCGCATCGCGGCGGATCTGGGCAGACGCTCGGCTGAGAGCTTTCTCAAGCAGCCTGTTGCACCGCTCGTCGCCTGGATGGCGGATCAGACTGATCAAGGAGTCATCGAGTTTCGTCAACCTCGCTTCGGTCTGCGCACGGCGCGCACCCTGCCGCTGTTGCCGCCGCCGCAAAAGAACTGCTCGGCGCCGTCGGACTCCAGGCCCGATACGCCGATGCCGGGCGGCATGTCCAGACGCTCCAGCGTCTGACCGGTTTTTGGATCGACGCGGCGGAGGTCGCTCTCGTCGCCTTCCCAGGTGGCGTGCCAGAGTTCGCCGTCGACCCAGGTGACGCCGGTGACGAAGCGGTTGGACTCGATGGTGCGCAGAATCTTGCCGGTCTGCGGATCGACCTGGTGGATCTTGCGCGCCCGATATTCACCGACCCAGAGCGAGCCTTCGGCCCAGGCCATGCCGGAATCGCCGCCTCCGCCGGGCGCAGGGATGGTCGCGAGCACGTCGCCGGTCGTGGGATCGATCTTCTGTATTCGGTTCTCGGCAATCTGATACAGATGCTGCCCGTCAAAGGCTGTGCCGGCATGGGCCGCGACATCGATCGCGCGTTCCACCTGGCCGTTCTTCGGATCGAGCGCATTGAGCTTGTCGCCCGAAGCAAACCAGACGCTCTGGCCGTCATAGGTGACGCCACCGACGCGCTCGACGCCCGGAAACGGGCCATATTCCCTGATGATCTCAGCCGCTTCTTGCTTCATGTGTGCTGTCCGATTGCTTGTTAGCTCGCCGCCATCCTAGCCGCCCGGCAGCGGCGCCGGGAGTAACAAGGTCGTCGCGAAACCCGGCAGCGGCGGTGTCAACCATCGCCGCGCGCGACCGCGTCCGAATGACTGGATCTTGCCGGCGCCGGCCAGCTCGTCGAGCGCGCGCTGCACGGTGCGCTGGCTGGCACCAAGCGCGAGCGCCAGCGCGGAGCTCGACCAGGATTCCCCGTCGGCGAGAAGCGCGAGCACAGCCGCGTACTCCTCATCGACCGGCCGCGCCAGCACCACGACCTCGCGCGCGCGGCGTGGCACCAGCGCAAAGCCGTCCTTGGTCGCGCCGACATCGGCAAGGGATCGCAACATGCGGCGCAGCCGTCCCATTTCGACGCGCAGCCGCGCGCGATGCGATTCATCGGCGTGCTTGGCCCGGAACGCCCGCGCGACCAGCGTGCTCCGCGAGACGTCGCCGGGCCACGCCTCGCCGAGCGCACGAGCGAGCGCGAACAGGACGGGGCGGGTTGCGAGCGAGACCTGCGTCGTTCCTTCGCGCACGACGTAACGGCAGGCGTCGACCACCAACGCCTTCGACGCCAGCAGCGCCTCGACGTCTTCGAGCAGCAGCGGGCGTGCCTCGCCGCGGGCAATCAGGCGCGCCGCGGGCGTGTTGAGAACGAGGGCGGCGCTGTCGACTTCCGCATGCAGCGCCGGAATCCCAGCCAGATGCGCTGCGCGCGCGGCGCGGGTGAGCGCTGCGCGCGCCAGTTTGGTTTGCAGTCGGCGCATCGCAATGCCGGCAACGACGAGCTCATGGACGGTGCGTGAGGCGGGTGGGAAGGGGGCGGGATCGAGCTGCGCAAGCTTGCGTTCGGCCTCGTCTAGGCGACCGATCAGGAGCAGGCGACGGATGTCGAGGTTCTGGGCATAGGCCGCATTCAAGCGGTCGCCATGTTCCTCAAGTGTGGCGCGGGCGGCGTCGAGCGCCTTGGCGGGCCAGGTGAGGTCGCGCGAGACCAGCGCGATCTCGGCTTCGGCAACGACGCATCTGGCGCGAGCCATGGCCTCTTTCGGACCAAAGGCGCGTGCCGCGCCGCGCAACAGCGCCTTGGCGCGCACGAGGTCGCCGAGCCTTGCCATCGCGATGCCGCGCAGCGCCAGCGCCGGCGCATCGTCCCGCAAAGCGACACGCTTCAACGCGCCAAGGGGATCGCCTTGTGCGAGCGCGAGCCCTGCTGCCGTGATCAGCGAGTCCATTCGAATCCCGCCACACTTGTCACTCTCACCGTACCTCGCCCGGTACTAGTCTATCTCATGCGGACAAACCAGTAGTCGGAACAAGAAGGCCACTGCCATGGTCGACTGGACAATCCTCTCCCCAACCTTCCTCACCGCTGTCGTCGAGTGGGCCGGGGCGGTTGTGACCGTCTATGCCACCGGCCCTGGCCAGCCGGCGAAGACCATTCGAAGGAGCTGATGATGACAGTACAGTCGGCACAGACGGACCAAGCCATGATGGATGACGAGACTGCCGCCGCCGACGTGCTGGCGCTTGCGGCCGCGCCGACCTTCGCCGTCATGGCGCTGCTGACTGCCGTTCTCGGCGGCGGTCAAACGGACATGATCTGCTCGGCCGCGCATATGTCAGGCTTTGGCGGAATGATCCCGATGTATCTCCTGATGTGCGCCTTCCATCTGGCGCCCTGGCTCGGGCTCATCGTTCGTTGGCGCGGTCGCAGGCGAGGGGCTTGATGTGGCTTGCGCCTCAAGGAGGGACCTGATGCGCTCGACGTCAGCTGGCGTCGCCGGGTTGTGGACCACCATGGTGAGATCGGCCCGGCCGTCGACGGCAAAGCTGGAATATTCCAGCCCGGTGAAGGGCTCAATCGTTGGCCGGCCGGGCATCGGTTCGACGCGGCGCGGGTCTACCGGCTCGCGCTCGAACGCGGCGCTGCCGGCGGCCCGTTTCACGCGGTCGCGGAGGAGGGCGTGCCGTTCAAGGACATCGCTGCCATCATCGGCCGCCACCTGAAACTCCCTGTCGTGAGCAAGACGCCTGAAGAGGCGGAGGAGCATTTTGGCTGGTTTACGAGGTTTGCCGCGATTGACGTTCCGACCTCGAGCGCACGAACCCGCGCGCCGTTGGGCTGGGAGCCTCGGGAAGCTACGCTGCTCGCCGACATGGAACAGCACTATTTCTGATCCGGAAGCGGCTTAGACCAAGCGGTTATTGGCGAGGTGCACGGTGGTCTTGTCACAGGTGGGGTCGACCGCAACTGCGGTCTTCGTCACCTTGCCATGCGACACGGTGTTGTTGCTGATCGCGACATTGCGCGCGCGGCCGACATAGATCGCGCTGTTCGGCTTCACCCCATAGAGCTGGCCGGCGTCAAACGCAGTACCGCGGATAAACGTCTGGCCGACGGCGTTATTGATGATTCTGACGCCATCGGCATTGCTGACGAAGATGGCGTAGAGATAGGAATCGTCGATGTGGTTGCCCTCGATGGTGACGTTGTGGTTCTGGACATTGTTCAGAAAGCCTTTGGCGCTGTCGGGCGCCGCCATGCCGACATAAATCGCTCCCAGTGCGCTGTTGCCGGCGGTTGCCTCGTTGGCGCCGGTGATCGAATGGCTGAAGCGGTTGTTCCTGACCACGAGATTGTCGGCAAATCCTGACTCCGACCAGAAGCCAATGTCGCTACCCGCTTGCACCGCGGTCGCCGAGGAAAACGTGAACTGGCAGTCCTCGATGATCGCATTGGACGCCTTCACCAGCACGCGGCCGCAGGCATGAAAGCTTGAGCGCCTGATAGCGGCGCCCGCGCCGATCCGCGACAGCGAGGTGACGGAGTCGCCGATCTTGAGCGGCAGGTCCTGCTGCAGCGTCACGTCATAGATCAAGTCCGGTTGCGTGGTCGGGCTCTTGTTCTTCCAGAGCGCCGCGATCTTCGCCTTGAGCTCCGGCGCGTGGCGCTTTGCAAATTGCGTGATCTTGGTGCGCCCGAGCGAGCGGAAGCTTGCTTGATCGCAGCTTTCGATCGTGTCACCAGCGGCAAGGCCGATATCCCATTTCGGTGTGAGCAGGTAGCGGCCAGGCGCCGTCTTCGCCACGACGTAGTAATAGAAGCCGTGCACGTTGACGGCGTCGTCTGAGGTGTTGGCAAAGGTGCAATCCTCGATGGTCGGTCCGCGCTCGACAGTGATGAAATGCGAGCCGTCGGAATTGGTGGAGATCAGCCGGTCCGTGGTCGCGCCCTTCGGCCGGGGGCCAGGCACGATCGATACTTTCTGCACAAGCATCGATCCGGGCCCGCCATTTTCAAGGAGCCCCATGCCGGGCGAAGCGAACAACTTTACGTCGATGAAGCTGGTCGCATCGCTGCCGTCGACCACGATGGCATGCGCATAGCCGTTGGCGATGGTGACGACGTCGCCGACCGCAACGGGAAGCTGGCTCGGGAAGCGATCATTGGCGCCCCAGCGCAAATGCACCTTGATCATCCCCGGCGACAGCCGTTCCACTTTCGCCGGGGTGAGGAAATCCCGCGCGCCGGCCTTCAGCGCGCGCGTGCCGCGGTCCATCACCTTGAAGAAGCCGTCGTTGATGCTGGCGAGAAAGGCGGGATCGTCGGGATAGCCGGGATCGACCTTGACCGTGACCTGGGTCGCCGTCTTGTCGAAAGCGGCGATCGTTCCTTGCGTGAACGGGAGCGGGTCGTAGTCGATGGAAAGGTCGCGGATCGTGACGTGGCTGGAGGAAGAGACCAGCAGTGTCGACTCTCGCGTCATGTTGATCAACTGCGCGCAGTTGCCGTTGAGCTCGAATCCGTTGAGCTGCTTGAAGGCGAGGGGACGCTTGATCCGGTAGGCTGCGTTCTTCTGCAAATTGAGGACGATATGAACGGGTCCGCCGCCCTTGGCCGCTCCAGCGGCCGCTTTCTCGATTTCCGCGATCGCCTTGGCGAAGGCGGTATCGGCATCGACGCCGGGAGCGAGAAAATTTGCAATCTCGAAGTTTGCCTCGTTGGCCTGGCCTTGCGCACGCGCCGCGCGCCCGACCAGGGACGCCGCGGCAAAGGAGGAGGCGAGAACGATCGCCCGCCGGCGGCTGAGCGGTTGCATGCGATGGCTCCTTGTGGTCCTAACTCCTGGACCAAGTCGGCAGCATTGTCAGTTCGCCCACATGAACAGGGACCGAACGACATTTTGATGAATACCTGCCCTTGCGCCCGCGCGCAGAACGTTGAAGAAGAAGCTCCGCACAAGGAACAAGATCAGAATGTCCAGGGTCACGCGCGCGACCAAGGCGCTGGAAGATGCCGGTGTCGGCTTCACCGTCCATTCTTACGACTACGATCCCGATGCGGAGCAGATCGGGATGCAGGCGGCCGAGGCCCTCGGCGAGCCGCCGACGCGGGTGCTGAAGACGCTGATGGCGCTGGTCGACGGCAAGCCGGTCTGCGTCATCGTGCCCTCCGACCGCGAGGTCTCGATGAAGAAGCTGGCTGCCGCTTTCGGCGGCAAATCGGCGCAGATGATGAAGCCGCCCGATGCCGAGCGGATGTCCGGCTACAAGGTCGGCGGCATCAGCCCGTTCGGCCAGACGCGGCGGCCGAGAGCCGCGATCGAGGAACAGGCGATGGCGCACGACCTCGTCTACATCAATGGCGGCCAGAGGGGTTTGCAGGTGAGGCTCAGCCCGCGGGACGCTGCGACAGTGCTGGAGGCGGTGGTTGCGGCTGTGGTGGCGTGAGGGGCGTCATGGCATCAGCCCGGTCGCGCAAGTGCTTGTCCGGTTACCGAATTTGCACGGGTCCTCGCAATCACGGATAACCTCTCGGGCCACAGTAGCACGCAGGATCAGTTTCCATGAACCCAGCCTTCGCAAAGGCCGCGCGATGTGTCGCGGCTCTGGTCGTCTGTTGCGGCCTTTCAAGCGTGCCTGTTTCGGCTTCGCATGCGGCTGAGCCCGACGTCTGGATGTCCACCAACGACCCGACCCATGGCGGCGCCGCCGACTTCTGGCAGATGTTTGAGCCAAACGCACCCTGGCAGGCGGCCAGAAAGCATGTCGTGGTGTTCGGCATCGATCAGAATCTTGTTACCAATGGACCCGACAACGAGCTGCGGAAACTCTACGCGGAGCTCAAGGCCAACCACATTGCGCTCGCGATCGGCATCGGCATGCTGACCTGGAGCGAGCAGTGCGGCAAACATGTCGAAGGCTATGTGCCGCCCGGCGGCTCGGCCTACGTTGCCAAGCGCATCAAGGCGCTCGGCGGCGAGCTTGCCTATATCGGCATCGACGAGGCCTTGTGGTTCGGCCGCTATTATTCCGGCGCCAATGCCTGTCACGCTGCGATCGATGCGCTGGCGGCAGATGTAGCCGCCAACTTCAAAGCCTACCAGGCTGAGTTTCCGAACGTGAAGCTCGGCGATGTCGAGCCGCTTGGCCCGCCGCCCGGCGGCGACAAGCCGGGATCGAGCTGGGCCAAAAGCTCACAAGCCTGGATCGACGCGCTGCAGGACAAGACCGGGGCGAAGCTCGCTTTCTTCCATGAAGATATCACCGATTGGCGACGGCCGCTCGGCGAGTATCTTCCGGCGGTCGCGGAGCTGATGCGGACCAACCGCATTCCGTTCGCGCCGATCTTCATCGCCGCGGGCGGCGACGGACCGGATGCGGCCTGGATGGCCAGCGCTGAACATAACATCGACGCGATCCGCAGCCTGCATATGAGCCCGCCGGACCACCTTGTGTTTGCGACCTGGCACGTGCATCCGACGAAAAATCTGCCGGAGACCTCGCCGGAGGCCTTCACTCATTTGATCGATTATTATTTTGCACGGCGCTGAATCAGACGTCGGATCAGGCCATCGCGGACTGGGGCGCTTTCCGGTCAATCCGCTGAGCGCAGTGCTGTTCAGTTATCTCCGCTAGCATCGCTGCCAACGGCTTGAGCGGCCTGCGAGGCTTCCTCGAATGCCCGGCGGTAGGCGTGCGAGTTTGGCGCGAATTGGCGGCGTTCACAACGTTCGATGGAACCGGGAAATCGAGGCATTGTGACAGCGCCCAGCGCCACGCTCTCGCAAGTACGCACGGGCGTCGCCAACTGGCGCTTCAGTTGACCGTTTCCGCTCCTGTGCGAATGAAAATGTTTAGCGCCGCCGGTCGGATTGTTTTCCGCTCGTTCGTCCTCGGGAGGATCCGAAACCCAAGGAGGTCACTGATGGCTTATGTCGATGGATTTGTGCTTCCCGTTCCGAAGGACAAGATCGATGCCTACAAGGCGCTGGCGAAGAGAGCCGGCGATATCTGGAAGGAACATGGCGCGCTTGACTTCGTCGAGTGCGTCGGCGACGACGTGCCGTATGGCGAGGTGACCTCTTTTCCGCGCGCGGTGCTGGCGAAAGAGAACGAGGTCGTTGTCTTCTCCTGGATCGTCTATCGGAACAGGGCCGAGCGCGACACGATCAACGCGAAAGTGATGGCGGATCCTCGCCTCGAGAAGGAATTGCCCTTCGACGGCAAGCGATTGATCTTTGGCGGATTCGAGATGTGGCTTAAGATGTAACGCATGGGCTTCTACCAGCGCCGCGTCGTGCCGTGCCTCACACATCTGGCGATGAGCCAGAGCCAGCTCCAGCCGTTCCGGCAACATGTCGTCGGTGCGGCTGAGGGCAGGGTGCTCGAGATCGGAGTCGGCTCGGGGCTGAACTTCCCACATTACGGCGCCGCGGTCGGCTCCGTAATCGGGCTCGAGCCATCGGCGGAATTGTTGCGCATGGCGCGCCCGCGTGCGCGGGCCGCACCGGTCCCGATTACCCTGCTCGACGCATCGGCCGAGGCGATCCCTCTCGACACTGGCAGCGTCGATACCGTCGTCACGACCTGGAGCTTGTGCACCATCCCGAACGCGTCGTGCGCGCTCGCCGAGATGCGGCGCGTGCTGCGGCCGGGCGGCGCGCTCCTGTTCGTCGAACATGGCCGCGCGCCGGAGGCCGGCGTTGCGCGCTGGCAGGATCGGCTCGATCCATTCTGGTCGTATCTTGCCGGCGGCTGTCATCTCAATCGCAAGATGGACGATCTTGTTGCGGCGGCCGGCTTCCGAATCGAGACGCTGCAAAACCCGCGATTGCCAGGGCCGCGAACGCACACCTATCTCTACGAAGGTCGCGCGCGACCCGCCTGATGACGGGCGGGTGGCGCGGAGCGCTCACTGGATCACGTAGATCGCAATCAAGAGGCCAACGATCATCGTATAGGACACGATTGCCTGAAACGCCGTCATCATCGGCCGCCCGGTCTCGCGGGCGCGTTGCGGATGCAGGGGATCGTACACGACCGACACCGTTGCGCCGACCGCGCTAGTCGTGCTGTTGACCGGCAAGGTTGAGTCGAAGCGCCACCTTTTGCCGCGGCCGTCGGCGAACTCGATGGTCGGCGCACTGAGACCATCCGAGTCCGTGTTGATCTTGACGACCTTACCGGTTGCGGACGCGCGTCGTCGCCTCAGCATGAGTTCATCGCGGGTGAAACGAACAGCGAGCGCCAACAGGAAGAGCGCGCAGATGAAAAGCCAGATTCGCAGATCGCTTGCCTCGACACCCACCGCTGTTGCCGCCGCGCGAAACGGCCACAGCGCGCGATGCGCAGCATCTTCGATCGACCCCCAGAATGCCACCCACTGCAGCTGCATGATTGACCTCTCGTGCCGCCGGAAGCGAGGTCATTTCATACCGGAACAACGGTGGTGAAGTGGTTAAAGATGTTGCGCAAATGCCTGATGTCGCAAAAGATCGGACGGTCAGTACCGGCTCTTGCTACATCCGTCTGAGCCTCTAGACTAGCCACACCAACCAGATGAAGCGAGATCCGATGTCCGATCTTTCCGCCTTTCCGATCACCAGGCGCTGGCCGGCGCAGCATCCAGACCGTCTGCAGCTCTATTCGCTGCCGACGCCGAACGGCGTGAAGGTCTCGATCATGCTGGAGGAGATTGGCTTGCCTTACGAGGTGCATCTGGTCGACTTTGGCAAGGACGACCAGAAGACGCCTGAATTCCTGTCGCTCAATCCCAATGGCAAGATCCCGGCGATCCTCGATCCCAACGGCCCCGGCGGCAAACCGCTGCCGCTGTTCGAGTCCGGCGCCATCCTGCAATATCTCGCAGAGAAGACCGGCAAGCTCATGCCGGTCGATCCGGCACGGCGCTGGCAGACCATTGAATGGGTGCATTTCCAGATCGGAGGCATCGGGCCGATGTTTGGCCAAGTCGGCTTCTTCCACAAATTCGCCGGCAAGGATTTTCCCGACAAGCGGCCGTTGGAGCGCTATGTCAACGAGTCGAGGCGCCTGTTAGACGTGATCGAGCAAAGGCTCGACGGGCGGCAATGGATCATGGACGATGAATACACCATCGCCGACATCTCCATGCTCGGCTGGGTGCGCAACCTGGTCGGCTTCTATGGTGCGCGAGAGCTTGTCGATTTCGACAGCCTCACTCACGTGCCCGCCTGGCTTGCTCGCGCCCTGGCGCGCCCCGCCGTGGAGCGCGGTTTGAACATCCCGAAGCGGCCATGACGAGCGCGCGACGGCGTGACGCGCCGCCGAGATCGCGATGAGATCAGGTTAAATCGTCGTCGCGCTTTGGTTCTTTTGATTGAGCATGATCCCTCGGGTCAAGCCCGAGGGCATGCTTTTCGGAAAACTGCTACACACTTTGCGCTGACGCGGCCCTTCGGGTCCGGATCATGCTCTAATGAGGCGCGATGCCCGTATCCGCAGTCGACTTTGAACGCAGCCTCGAACTGGTAAGCGCCGGCGCTGCCGGGGCGCGCGAGGGCTTGTTCGGCCCAGCGTCGATGACGTGGCGGGTCGACCGCGAGGCGGCGGTGTTTCTTGGTGCCGGCCGGGCGCTGCTGTTGCAGCTCGCCCATCCCTGGGTCGCGGCAGCAGTGGCCGATCAGTCGCGAGTCTTTGCAGATCCGGTCGGGCGCTTTCATCGCACGTTCGGTGTGACCTTCACCATGGTGTTCGGCTCGCTGGACCAGGCGCTTGCCGCGGCGCGAAAACTCTATCACCGTCATGAGGCGGTGACCGGGATCCTGCCGCAATCAGCGGGGCCGTTCGCGGTCGGCTCATCCTATCAAGCCAATGAGGTGGCGGCGCTGCGCTGGGTTCACGCGACGCTGGTCGAGACTGCTCTTCTTGCGCATGAATTGGTGCTGCCGCCGCTTTCCGAGAGCGAGCGCGAGCGCTACTGGTCCGAGGCGCGGCTCTACGCTGCGCTGTTCGGCATTCCGCCGGACAGCCTGCCATCCGACTGGGCGTCGTTCGTCGCCTATAATGAGGCGATGGCGGCGTCCGATGTGCTGACCGTAAGCGCGCCTGCGCGCGACATCGCGCAGCAGATTTTTTCCGGCAAGGTGACGGGCGTCCGGCCACCGCTCTGGTACCGCGCGCTGACGGCCCGGCTCCTGCCCGAACGGCTGCGCGAGTCTTTCGAGCTACCGCTGGGCGAGGCCGAGCAGGCAAGCGCAGCCCGCGCGGTGAGGTGGATACAGCGCCTCTATCCGTCACTGCCTCGGCGGCTTCGGACCGTCGGTCCCTGCCAGGAGGCCGAGGAGCGGCTGAAGGGCAGGGACCAGCCGTCGTTCGCAACGCGCGGCCTCAACCGGCTCTGGATCGGCCGGCCAAGCATGGGACGTCCTTGAGGTCCGCAAGCTGTGCTTCCGGCTGCGTGCGGCGGATATGAGGCTTGCGTCACCTGTGCAAATCCGCCCGCGCCGCGCTGTTTACCTGTCGGCGGTGCGCTAGATTGGCGCCTCTTGAAAGGTTTTGTGCAATGACCATCACCATCTACGGCATCAAGAACTGCGATACCATGAAGAAGGCGCGCGCCTGGCTCGACGACCACGGTGTGGCCTATGATTTCCACGACTACAAGGCTCTCGGCGCGCCCAAGGACAAGCTCAAGCAATGGAGCGACAAGCTCGGTTGGGAAACCTTGCTCAACCGTGCCGGCACCACCTTTCGCAAATTGCCCAACGCCGAGAAGGACGGCCTCAACGAGAAAAAGGCGCTGGCCTTGATGCTGGAGCAGCCCTCTATGATCAAGCGTCCAGTGCTGGAGATGGGAGCCAAGCTTCTGGTCGGCTTCAAGCCGGAAACCTACGCCAAGGAGGTGAAGGCGAAGAAGTGACGGCGGGCGGGAATCTGCGGTTTCGCCAAAAACCAAAAGGAGACGACGGCCGGCGCTGTTCCAGATCGCAAGGTAGTTTCGATTTGCCAGATAGTCCGTGAAGCGCGCGACAATGGAGGCCTGATATTCGCCGTCGTGCCTCAAGGCCGCTGCATGACAACACCGCAGAACGAGGGCAAAATCCCCACTACGGCCACTATAACGGCCACTATAACGGTCTAACCGTGGTGGCCATGATCCGTCTCGATCGGCGTCTCCATCGCCGGGATGTTGGATGCGGCGGCATCCTCGTGTTGGACGGGTTGCAGACCATGATCGACGTCCGTCGTTCCGTGGGCGCCGCCGATCTCCGCGAGAAGCTGATCAGGCGCGATAGGCGGCTGATGATCGATCTGCGGCGTGATGCTACTCGCCATCTGGGTGTATTCGGGTGCGCCTTGTTCATGGCCCGCGCCATGGAGGAACTGTCCGGCATCGCCCTCATGAGGCTGAGCCAGCGCGAGATATTCGCTCGCCGGCGACAACGCCGAGATGTCGCCATGATGTTCCCCGGCAACACTGGTGAAGTCTTGCGCATGCTCGAATGACGCTGCTCCGGCGTCGGCGTGAGCCCAATCATGGTGATCGGCCGTCTGGGATTGTGCGACCAGATCCTGATAGGGCTGTGCCGGATCGGGCACCGAAAAATCGACGTGCCCTTGACCGGAATGCAGACCCATATCGTCGTGGGTCTCGGATCCCTGATGATCCTGGCCGATGTGCAGGCCCATGTCGCCTTGGCCGTCGTGGCTGGCGTGGTCCTGGCCGATGTGCAGGCCCATGTCGCCCTGGCCGTCGTGGCTGGCGTGGTCCTGGCTAATGTGCAGGCCCATGTCGCCTTGGCCGTCGTGGCTGGCGTGGTCCTGGCCGATGTGCAGGCCCATGTCGCCTTGGCCGTCGTGGCTGGCGTGGTCCTGGCTAATGTGCAGGCCCATGTCGCCATGGTCGTCATGGCTGGCGTGGTCTTGGCCGATGTGCAACCCCGCGTCGCCATGGCCATCGTGGGCGCCCTGGTCCTGGCCGATG
>Ga0307474_10001686_pt1 | contig 15989 bp, 14 predicted proteins | sample atmos_gasesECM1C_2_FD_203312 | JGI IMG/M metagenome (GOLD analysis project Ga0307474, IMG submission 203312) | Hardwood forest soil microbial communities from Morgan-Monroe State Forest, Indiana, United States - atmos_gasesECM1C_05 | ecosystem: Environmental > Terrestrial > Soil > Temperate... | reverse complement strand
CGCCGGAGTTTCATCCCGAAGGCGACGTGTTCGTGCATACGCTGCTGCTGCTCGAAAACCTGCCGCTTCCCTGCCCACCCGCGTTGGCTTGGGGAGCCCTGCTGCACGACGTAGGCAAACCAGCGACATTCCGCGCCGCTCCCGACCGCATCCGTTTCGATGGCCACGTGGAGGTCGGGGTTAAAATTGCGGAGGAGATTTGCACGCGTCTGCGTTTTTCAAATCACGACGCAGACCAGGTGCTCTCTCTGGTCGACAATCACATGCGCTTCGGCCACGTCACGCGCATGAAAGAATCGACCTTGAAGAAATTCATGCGGCTCGCCCGCTTCGACGAACATCTTGCTCTCCACCGCGCCGACAGCCTCGCCAGCCACCGCAATCTCAGCACCTACGACTTTCTTCAAAAGAAGCTCGCGGAGATTCCTCCGGAAACCATTCGCCCGTCTGCGTTGATGACAGGCGACGATTTGATCGCCGCCGGATATGTCCCGGGTCCCAGGTTCCGAGAAATTCTCGAAGCTGTGGAAGATGCTCAACTGGAAGGGAGACTGGTCTCGCGCGAGGACGCTCTCGAGTTCGTCAAGAACGCGTTCCCTCTCTGATAGTGCAGTCTCGAAGGTCACGTCGGATTAATCAGAGTGCTAGAATCGAAACCTCCAACGGTGTTTAAGAAACTGAAACACCGTGCTTCACCAGGTGTGCACTGGAGCAGTTGGGCGTGGGACGAGAAAAGGTCGTGGTGGGCTGGCTGCGCCGCGTTCCGAAGGGCGAAGCGCCCCTGCTTGCCTGGCCCTTGGTTTGCGGCTCCCCAGTGGCCGGGAGCGCACACGTGCTGTTCAGTTTGCCCGATGCAGTTCTCCGGGTTGAAGTTCGCGACGCGGGATGGCAACGTGAAGTGCATAGCATCGCTTTCCGTTGTCTTGCCACCCTGAAGCGTTACGGTGGCGAAAAAGTGGAGAGGATCGACTGTGTGATTTCACAAGGAAAGCAGGAATGAGTCCTCGAGGGAAAATGAAAGTTACGGAAAAGGACGTGACCTACGTGGCCGATCTCGCTAACCTGGAACTTTCCACCGACGAGCGAATCGGCATGGTACGCGATCTGAACTCCATTCTCGATTACGTCGAGATGCTCAACCGACTGGATACGTCGAAGGTCGAGCCGATGGCGCAAGTATCGGACCGCTATGGCGTGGACGAATCGAAGCAAGGTAGTGACCGGTTTGCCTATGCGAATCGCGAGGATATCCCGGAGGGACTGCGGAAATCCCTGTCCCAGGAGTCGGCCTTGGCAAACGCGCCCGATGCGGATGGAACTTTCTTCCGGGTGCCGAAGGTGATTGAGAGGTAGTGGCCAGCGGTCAGTCTGCGATGTGCGGTGTTTACTGACCACCTTAAGGCTTCTCCATGGAACTGACTCAACACACGGTTGACTCTGCTCGCTCCGCTATACAGGAGCGCAAGACCACGGCGCTCGCGCTCGCCGAGGCGCACTACGCGCGCATCCAAAAAGAAGACGGCCAAATCGGCGCGTATCTCACCCTCTGCAAAGAGCGCGCTCTCGAACAAGCGGATCGTATCGACCGCATGGCCGCCGAAGGTAAGCCCCTGCCGCCGCTGGGCGGTGTTCCAGTCGGTATTAAGGATGTGATGTCGACTCGGGGAGTCCGCACCACGGCAGGATCGAAAATTCTCGGCAACTACATCCCCCCCTACGACTGCACAGCCGTCGCGCGCATGGAAGCCGCAGGCGCGGTGATTCTCGGCAAAACCAACTGCGACGAGTTTGCCATGGGTTCTTCGAATGAGAACTCCGCATTCCATCCCGTACGCAATCCTCGCGATTTGACACGCGTACCCGGAGGATCTTCCGGCGGTTCGGCGGCCGCAGTTGCTGCAGATATGGCGGTCGTCGCCCTCGGTTCCGACACCGGCGGTTCGATCCGGCAGCCGGCGTCCTTCTGCGGCGTAGTCGGACTGATGCCCACCTACGGACGGGTTTCCCGCTACGGCCTGATCGCCTTTGCCTCTTCGCTCGATCACATCGGACCGCTGGCCAAGACAGTGAAGGACGCGGCTCTGGTGCTCGGTACACTCGCCGGTCGCGATCCCATGGATTCGACATCAGCGAATGTGCCCGTACCGGATTATGTCGCCGCTCTTGACGAGCCCGTGCGCGGCCTGAAGCTGGGCGTGGCGAAGGAATATTTCGGCGATGGATTGGACGACGAAGTCCGCCACGCCGTGGAATCGGCGATCGACAAGTTGAAAATCCTGGGATGTGAAGTGGTTCCGGTCTCGTTACCGCACACCCCCTACGCAATTCCCACCTACTACCTGATCGCAACTGCAGAAGCATCCTCCAACCTGGCCCGCTACGACGGTGTTCGCTACAGCTACCGGGCGTCGGGAGTGAAGTCGCTCTCGGAGATGTATCGTCGCACTCGCGACGAGGGCTTCGGCGCCGAAGTAAAGCGTCGCATCATGCTCGGCACTTACGCGCTGAGTGCAGGTTACTACGACGCGTATTATTTGAAAGCGCAGAAGGTACGCACGCTGCTGGCGCGCGATTTCGAGGACGCCTTCCGCCAGGTGGATGCAATCATCACGCCGACCAGTCCGACGGCCGCGTTTCGATTGGGTGAGAAGTCTAACGATCCGCTCGCCATGTATCTGGCTGATATCTACACGGTGACAGCCGATCTTGCTGGTATTCCGGGGATTTCAATTCCGTGCGGCTTGACGAAAGATAAGCTTCCGATCGGACTGCAGATTCTGGGTAAGCATTTTGACGAGGCGAACATTCTTCGGATCGCGCATGCCTATGAAAAAGAGGCTCAGATTGGATCGTAATAGCGCTCTCCCGCGCAGGCCCGGCAGAGCACCTTCTCTCTGGTACGAACTTCTCTGCGGAAGTTGATGCCTTCGCCACATAGTTCGCACACGATGCGTTCGCCTTTATATCCTGGAAATTCTTCCGGCGGCAGTTCGACCTTCACCCATTGCATGGTGAAAAGATCGTCGTCCGTGATCTCACGGTAGGCCAGCATCTGCTGCTGATTCTTGTCTGCGATTTCGGGATGCATCTGGCGGGCAAGATTCTTAGAAGATTCCCTGGCCGCGATCCGAATTGCTTTGCCACTGCTTACATCCACGAACGTCGCCGCAACCTTCCCCCAGTCGCGGAACTTCAGGGCGCGTTTACCCAGACGGCAACCCGTGACTACAGCAACAGCGTCGGTGGCGCAGCGGTCGATTTCGACGAAGGTGACGAGCCGCTTGCGGTCGTTGCCGTGCGGATCATTGATCCCGAGCTTGATCAGGCCCAGCATCGCCAACCGCACACCTAGAACCTGTCCAGCGCAGAGATGCCCGTGAGCCTGCTCGGCATCGCGGAGATATTCATCGAGGGATTTCATAGAGACCTGACCGCGTTGAGCCATCAGCTTTCAGCTTACCACCGGCAGGATCACTTCCTTCTCCAGCGCACACCGTCCTTTGTATTCTCGATGATGATGCCTGCGCCGGTGAGTTCCGCGCGCAGGGCGTCGGAAAGCTTGAAATTGCGGGCATTCCGGGCCGTCCCCATTTCAGCGATTTTCCGTTCGATATCGGCGTCGGACAGTTGCTCGGACTGTACCGCCTGCCGTAACTCCGCGCTGATGTCTTGTTCTCGGCCTTCGGTCGAAGCCCAGTCTAAAACCTGCTTCATCTTCGACCCATCATCATCCTGGAGCACGGCGAAAATCTCATCAAACTTTTCCAGCGCCATAAGCAACGCTGCAACATCATCCTGCCCGATTTCATGCGCATCAATGGCGGCATTGGCGCGGCGCACCATTTCAAAGATGGCAGCCTGCGCTTGCGCCGTGTTCAGGTCGTCGTCCAACGAAGCCGTCATCCGGTCAAGGGTCTCGCTGGCGAGCGATTTCATTTCCGGATTGCTGCCCGACTTAAAATTCCCGGCGGTCAACCGCTGGCGAAAATTGCGGAGTCGTTCCACCGACACAGCCGCTTGCTTCAGCCCATCAAAGGTAAAATTCAACTGATTACGATAGGGCACCGAGGCAAGAAGATAGCGGATCGACGAGGGTTTATGTCCCTTCAGCACCAGGTCTCGCAAGGTGTAGAAATTTCCCAGGCTTTTGGACATTTTCTCGCCCTCAACCAGCAGGAAGCGGACATGAAACCAGAAACGGGCGAACGTCTCTCCTGTGAGTGATTCCGATTGCGCGATCTCGTTTTCGTGATGCGGGAAAACCAAGTCTTCTCCGCCAGCATGCAGATCGAACGTCTCCCCCAATTCTTCCATCGACATCACCGAGCACTCCAGGTGCCAACCCGGCCGTCCCGGTCCGATCGAAGTATCCCAGAAAGCCTCGCCTGGCTTGGGCGCTTTCCAGATAGCAAAGTCGCGCGCGCTGTCTTTTTCGTACTCGTCCACATCGACGCGGGCGCCGTCGATCATCCCGCCGAAATCTTTCTTGGAAAGTTTGCCGTACTGCGGAAAGCTGGCAATTCGAAAGTAGTAGGATCCATCCTCGGTGCGGTAGGCGTTGTTTTTCTCGACAAGTTTTGCCACGAAATCCGCCATCGGCACAATGTGTTCGGTAGCTCGCACCAGAGTGGGCTGTTCAATGCCGACCAAGGTAGAGTCTTCCAGAAATGCTTTCTCGAATTTCGCAGTATATTGCTGAACGCTCACTCCGTCGCTGGCAGCGTTGCGGATAATTTTATCGTCAACGTCTGTGATGTTCATGACGTAGCGCACTCTGTAGCCGCGCTGGCGCATGAATCGCTGCAGTATATCTACGGCAATGAATGTACGGAAGTTGCCGATGTGGCCATAGCCGTAAACGGTTGGGCCGCAGGCATACATGCGGACTTCACCGTCGCGAAGCGGAAGGAATTCCTCGATCTGCGACGACATGGTGTTGTAAAGGCGTAGGGCCATAGGATGGTGTGCGCTCAGAAGACGAACCCCCAATTCTAGGGGGATGCGAGAAAGAGGGTCAACTGGCAGGGATATCGGCCGAAGAACTTGGCGCCAACGCATGAGTCTGCGTGTGAGAGCGCAGCCTTTGTTGTACGAGAAAGACGTAGTGCAAAGCCGAAATGATCGTGAACGCAAATGTGGCGCGCAAGAAAACCGTGCGTGTAATCCATACCCACCGTTGCGGCCTCAGACTAAGCAGCATCACAAAGAAAACCGCGGCAATCTGGGAAAAGGTGTTTGCTTTGCCAAAAATACTGGGCTGGAAGTTGCGCAGTCCTGCAATGGCAAACAGCACGGCACTGGCCGCCAGGATGGAAATATCACGGCTGAAAACCAGCACAAAGAACTTCCACGGAATCTTATGCAAGATGGAGAGCACCAGAAACAGGGTACTCAATAGCAGTTTATCCGCAATAGGATCGAGATACTGGCCGAGCAAGGTCTGCTGGTGCAACTTGCGGGCCAGCAAGCCATCCAGGCCATCGCTGAAGCCTGCGATCACGAAGAGAACTAAGGCCCAGCGATAGCGGCCGTCGACCAGTTCGATCACGATGAAGGGAACGAAAATCATGCGCAGCATTGTGAGCTGATTGGGCGCGGTGAAGACCTGAGAGAGCCTCATGCGGATTCTTTCTTCGGAACAGCTGCGCGCGCCGCACTCTCCTCAGGATCGATCGTGCTCGTGCTGCCTGCCAACCGAGATCCCAGCGTTTCGGCTGGACGAAGACCGGTCTTGGCCGAAAAGCGCTGCGAAAGTGAAGGTAAACTTCCGTCGGGCAGATCAAGTTCGACGCGTTCAATGCGATGCATTGGGAAAAAAACCACAGCCGGCGTGAAGGGTTCACCATCTTTCACCATCACCACAAGGTCTTCAAAAGAAGCCAACTCAATACCACTCAAGCTGACCCCTTCGGGCGCCAACGAAAGAATCATGCCCCAGAATTTGTCTCGGGGATTGCCAAGTGTCACGACGACCATCGACCCAGGAACGAAAGGATCGCGAGCGGGCGTTTGTGCGCCAGCGTTGTTATCGCCCCGCTGAGAGTTTCCGTGCATCGAACGATTGTCGCCGCCGCCGTCCGGATTTTGCAACTGGCAAAAGCGGTTCACCCGGCTTATGAATAGCTAGACAGCGGGCAGCCACTAGGCATGACGTCGCGTTCTCCTGCCGGCCTTCCGCTGCGTTCTTTGAGATCTCTTCATTGCCCTGCGCTGTTTCCTGGCTGCCCTCCTTGTAGCTTTTCGCTGCTGCTTCGCCGCCTTTCGCGCTTCGCGCCCGTTCTCGCCGATGTTGGTTCGTTCAGCCTTGCCGGGCATCGCCCAGGCAACGCTCGAGGCGAGCAGCAACATTAAAGCCACAATTCGTTTCATAAGCTCTCCACATGGAAGATCTTCAGCGATCTTACACCGAAGTCGCGCCGCGTTGCGCAACGTAGTCCATCGACGGACCATGGTATATAAGACGCAGTTGCCGCAGCTAAAGCCGGAACATGATTCAGTGACGTGGGCGATTGCAACTTCGCGTACTCCGCTCGGGCTTCCTTCAGGATGGGGATGTCTGGCTCAGCATTTTTCCAGAGGCTGAGAAAAGCTTTGTAGGCGGCGGAGCGACTACACGCCGGTGTCGGTAAACGCGGCAAAACCCGCGAGCGTATGCCGGCTAATCGCCTTCAGCTATTGAGTTCTAATTCGCCGGCGCGAGTATCGCATCCAGCCGATCTGGGGTTGCCTCGACTCTCTCCAAGTGCGGGTAGCGCAGTCCGCCGTGGTAGCCCAGAGAGACTGTGACAAATTCGTCACCCCGCTTAAGCAAGAGCTTGATTGGTTCCTGACTTTTCTCTGCGGCGAGGATGGTTTCGCGCAGGACTGCGGGAGTGTACTTCTGATCGTTGACGGCTTGCAGTTGCATATCCGGCGTGATGCCAGCTTTGAAAGCCAGACTGTCCCACCAAACCTGATCAATGCCGCCATGGGAATCGGAGCCGCTGATGTCTGACTTTAGCGAGAAGCCCAGTGAGGTAGCGAAGCTCACTCCATGAACGCTCTCTGCCTTCTTCAGCCACTCCGGTTCGTTATCGTTGTAGACGAGCCGATATCCGCCCTGCGTAAAACCGTTCTCGGGAACGTTCGGGTTGACCTCGTAAACCCGGGCACGGAGCAATCCTGCCCAATCGTAGGGTTGCACGGTATTCAAGGCCTTCACGATGTCGTCAAACGTATAAGTAACGGTGACAAAGCTCCCGTTATCGATCCCGAAAAAGAGCTTGGCGAAATCGTCAAGAGACTTCTTTCCCCCGCTCAGTTCGCGGATCTTCGTGTCGACGTCGAGCCAGACGAGGTCTGACTCCGGATAGTAGTCGTAGGAACGCTGCCAGCTTTGCCAGGTCTCCGGGACAAGGCGAGACGAAATAATGGGCTCTTTGGTGGTGTCTTGCAAAGAGCGCCAGGTGCGTCCCGGACTGATTTCGAAGCCCGCGGCGATTTGTGCGAATACATCGCGGGCCTGCTCGGGAGTACGCATTCCGGAACGCGCTGTGAGCACGTTGCCGTAATAGTCCGTCAATCCCTCATAGACCCATAGCAGGTCGTTGCGCATCGGAACATTGAAGTTGGGTGTCCACAAGTCAGCCGGCCGGCGGAACTTGCCGTTCCACGAATGGGTGTATTCGTGTGGCAGGAGAGCCCGGCCGGCAACTCCTGCACCCCAGTCCGTGAAGTAATTGGCGCGAGAACCGTCCTCACTCGATTGATGGTGCTCCAGGCCTTTGCCGCTGACAATGTCGCTGACAGAAAAGAGAAAATCATAGCGATCGTAGTGATGCGAATTGAAAAGCTTCTGCGCCTCGATCACAAGGCTCTTGTGGTATTGCAGCTCTTCCGGAGTGATCTCGAGATCGGCAGGTTTGTCGGCGAAGACATCGAGGTACACCGGGTTGTCCGGCCCAGTGGACAGGTCTAAACGCTTGAAATTGACGCCCGCGTAAAGGGGGGAATCGACGAGCGTATTCAGCGTCGTTTCTTTGAACTGAACCAGATTGCCATTCTGGGATTTCACGTCCAGGGAGCAGGCGAATTGCCATGCCTCCGGCAAACGGATCGCAGTTTCGAATTTGATATCGCGCGAGAAGTGTCCCGCGGGATAGAGAAGCACGCTGTTCCAGGTAACGTCGGCGAACTTCGCGGAAATGCGGCCTCGTTTTGGATCCTGCGGGGCCAGGTACTGGAAATTTATATCGAGCGTTGTTGCGTCTTTTGGCGCCTCGACATGGAACGCGTAGATGTCCACGCGGTCGCGCACCCATGGGATGCGTTTGCCATTCACCGTGACGATGAGGCCGGCGAGTTCGCTCGCTGGGTTCGACGGCGAGTGCGTCCCGGGAAGCCACTCGGGGTAGAGCAGCGTAATATCGCGGCCCTTGATGGGAATCGACTCGTGCACACTCAGTATGCGATCCGTTATGTTGGTGGCATCGACGAGCAGCGAAATCGTGCCGGGATAAGGCGTGTCAGCCGGCGCAACAATGGGCGGAGGAAGCGGTACGGGCTGTGGGCCGGGTGAATTCTGCGCATGCGCGGTTGCGGTTAGGGCAATGCACAAAGCCGCGACAACCGCTGCGGCGCCACTACGATAGGAAAATGAATGCGGCATGCCGATCCTCCGAAGCTCCGAACTTTAACTTTAAACGATGCGGTAGGGAAATGGTTTGGTCGATTACTCGGGCAGAATCCTACGTGCGCCAAACAATCAAGTCAATGAAGCTTAGGATTTGGCGAGGCCTCAAAAGGATGGGTGACGTAAACCGTCATACGCTCAACGACCGAGTTTCGACCGCGGACTAGAGGACGCCGGGATAAGGCAGCGACGATGGTAGAAATGTCATCCTGCATAGCTCGGCGCGATTTTGCGAAACGGTTCGAACGCCCGGCACACCGGCTGCAAGTAAAACCTTGAGAGAGTGGTCGATGATCGATTTGGAATCCCAGTAGCATGCGACCCGGCTATAGGGCTTGCAGAAGTCGTGATCGCGCGATGTGTAGCGATAACGTCCTTTTATCGCAACTCATCCAACATCGCGCATCACGTCCAAGAAGCGGACTTCGGGCCCGCTCCGTTTCGGATTCTTGGCCAGTAGAGGGACGTACACACCTGTGAGGATGTTTCCAGGCTGACGAGGCCCCTCACACATCTCCTTAGCAACGTCGGAAACCAACGAGCCCTTGCCTTCGTGGGAGCAACTCAGGATCCGTGACTGATCGTGGTAGCCACCATGATCTCACGACCGATCGGAACCTCTATTTTATGCCCGTATTTTATGCATTGACTGCATTGGTGGAGAATTGCTACGCTCTTGCTCAGCAAGCCTTTGTCAAGTACCCGCTGAATAACCCGCCTGCAGCCGCAGGAGTTACCATGACAAAAAAACTAGAGTTTTCCGAGAGCGTCAGAATCGTTCAATCCGCGCTCGAGACCATCCGGCAATGCGAAGGTTTAGGCCCTAAAGATACCCTTGGAGAGCTCTTTCCCGATGAGAATGAGCGGGAGAATTTCCGGGAAACGGTGGTGAAGTTTGTCGGCGCGCGGGAGTACGAAATCGGGGCGGAAAAAATTCCGATCCATCTGTATACGACGCTCGGCCAAATTGCGCAAGCGGTGGCGATGTTCGCACTGCCTGACACCCTTGCGCACGAACTGCACCATAAAGGGAGCTCCGGAAAATCGATTAAAGAAGTCCAGCTGCCACCCAGACCACGAAAAGATATTGCCTTCGAGTTGCCCGGCAAGCCATCCGCCCCCAAATCGGATGACTCTGAGCCTGGGGGGCCCTCAAAAGACGACGCCGACGAGCCGAAAGTCGAGGAACAAAAGCAGCTCCACAGAATAGAAAAGGAATTACACAAAGAGTCTCTCTAGGGAAGGGCGGCGACGAGCCAAAGGTCACTGCGCGCGACGAAAGACGCCAAGGTAGGGTCATCCGCGGAAGAAATGGCCACCACCGCGGACATTCCCTCCGCGTCTCTCTGCAGATCCAGAACAAACAGATCGTTCAGCAGAAGAGAAGTAGTACCGCGTTCGCGCGGTGCGACCATAAGCACGGCTTTGAAGGGTGGGTACATGCCTGCAAAGACGGAGGTGGGCTGCAGCTTTAGGCGCACGATGGTGCGGCCATGTAGCTCCGTGCTTAGACGCGGCCCGGAACTCAACTTCTTGGGATCGATGGGCACGCAAGGTTTCAGATACTCGAGCGAATAGCGTCCAACGAGATCGTCCAGTGACTTCTGCGCCGGGGCCATCCCGCTCTTGCAGGATACTTGTAGATCCGGCGTGGTAATCAAGTGAAAAGGAGGCAGGCCAGACTTTAGCACTGCTTGCGACGCCTTGGGCGGGGAGGTCGTGTGACGGTCACGCCAAACAGCAAAGGCTATGAAGACTATTGCGAGCAGCACCATGATATCGAAACGATGGTTACGGATGCGGCCCTCGGTAAAAGGAAGGGATCGCCTGAGAAAATCCTCGGACCTTTGCCGAGCCAGGTATCGGTATCGTGCGACGAAGTCTCGTATTCTGGCCGCAGCCGGGCCAAACTGATCGGGAAATTGCGGGTCCTGCGATACGCGGTCGGTGAGCTGATCGGCGGTGCGCACGTTTTGCACGGCCAGCGCGAGCCGATCCGGTTCGGGAAGCGAATTGATAGGATCTAATGGCACGAATCTTGGTTCACCTCAAAGGGTGGCAGATTTCACGGCGTAGAAAATCTTGAGAGTCGCGCCTGGCGGAATCGGACCGACCAGGAATCCCGGGGGAGCCATCTGGCAGACATTGACGAGTCCCAGGGAGACGGTAGCGGAATCGGCGACAAACTTGTAGCCATCGGGGAGGAAGTCGATAACCGTGAGGGAATTGACCTGGCGGCGGGTGTCTGAATTCGTCAACTCGATTACCACAGGGGTTCTGAAATTTTCCTGTTGCCTCCTGAAGCGGCGGCGCACCTGTAACTTGCTGTCCACGGGATAGGGGATCACTCGCGTTAAGGGTTCATCGTAAGGCAGAGGCGCCTTGCGATCTTCGGCATAGAGCAGTTGACTGGAAATCTTGAGCCAAACGGCGCGTTCCTCCTGGAAGGAAAGAGGCTTTTGGTGATAGCCGAGGGCCTCCAGGAGCGGAAGCCTGTAAAGGTCGAAAGCCGATTTCACTTGCTGGCCCCAAGCAGCAGCGCGATTTATGGAGAAGTAGTAGAAAATCATTGCCACTAGGGCAAACAGCAAATACCGCCAGAGCCAGGGAAAGATAAAGGTCCACTGAAACGGCGCTCGCACTGCGAGACCGATGGCCAGGATGCCCAACGCAGTGACGCCGCTGAGGAAGGACATGTTCAGCATGAAATCGAAAGTGGTCTTGGACTCGTCGATGGAGGAAGCAAACGTGGGATCAATTTTTGCAATCAGACGAGGCCACAAAGGAATGGAGTCCATGCCATAGGCTTGGTACGGATACCGCTCGAAGCAACGGATCACGTTACCGAGACGAGTGGGCATTAGGAGCGATGGGTCATCCGGGAACCTGGAATTCAAGAACAGGCTGAGGATGGATTCCTGGTCGATAACATCAAGGAGAAGCGGGTCACCGGGATTCACTCGGGTCATTTCTGCGCGCATCGCCGTGGCCTCAGCCGAAAGACGCTGGGCCTTGGTGAACTTGCACTTTTCGAGGAGACGGAGGCTTCTCCCAATCCAGGAGCCCTGCCAAGGATAGCCTTCGTAAAATTGGATGATCGGAGTATTCAGGTCATAGAGCAGTCCTGTGATAACGAACACTACAACTGACAGCACCACTGCGGGCCATTTTTCGTCGCCCACAGCAATTTTTGCCAGAACAGAGGGGAGACGCGCGGTAAGGGGCAGCAGAGGAGCAACCAGAAGCATGTTCAGCACGGTGATGATCACCACTGGAAACATGGTGCCGAGAACGATCATTTTTGCGAACTTGCCTGAGATTGCGGATAACAGGTTGCCCATGTGTTGCCACCTCAGCGAAGACTCGGCCACGGCGATGGCCGGAAACTGCGTCCATTCCTAGAGCGAATAATATTCCAGGTAGACCTGTATTTCGCCCGAATGCTTAGGAAACTCTTCCGGTTTGTCGTTCATGGTGAGAAAAACGGGACCGCCATCGGTGGCGGCCGGCAGAGCGATGATGGCGTCGGAGCCGACGGCGAAGACTCTCTTATTCCCATAGGGGGTGGTCACGCCGGGAGTTGAGTCCGGGAGGTCGGCGGTGCTGCCACCGATTTTCCCGATCAGCGCACCGTACGGGGCGGAATTGCAAAGCATCGCGGCTTTGACGATAGAGCTAGAGTTGCCGCTAGAGCCCGGTGGAGCATCGGTGACCTTCGGCCTTGGGGAAGGGTCGCCGTCCGGCCCACACGGCTTACCGGGGACCGCATTCCATACCACTGGCGTGGGTCGCGCTCTGTGGTCAGCGGTTAGCGTGTGGATGCGCAGCAATCGCGAGCCTGGGACGAACTCGGTCGCCAAGGTCCAATAGCCCACCGGGTGGGCGAGAATGTTCACAATTCCTAGCGGCTGCCACGCGAGAGTCATGGTTTTCGCGTCACTTCCTGAAAGTTTAGTTGGGTACGCACTGCCACGTGCAGACCTCCTTGCCACCCGCCTGAGATTCGCAGACTTTTCCCCAGTGCTGGCCGTCGGGACATTGGTCGTTGGTGGCAAATTGCATGGAGCGCAAAGAAAGGCCGGTAATTCCCTTGCTGGCCAGTCTACTATGGATTATTTCCCGCAATTCGTCGACAAATCCATGAACGGGATGTTTCGAGGGAGTAGACTTTCGTCGCGCGCTCTTCTTCTTTTCCTTTGGGGTTTGCTTGCGATTTTTCGCTTTTTTCACAGGAGCCTCTTTTCCTCACTTCGTTGGAATTTTCACTGGGGTAGGGGCCGGAGAAACCGTCACCGCAATGGTTGCCATATTTTTGGAATCGACCTGAAGGAGCAGCTCCTGTCGACCTTCCTTGCCGGTTACATCGCGGCTGAGTAGCACCTGAATCTGGCTGGTTTTTGGTGCGGCAGCGTCTGAAGCTGCGTCGGCAGTGGTGTCGGAGCTTGAGGCCGATGCAGCGTCAGCCTCTGAAGATTTTGCCCTGGCAGCGACGGCCCAGAAGGTCAGAGGCTTGCCTTCGAAGGTAACCTGCTTGACGGCATCCAAGCCGGTTCCCGCGATAGTGACGGTTATGACTTCGTTCAAACCCACCGTGGCAGGAAGGATAGTGGCGGGTTTTGCCGGCGCGGCGGTTTCCTTTGTGGTTGCGGCAGCCGGCATATTCAGGATTTGCGGAAGCCCGCGGTCACTGACCAGAATGAATTTTTGGTAGTTGCTGAGGGTTTTTGTGTCCGCCACAATTTTCAGCATGTAGCAATCATTGAGGTCATTGGGAATTTTCGCATTCTTGCAGGCGACCACCGTCGAGAATTGCAGTGGGACCGCTGGCGGCGTGACCTTTTGATTGCCCCTCTGATTGCCTTTCTGCAGGTCTTTGGGTTCTTTCTCCGGGGCCGGCTCCGGGGCGGCAGCGGGAGGAGGATCGATAAGCGGATAAGTCTTGTCGAGAATCAGATTCCAATTCTTGTTGAAGGCTATCCCCGGCCGCGAGATTAACAAGGTGGTGGTCGTGCCAGTGGTCATTCTGGTGACTTGAACTTCGTTGGTATCGTAAATCAGGTCCTCGGCAGCCCAATGGTCACCTAGAAGAGGAAAGATGATGCCGGCACGGTTGTCCCTGGAATGGAGAAGAGAATTCGGAAGCGTGACTGTGGCAACCAGACAATGGTTGGTAGGGCCACTGCAAAATTTGCTGTCCTTAGTGTTCTGCAACATCGGACGATAGCTAATCTGAGCGCCATTGAGCAAGAGCACCGGAGTTGGAAAGTCCTTGATGTCATTGACAGTCAGATCCTTGGGCGGGAAATTCTCGGTATTGTCAATTATGAGTTCGAGTTCGGTGAAGTTCGGGCCTCGCGGAGTGAGGCTGGATTTGGCGATGACAATCCCGTTCTTCGAGGCGGCCGGATAGAGAGGGACGGCCGGGCCATAACGCCCGTTGACAACACCCCTCCAAGACCGGGAAAGGATGTCCGTGTTCGCGGTGAGCAGCATGGTTTGGGAGGACTTCAGAAAGAGGCCGTCATGCGGTCCAGCGAAGGTCCTGTCGCCAATGGTGACGGAGGTCCCGGTAAAGAAATTTTCGCCGCTAATTTGAAGCACGGTATTGCCATTGGTAGTTTGAAAAAGTGTGACCTCGCGGATCTGAGGGTGGAGAGAAATTTCGATCGATTTGGTGGGAAGAGCGATCACATCCGCAAGGACGGGAGATTGACTGCCTGGGAGAGACTTGGAAGACCAATCCCAAAAGCCGGGATGGGTCAGGGTGGTCGCAGTGCCTTTGTCGTAGTGCAGCCAGTAGGTTTTAGCGTGGACCTGAATATGGGGGAATCCCGATCCGGGTTTCTCCTTTTCCTTTGCGGTTTCTCTTGCTGAGTCGCCGAGAAGGTCGGTTTCCGGAAGGGCTATCACTGCGAACATCTGGCGCATGCCAGGAGAAACCGAGCGCCGCCCAAGAACAGGCCGGAAGACCCAACCGAAGGTCACGGCCTGGCCGACGGGAGCGCGCTCCAGGGCCAGGGTGTCGCAGTCGCGGTAGAGGAAAAAAGTCTGACTCCGCTTCCTCTGGCTGTAGTTGATGGAAATGATTTTAGCAACCGCTGAGCCGCCAAACGCGTTGGAGGAAGAGGACAACGAAGTGGAATTGTAGGTTTTTTCCTGTGGCATAGTGGCCACCAGAGAGAGGGGACCTTGATCGCTCGTAAGAGTGACTTCCACATAAGCAGCAGCATCGCGGGCGTTGCTTGGGGGATCGACTGTAATATTGAAACCGACCACGGCCTGGCGCCGGGGGGCCCCGTCTTTTAAACGGTCGGAGACCGACCGCTCTAGCAACATACGAAGATTGAAAATCTGATATGTGAGGTCGACTTGGTCGCTCAACAGATCTACGGCGTTTTCGCCATAATTCGGCTTGTAGGAGGGCGCCGGGAGAAGTTCCGGCAGGGCGGATATATTCGACGAACCTGCTGGGGAACTTGTTGAGGAAGGCGAATTGTCGCCTTTGCTGCTGTTGCCGGTGTTAGCAGCGGCCGTTGCTGTATCGGCGGCAGCTTTGGGAGTTAGGCTGACAGTGGCGTTGAACTCGCGGGTCACGTCCGTTTGCTGAGAACCCTGAATCATCCCGAAAGCCTTGATCAGTGATTGCTGATCGATAGCTTGAATTTTGTCGAGCTGGGCGCTGAGCTGGTCCAACATGATCGTCAAGGACTGATTGTCGTAGACCTTGGGCTGGCCGACGCTGATGCCGTTGCTTTGCGCAAAGAGCGAATAGGGAACTACCAGGAGAACGAAACAAAACAGAGATGTGGAAAGGGCTCTGCGAAGCTGCGAGAAACGATGAGAAACAGAACAGCGCTGCTGGGCACAAGAAAACATCAGGAACGCTCCCGAGAAGCCTGTGAAGAGAGATCTGCCAGCGCAGCCAAACGCTAAATCCAGCTCTCACCGCGAGGAAGGCGGCAGGTTATAGGAATAGCACTTAGCTTGTCAATCTACCCTCTACCGTTGTGTCAAGACTGATTAGAAATGTCCCCATCGTTAACTAATTAGAAATGTCCCCTTTTTGTGGTTGATGTTGTCGTTGGGATGCGCACTGAAGCGAAGCCCTGTAGTTTAGGGCGAAGCGTAAGTGCGCATCCCAACGAGTGGCGCTCCGATCTGCTCGTTGGGAATCGGTGTCCGCATAGTCTTGTAAGGTTGGCGCCACGGATGGTCCTTTTTCGCCTTCCTCACCACCACGGGCCGGGCGCGCGGGGGAAGCGGGGCAGAGGCTTTCTGGGGCTGCTTCTTCAGCTCCGTAAAAGCGATTGCTTCTCCG
>Ga0307474_10001685_pt1 | contig 15991 bp, 11 predicted proteins | sample atmos_gasesECM1C_2_FD_203312 | JGI IMG/M metagenome (GOLD analysis project Ga0307474, IMG submission 203312) | Hardwood forest soil microbial communities from Morgan-Monroe State Forest, Indiana, United States - atmos_gasesECM1C_05 | ecosystem: Environmental > Terrestrial > Soil > Temperate... | reverse complement strand
CTCCCCCGGACTTTACCAACAGGATCATCAACTCGTGCTGGCATTGGTTGGCTCGCAGGCGCACGACATCGAGAGCTTGCGTCAACTCACAGTAAGGGCAACCGCCGGGGGCGCACCGATTCGGGTTAGCGATCTTGCTGAAGTAGTGCAGGCTCCCGAGCCTGTCTATACCTACGTTTCGGCGAATGGCCGTCCGGCCGTGCTGCTCAATATCGCCCGCCAGCCCGCAAGCAATACCGTCGCCGTCGCAAACGGAGTCGCCGCGCAAATCGAGCAGCTTCGGGCGCGCCTTCCCAAGGGCGTGGCGCTCGAGCCCTTCTACGACCAGTCCCAACTGGTGCGCGACAGCATTGCCAGCGTTCGGGATGCCATCCTGATCGGTCTCGTCCTTGCCTGCGTGATTCTTTTTCTGTTTCTCCGCGACTGGCGCTCGTCGGCTATTGCGGGTTTGGTTATTCCAGTCACCGTTGCGGTCACCGTTCTCGTCCTTTGGCTCATAGGGCAAAGCTTTAACCTGATGACTCTCGGAGGTCTCGCTGCCGCAATTGGCCTCGTCATCGACGACGCTATCGTGGTGGTGGAAAACATCGTCCTCCACCGCGATGCCGGCGAATCCCGCGTGGAAGCGGTGCGCAAAGCGCTGCACGAGATTTCCCGCCCTCTTATCGGATCGACTATAACGCCGGTTGTTGTCTTTCTGCCGCTCATCGTCGTCACCGGTGTGACTGGCAGCTTTTTTCGGGCCCTGGCCATCACCATGGCGGTCTCACTCCTTACATCTCTCGCGCTGGCGGTCACGTGGACTCCTGGCCTCGCCATCTTGTTGCTCAAGCACCAACGCGAAGAATCTTCGGCAACCGAAGAGGCTCACGAACCCCGTGAGCACGAGCAAGGCCGATTCCTGTCACGCTTGACGAGGTGGCATCATGGCGCGCTCGAGTGGTCGCTGGGCAAGCCCATCTGGTTGGGCATCCTCTGCATTGCCCTGGCAGTTGTCACCTACATCGCCTACGGGAACCTGGGGTCCGATCTGCTGCCGGAGATGGACGAGGGCGGTTTTATCCTCGACTACGTGATGCCTGCGGGCAGCTCGCTCGAATCCACCGGCAAGGTTCTCGATCACGTCGAGAAGATTCTTCGCGATACGCCCGAAGTCGAGAGCACGAGCCGGCGGACTGGGTTGCAATTAGGTTTGGCGGCCGTGACCGAGGCAAATACGGGCGACATCAGCGTAAAGCTGAAGGCCAAGCGTAGTCGCGGCATCGACGAGGTCATCGCCGATTTGCGTCGCCAGATCACGACCACCGAGCCGGAGCTCGACATCGAGTTCACCCAGACACTGCAGGACATGATCGGCGATCTCTCCAATGCGCCGGAGCCGGTTCAGATCAAGCTGTTCAACTCCGACCCCGCCTTGCTCAGCAAGCTCGGTCCACGCGTTGCTGACGTAATCGGCAAGGTGCCTGGTGTCGTTGATATCAAGAACGGAATTGATGACACCCTCAGCGGCCCCGCGACCAACTTCGAAGTCAATCCGCAGCTGGCCACCCGCCTGGGTTTCACAACGCAGGAAGTGGCTGAGGACGCAACCTCCATCCTCGACGGAGTGGAAGCGCCCAACCCGCTCATCAGCAACGGCCGCCCCTATACGATCCGCGTGCGTCTCGGCGATGAAACGCGGAAATCCTTTGACACCATCCAGAACACTGTCTTCAACTCGAGCTCCGGCCACACGGCGTCGCTTGGCTCCATGACGACCATCACGCAGTTGCCTCCGCAGAATGAGATTCGCCGCGAAAACCTGCAGCGCCTGGTGATTGTCACAGCGCGCCTGGAAGGAACCGACCTCGGCAACGGGGTCAAGCAGGTCCAGCAGCGCGTGCAATCCATGCACCTGCCGCCAAGCGTGCGCGTGGAGTACGGAGGCACCTACCAGGAGCAACAGAAGTCCTTCGCCGAATTGCTGCGCGTGCTGATGATGGCGCTCGTTCTTGTCTTCGGAGTGCTGCTCACGGAGTTCCGCAACTTTGCCGCGCCCATTGCGATCCTGACCTCGTCGGTGCTTTCGATTGCCGGCGTGGTGGGCGCGCTGCTTCTCACCGGCACCACCTTCAGCGTCTCGAGCTTCATGGGCCTCATCATGGTGATCGGCATTGTGGCCAAAAACGGCATCCTGTTGCTTGATGCTGACGAACGCTACCGGGCCGAGGGAGCGGACGCACGCACCGCCATGCTCAACGCCGCGCAACGCCGCCTGCGCCCCATCCTGATGACCGCGCTGGCGGCCGTTACTGGGATGCTGCCACTCGCACTCGCTCTCGGACAAGGTTCGCAAATGCTGCAGCCCCTCGCCATCGCTGTCATCGGCGGCCTGATGATATCCATGGTGCTCAGCCTGGTGGTCACGCCGGTGGTCTACTTTCTTCTCACTGGCCGCCATGTTGATGTGCCGGTCGAATCGGCCTTCTGACTGCGATGCCAAAGCAAGCATTTACATTTTGGGGTGCGCTGAAATCGAGTGCAAAAATAGAGATGCCGCCCAAGGGCGGCATCTCTGTTGAATCTTCTGAAGATCCTAAATCCCCACTCCGAATTCGTTGGCCGGCTGAGCTTCTGCGCTGGAGTAGAAGTCGTAGGGTGTGCGGCGCTTGAACTTGTAGCGGCAGCGAAGTTCGTAGCCGAGATAAATTCCGATAGTGGCGACCGCCATTCCCATCGAGAACCAGCCAATCACGCGCAGCGCCTTACGATCGCTGGTGGGCTCTTCCGGTGTGATGGATTCATTTTCGTCAGACATCGGTAAGAGCCTCCTTCATGACATCATACCGCACATGATCCTGGGCCCGCGCTGAGCATTGGACGGCTGTATTACGGAAGTGTTACGTGACTGACTCGATTTGGTTAAGCCATCTCCTCTTTTCCGATTCGGAAAGAAAGCTTGCTCGAATTGAATTGGATGCAAGACGTCGTAATTCAGATTGGTCGAACCCCTGATCCGTGTGCGCAAGGGCAAACTCGTTTGCCAGGTCGGAGCCAAAGAAGGCGGGATCGTCGGAGTTGAGTGTCACCAGAAGTCCTGCGTCGAAGTAGCGGCGAAGGGGGTGATCGGCGAACGAGGCACAGACCCCCGTTCGCACGTTGGAGGTCGGGTTTAACTCGAGCGGTGTCTGCTTCGCGGCAAGCTCATCCATCAGGGCAGGGTCCTTGATCGCAGACAGCGCGTGGCCGATGCGCTCGGAGCCTACCGCCAGAGCTTCCCAGATGGCCGCGGGTTCCGTAGTTTCCCCGGCATGATTGGTGAGCCGAAGCCCCGCAGCCTTCGCATCGGCATAGAGCTCTCGGAACGGCTCTGAGCCGGCAAGGCGCTCGTCCCCGCCGAGACCGATGCCGACGATGGACGGATATTGCGGCCGAAGTTCCGCAGCCTTGCGGAAGACGCGGGCCGCTTCTTCTACGGTGAAATGGCGCACTGCGTCGAAGATCCAGTAAATTGACAGGCCGAGTTCCGCAGCGGCCTGCTCTCGTGCCCGTTCCAGGCCAGCAAAGATGGGCTCGAAGCAGTGCGGATCGTGATTGCGCCAGAGGTAGACGACGCCCACGGAGATGTAAACCTCGGCGTGCACCACCCCCTGCGCGGAAAGCTGCTGCATCATCCGCCACGCGGCGAGCTCATAGTCGTCCGGTCCGCTCAACAGCCGCGTGACCACCTTGAAGGCCTCGAGAAACTCCGAGAAGTTGGTGAAGCTATATAACGCCCCGGCCTGTTCCATGGTGAGCGGCCGAGCATCGTGGCGCAGGCTCAGTTCCACCAGCGTTGCTGGCATCACCGTACCTTCGAGGTGGAGATGAAGTTCGGCTTTGGGCAGCCGTCGTATAAAGGAGTTGATTTCGTCCACAATCTGAGTTTAACGGGACCCCTTCCGGCCGGGGGAATGGTTGCCCTACAAGCCGAGGTGGCGGCGGAGGTCTTCGGGGTGATTGCAGTGGGCAAAGGCAGTTTCGCGAGACACCCGCTCCGTACGCACCAGCTCGGCAAGGGACTGTTCCATCGTTTGCATGCCTTCGGCGCGACCAGTCTCGATATTGGCACGGAGCTGGTGGTCATCGCCGCGGCGAATCAGATTGCGCATCCCGCTCGTGGCCACCAGGATCTCGACTGCCGGGTATCGTCCGACTCCGCCGGCTGCCGGCAGCAGTTGCTGAGAGACCACTGCCAGCAACGCCAAGGACAGCTGCTGCCGAATTTGCGGCTGGAAGCTAGTGGGGAACGTATCGAGGATGCGTGAGACGGTCTGGGCAGCGTCGTTTGTGTGCAGGGAGGTGAGGACCAGGTGGCCGGTTTCCGCGGCTGTCAAGGCCGCCGCCATGGTTTCGCTGTCGCGCATCTCCCCCACCAAGATGACATCGGGGTCCTGGCGAAGAACAGCGCGCACCGCGTCGGCGAAGCTGAGGGTGTCGAATCCCAGCTCAATCTGCTCCACCAGCGATTTGCGGTTGGTGTGCTGGTATTCAATCGGGTCCTCGATCGTGATGATGTGGTCGCGCCGGCTGCCGTTGATGCGGTCGACAAGGGCAGCCATGGTTGAGCTTTTGCCGCATCCCGTGGCTCCCGTCAGAAGCACCAGGCCCTGGCGCCGGTCAGCGAGGGTTCCGAGGGAGGCGGGGAGATGCAGCGACTCCAGCGTGGGGATCTGGGGCGGTAGCAGTCGGATCGCGGCGGCCAGCGTCCCGCGCTGGAAGTGGAGGTTGGCGCGAAACCGGCCCAGCGATCCGCGCACAAAGCAGAAGTCAACACATTTACGCCGGCGGAGCTCCTCCAGCTGCTCTCCGTTGAGCAGCGGTAGCAGCAGCTCGCGGATACCCTCGGCGGAAATCGGCGGCTCCGCCTCTGACGTCAGGGCGCCGTTCACACGCTTGGTGGCGGGAGAGCCGGCAACGAGGATGATGTCCGAGGCGTTGCGGTGAATCCCGTCGGCCAGCAGCTGGTCAATCGACCTCTTCTCGCCGGTGCGGCCACCCGCCGCGGAACGATTCAGCTGATCGACTAGCTTTGAAAGCTCGTCTTCTCGTTCATCCATGGATGAATCATACGGCGGCCACTCGGGCGGAATAGCGCGCTCCTTCAATCAAGGACGCATGCGGGGGCCGGGCGTTCGCGGATTGATAAGGAATTCGATCCGAAGGCGGCACCCTTTATCGGGCTCGCGCGAACTCCGAACGATGGCGGCTATAGAAGAAGTAGATCAGCAGTCCCAGGCACAGCCAGCCGAAGAACCGGAACCACGTGATGATCGGCAATCCCGCCATCAGCAGCAGGCAGAACGTGGCGCTGAGTACCGGAATAATGGGCCCGCCCGGGACACGGAATCCGCGCCGCCGATTTGGTTCGCGATAGCGCAGAATGATCACGCCAATCGAGACCAGCATGAAGGCAAACAGGGTGCCGATGTTCGAGAGATCGGTCAGCAGCTCGATATCGAAGAGTCCTGACGGAATCGCCACCAGGAAACCCGCGACCCACGTGGAAAATGCAGGAGTCCGGAAGAGCGGGTGGACCGACGAAAACACCTTTGGCAGCAGCCCGTCGCGCGACATGGAAAACCACACTCGCGACTGCCCCAACTGGTAAACCAGCAGCGACGAGATCATACCCATCATCGCGCCCACCAGCACAATCAACCGGACCCAATGCAGCGGGTGGCCTCCCGGCAGCACCGACAGCCTCTTCAACGCATTCACGACCGGCGCTGCGTCATCCACCATCGACTGCCACGGCACCAGGCCTGTCAGGCTGACGGCCACTGCAAGATAAAGCACGGTACACACAATCAGCGTGGCAATGATCCCGATCGGCAAGTCGCGTTGCGGCCGCTTGCATTCTTCGGCGGCCGTCGAAACCGAATCGAAACCAATGTAGGTGAAAAAGATGATCGATCCGCCCGTCAGCACACCGGACCAACCGTTGGGCATGTACGGGTGCCAGTTGGACGGATGCAGGTACCCCAGCACCGCCATCACGAAGATTAGGATGGCAACTATCTTGATGCCCACCATGACGTTATTCACGCTAGCCGATTCCCTGATGCCGCGCACCAGGATCACCGTCAGCAGCAGCACGATCAGGAAAGCCGGGATGTTGAATCCGAAGTGCCAGCCGGGGCTATAAAGCACGTTGCCCTGCAAATCGCTCATGCCATCGGAGAGATAGGCGGGCGTGATCCATTTGATCGGCGGGCGGATGCCAAACCAGTCCAGGAAGTCCACCACGTGGGCGCCAAATCCCACGCTGACCGTCATGTTCGATCCCGCGTACTCGAGGATCAGATCCCAGCCGATGATCCACGCCACCAACTCGCCCATCGTTGCGTAGGTATAGGTGTAAGCGGAACCCGCAATCGGGATCATCGAGGCCAGTTCCGCATAGCAGAGCCCCGTCAATGCGCACACAATTGCCACCAGCACAAGCGAAAGGGAAATTGCCGGTCCTGCCCCAGGCCGGCCGCCCAGCGCAGCGTGGTGAATGATGTAGTCGGCCACCGGCGTACCCAGTACGCTGGTGACGGTCATCTTGCTACCTGAGATCGCTGTGCCGATGACCGTGAAGATTCCCGACCCGATCACGGCCCCAATCCCAAGGGCGGTTAGCGACCAGGGCCCGAGGCTCTTTTTCAACGCGTGCTCGGGTTCCTCCGAGTCACGGATCAGTTTGTCGATGGATTTGCGGGAAACCAGTTGGCTGGGCAGTGCAGTTCTCCTCTTCACCTGTATCGACTACCGCGGAGTGCGGATCCTGATCAAAGCAGAATGACGAAATGATACGGGGAGACGCAACGGCTGCGGAAGTATGCGCTTCCGCAGCCGTTGCTGGCTAAACTGCACAGCCTGTTTAGCGCTTGGACACGCCGCGTGCGAGCTTTTTGATCTTCTTCTTGGTTGAGCCGCGGGGCGTGGTCCGCTTGGCCTTGGGAGCGGCCTTTTTGCGAGCTGCCCGCTTGATCTTCTTTCGTTCCAGCTTGTCTTCAATCTTGGTGGTATTTGCCACAGAAACCTCTTTCGATGCTTATCAATGTGCCCGGATTGTCCGGCTAGGTGTCCTCCTATGTTAACAGCGATTGAAGGCGCACGGTAGCCAATTGGGTTCGCCGTGCTACGGCTACAGCCCTCATTTGCCGACTGGATTACGCAGAAATCCCGGTGGCGACAGATTTGTCGACTGCCAGTGCGCCGGCGGCTACCTTCGAGGTCGTGAAAATATGATCGATCCCTTCCGATGGAGCGCGGAACGGGGAGCCAGCAGGCGAGTCCAGTCGCGGCCGCTGTCTGCTGAAGGACGTCAGTCCGTGGCTCGCGGCCCTGCTGCTCTTTCTCTCGATTCAGGTGTCCTGGCATTCGGACAGGGTGATTATCGGACGGGATCGAAAGAGGGATAATACGGTGTCATCCCAAGAAGAAAGATTCCGAGGGTTGAACCGGGTCCGCCACCAGGGAACGGCGGCAGGGAGTCGACATGGCAACCATCGCTGATGCCGGAAGAATCGCGGTCGTGGATGAGACTCCGCGTCTTGCCTTGGCCCGCGGGCTCACGAATTCGGTAGTCGGACGCATATTCCTTCTGGCCGCCGGCTCAACCATTATCGGTGTCATCTTCGCACTCTCTATGGAGAAGGCTCAGTGGGGTCAGTCTTTGCCTCAATGGTGGGCGTGGGGACTGATTGCCCCACTCATGGCGTTGGCTGATCGCCACCTCCCATTTGCTGACCAGCAGTTCGGCCGCCGCGTCGCAGCATTTGTGTTGGGGGACATTGTCTTCACCAGTCTCTATGTCTACCTCTTTTTCGTGCTCCGGGCGGCGATGGGCAATCTCCCGTGGAGCCACGTCAAGCCCGGCGGCATGTCCGTTTGGGAGTTCGTGGACTGGTTTATCTGGAGCAGTATTGTCTACTGGATGATCATCGGAGCCCTGCAGGCGTACCGGTATTACGGGCACTATATGAGCAGTGAGCTGCGCCTGCAACGGCTCGAAAAAAACTACAGCCAGGCCCGGCTGAATGCCCTCCGCATGCAGCTCGATCCACACTTTCTCTTCAACGCGCTGAATACGATTTCGTCGCACGTGGAGCGCGATCCGCGTCTGACCCGGAGCATGATCGAGCATCTCGGCGATCTGCTGCGCATGTCGCTCGAGACCAAGGACCGGCAGGAGGTTCCCCTGGCAGAGGAGTTGGCCTTCCTCGACCACTATCTGGAAATTCAGAAGATCCGCTTCGGCGAGCAGCTTGAAGTCGTGATCGATGTGGCCCCGGAAGTGCGCTACGCCTCGGTTCCGTCGCTCTTTCTGCAGCCGCTAGTGGAGAACGCAATCCGCCACGGGATCTCGCGGCGTGCCACCGGCGGAACCGTCACTGTGACGGCGCAAAAGATCGGAGAGAACCTGTCCATCAGGGTCGAGGACGACGGCGCGGGTCTGCCCCCGTCCTGGTCGTTGGAGCGCTCGGCGGGGCTTGGACTCTCGGTGACAAAAGAGCGGATGGCTGGCCTTTACCCCGACGATTACTCGTTTATGGTGCGGCGCAGACTGGAAGGCGGAACGGCCGTGGAGATCCTGCTACCCTTGCGGGTGATGGGAGATGAAGAATGACCCCGGGTGAGTTGATGCGGGTTCTGGTCGTAGACGATGAGGCGCCGGCGCGCCAGAGGGTGATTGACCTGCTGCGTCAGGACACGTCGGTCGGCACCGTTCTCGAAGCGGCCGATGGCCAGGCAGCGGTGGAAGCCATCCTCGACCATCGTCCGGAACTGGTTCTGCTGGACGTCCAGATGCCCGAACTTGACGGGCTCGGGGTGGTGGAGGCGATCGGCGCCGCCGAGATGCCGCTGACCGTCTTTATTACCGCCTATGACCAGCATGCGCTCCGCGCCTTCGAAGCCAACGCGCTCGACTACCTCCTGAAGCCATTCAGCGATGAGCGATTTGAAGGAATGATGGCGCGCGTCAAGACCCGGCTCGACGAGCGCAGCCTGCGCGAGTTCGGCCAGCGTGTCATGAAAATGGTCTCCATGGCGCCCTCGACAGCAGACCGTCGCTGGGATCGTCTGGTGGTGAAGTCGGGGGGGTCTACTCGCTTTGTGCGCGCTGTCGACATCGACTGGATCGAAGCCGCCGGTGTTTACGTCAATCTGCATGTCGCCGGGAAGGAATTGCTCTATCGCGCCGCCCTGAATGAAGTTGCCGACAGGCTTGATCCGCGGCGATTTGTCCGCGTGCACCGGTCGGCCATCGTCAACATCGAGAGCATCGTGCAGCTTGAGCCCATCTCCCACGGCGAGTTCGACGCTGTATTGCGCAACGGAGCGCGCACCCGCGTCAGCCGCACCTATCGCGCGCAGCTCGAGAAGCGCCTCGGACAGCCTCTCTAACCAGCCCCGCGGCGAGAGCAATCCTTCGCTGACAGACGGGGACCGCTCGGACATGCGAGGCCGTCTCGTCTGGACGACCTCACCATGGCCGGTGTATCGTCTTCCCGAAGTGAGACATCAAAGAGGCAACCTCGGGGTTGACTGCCGTGCGAGCGTGCCTTGCCCGGCGTCTGAGCCGATTAGAGTTCGTGCAGATATTCCCTTCCGAATGCGCGGCCGTTCCAGGAGAGGCATGTGAAAGGTCTGAACTTCGAACTGGGCGAGTCTATCGCGCTCTTGCGCGATTCCGTGCACCAATTTGCCCAGGATCAGCTTGCGCCCATGGCGGACAAAGTGGACCGGGAAAGCCACTTTCCGCGCGAAATCTGGTGCAAGATGGGCCAACTCGGCCTGCTTGGCATCACCGTCGACGAAGACTACGGCGGCGCCGGTCTCGGTTACCTCGAGCATGTCATTGCCATGGAGGAGATCTCCCGCGCCTCGGCTTCCATCGGCCTTTCTTATGGGGCCCACTCGAACCTCTGCGTGAACCAGCTCGCCAAAAACGGCAACCAGGCGCAGAAGCGCAAGTATCTGCCGGATCTAATCACGGGAACGCACGTCGGCGCATTGGCCATGTCGGAGACCGAAGCCGGCTCCGACGTGGTGAGCATGCGGCTTCGCGCGGATAAGCGTGGAGACGTCTTTGTCCTCAACGGCAGCAAGATGTGGATCACCAATGGGCCGGACGCCGACACCCTCATCGTCTACGCCAAAACCGACCCCTCCGGCGCCTCCCGTGGCATCACCGCCTTCATCGTCGAGCGCGGCTTCAAGGGCTTCTCCACCTCCCAAAAGCTCGACAAGCTGGGCATGCGTGGCTCCGCTACCTGCGAGCTTGTCTTTCACGACTGCGAGGTCCCCGAAGAAAATGTTCTCGGCCGTGTTGGGGGCGGCGTCCGCGTGCTCATGTCCGGACTGGATTATGAGCGCCTGGTGCTGTGTGGCGGCCCGTTAGGGATCATGGCTGGCTGTATGGATGTCGTTATCCCCTATGTCCATGAAAGAAAACAGTTTGGAAAGCCAATCGGCGAGTTTCAGCTGATGCAGGGCAAGCTCGCCGACATGTACGCCGGCTATAGCGCCTGTAGAGCGTACGTGTATGCCGTCGCGCAGGCTTGCGACCGCGGCGAGAGCGTCCGCAAGGACTGCGCCGGAGCGATCCTCTATTCCGCGGAGAAAGCCACCTGGATGGCCGGTCAGGCTATCCAGGCGCTGGGTGGTAACGGGTATATTAATGAGCATCCTACGGGAAGACTTTGGCGTGACGCCAAGCTCTTCGAAATTGGCGCCGGCACCTCAGAAATCCGCCGCATGCTGATCGGGCGCGAACTCTTCAAGGAAACCTCGTGAAACACACCACCAAGGGAGACCCGCGCCGATGACTGTGATCGCGTCCCAGGTGTCTACGCGCACACAGGAGTTTACCGCCAACGCAGATCGCATGCGAGGCCTGGTTCAGGAACTGCGCCAGAAGACGGCACAGGCTGCGCTCGGCGGCTCAGAAAGCGCGCGCAAGAAGTACAAGTCCCGCGGCAAGCTATTTGTCCGCGAGCGTGTCGACCTGCTTCTCGATCCGGGAACGCCGTTTCTGGAGCTTTCCGCCCTTGCCGCCAACGGAATGTACGGCGGCGACGTTCCCGGCGCCGGCATCGTCACCGGCATCGGACGCGTCAGCGGGCAAGAGTGCGTCATCGTGGCCAACGATGCCACCGTCAAAGGTGGAACCTATTTCCCCCTCACGGTGAAGAAGCATCTCCGCGCCCAGCAAATCGCACTGGAGAACTGCCTCCCCTGCATCTACCTCGTCGACTCCGGCGGCGCGTTCTTACCCATGCAGGACGAGGTTTTTCCCGACCGCGACCACTTCGGGGCGATTTTCAACAACCAGGCGAACTTGAGCGCCCGCGGAATCGCCCAGATTGCCTGCGTGATGGGCTCCTGCACAGCGGGAGGCGCCTACATCCCCGCCATGTCGGACGAGGCAGTGATCGTCAAGGAGCAGGGAACCATCTTCCTTGGCGGCCCACCGCTGGTGAAGGCGGCCACGGGAGAGGACGTGACTGCCGAAGAACTGGGCGGTGCCGACGTGCACACACGGATCTCCGGCGTGGCCGACTACTTTGCGGAGAACGATTCCCATGCTCTGGCGATCGTCCGCCGCATCGTTTCCCACCTAAACCGTCCCCAACCCGCAGGCCCGCAGGCCGCACCAGAAGATCCACTCTTCGATCCGCAGGAGATCTACGGCATCGTTCCCTCGGATACGCGCAAGCCCTACGATGTGCGCGAAGTGATCGCGCGCATGGTCGACGGCAGCCGGCTGGACGAGTTCAAGCAGCGCTATGGGAATACTCTTGTCACTGGCTTTGCGCATATCCACGGATTTGCCGTGGGCATCCTGGCCAACAACGGCATCCTGTTCTCCGAGTCAGCGCAGAAGGGTGCGCATTTCATCGAGCTCTGCGCGCAGCGCGGCATTCCCCTGGTCTTTCTGCAGAACATCACCGGCTTCATGGTCGGTAAGAAATACGAAAACGGCGGCATTGCGAAAGACGGTGCCAAGATGGTGACGGCGGTTGCCTGTGCTCGTGTGCCCAAGTTCACCGTGCTCATCGGCGGCAGCTTCGGGGCGGGCAACTACGGAATGTGCGGGCGCGCGTATGGGCCGCGCCTGCTGTGGATGTGGCCAAACGCGCGAATCTCCGTGATGGGCGGCGAGCAGGCCGCCAACGTGCTGGCCCGCGTCCGCCGCGACGCAATGGAAGCCGAGGGCAAGACGTGGACCGCAGATGCGGAGGAGAATTTCAAAGCGCCGATCCGCCAGCAGTATGAAGAGCAGGGCAATCCCTACTATGCGACTGCGCGTCTTTGGGATGACGGAATCCTCGATCCGATGGACACTCGTCGCGCGCTGGCGCTTGGCCTCTCGGTCGCGCAGAATGCACGGGCCGAGCCAACGCGTTTTGGCGTCTTCAGGATGTGAGAGGTTGAATGGCTGAGGCAACCGTAGAGATCGAAAGGCGCGGCCCCGCGGCGTGGGTCTGGATGAACCGGCCCGCCGTGCACAACGCACTCAACGAAGAGATGATTCGCGAATTGACCGCGGCGTTTCGATCGCTTGGCGAGGATTCGGCAGCCCGTGTCCTCGTGCTCTCGGGGCGTGGCAAGAGCTTTTCGGCAGGCGCCGACGCAGAGTGGATGCAGCGGCAGGGCGCAGCAGGCGCCGTGGAGAACCTGGCCAGCGCTCGCGAGCTTGCCGAGATGTTCCGCGCCATTGCCGGCTGCCCCAGGACCACGATCGCGCGCATAAACGGAGCGGCCATCGGGGGCGGCCTGGGCTTCGCCAGCGTATGTGACATCGCAATTGCCTCGACCACGGCGATATTCGCAACATCAGAAGTGCGATTGGGCCTCATTCCTGCCACTATCGGGCCGTACGTTGTGCGGGCAATTGGAGCGCGTTGGGCTCGGCGTATCTTCCTCACGGGTGAACGAATCTCCGCAACGCACGCGGAAAAGATTGGCATGGTGCACGAGTCCGCTGACCCAGAGGAACTTGACGCCAAGGTTGATGCGGTAATCGAGAATCTGCTGGCAGGCGCTCCTGGTGCGCAGAAGGCTGCGAAGGAACTCGTTGATGCCGTCGCTTATCGCCCAATGTCGCCCGAATTGATGGAGGAGACGGCGGTTCGCATTGCCGCCATCCGGTCAGAACCGGAAGCGCACGAAGGCCTCGCCGCATTCCTCGAGAAGCGTTCCGCTTCGTGGGTGCTGCGCCGTTGACACGCATGTTTGACACAATTCTCATTGCCAATCGCGGCGAGATCGCATGCCGCATCATCGCCACCTGCCGGAAGATGGCGATCCGCACCGTGGCGGTGTACTCGGATGCGGACGCCACCGCCAGGCACGTACGACTTGCAGATACCGCAGTCCGTGTCGGCCCTCCCAAGGCACTCGAAAGCTATCTGGCATTCGATCGCATTCTCGAAGCAGCAAAGAGTACAGGCGCGCAGGTTATTCATCCCGGGTACGGCTTTCTTTCGGAGAATGCAGAGTTTGCGGAAGCGTGTGCCGATGCCGGAATCGTCTTCATTGGCCCGCCGCCAGCCGCGATTCGGGCAATGGGTTCGAAGGCAGCCGCCAAGCGCCTGATGCGCGACGCCGGCGTCTCCTTGACGCCCGGATATGACGGTGCCAACCAAGCCTCGGTGGTCCTCGAGCAGCAGGCCAAGGCAATCGGCTACCCGGTCATGATCAAGGCCAACGCGGGCGGGGGCGGCAAAGGCATGCGGCGCGTAGATTCGCCGGATCAGTTTCAGGCAGCACTGGCATCATGCAAACGCGAGTCTGCAGCCGCATTCGGCGATGACTCCGTGCTCATTGAGAAATGCCTTCTTCAGCCGCGCCACGTGGAGGTGCAGGTCTTCGGCGACACGCACGGCAACGTCATCAGCCTCTTCGAGCGCGATTGTTCGGTCCAACGCCGCAACCAGAAGGTGATCGAAGAGGCCCCGGCCCCGTTGATCTCTGTGCAGCTGCGCCAGGCGCTGGGGGAAGCGGGACGCAGCGCGGCGCGTGCGGTTGGGTACGTCGGCGCTGGCACCGTTGAATTCCTCGTCGATCGTGAGGGTGGCTTCTACTTTATGGAGATGAACACGCGTCTTCAGGTGGAGCATCCGGTGACCGAAATGATCACTGGGCTCGATCTGGTGGAATGGCAGATCCGCATTGCCGCCCGAGAATCGCTTCCGATCAAACAGGAAGAGCTAGAGATGCGCGGGCACTCAATCGAAGCCCGAATATACGCCGAAGACCCAGCGCACGACTTCTTGCCGTCGATCGGAAAGCTCGTGCACTTGCGATTCCCGGGTGTGTCAGAGCATGTCCGCATCGATGCGGGAGTGGAGCAAGGCGACTCCGTTACCCCGTTTTACGATCCCATGATTGCGAAGGTTATCGTCTGGGACGAGTCCCGCGAGCTTGCTGTCCAAAGGATGGCAGGGGCATTGAACCAGTGTCAGATCGTGGGTGTGGGCAACAACGTCGGCTTTCTCGAGAGACTGGTGACAAGCCCGTCGTTCACCGAGGCACGGCTCGACACGAGTTTGATCGAGCGCGAGCAAAAGTGGATCACTTCTGGCGAAACTGACCCGGATGACGAGTCTCTTGCTCTGGCTGCGCTGGCCATTCTTTTGCACGAGGGCGAGCAGAAAAAAAGGGAGGCGCTATCGCCTTGGGCAGTCGCGGACGGTTGGAGGTTGAACGGCACCCACTTACGCACACTCACGTTCAATGATGGAGAGCGCTCCCCGGCAGTGGCCGTGGAATACGGCAATCACACGTACCGCATGAGCATCGGGGGATCGTCACTCGAGGTCGGCGGAGCGTTCGAGGCGGATGGGAGCATCTCCGCCTCGATAGGTGCGAACCGCCTTCATGCGTTCATCGTCGAGCATAGCGGACGGGTCTATGTTTTCAGAGATGACCGGCGATTCGTCCTCATCCTTCACGATCCCCTGGATGTGGAGGCAGAACATCGGGCGGGAGAAGGCAGCTTCATGGCCCCGATGCCTGGCAGGATCGTTGCACTGACGGTAGAGCCCGGCGAGAAGGTGGAGAAGGGCGCGGCGTTGATGGTGCTGGAGGCTATGAAGATGGAGTGCACTATTCACGCGCCCGCGGCGGGTAGCGTCGAGGCGTTTCACTTCAACGTCGGCGATCAGGTGAACGAGGGCGTGCAACTGCTGACTTTCACGCGCGACGAGGGAAACGAGGCCTGATATGGACATCCCTCGCCAGGTCCGTATCGTGGAGGTAGGCCCGCGCGACGGGCTTCAGAACGAAGCCCAGCAGGTAGCGACCGCTGTCAAGATACAGTTCATCGAAATGCTGGCAGACGCCGGCCTCAAGACGATTGAATCCACGGCCTTCGTCTCGCCCAAATGGGTTCCGCAGATGGCCGATCACGCGGAACTCATGCGTGCTTTGCCCCGGCGAGAAGGCGTAAGCTATCCTGTCCTCGTGCCTAATCTGCGCGGCTTTGAAGCGGCTGTCGAGGCTGGTGCGAACGAAGTGGCCGTCTTCGCCGCCGCCTCCGAGACCTTCTCGCAGCGCAACATCAACTGCAGCATCGCCGATAGCCTGGAGCGCTTTGAGCCAATCTTCGACGCAGCCCGGTCAGCGGGAGTTCGTGTCCGCGGATATGTCTCGTGCGCTCTTGGCTGCCCTTATGAGGGCGAAATCGATCCCGCTCACGTGGTCGACGTGGCCGGCAGGTTATTCGCCGCCGGGTGCTACGAAATCTCCTTGGGAGACACGATCGGCGTGGGTACACCAAAACGCACTCAGCTGATGATTGCCGCAGTCGCAGCGCGGGTTCCGGTTGAAAATCTCGCCGGCCACTTCCACGACACCTACGGGCAGGCGCTCGCCAACCTTTATGCTTCACTCGAAATGGGAATGCAAGTCTTCGACGCCTCGGTTAGCGGCCTCGGCGGATGCCCCTATGCCCCAGGAGCCGCCGGCAACC
>Ga0307474_10001683_pt1 | contig 16003 bp, 15 predicted proteins | sample atmos_gasesECM1C_2_FD_203312 | JGI IMG/M metagenome (GOLD analysis project Ga0307474, IMG submission 203312) | Hardwood forest soil microbial communities from Morgan-Monroe State Forest, Indiana, United States - atmos_gasesECM1C_05 | ecosystem: Environmental > Terrestrial > Soil > Temperate... | reverse complement strand
GGCCTCGAACGCGCCACCCAATTCCTGGACGTCGTCGAGCTCGGCCGTGGCCTCCTCGACGAGCTCGGCCGTCTTGGCCTCGATGACCTTGGACCCCTCGAAGATGTCGTCGTACTCGAGGAGGTCGGACTCGAACGCGAGCACCTGCTGGATGCGGAGCGACCATTGTTGGTCCCACGGCCGCGGCAACCCGAGCGCCTCGTTCCACGCCGGCAGCTGCATGGCGCGGGCGCGGGCGTCCTTCGACAGCGTGACCCCGAGGGTCTCGAGGACGATGCGCTGCACGTTGTTCTCGGGCTGCTGTTCGGTCAGGCCGAGCGAGTTGACCTGGACGCCGTAGCGGAAGCGCCGCAGCTTGGGGTCATCGACGCCGTAGCGCTCGCGGCAGATACGGTCCCACATGCGCGTGAACGCCCGCATCTTGCAGGTCTCCTCGACGAACCGGACGCTCGAGTTCACGAAGAAGCTGATCCGCCCCACCACCGCGGGCAGCTCGCTGTCGTTGATCTTGCCCGAGGCGCGCACGCCGTCGAGCACGCCGATCGCCGTGGCCAGCGCGTACGCCACCTCCTGCACCGGCGTCGCGCCGGCCTCCTGAAGGTGGTAGCTGCACACGTTGATCGGGTTCCATTTCGGCGCGTTGCGCACCGTGTAGGCGATGGTGTCCACCGTGAGCCGCAGGCTCGGTCCGGGCGGGAAGATGTACGTCCCCCGGCTGAGGTACTCCTTGACGATGTCGTTCTGCGTGGTGCCGGCGAGCAGCGCGGGGGCGACGCCGATGTCCTCCGCGTGGGCGACGTAGAGGCTCAGCAGCCAGGCTGCGGTCGCGTTGATCGTCATGGACGTGTTCATGTCGGCCACGGGGATCTGGTCGAGGAGCTCCTCCATGTGGCCGAGGTGCGCCACCGGCACGCCGACCTTGCCGACCTCGCCGGCGGCTTCGGGCGCGTCGGGGTCGTAGCCGGTCTGCGTCGGCAGGTCGAACGCGATGGAGAGCCCGGTCTGGCCCTTCGCCAGATTGGTTCGGTAGAGCTCGTTCGAGGCGCGCGCGGAGGAGTGGCCGGAGTAGGTGCGCATCACCCAGGGCGCGTCGCGCTGCCTTTCCGTTGCCATCAGCTCACCTCCAGACGGTGTGGCGCACCATCCATTGTGCCCGTCCTTCGCGTCGGTCCGGCACGATCAGCGGTTGTAGTCGTAGAAGCCCTTCTTCGTCTTGCGACCCAGCTGGCCCGAGGTGACCAGGCGGCGCAGCAGCGGCACCGCGGCGTAGTTGGGGTCGCGGTACTCCTCGTAGAGCGCGTCGAGGATTGCAAGGGACGTGTCGAGTCCGACGAGGTCGAGGAGCGCGAACGGCCCCATCGGGAAGCCGCAACCTCCCTTCATGGCGGCGTCGATGCCCTCGCGGGTCGCGACGCCCCCCTCGAGCAGGCGCACGGCGTTGTTGAGATAGGGGAAGAGCAGCGCGTTGACGATGAAGCCCGCCTGGTCCTTGACCTCGACGGGATCCTTGCCGCACTTCGCGGCGAAGGCGACCGCCGCCTGCACGGTGGCGTCGGCGGCGGTGATCGGCCGCACGACCTCGACCAGCGCCATGGCGGGCGCCGGGTTGAAGAAGTGCACCCCGCACACGAGCTCGGGGCGCCCGGTCGCCATGGCCATCTCGACGACCGGCAGGGTCGAGGTGTTGGTGGCCAGGATCGTCCCGGGCTGGCAGACGCTGTCGAGCTCGGCGAAGAGGTCCTTCTTGACCGCGAGGTCCTCGACGACCGACTCGATGACGAGGTCCATGTCCTTCAGCTCGCCCAGATGGGTCGTGGCCCGCACGCGCCCGGCGATCTCCTTGGCCTCCGCCTCGTCGCGTTTGCCCTTCTCCACCTGCTTGGCCAGCGACTTCTCCAAGCCGGCCACCATGGCGTCGGCGCTCGCCTGGCTGCGGCTCCGCAGAACGACGTCGTGTCCCGTCGCCGCGGCGACCTCGGCGATGCCCGAGCCCATGATTCCCGAACCGACAATTCCCACCCGTGTGATCGACATGGGAGCCAAGGCTACCGGCCGGTAACCGCCCCAGTCGAAGCCGGGACGGCCGCTCCGGGCGTGCCAAAGTGGCGCCATGGACGCGACCGGCACGCTGGCCCTGGTGGGGGGCGACGAATGGACCGAGGGTTGCAGCTTCGACGCCGCCCTCCTGGCGGCGTCGGGTGGCACCGACGTGGTCGTGCTCCCGACGGCCGCCGCCTACCAGCACCCCGAGCGTGTGGCGCTGCGTGCGGCCGAGTGGTTCGCCCCGCTCGGGGCCCAGGTCGAGGGCCTGATGGTGGTCGACCGGGCCTCGGCCGAGGACCCCGGCATGGCCGCCGTGGTGGCCCGGGCCCGCTTCGTCTACCTGTCCGGCGGGTCGCCCCTCCACCTCCGGGCCGCACTGAAGAAGTCGGCCGTGTTCGACGCGCTGCGGGCGGCCTGGCTCGGCGGGGCCGTCGTCGCCGGCGCGGGGGCCGGCGCGATGGTGCTGACGGACCCGATGGTGGACCCGCGCGGCGGCGCCCTGACACTCGGGCTCGGCCTGGTCGACAACCTCACCGTGGTCCCCCACTTCGGCGACGAGCACGACGACGCGCACGGCCAGAAACTCGAGCGCACGGTGGCGATGGCGCCGGCCGCGCTGCCGGTCGTGGCCCTGCCAGCTCGCACCGCGCTCGTCCGCGACGGCGCCGGTGCGTGGCGCGCCGAAGGTGCGGGAACCCCGGTCGTGTTCGTCGGCGGGGCGCAGACCGAAGGCCTGACCGCGCTCAAGGGATGAGCGCGCTCAGTCCTTCTCTTCGATGGTGACGCTCTCGATGACGACGCGCTCTTTGGGCGTGCCCGAACGGCTGCCGATGGCATCGACCTTGGCGACGACGTCGAGGCCGGACACCACCTCGCCGAAGAGCGAGTAGAGCGGCGGGAGACGCACCCCGTCGTTCCCGCTGATCACGAAGAACTGGCTGCCGTTGGTGTCGGGCCCTGCGTTGGCCATGGCCAGCGAGCCGACCTTGTAGCGGCCGGCCTGCGGCAGTTCGTCCGCGAAGCGGTACCCGGGCCCGCCCGATCCCGAACCGGTGGGGTCACCGCCCTGGAGGACGAAGCCCGGGATGATGCGGTGGAACACGATGCCGTCGAAGTAGTGGTAGCGAGCCAGGAAGACGAAGCTGTTGACCGTGCGCGGCGCGGCGAGCGGGTCGAGGTTGATGACCAGCGTGCCGTGCGACGTGACCATGGTGGCGACGTAGCGCTTGGCCGTGTCGATGAGCATCGGCGGCTCCTCGTCGAACTTCCGCTGCTGCGGGCTCGAGCCGTCGGGGTTGGGCGGTGTGGGCGTGGCCATGGTGGGCGACCTCAGGATTCGTGGATGGTGACGGACAGGATGCGTTGTGTGACGGTCGGCGGGATGCCGGCCGACGACCCTTGCTGGTTGATCGTCTGCACGACGTTCATACCCGAAGTGACCAGACCGAACAGTGGGTACGAGTTCGGCAGGCTCTGGCCCTGGGCCCCGGCCACGATGAAGAACTGGCTGCCGCTCACGCCAGAGGGCGACGTGGCCATCGCCACCGAGCCGTCGGGGTAGGCCGGCTTGGCTGCGGTGCCGGCGGCCGGCAGGTTCTCGGCGGGCAGCGTGTAGGAAGCCCCGCTGGTGGAGCTGCTCTTGTTGGTCTGCGCGGGGTTGCCGGTCTGGTTGACGAACCCGGGGACGACGCGGAAGAAGGAGTTGCAGTGGAAGAACCCCTTCTGCGCCAAGAAGACGAAGTTGTTCACCGTCTTGGGGGCAGCCTGGGCGTTGAGCCCGATGACGAAGGTGCCGGTGGTGGTCTTCACGGTCGCCGAGTAGCTCTTCGTCGTGTCGATCGTCATCGCCGGCGCCGCGGTGTAGTGCTGGTGGTTGGCCGGCGTGGTGGGGCTCGCCGGGCAACCGGCCTTCACGGCGGCGGCGTTCGCTTCGGACTGGAGGTGGGCGTTCGCGCTGGACGCCGAACTCGCGGTCGTCGAGGTCGCGGACTCCTTGCCGACGGGTTTGTTGCTGCCCGAGACCGCGAAGACGATCCCCACGATGGCGCCGGCCACGACGACCACGATGATCGCGTTGCGGATCTGCCGGCGGCGCTTGGCCGCCTGGGCCTCGGCAGCCAGCCGGGCCTCTCTGGCCGCGCGCTGGCGGGCTCGTTTCTCGCTGGGCACGGGCGCAGACCCTATCCAATCGCGGGAGTGGCGCCCGGTCGGTTGAGCTCACCGGAGCGACCCCCGCCGTGCTCCGGCCTGGGCCTTCGCCGATGACGCCCGTGCGCAGTCGGTAGCCTCGGGCAATGCCGCTGGTCGTCCAGAAGTTCGGGGGTACCTCCGTCGGCGACGCGGACAGGATCCGGGCGGTCGCCGACCACATCGCGCGGACACGGCGGCAGGGCGCCGAGGTGGTCGCCGTGGTGAGTGCCATGGGCAAGACGACCGACGACCTGATCCACCTGGCCGACTCGGTGAGCACCACCCAACCGCCCCGCGAGTACGACATGCTCGTGAGCACAGGCGAGCGGATCTCCATGTCCCTGCTGGTGATGGCGCTGGCCGACCTCGGCGTCGAAGGGCAGTCCTTCACGGGGAGCCAGGTCGGCATCATCACCGACGGCGACCACACGCGGGCCAAGATCAAGGAGGTCAAGGGCGACCGTCTGCGTGACGCCCTCGCCGCCGGGCGGGTGCCGGTGGTGGCGGGGTTCCAGGGCGTCTCGGTCGACCGCGAGATCACCACCCTCGGGCGGGGCGGGTCGGACACGACGGCGGTGGCGCTGGCGGCGTCCCTCGGGGCGGACGTCTGCGAGATCTACACGGACGTCACCGGCGTCTTCACGGCCGACCCGCGGATCGTGCCGGAGGCGCACCGCCTCAACCGCATCTCCTTCGGCGAGATGCTCGAGATGGCGGCAACCGGCGGCCGGGTGCTGATGCTGCGCGCGGTCGAGTTCGCCCGCAACCACAATGTCCCGCTGCACGTGCGCAGCAGTTTCACCTGGGAGCCCGGCACCTGGGTCGTCGAGGAGGATGCAGACATGGAGGAAGCCGTCGTCACCGCCGTGACCCACGACACGTCGGAGGCCAAGGTCACGGTCAGCGGTCTTCCCGACCACCCCGGTGTGGCCGCCCGGCTCTTCCGCCCGCTGGCGGACAAGTCGATCATCGTCGACATGATCGTGCAGAACAGTTCGGCGCAGGGCACGACGGACATCTCGTTCACCGTCCCCAACGACGACCTGGAGACGGCGGTCGAGACCGCCCAGGCCCACGCCGACGAGCTCGGTGCGACGGGAGTGACGTCGGATGCCGCCGTGGCACGGGTGTCGCTCATCGGGGTGGGGATGCGGTCGCACCCGGGCATCGCGGCCACGATGTTCGAGACCCTGGCCGACGAGGAAATCAACATCGACATGATCTCGACGTCGACGATCAGGACGTCGTGCATCGTCGCCGAGACCGACGTCGAGCGGGCCGTGCGCAGCCTCCATAGCGCGTTCGCCCTCGGGTAATGGCACCGAAGGCCGCGGCACGCACCCTCTGGCTGCTCCGGCACGCCAAGACGGTGACCGACCCGCCGCCGGGCGGCGCCGACTTCGACCGCGTGCTCGCACCGCGGGGCCGCCGCGACGGCACGGCGCTGGGGCGTCTCTTCGCCGGCAAGGGCGAGGGGCTCGGTCCGGCGCTCAAGGCTGTGCCCCGGCCCAAGGTCGCGCTGGTGTCGCCGGCGGCCCGCACCAGGGCGACCGCGGACCTTGTGTTCGCTCACATGGCGGACCCACCGGAGTGCTTCTTCTACGACGGGCTGTACGGGGCCGATTCGGACGAGGTGCTGGCGTACGTGCACGAGCTCGACGACGGCGCCGACGCGGTGGTCGTCGTCGGGCACAACCCGACGGCACACTCGCTCTCGCAGGGACTGCTCGCACCGAGCGACAAGAAGGGTCTGTCGCTGGCCCTGCGCACCGGCTTCCCCACGTGCGCGCTCGGCGTCTACACCTTCAAGGCGGAGCGCTGGACCGACGTCACCGCGGGCAGCGCAAAGCTGGTCGCCATGATGGCGCCGCCTTACGGCGCCTGACGAAGGGACCGGGCCCGGCTCAGAGTGCGCGCAGGATGGCGGCGTCGCCCTGCCCGCCACCACCGCAGAGCGCAACGGCCGCCGTGGACGCGCCACGCCGGCGCAGCTCGAGCAGCGCGGTGAGCGCGACCCGGGTGCCGGACATGCCGACCGGGTGGCCGAGCGCGATGGCGCCCCCGTTCACGTTGACCTTGTCCTCGTCGATCCCGAGGTCGTCAACCGACGCCAGGCCGACGGCGGCGAAGGCCTCGTTGATCTCGAAGAGGTCGATGCCGCTCAGGTCGGTCCCGGCCCGCTCCGCGGCCTTGAGGATCGCCCGCGACGGCTGCGTGAGGAGGGAGTTGTCGGGCCCGGCGACCATGCCGTAGCCGACCACCTTGCCGAGCGGCGCGACGCCCAGCTCCTTCGCCTTGTCGGCCGACATCACGATGACGGCGCAGCCGCCGTCGGAGATCTGCGACGAGTTGCCGGCCGTGATGCTGCCGTTCTTGTCGAACGCCGGCCGCAGCCCGCTCAGCGACTCCGCCGTCGTGCCGGGACGCACGCCCTCGTCGGTGTCGACCACGAGCGGGTCGCCCTTGCGCTGGGGCACCTCCACCGCGACGATCTCCTCGGCGAAGCGCCCCTCCTTGATCGCGGCAGCCGCCTTCTCGTGGCTCGCCGCGGCGAACGTGTCCTGCCGCTCGCGCGAGATCTTCGCGGTGTTCTGGTTGTGCTGCTCGGTCGACAGGCCCATCGCGATGTGGTCGAACGAGTCCGTCAGTCCGTCGTACATCATCGAGTCGACGAGGGTGCCGTCGCCGAGGCGGAACCCGGCCCGCGCGCCCGGCAGCAGGTGGGGCGCCTGGGTCATGGACTCCATGCCGCCGGCCACGACGATCTCGGCGTCACCGGCGCGGATCATCTGGTCGGCCAGGTAGATCGTGTTGAGGCCCGAGAGGCACACCTTGTTGATGGTGTTGGCGGGGACGTTCATGGGGATGCCGCCCTTCACCGCGGCCTGGCGCGCCGTGATCTGGCCCTGGCCGGCGAGGATGACCTGGCCCATCAGGACGTAGTCCACCTGGTCGGGTGCAACGCCGGCTCGCTTCAGCGCCTCGGCAATGGCGAACCCGCCCAGGTCCATGGCCGTGAACCCGGCGAACGCGCCCGACAGCTTGCCGATCGGGGTTCGAGCTCCTGCGACGATGACGGCCTCAGCCATTCCCTGCACCTCCGGGTTTGTCCACCGGTCTGGTTACCGGCCGGAAACTACATCGTACCGGCCAACTATCGTCGGGTCACATGAGCGAGATCCTCGAAGCAGTCGTCGCCGGCGCGTCCGCAGATGAGCTGGCCAAACTCGAGATGCCGGACCACTACCGGGCGGCGCTGGTCAAGCGCAGCGAGGTCGACATGTTCGCCGGCATGGAGTCGTCGGACAAAGACCCCCGCCGGTCCCTCCACGTGGAGGACGTCGAGCTGCCCGAGCTCGCACCCGACGAGGCCTACGTGGCGGTGATGGCGTCTGCCATCAACTTCAACACGGTGTGGACGTCGATCTTCGAGCCGCTGCCGACGTTCGGCTTCCTGGACCGGCTCGCCAAGGAAGGCCCGTGGGCCGCGCGTCACGCCCTCGACTATCACGTCGTCGGGTCCGACGCCTCCGGCGTGGTCCTGCGCACAGGCTCGGCCGTCCGCAACTGGAACGTGGGCGACAAGGTCACCATCCACTGCAACTACGTGGACGACCAAGACCCCTCGGCGCACGACGATTCCATGCTGGCGGCCAACCAGCGCATCTGGGGCTTCGAGTCGAACTTCGGCGGCCTGGCCGACATCACGCTCGTCAAGGCCAACCAGATCATGCCCAAGCCCCGGCACCTGAGTTGGGAGGAGGCGGCGATCAACGCGCTGTGCAATTCCACCTCGTACCGCATGCTGGTCTCGCCCAATGGCGCGCGCATGACCCAGGGCGACAAGGTGCTCGTCTGGGGCGCCAGCGGCGGCCTCGGCAGCTACGCGGTGCAGCACGTGCTCAACGGCGGCGGGACGCCGATCGGCGTCGTGTCGTCGCCCGAGAAGGTGAAGCTGCTCAACGACCTCGGCGTGGAGGCGGTCATCGATCGGCGGGCGGCCAACTACAAGTTCTGGGCCGACGAGCACACCCAGGACGAGTCCGAGTGGCGCCGCTTCGGCAAGGACATCCGCTCGTTGGTGGGCGCCGAGCCCGACATCGTCTTCGAGCACCCGGGTCGCCAGACGATGGGCGCGTCGGTCTTCGCCTGCAAGCGGGCCGGCACCATCGTGACCTGCGCGGCCACCTCGGGCTACATGATCGAGTACGACAACCGCCACCTCTGGATGAAGCTCAAGACGATCAAGGGCTCGCACTTCGCCAACTACCGCGAGGCCTGGGACGCCAACCAGCTGATCTACGACGGCAAGGTCCTGCCGCCACTCTCGGCCGTCTACCCCCTCGAGGAAGTCGGCGAGGCGGCGTACCAGGTCCACCACAACCTGCACGAGGGCAAGATCGGCGTGCTCTGCCTTGCGCCGCGGGAAGGGCTCGGCATCGACGACCCCGAGTTCCGGGCCAAGATCGGGGAGGACCGCATCACGCTGTTCCGGAGGCACGGGGCGTGAAGGACCTGCTGACCGAGATCGACCACGTGGCCATCGCGGTCAACGACCTCGAAGCGGCGATCGCCTGGTACGCGGAGGTCTTCGGCGCCACGGTCGACCACCGCGAGAAGGTCGAGTCCGACGGCGTCGAGGAGGCGCTCCTCAAGGTGGCGGACTCCTATATCCAGTTGCTCACCCCGATCCGCGACGACTCACCGGTGGCGAAATATCTCGCCGCGAAGGGCGAGGGCCTCCACCACATCGGCTACCGCGTCGACGACTGCGGCGTCGCGCTCCAAGCCGTGAAGGACGCCGGCGGGCGCGTCATCGACGAGGCGCCGCGGCCCGGCTCTCGTGGGACGACCGTCGCCTTCGTGCACCCGAAAACGTCGTTCGGGACGCTGATCGAGCTCGTGCAGGAGTAGCACCCCACTCGGCAGGTGATGCCTCGGGCCTTGCCCTCAGAGAAGGCTCGCCACGATGTTGATCACGATGGCGATGATCACCGCGCCGAACAGGTAGGAGATCAGTGCGTGACGGAGGGCGGTCCGGCGGATCGGCTTCGCCTGGAGGTCGGTGTCGGAGACCTGGAAGGTCATGCCGATCGTGAACGCCAGATAGGCGAAGTCGAGGTAGTCGGGCCCGTCCTGTTCGTTGAAGTCGATCCCGCCCACCTCGTCGCCGTAGTAGAGGCGCGCGTACTTGAGCGTGAAGATGCTGTGGACCGACAGCCAGCTGAACACGACACTCACCAATCCGACGGCCAACAGGTAGGCCTTGGTGCCACCGTGCGCGCCTCCCGCTCGCGCCAGAGCCAAGGCCACCGCGGTGAGAATCGCCACCCCGGCCGTGATCACGAGCACGTCGGCCAGACCCCTGCTCGGGTCGAGTCGAGTCGCTCGGCGCTGTGTGGCCTCGGGCTCGAGCACACCGATGGCCAACCACAGGCCCACGAGAAACGTGGCAGCGGCGACATCCCATCCGATGAGGGCAGCGGCCTGCGCGACCGTGAAGAACGCAAGCACGAGCCCCACCACCACGCCGGGTATGGCCGCCAGGGCGACGCGGGTCGAGGCCGAAACGCCTTCGAGGTAGTCGATCATCTTCGACGGACGCCGCATCGCTACACCGCCTCCACGCGACCCCGCAGCACGTTGAAGACTTCCGCGCCCACGCGCAGCTCCTCGCTGCTGTCGTAGCGCTCCCGCACGTCGTCGAACCTGCGATCCGCATCCACCGCGAGCGCTGCGACCTCGTCGAAGAGTGCGAGCTGCGCATCGGTCGGTTGTCCACCGGGCTCCCAGTGAGCACCCCACACGTCCCACGGGAGCATCTCGACCTTGTTCAACGAGGCGAGGTCCAGTCGGAGGTTTCCGGCGATCCAGTGCGCGCCGTGCTCGTCGATCCCGGAGAGACCGCACCGTGATGCGTCGAGGTTCCCGCTCCGCCACGCCTGCCATGCTGAGCCCGCGGTGACGAACTCCGTTGCCGTGATGTCCATCGGGTCACCTTTGAAATCGAGCATCTTCCGCCACGTCGCATCGAGCTGCGCGTCGACCATCTGCCATCTTCTCTCGGCCGCGTTCCAGTACTCCGCTACCCAATGGTCTTCGAACCAACCGGGCCGGAAGTACGCGCCGAACCCACAGCGGGCGCGAGCCGGCACGCCGGCGGCCCGGAGAAAGGCGACGGTGACCCGGCTGAACGCATGGCAACGCGCGCCGACACGGCTGACCGGAGGCCTGGCCTCGTCGAGAGGACGGGCGTCCACTGCCCGGGCTATGGCGAGAAGGCGGGCCGTGTCCCGCTCGTGGATGGCCTCGGCCTGCTCCGACGCGAGTTCGACGCCGTAGAACGGCTGCGCAACGATGTCATAGACCAACAACCCTTGTACGACGTCGACGACCCGGGCGACGTCGTCGGAGGCGAACGTGTCGCGCTCCAGCGTGGTGAAGCGTCCCGGCGTGGCGTAGAAGTCGAGCGCGTCCTGGGTCTGGGAGGGTTGCACGGCGAATTCAGCCCCTACTCCGCTGCGTCATCGTCCGGCCACCCGAACCTGTCTCGCGCATCCTGTTCGGAGATCCCGAGGACGAGCCCGATGGCCGACCATGAATGTCCGCTTCGACGGGCCACACCCACCTGGTGGCGGAGGCCCATCTCGGCCGCGTTCAGTTCCCGGGCGGCGTTCCTCACGAGGGTCAGGTCCTTGTCCCATTCCTCGTACCTTCGCTCCACCGGGGTGCATCATGGGACGAAATTTCGATCGGTTCAACATGCGCCCGTCGCCGGGAGCGCTGTCGCCTCTTCGTTGCCGGTTTAGGACGAACCCGCGGTCGGCTTGTACTGCGGCGTCTGCCAGAACACCTCGATCCGTCTGACCAATCCCCCGGCGTCCAGCTCGAAGGCGTACGCCTCCTCGAGGTGCAACGTCTGGTCGGGGTAGCCGAGGTGCTCGGTCAGCCGCGCGAACGCGGCACGACGGTCGGCCGCATACGTCACGAGGTGGACGTCGTTGCGGTAGACGGCGGGCACCGCCTCTTCGAGCATGGCGAGATAGCGGTCACGCCCGGAGACCCGGTCGCCGAACGGGCCGACGCGTTCGACCTCCGGCGCCAACACGCCGGACAGCGACGCCCAGTCCCGCGCGCTCAGGTGCTCGAAGAAGCGCTCGACGGTGCCGCTCATCCGTGCGCCTGCGCCACCGCCACGACCCGGCCCGGGTTCGAGCCGCCCGCCCACACCCCGCCGGCCACCGGCACCAGCACCCGCGGGCCCGTACCGATGGCGAGCTTCTGCGACATCGGCGCCGGCGACACCGTCCGCACCGTCTGTGCCGTCCCGTCGCCCACATAGACCTTCGCGCCCGACACCGCCACCGTCAGCGGGTCCCCCCCGACGTGCAGCGTCTGCGTCACCGCCATCGACGACGGCGACACGGCCGAGACGGTCCCGCCCGCGGCGTTGGCCACCCACACCGCACCCTGTCCGGTCGCGACGCCGATCGGGCCCTGTCCCACGGTGACGGTCTGCTGCCGGATCCCCGTCACGCTGTCCGCGGGAGTGGCCCGCGTCAACACGTTCGCCGTCCCCGTCACCCACAACGACCCGTAACCGGCAGCCACCCGGACCGCGCCGGCCGACACGGCGTCCGGCGTTCCCGCCGTCCCGGTCCGCACGTCGATCGGCGTCACGTCGCTGGCCTGTAACGACGCCACCCACACGTCGCCGTCGAGCACGGCCAGGCTGGTCGGTCCCGCCGGCACCGCGACGCTGCGTTCGATCGTGAGCGTGGCGGGGTCCACCTCCACCACCTGGTTGTCGACGGCGTCGGCCACCCACAACTGCCCGCCCGCCAACACCATGGCCACCGGCCGTCCCGCCAGCTGGACGGAATGCTCGACCTTGCCCGTGGCCGGGTCGAAGCGCAGCAGCAGGTTGCGCAGGTCGTCGGTGACCCAGCCGACCCCGCCCTGCTGGACGACCGCCGACGCGGCCGGCAACGTGAGCAAGGTGTGCGACGACAGGTGTGGCGCGCTCGTCGTGCCGCCTGCCGAGGACGGCGACGACGATGGGCTCGACGAGGTGAGGACCAGCGGCAGCGTGATGGCGGCGATCACGATCACCAGTACCGCAACGCCGGCCCACGCCGCACGCCGGCGGCGCCGCTCCCGCCGGTGGTCGCTCCCGCCGCGGCCGCGCTGGGCGTCCTGCGTGCGCTGCGCCCGGGCCCGCCTGCCCTGCTCGAGCCGGCGCTGGCGGCGGTTCTTCTGGGCCACCCGCGTGCCCGCTAGCGGAGCGTGCGTTCCAGGAGTTCGAGCACCCGGGACACCTGCTCGGAGACGCTGCCCGAGCCCGCCCCGAGCACCAGGTCCGGGCTCGGGGGCGCCTCGTAGTCCGCGTCGATCCCGGTGAAGCCGGGCAGCTGGCCCGCCCGCGCCCGTGCGTAGAGGCCCTTGGGGTCGCGCCGCTCGCACTCCTCGAGCGAGGTGTCCACGAAGACCTCGACGAACGGCAGCCCCGCGTCGTCGTGCAGCATGCGGATCAACCGCCGGTCCTCCTCGAACGGGCAGATCAAGGCGATCAACGCCAGGGAGCCCGACTCGGCGAACATGCGGGCGACCTCGCCGGCGCGCCGGACGTTCTCCTTGCGGTCCTCGTCCGAGAAGCCGAGATCGCCGTTGATGCCGTGCCGCAGGTTGTCGCCGTCGAGCAGGAAGGCGTGCCGGCCGGCCTGCACGTAGGCCTCCTCCACCCCCGCCGCGATCGTCGACTTGCCCGCACCGGACAGCCCGGTGAACAGCACCGTGGCACCCTGCGCCTCCAGCGCGGCGAAGCGGTCGTGCCGCGTCAGGCGGCCGCGGTGGCGCACGACGTTGGGGCTCGCGTGCGTGGTCGCGATGACGCGGATGACGCCGGCCCCGGCCGTGGCGTTCGTCTGCGGGTCAATGATGATGAAGCTGCCCGTCGTGCGGTTGTTCCCGTAGTCGTCGACGAGCAGCGGCTCGGTCGTACGGAACGAGACGCGGCCGATCTCGTTGAGCTCGAGCCCCGTCGCGCTGTCGTCTCGGCGCAGGCCGTTCACGTCGAGCCGGTACTGCAGCGACTCCATCGTGGCCCGGACCGTCCGGGTCGAGTGCTTCAGCAGGTACGAACGCCCGACCGACAGGGAGGAGCGCTCGTCCATCCAGCACACGAGCGCCTCGATGTCGTGCGTGTTCGTCGGCCGGTTGTTGGGACGGCACAGCACGTCGCCCCGGGACACGGCGATGTCGTCCTCAAGTGTGACCACGACCGCCATCGGCGGGAACGCCTCGCGCACCTCGCCGTCGGCCGTGACGATCGACTTGATCCGCGACGTCGTCCCCGTCGGCAGCACCAGCACCTCGTCGCCGGGCCGCATGATCCCGGACGCCACGGTCCCGGCGTAGCCCCGGAAGTCGGGGCTGTCGGGCGTCTGGCTCCGGATCACGTACTGCACCGGGAAACGCGGGTCGATGTAGTTCTCGTCCGAGCCGATGTAGACCGACTCGAGATGCGTCAGCAGCGGCGGCCCCTGGTACCACCACATGGCCTCGGAGCGTTGCACCACGTTGTCGCCGTCCAGCGCCGAGATGGGGATGAACGTGATGTCGTGCACGTTGAGGCGGGCCGCGAACTCCATGAAGTCCGACTGGATCCGCTCGTACTGGCCGCGGTCCCAGTCGATCAGGTCCATCTTGTTCACGCAGACGACCATGTGGGGGACGCCCAGCATCGACGACAGAAACGCGTGCCGACGGGTCTGCTCGATCACGCCCTTCCTCGCGTCGATCAGGATCAGCGACACGTGCGCCGTCGAGGCCCCCGTGACCATGTTGCGCGTGTACTCGGTGTGCCCGGGCGTGTCGGCGATGATGAACTTGCGCTTCGGCGTGGCGAAGTAGCGGTAGGCGACGTCGATGGTGATGCCCTGCTCGCGCTCGGCCCGCAGGCCGTCGGTCAGCAGCGCCAGGTCGGTCTCGGGGTTGCCGCGTTGCTCGCTGGTGCGTCTGATCGACTCGAGCTGGTCCTCGAAGATCCCCTTCGCGTCGTAGAGCAGCCGCCCGATCAGGGTGGACTTGCCGTCGTCGACCGAGCCGGCCGTGGCGAGACGCAGGAGTTCCATTTAGAAGTACCCCTCGCGCTTACGGTCCTCCATGCCGGCCTCGCTGATCCGGTCGTCGGCACGGGTGGCGCCCCGCTCGGTGAGCCGGGTGGCCGCCACCTCGTCGATCACGAGGTCGATCGTCATCGCTGACGACTCGACGCAACCGGTGCAGTCCGCGTCGCCCACGGTGCGGAAGCGCACGGTCGCCTCGAAGGGTGTCTCGTCCGGCTCGAGCGCGAGATGCGGCCCGACCGCCATCAGCATCCCGTCACGCTGGACGACCTGACGCCTGTGCGCGAGATAGATCGACGGCGTGTCGATGCGCTCCTGGCCGATGTAGTTCCACACGTCGAGCTCGGTCCAGTTCGACAGCGGGAAGACCCGGATGTGCTCGCCCTTGTGGTGCCGGGCGTTGTAGAGGTTCCACAGCTCGGGCCGCTGGTTCTTCGGGTCCCACTGGCCGTACTCGTCGCGGAAGCTGAAGATGCGCTCCTTCGCCCGCGCCTTCTCCTCGTCGCGCCGCGCGCCGCCGAACACCGCGTCGTGCTTCCCCTCGCGGATGGCGCGCAGCAACGTCGGCGTCTGCAGGCGGTTGCGCGTCGCCCGCGGCGACGTGTCCTCGACCGTGCGGCCCGAGTCGATGTCGTCCTGCACGTACGCGACGAGCACCTTGACCCCCAGCGCCTCCGCGTAGCGGTCACGGAACTCGAGCACCTCGGGGAAGTTGCGGCCGGTGTCGACGTGGAGGACGGGGAACGGGATGGGCGCCGGCCAGAACGCCTTGCGAGCCAGGTGCAGCATGACGATCGAGTCCTTGCCCCCGGAGAACAGCAGCACCGGGCGCTCGAACTCCGCCGCCACCTCGCGGAAGATGTGGATCGACTGGGCTTCGAGGGCGCGCAGGTGCGTCAGGCGATAACCCGAATTCGGACCGCCGTCCGCGCCGTCGGGGTCAGTGACCACCCGTACTGTTGCCACTCGCCGCTCCCTCTTGGTACCTCACGGGAACGCCCCGTGGCACCCCGACCCTACGTCTCGGGTGCAAAAACCCTAAACGGTGGTGACCACTGCAATTGGCGGTGGCCACCCCGGTCCGCCCGCCCGAACGGTTCCGGGGGCACCGGCGCGGCCGACCGTCCATAAACCCTGGTCAGGGGCTTCAGACCCCCGCGATGCGACCCGAAGCGGCCGGAGCCCCACCCGTCGTCAGCAGTCGGTGAAGCCGCTCGTGAAGCAGTTGGACACCGACTGGCCGAAGCTGCTGAGCGAGTTCCAGGCCGATCCCAGTGCAGAGGCGACGGCTTGGATGTCGCTGCTGCTGAACCCGATGTCGGAGAGGATGTTGCCGATGTCGTTCACCGCCTCACCGAAGATGGTCTGGAGGGCCGAGGCGATCTCCGAGGCAGCCTCACCGATGTTCTTGAGGATCTGAGCCGCGGCGGCAGCAGCTTCACCGAAGATGCTCTGAAGGGCACCGGCAATTTGCGCGGTGTCGTAGCCGATGTTCTTCAGGATCTGTGCCGCACCCTGCGCCGCCTCGCCGAAGACCAGCGAGAGCGCCGTGCTCACGTCGTTGATGCTGAAGAAGCTCTTGAGCACGCTGGCCGCCTGCTGCGCCGCGTCGGCAAAGACGTTCGCGAGGGCAGTGGCGACGT
>Ga0307474_10001682_pt1 | contig 16003 bp, 10 predicted proteins | sample atmos_gasesECM1C_2_FD_203312 | JGI IMG/M metagenome (GOLD analysis project Ga0307474, IMG submission 203312) | Hardwood forest soil microbial communities from Morgan-Monroe State Forest, Indiana, United States - atmos_gasesECM1C_05 | ecosystem: Environmental > Terrestrial > Soil > Temperate... | reverse complement strand
TTGGGACTCCATGCGCCGGCGAGCGCCGCATGAACCAAGTCATGCACTCGTTATCCACGAGTTTTTAGTTACTGCATCGGTTCCAGTGCGTTTATTCGCGCGCAGTCTTGGCATAATCGCAGAGGGAAAGATTCCTCCGTATCTGTTCCGAAAGCTGGGGTCCGTATCTGACCTGTCGTCCGGATCTGAAATGCGATCCGGATATTAGCTCGAAATCTGGGTTCAGCATCCGCGGTCGGAAATTGAACTCGTATGCCGAGATCGTTCGGTTTCACCTGGGGGAGCATCCAAGCGTGACCAGTTATCGCCGTCAGGACGTTTTGCGCATCCTTGAAATCAGCGCCCGCCAACTGCAAGCCTGGGAACGAGCCGGGTTGATCCCTCAACAAGAGCTTTATTCTTTTCAGGATCTCGGCCAATTGCGCACGCTGCGCTCATTGCGCGAGGACGAAGTGCCGGCCGCGTCGATCCGAGACTCCATCCTGGCGATGAAAGCAGTTGCCGGCATGAGCAATCCGCTGCGCGAGGCGCGCGTGGTGCGAACCGGAACGCGTCTCGCGTTCCGCCATCGCGGCGCCATGGTCGATCCCATCCGCCGCCAATTACTCTTCGACTTCGAGCGCATGAGCGGGCAGCAGCAAGCTGCTTCAGGCCCCTCTACGCTGCGCAGTATCGGCGTGCCCGACCCGCGCGGCCTGCAGGAGCGCTTCCAGGCGGCGGTTCAGGCTGAGGAGACCGGCGAGAAGAATCGCGCCATCGCCCTCTACCAGGAGATCTTGTCGATCGACCCGCAGTACGCGGCAGCCTGCATCAACCTGGGCACGCTGTACTTCCATCTGCGCCAGTTCGGCCGCGCAGAGGAGCTTTACCGCCGCGCCACCGTGGCCGATCCTGGATATGTGCTGGCCTACTTCGATCTCGGCAACGTGCTCGACGAGCTGGAGCGCATCGACGAATCGATCGCCGCCTACTTGAAGGCCGTCACCCTCTCACCGCGCTATGCCGACGCCCACTATAACCTGGCTCTCGCCTACGAGCGCACCGGCCAGCCGCGCGACGCTCTGCGCCACTGGCGCGCCTACGTCAAGCTCGACAACCACGGTCCATGGGCCGACCACGCTCGCGGTCAGATTCGCAAGCTTCTCGGCCGCGAAGGGATTAGCATTGTCTCCCGCGCCGATCATTTCATCGCGCCGCGTAAAGGCAAAGCCGCGCTGGAACTGGTATAGCGCAGGCGCTTCGGCGCTGAAACCCCGAAATCGTCAGGCCTGAGTTTTTCGGATTTGATGCGTGATTTTCGCTGACGCGGAGCTGGGGGAATTCAAAACTGCCTCGCATGGCCAGCGACTTTAGGCGGGATCTTTCGGGCGGGTGGCCTTCACGGCCGACAGAATTCCCATGCCGACCATCACGATTGCGCCGACAATAATCCAGCGTTGGGGCACGTGCGCCAGGTGCGCGGCGTACACCAGCCCCGCAATTACGATCGCATAGCCAGTTGCATAAAGTCCGAACGACATGTGATCTCCTTGGCCATTTGCGGTTCAACGAGCCTGTTCAACGAGCCTTGTAAAGTTGTGCGGAACCTCGCACGCCATTCCAGCTTCGCACCGCCAGCCGACCAGGTCTGAGCAGTTCAGACCACCATTTCGTCTCTGATGCAAACGCGCAGGGGCGGGATGTAACGCGAAGGTGCAGGTCTTGGCTGCCTTTGCGTTTAATACTGAATCGCTTAATTTTGGCGAGAGTTTGGTTAGTCCAGGGGCGAGCTAGAAGCTAGAAGCTGCTCTTACACCTTCTGCGTGCGAATTACCTGCCGCACGCCTTCAACCCGCCGCAGGCCCAGCACCATGCGGTTTAGGTGCCGCACGTCCTCGGCTTCCACCACGAACTCGACGATGGCTTCGCCCTCATCGCTGCGACTCAAATCCACGGCGCGAATGTCGGTGTTCTCGTCGGAGATGACGGCGGTCAACTCCTTCAGCATTCCGGTGCGGTCTTCACAGTTGACGATGATCTTGACCGGGTAGCGTTGCGCCCGCGCGACTCCTTCGGCCGCGCGCGACCACTCCACGTTGATGCGGCGATCGCTTTCATAAAGCAGATTCTGTACATTGGGACAGCTGCGCGCATGCACGGCCACACCTTTGCCGCGCGTTACGTAGCCCACAATCTCTTCGCCGCGAATGGGATTGCAACAACGCGCGCGATAGACGAGCAGATCGTTCTGGCCCTCGACTTGCAGCGAATCGGAGCCGGTGAGGTGCAGCTTGCGCACCGCATCCGTCATGCCCGCTTCGCCAGATTTCGGCGCCGTGCCCGGCTCGGCCTCAGGCTGACCCGCAAAACCCGGCGCCAGCTTTCCCAACAGTTGGTGCGCGCTGTTTTTGCCCTGGCCCAGAGTTGCCAGCAGATCGGCGGCCGTGGCCACGCCAAATTCGGTCGCGATACGACCCAGATCCTGATCGCCGATCTGCGCCATCGGCACTTTGAACTTGCGCGCCTCGCGTTCCAGCAGCTTTCTGCCGATATCCACTGCGCGCACTCGCTGGTCTTCATTCAGCCAGTGTTTGATCTTGTTGCGCGCGCGGGGGCTTTTGACGAACGTGAGCCAATCGCGGCTCGGCTTGTGATCTTTCTGCGTAACGATCTCGACGATGTCGCCCGTGCGCAGCTTGGTGCGCAGCGGCACCATGCGGCCGTTTACTTTCGCGCCTACGCAGCTGTGGCCCACATCGGTGTGAATGGTGTAAGCGAAGTCCACAGGCGTCGCGCCCGCGGCAACCACCACCACCTTCCCCTTCGGCGTGAAGGTGTACACCTCGTCGGGGTAGAGGTCCATCTTCAGGCTGGAGAGAAATTCGTTCGGATCCGTCATCTCCTTTTGCCACTCGACGAGCTGACGAATCCAGTTCAACCGTTCCTCATCGCGGGCCGTCACTACGCCGCCCGTCTTGTACTTCCAGTGCGCCGCAATGCCTTCCTCGGCAATGCGGTGCATCTCTTCGGTACGAATCTGCACCTCAAACTGATTTCCGCTGGCGCCCATCACCGTGGTATGCAACGACTGATAGCGGTTGGCGCGCGGAATGGCGATGAAGTCCTTGATGCGTCCCGGCACCGGACGCCACAGCGTATGAATCAACCCAAAGACCGCGTAGCAAGAAGCCACATCTTCGGTGATCACGCGGATCGCCAGCAGGTCGTACACCTGGTCGAACGAAACTTTGGTGCGCTCAATTTTCTGGTGGATGGAGAAGAGTCGCTTGATGCGCCACTCCACCCGCGCCTGGATTCCGTTTTCCCTGAGCTGCTCCGCCAGCGTGTCTTCCACGCCGCGCAGGAACTGCTCGCCATCCACGCGACGCGCCTCCACCGCGGCTGCAACCTGCTCGTAGCTCACCGGGTCGGTGTAGCGGAAGGCCAGATCTTCGAGCTCGCCGCGCACCTTGCCCATGCCCAGCCGGTGCGCCAGCGGAGCGTATATGTCGAGCGTCTCGCGCGCGATCGCCTCCTGCCGCTCGGGCTTCAGGTGCTCCAGCGTGCGCATGTTGTGAAGCCGGTCGGCCAGCTTGATGAGCACAACGCGCACGTCACTCACCATCGCCAGCAGCATCTTGCGCACGTTCTCTGCCTGGCGGTCTTCGCGATTCGCAAACTGAATCTTGTCGATCTTGGTGACGCCCTCGACGATGTGCGCCACCTGGTCGCCGAATTTTTCGCCAATCTCTTCGTTAGTCGCCGGTGTATCCTCGACGGCATCGTGCAGCAGCGCCGCGGCCACGGCCGTCGCATCCAGCTTCATCTCGACCAGCACCTCAGCCACCTCCAGCGGGTGCACGATGTAGGGCTCGCCGCTCAAGCGCGTTTGCCCCTTATGGTGGGAGACGCAGAACTCCCAGGCCTTTCGAATCAATGAGATATCTTCATTTGGCCGATTGGCCTGCGCATGGCGCAGCAGCGCTTCAAACCGCTCGTCGATGGAGCGGTCGTCTTTCTTAGGGATTATTCGTGAGCTATGCGCGGGAGCAAGCGCTTCCTCCACAGGAGACGCGGGTGCGCTCGAATCCTCTGCCGGAATGGTCTGCCGGACAGTCGCCATGCTCCATTATAGGCCGCTTCGATTCCACGCGAATCAATCGACTCGCCAGTCGAGCGCCGCAGCGAGCCTTACCCAACACCCATCCCATAGAGCCGGTTCAATTTGGGCACGCAGAAGTGCGGGCGGCACTCTGGTAATGAATGAATCCGCCTCCTGTGCCAAACGTCGCCCGATTTTGGGCAAAGCAGCAGCTTCGGCGATTGGCACCCATTCTCGGGCCCGCTTGGAGGGCTGATACTGAGATAGGTTCCCAATGGCGAAGCGAGACAACTCGAAGTTTGGCGTAAAGCCCAAAGCGCGCGGCAAAATGGCGCCTGTCACATCCAATTCAGCGCGCAAGACCAGTTCTTCAACGAGGGAGAGTAGTTCGGCAACTCGCAAGACCAGCATGCGTAACGGTGGCCCTGCTGCGCCGGCCGCGAGTCCGCCGCAGAAAAATGGCGCGCCTCGCGAACTGCGCGCTTCTTCTCCAAGAGCCGCAAACCCGCAACGCGAATCCCCGTCGGTCCCGGTTCCCGAAATTCAGGCACAATCCGGAATTCAGGCCCGCTCCGCAATTCAATCCCGCCCCAGCCCTTTTGGCGCCACCATCAGCCGCCGCGCATCGGACCGGCTTCGCGCCGGCCATCTCTGGGTCTACGCGTCCGACGTCGCCGCGGTCACGCTTTCAAAACCAGACGAAACTCTGGTGCCCGTGGCCGACAGCCGCGGTCTCCTTCTCGGCACGGCGCTCTACAGCCCGTCGTCGCAGATCGCGCTGCGCCTCGTCTCGCGCGAGTCTCTCGACGAAGCCGCATGGCTCAAGCTGCTTGCATCGCGTCTGCGCGCGGCCATCGGCCGCCGCAAGCCGCTGCTCGACGCCGACAACGACGCCTGCCGCCTGTGCTTCAGCGAGGCCGATGAACTACCGGGCCTCATCGCCGACAAATACGGCGACCTGATCGTGCTTCAATTCCTGACCAGGGGTCTGCTCACCGCGGCAGTGCGCGAGACCTGCGTGCGCGTTTTGCGCGAAGAGTTCGCGCCGGCGGCAATTTACGAGCGCCCCGATCCGCGCATCCGTGAGCTGGAGAGTTTGCCGGCGCCGAATCTCGATCCGCTCTGGCTCGCCGATCCCAAAAAACCAATCGCCGCGACTGAATTTCACTTGAACGGCCTCGCCTTTCACTACGACGCCAATGCAGGCCAGAAAACCGGCGCGTTTCTTGACCAACGCACCAACTACGCAGCCGCGCGCGACTGGGCACAGCGGCTCAACAAAACGGGCCGCGCGCTCGACGTCTGTTGCTATCAAGGCGGATTCGCTCTCCATCTCGCCCAGGTCTGCCGCAATGTGACCGGCATTGATGTTTCACGCGCATCGCTCGAAGTGGCGGAGCGAAACCTCCAGGCCAACCGTGCGCTCGGCGATGCCGAATTCAAATGGGCCGAAGTCGACTGGATCGAGGCTGACGCCTTCGAGATTCTGCGCGACTGGTCGACCGCCGGCGAGCAATTCGACGTCATCGTCCTCGATCCGCCGGCCTTCGCCAAATCCGTGCGCGCCGTGGAAGGTGCATTACGAGGCTACAAGGAGCTGAATCTTCGCGCGCTGAAGATGCTGCGTCCCGGAGGGCTGCTCATCACCTGCTCCTGTTCGCACCATGTGAGCTGGGCCGATCTTGAGGGCGCGGTCGCTGCTGCTGCCGCCGACGCATTGCGGCGCGTGCGCTTGCTCGAGCGGCGCGGCGCGGCACCAGATCATCCGGTCGTGCTCAACCTGCCGGAGACCGAATATCTTAAATGCCTTGTGCTTGAAGCGGAATGATCGCCGTGTCTTTCGGAGCGGCTATCAATTCCGCCGGCTCGGGCAGAATGCGTCCGGGAAGGTGCAGCATTTCGCTGATGGTGCCTGCGGGCACCGCACGGGAAAAGAGAAAACCCTGTCCGAATTTGCAGCCTAACTGCAGCAGCAACGCGTATTGCTCTTCCGTCTCTATTCCCTCGGCCACCACATCCATGCCCAGTACGCGCGCCAGTTCCACAATGGTGCGAACTATCTGCAGCGGCTGATCGTTTCCTTCGGTGATGCGCGCAACGAACGAGCGATCGATCTTGAGCACATTGAATGGCAACAGATGCAGCTGATGCAGGGAGCTATAGCCCGTGCCGAAGTCGTCCATCAGCAGCGAAACTCCCAGCCGCCGCAGGCTGGTCAAAACCTTCAGCGCAGTGTCCTGGTCCGAGATGAGACTGGATTCAGTCATCTCCAATCCAAGCTGGTGGCTCGCAATTCCCGACCGGCGCAGCAGCGCTTCCACATGGTCGGCCAGCCCTTCGCGCGCGAATTGCCGCGCGGAAAGATTCACGCAGACTCGTGGCGCGTCCTCATTGGGATTCTCGCGGCACCACAGCTGAATCTGGTTGCAGGCCTCCGAAAGTCCCCAGTCGCCGATGGGCAGGATCAGCCCGCTTTCCTCGGCCAGCGGAATGAAGTCCATCGGCGGAATCAATCCCCGCTGTGGGTGCTTCCAGCGGATCAGCGCTTCGAGCCCCACGATCTTGCGCGTCGATAGCTCGACCTCCGGCTGGTAGAAAAGCACAAACTCCCGATTGTCCAGCGCGTGTCGCAGGTCTGATTTGCTCGGCCAAATGCCGACGGCCGCGTCGGTGGCGCGCGTATTCTGCTGGCGGCTTTTGCCGAAGGTCTTGCGCATCTTGCGCAACTCCAGTTGGCTGGTAACCAGATCGGCCAGGCTCTCCAGCATGTGCAGTTCCTCTGCAGCCATCTCCCGGCGAGGCTGGCACCCGAAGACCGTCAGTGCGCCCAGAATTTTTCCGTCGCCGGAACGAATGGGCGCGCTCGCGAACGATCCTACTTCGAGCCGCCGAATAATTAGTCCGCTGTCTGCAAAAGAGGGATGTTTGGACACGTCCGGCACGACCACTGGCCCATCTGCGGCCAGCACCAGTTCAAAGACGCTCCCCTTGCGCGGAAGCTCGCGCACTGACTCGCCCCAGTAGGATTTGATCCACATGCGGCTCTCGTCTGCAAAGCCGAGCAGCACGGTGTCGCCCTTGAAGTACTCGGCGGTCAGGCGGGTGATGGTGTCGTAGCTTGGCTCCGGCTCGGAATCCAGAATCTCCGTTGCCTCGAGCGCCAACAGGCGCGCGTCTTCTTCACGCCATTCGATCCCGTCGGTGTGTAATGCAGCTAACGGCATTCCTGCTCCGGGCCTCCCGGTTGCGCCGTGGCCAGCTCCAGTGCCAGCCCGCGGCGCCCCCGCGGATAACGCTTTCAATGCTGCCGAAGACGACAACGACATTACGCCTCCGCGGCAGTTCATCTCGAATCACTCACGATTTCATCGCCGTGGGCCGAGCCGCTGTGAACGCGCCTGTGGCATGCGTCGCCCGTGGCACGCATTCTGGCTCTTTGCTGTTTATCGGAACAGTTCGAAATGGCACGAGGTTACTCGCGGCTACACTTCGCCGCTGTTGCTCCCGATGTTCCGTTACCAGGAGTGGTTACTTCTGCGAAGAAGGCTGTCCCGTTTCAGTCCACAAAAAGGTCAGCTGGTCAGTGGCGTCCTGAATTTTCTGCTCCACCCCAACCCCGGCCGAGTGGCCGCCGGACACACTATAGTGCAGCAGCACAGGCCGTCCGCTCGACGAGTCCGTCTGCAACAGCGCGGACATCTTGCGCGCATGCAGCGGATCCACCCTCGTGTCGCTCGCTCCGGTAAAGAAAAGCACCGCCGGGTAGACCGTGCCCGCCTTCACATTCTGATAGGGCGAGTACTTCAGCAAATATGGGAACTGATCTTCTTTGTCCGCCGACCCGTACTCGGTCATCCAGTGCGGGCCCTGCTCGAATTTTTGATAGCGCAGCATATCCAGCAGCGGATAGGCGCAATCAACTGCCGAGAATAGATCCGGCCTCTGCGTGATCGCCGCGCCCATCAGCAGCCCGCCGTTCGATCCGCCGTAAATTGCGAAATGTTCAGGAGAAGTGTACTTCTTGGCGATCAGATATTCTGCCGCGGCATAGAAATCGTCAAAGACATTTTGCTTCTTTTCAAACATTGCCTGTTCGTGCCAGCGCTCGCCATACTCGCCGCCGCCGCGCAGATTAGGCAACGCGAACCAGCCGCCCTGCTGCAGCCACCAGGCATACACGGGCCTCCATTCGGGCAACATGCTCAGGTTAAATCCGCCGTATGCGGTCATGAGTAGCCGTTCCGAGCCATCCTGTTTCAAGCCTTTTTTCCCTGCGATAAACATCGGCACTTTGGTGCCGTCTTTCGATGTGAAGAACACCTGCTTCAGTTCATATTGGCTGGAATCGAAGGGAACTTTGGGTTGGGCAAAGATTTCTCGTTTGCCGGTGAGCGTATCCAGCCGGTATATCGTGGGCGGCGCAATGAACGATTCAAAGCTGTAGAAGCCATAGCGGTCGGTCGCTCGTCCCGCGAGCGTGGTCACCAACCCAATGCTGTCGTTCTCGAGATTGCCCGCCGGTTTGCCGTCCAATGTATAAATGCTGGTCTCCGACTTCACGTCGTGCAATCGATTGACGTAAATCTTGTCGCCCACGATGTTGAAGCTTTCGATCGCATTCGTCCCTTCAGGAACGATCGTCGTCCACGCATCGGGCATCACGCCGGGGTCAGCCTTCAGAATTCTCCAGTTGGGCGATTTGTAGTCCGTGCTCACGTACCACGCGCCCTTTACAAAGTCGGCGGAGAATCGCGAGTCTATGCCCCAGACCAAAATCTGGAAGAACGAGCCGGGTTTGGTCAGGTCGCGATAAACAATATCCACGCGCCTGGGCGGCACGCCGCGATCAATTTGCACCACCAGATAGCGGTAGTCGTCCGACAGGAAAGCCTCCATCAGATCATTTGTGCCAAGTTCCTCACCGCGAAACTCTTTTCCGAAGACCAGCGTGTCGTGCGAAACTCTCGTCCCCAACTCGTGCTCGTAAACCAGCGTTCCCTTCTGGTCCATCCGCGAGTAGTAGAGCCCTTTTCCATTCGGCGTAAACGCAACGCTCAGGTAGACTCCGCTGGGAAGTTCGTCCTCGATCGTCTTTCCCGTATTCACGTTGAAGACATGCACCGTTGATTCATCGGCGCCGCCCTGGCGCAGATCGTAAGCCACCAAAGTTCCATCACGCGACACATCATCCAGATTCACTGACGCGTTAGGATCGCGGCTGAACTGCGCCGGGTCAATGAGCCGTTTATCTTTTTCAGCCCATCCATGGCGCATATAGATCGACGCCTGGTCCTCGCCCGCCAGCATCTTCTCGAAGAACAGATCGTCTCCGCGCAGGATGGGCACCTTCCATGTGCTCACATGTTCCAGCGCATCCATATCGCTCGCGATCTGCGGGCGAATGCGCGCATGCTCCATGTAGCGAGCGGTGTAGGCATTCTCGGCGTCGATAAACGCTTTGGTGTCGGCGCTGTTCGCGTCTTCGAGCCAGCGGTAGTTGTCGACAATCTTTTTCCCGAAGTAATTGTCCGTTACCGGAACGGTTTGGACATCCGGCGGAGATGGAAGAGTGAATCCGCCGCGCGAGTGAATCGCCTGGCTGGAAGCGATCACTCCGGAAAGCGCCCCTAGAAGGACGCAGGCAAAAACCCGGCGCACACAATAGCACATTGCAACAGGATACTAGCGTTCCTTCAAAATCCGCATTCTCGCCGCCGGTGTGCACCGTTAAAATCGACAGCAGTGACCAGCCCACCCTCAGACCGCGATCCGGAGCAGTTGGAACTGGCCGCTGAACCGGAACCCCAACCGCTGCTGCGCCCACGGTGGGAGCGCCTGCGCAGCCTTCTTCATCCCGCTCACGCGCACAGCATCTTCTCCGCCACAGTCGTGCTCATGGTCTCCACGATTTTGTCGCGCATCATCGGGCTGGTGCGGGTCAAATACATCGTCTGGCTCTTCGGTCGCGGTATGGAGGCCGACGCTCTAAACGCCGCATTTGTACTGCCCGACATGATCTCCTACTTCCTCGTCGGCGGCGCGGCTTCCATTACTTTCGTGACCATCCTCACGCGCTATCACGAGCAAGACCGCGATGAGGAGGGCGAGCGCTCGCTCTCGGTCATTCTCACCACCATGTATCTGGTGCTGGGCGCGGCCATTGTTCTGGCTGAAATCCTCGCCCCCTGGTACGTGCGCTGGTGGTTCAACGGGTTCGATCCGCACAAGGCTGCAATCTGCGTGCAACTCACGCGCATCCTGCTGCCCGCGCAAATATGTTTCTTTGCCGGCGGAGTCTTTGGCGCGGTGTTGCTGGTGCGCAAGCAATTCAACGTGCAGGCCGTCGCGCCGCTCATTTATGGCCTGGGTACCATCGTCGGAGGCCTGCTCCTCGTTAACAAAATGGGCGTCTCATCGCTGGCCATCGGCACTGTGGCGGGCGCCGTGTGCGGGCCATTCCTTCTCAACTGGTTCTTTGCGCATCGCGCTGGCGCGCGCTACCACTGGATTCTCGACTGGCACGACGAGGGCCTGCGCGAATGGGTGCGCCTCTCATTGCCGCTCATGGCGGGAGTCTCGCTGGTCACCGCCGACAACTGGATCATCGCTCACTTCGCCTCAAGGATCGGCGGCGGCGTTTCGCTGATGAGCTACGCCAAGCAGGTTTTCACCGCGCCCGTTTCGGTTTTGGCACAGGCTGCCGGCGCAGCCTCCATGCCCTTTTTCGCAAGCCTTTGGACGCGCGAGCGCCGCTTTGAGTTCGCCACCGGCGTCGCCGATTCTGTTTCTCGGGTGGCTGCGCTTGGCCTTCTCGCAGCCTCAATCATGGTGCCGCTGGGCTGGCCCGCGATCGATCTGGTTTTTACCGGCGGCCGCTTCTCCGCGAACGATGCGCAGCTGTGCTCCTCCTACTTTGCCGTCTTCTCAGTCTCGCTGTTTCTCTGGTCGGCGCAAGCTATCTACTCGCGCGCCTTCTACGCGGCCGGAAACACCTTCGTGCCCATGGTCGCCAGCACCATTGTCACGGTTGTTTCATTGCCCATTTATGACTTGCTCTTCCACTGGCGCGGCGCCTTGGGCCTCGCGCTCGCCTCCGACATCGGAATCGCATTGCAGACGCTCACCATCGCCCTTCTGCTGCACAAGCGCCGCATGGTCTCGCTCGCCAGCCTCGACTATGTCGAAATGGGCCGTTGTCTTTTAGCCTCTTGTGCGGGCGGCGCGGCTGCCTGGTTTGCTGCCTTTGCGCTTGCCGGCCTGTTCCGCCATTTGCCGCGCGTGGCCGAGCTTCATCATGCCCGCGCCATCACTGACACTTTAGTACTCGCCGTCGGCGTCGCTGCATGGACCGCCGTCACAATGTGGATTCTTGAAATATCCGGCTCGGCGCTGCCGCGCGTCGCCATGCGCCGCTTGCGATTCAGCTGACGATTCGGCGCCCCAGTCCAGCACGGATCGGGAACTGCGAAGCTTCCATTGACTTCTAGCTAAAAGACACAAACGCCCCTGCCGAGGCAGAGGCGCTCGTTGCGGTGCGAATATGTGCCTTGCTGAAGGCGCCCCGGTTGTCGAGCTCGTCGAAACACGCCCCGACACCTGCGCCAACCTGACTTCGCGCTTAGTGTGCTGCCGCCTGCGTCGGACCTGGGACTGCTACCGGGCCTGTCGTGCCAGTTCCTTGCGCCGGCTTTACATCGGGCTTCGCTTCGGGCTTGCGGATGTCGATCCCGCCCTTGAAAAACGCGCCGTCTTCAATGCTGATGCGCGCCGCTGACACGTCGCCATTCAGCGAGCCTTCCGCGCGAATGTCCACGCGGTCGGTGGCGGAGACGTTGCCCTTGACTTTGCCCAGCACTACAACTTCGCGCGCGGTAATGTTGGCCGAGACCTGGCCGTTGCGCCCGATGGTCAAGCGGTTGCCGGGGAGGTTGATCGCGCCCTCCACTTTGCCGTCAATATATAAAGACTCAGTACCTGTAATCTCGCCCTTGATGAACAGGCCTTTGCCTAGTGTGGCTTGCTCGGTGTTCCCGGCCTGCGTCCGGGAGGGTGTTTCAGGCACGTGTGCCGGGGGCGCCGCGTGCTGCGGCTCCGGCGCGGAATTCGGGATCGATGATCCGGTCTGACTTGGTTTCCACATTGCGCTCAAGGTGCTCTTCCTATTCTGTCCGCTTCAGGACTGGGGATGCCAAGGCAAGGCCAATGGCTCGGACCCAAAAAAGTAAAGTCGGCTCGCCGCAGCTCTCGCCGCGGCTACTTCCTTTGCGGCCGGGAATCAGTTCAGTCAAACTTCCGGCTCCGCCAGGACGACGCGCAACCCCATTCTACGGCAACTCTGCGTCTTCTGTGCAAGCGCGACTCTCTAAAGTCACCACAGTGTTCCACTTGCCTTAATCTGAGCATATGACCGATCGCGAGTTGCTAGCCCGGATCGCCGCCTCCCCCAGCCAAAAGGCCGGATACAAGCAGTTGGTCCGCGAGCTCTCGCTCCCCGGCGGCCGCGCGCGCCGTCTCCTCCTTGAGCAACTGGACCGCCTGACCGTCCGCGGCCAGCTTGTCCATATCGACCGCGAACACTGGGCCATTGCGCGAGCGGCGTCGCGCGATAATCTCGTCGCCGGCCGGCTCGATCTGCACCGCGATGGCTATGGTTTTGTCCGTCCCAATCGCAGACCCTCCGCATCGGAGTCAAAAGCTGCTCCCGCACAGCAGGACATTTTTGTTCCACCCAACGAGATCAACGCCGCCATGCAGGGCGATCAGGTCCTCGTCGAGGTTGAGCCTCCCAAAGCCGATGGCCGCCAGCAGGGCCGCATCGTGCGCATTCTGGAGCGCACCAACCCCACCGTCGTGGGCACATTTCGCGTCGCACGTCCAGATCGCGGCCGCGACAACGTCGTGATTCCCTTCGACGACCGCATGACACAGCCGATCGTGATCCCGCCCGGCGAGGAGATTCCAAAAGCAAGTGAATCCTCAACACCGCATCGCGTGCTAGGTAGCGAGGCACTGTCTACTCCAAAACTTGAAAGCCTGGAAGGCCCCGAGAATTTGGAAGGCCTCATCGTCGATGTCGAAATCACCAGTTGGCCCACGCCGACGCGTCCCCCGATCGGTCGCGTCATTGAAGTCCTCGGATCGCCCGATGAATTCGGTGTCGACGTGGAGATGATGATTCGCAAGCATCAGCTTCCGCGCATCTTTCCTGAGACCGTGTTGGCAGAGGCGCGCGCCGTGGCTCGTCTCGATCCCGCAGAAATCGCGCCCACCGAAATTGCGCGCAGAGCCGACTTCCGCTCGCTCCCCATCGTCACCATTGACGGCGAGACTGCGCGCGACTTTGACGACGCAGTGCTGGTCCGCGAGCGCGCCGACAGCGGTTATGAGCTTCAAGTACACATCGCGGATGTTTCCGAGTACGTCCGCCCAGGCTCGGCGCTCGATCTCGAAGCCCGCATTCGTGGCACCAGCGTGTACTTCCCCGACCGCGCCATCCCCATGCTGCCCCATGAACTTTCCACCGGCATTTGCAGCCTTCGCCCCAATGAAGACCGTCTCGTGCTCAGTTGCATCATGCAGCTCGATCCCGAGGGCAACATCGAGAGCTTCGAGATTGTCGAAGGAGTTATTCGCTCCGCCGCGCGCATGACCTATACAGAGGTTCACGCGATCCTCGAAGGCAATGCCGAAACTCGCGCCCGTTACTCCCAGCTCGTTCCCGAGTTCGAGCGCATGAAAAAGCTCGCCGTCCTCATGAATCGGCGCCGTGAGGAACGAGGCTCAATTGATTTCGACTTGCCCGAGCCGGTCATCGAATTCGACGAGCGCGGCAAGATGCGCGGCGTGACCCGCGCCGAGCGCACCTGGGCCAATCGCCTCATCGAAGAATTCATGCTGGCCGCGAACGAATGCGTTGCCGTCTGGCTTGAAGACCTAGGCGTTCCGTCCCTTTATCGCATCCACGAGAAGCCCGATCCGCGCCGCGTCGTCCAGTTCGAGGAGCTCGCCGCCGCTTTCGGCTATTCGCTCGGCCTTGGACCGCTCCCCGTCAAGCGCATCCAGACTCGTCAGGAGCGACGCGAATCCCATGGCCAGGGCCGCAACCCACGACAGCACGAAGTTCCCGAAGACATCGCCGTTACGCCGCGCATGTATCAAAAACTTGCCGCGCGCATAGAAGGCAAACCAGTAGAGCGCATCCTCAGCTACCTCATGCTGCGCTCGCTCTCGCAGGCGCGATACTCCGAGGTCAATGAAGGCCACTTCGCTCTCGCCGCGCCCAGCTACACACACTTCACCTCGCCCATCCGCCGCTATCCCGATCTCATCGTGCATCGCATCGCAAAAACGCTGCTCCGCGCTGGCGTCCCTGGCGATCGCGATATCACCCCGTCACGTCTCAGCTCGCCATGGTCGCATCCCAATGAGGGCCGCCCAACGACCGTCGTTGCCCGATCCCGGGTGCCCCATCCTAGCTTCGCTAGGGTGGGAGCGATCTCCGCGAAATCGAGATTCCAAAGTGAGCCACCCCCCATCGCCCCGCCCATCCCCGAACCCGACCTCGCCGAGATCGCCGAAGAAACCAGCTACACCGAGCGCCGCGCGGCCGAAGCCGAGCGCGAGCTGGTCGAGTGGAAAAAAGTTCGCTTCATGCAGGATCGCGTCGGCGAGGAATTCGCCGCCCTCGTCCTCAACCCCGCCAAATTCGGCCTCTTTGTCGAGCTCACCGATCTCTTTGTCGAAGGCCTCGTCCCCATCGACACAATGCGCGCCGACCGCTTCACCTGGCGCGAGAATACGCATGAGATCGTCGGCGAGCGTTCGAGCCGCCGCTATCGCGCAGGGGACCGCGTACAAGTGATCCTCGACCGCGTCCTCGTGCAGGAGCGCAAGCTTCAATTTGCTCTTGTCGAAGAGGAATTGCCCCTCACGGGCAAAAGAGCTGCGCCATCCTCATCAAAATCGAAGAAAAACAAGCGCAAAAACACATCGCCGCCGCCCCCGGGTGGGAGCAAGCGGCGAGGTGGAAGATTCAAGAAGGGACGCAAGCGCTAACTGCCCAATATTCGGCGGAGCTGCATTCGGCCCATCAGCGCGCGTGCCCTGCTTATGCGCCGGCCTGTTTCTCGGCGATATTGCCAATAATCGGCAGCTTGAACCGCTTGCCCTGGTAGGCATTGACGGCGCAAACCACGCAGACTGCAATCCAGAACAAGCTCACCAGCGGCCATAGGAAGCCGGCGAATATCGCAAGCGGAAACATGATGGTAACAATCCCCAGTAGGATGCCGAGCGCAATATCGATCACAATCGCTGCACAGCACAGAAAAATGCACTGCCAGGAGTTAAAGCGCACAAACGAATTCTTGTTGTACGGCTCCACGATGAGAAAAATGATCGCCGGAATAACTGTGAGGTAGGCGAGTGCCCCCGCGGCATTGTCTGAAAGTCCCGTGCTGGCTGCTACTGTGTTCGGTTCATCGGCCATTGCAACTCTCCTTTTGAGGAAGGTGGTTGAAGGGGAGGGGAATCGCTTCGCTTCTACGCACGGCCCCAGATCGACGATCGGTGATTGGGGAATTTAGCTCCCGGGGCCGCAGGCCTCAAGCGAGGTGGAGATAGAACAACCTGCCGCCCATCCGCTTGTCAAGAGAATTTACGCTTTCCTCACATCCGTCTGCGTCTCGGTTCATCCAATTACAATGGCATCTGGGAGCAATCTTTATGGCGCACATGGTTTTTTGCGTTCGCAACAAGAAAGAAATGGAAGGCCTCGACGAGCCGCCCTTCGACTCGGAGTTTGGCCAGAAGATCTATAAGAACGTCTCCAAGGCTGCATGGGATGAGTGGCTCGGCCGCCAGAAGATGCTGCTGAACGAGTATCGCCTCCAGCCCTGGCTACCGCAGGCGCAGCAGTTCCTC
>Ga0307474_10001681_pt1 | contig 16004 bp, 13 predicted proteins | sample atmos_gasesECM1C_2_FD_203312 | JGI IMG/M metagenome (GOLD analysis project Ga0307474, IMG submission 203312) | Hardwood forest soil microbial communities from Morgan-Monroe State Forest, Indiana, United States - atmos_gasesECM1C_05 | ecosystem: Environmental > Terrestrial > Soil > Temperate... | reverse complement strand
GCGCCCAGTCCAGCGCTTCGCCGTCGATATTTTCCTTCAGCAGGCCTTCGCGCATCATCAGGCCGAGGTTCTTGCGCGAGCGCCGCCAGGGTGCATCGGCAGACTTGTAGATGATGTGTCTGAGATCGTTGAGGCGGCCCGGATTGGGCGGCTTGCCGGCGGCAAGCCACGCCTCGCGCGACTGGCCGCCTTTCCACGCGCGGGTGGTGAAGCCGAGTATCTCCACTTTCACGCCGCAGCGTTCCAGCGTGCGCGCAAGGATATCCGCACAGGTCGCCGCCACCGTGATGGGACGCCCGCGCATCGAGCCCGAATTGTCCAAAAGCAATGTCACTACGGTATCGCGGAAGGTTGCTTCCTTCTCGTGCATGAACGAAAGCGGGTGATAGGGATCGGTCACGACCCGCGACAGTCGGGCGGGATCGAGAATGCCTTCCTCGAGGTCGAATTCCCAGGCGCGGTTCTGCTGGGCCATCAGCCGCCGCTGCAGGCGATTGGCGAGTCGAGCGACGATGCCCTGCAGATGCGCCAGTTGCTTGTCGAGGTAGCTTCGCAAGCGCTCGAGTTCGTCATGATCGCAGAGATCTTCAGCCGCGATCACCTCATCGAATTTCGGCGCGAAGGCATGGTATTCCGGTCCGCGCGGTTCGTTGGCGCCACGCGCTTTCGGCCGCGTCGCCTCTCCCGGCGTCTCATCGTCGCCGAGTTCGCCATCGTCGAAGGTATCCGACGTCGAGGCCTGCGCGCTCTCCATGGCACTTTCCGAGACCTCGTCGGTGGAGGCCTGTGCCTGGTCGGCGCTCATCTCCTGCGCCGCGTCCGAATCGGGCGATCCTTCGGCTCCGGATTGGTCGTTCTCGCCGTCCCGGTTGTCGTCCTGGTTCTCGTCTTCGTCGGCTTCGGCGTTGCGATCGTCACCCAGATCCAGTGCGGACAACAGGTCATGCACAGCGTCGCCGAATCTCGCCTGATCCTCGGCAAGGCGGTCGAGCCGATCGAGGCGCGCGCCGATCTTGTCTTCCAGAATCGGCCGCCAGAGGTCGACCATCTTGCGGGCGGCGGCTGGCGGTGCGAGTCCGGTCAGGCGCTCGCGCACCAGCATCGCCAGTGCATCCGACAACGGCGCGTCGGCGCGGTCGGTGATTTCATCGAACTTGCCGCGATGGAAATGGTCGTCGAGCATCGCAGTAAGGTTCCTGGCAACGCCGGCCATACGCCGCGAGCCGAGGGCCTCGACGCGAGCCTGCTCGACGGCTTCGAAAACGCCGCGGGCTTGCGGATTTCCCGGCATCAGCCTGCGGTGAACCTTTGGATCGTGGCATGCGAGTTTCAACGCGATCGAATCGGCATGGCCGCGAACGATAGTAGCATCGCGCCTCGTCATCTTGCGCGCAGGTTCCGGCAGCCGCGCCTTGCCAGGTGCAAGGCCCGGCCGCTCGGCGGCGAAGGTCACTTCGAGCTCGGGCTTTTTCGCGATCGCGCGCAGGCACGCCGTCACCGCGCGCTTGAACGGTTCGGTCGGCGCTTCCTTGGCTCCGGTGCGAAACTTGACGTTGGATGTTGTCATAGTGTTTTGGTGAACCAATGACGCGTGACGCCGCCAGGATACCCCTCGATCGAACCGAATTCCTCATATCCGCAGGTCCGGTAAAATCCCGGGGCCTGGAAACTCATCGTATCGAGATAAGAGCGCTTTGCGCCGAAACGCCTTGCCTCGTCCTCGATTGCCGTGATCAGCTTCCTGCCAAGACCCGTCCCGCGAAGCCCTTGCTCCAGCCAGAAAAATTGTATGAAGAGAACCGCCGTCCAGACTTCCCCGACGATGCCGCCGACGATCTCGTTTCCTTCGCGCAGCGAGATGGCAAGCCGCTTGTACTTCTGCTTGCCCATCTTCTCGTTGTTGTAACGGATCAATCCGTCGAGCACCGCCTTTTTTGTCTTTCCGACTGTGCGCTCAACGGAGATCGACAGCATTCGCTAGCTCATCGCCACGTTGACCGCGGATTCGGCAAGCTCGACGTTGAAGCAGCGCTGATAGAATTCGGCGACCAGCGGACGTTCCAGTTCGTCGCACTTGTTGAGGAAGGTGACGCGGAATGCAAAACCGATATCACCGAAAATCTCGGAATTTTCCGCCCAGGTGATCACGGTGCGCGGGCTCATCACGGTCGACAGGTCGCCGTTGGCGAATGCGTTGCGCGTGAGATCGGCAAGGCGAACCATCTTGTTGACGATGTCGCGGCCTTCCTGCGTGCGGTAGTGACGGGCCTTCGCCAGCACGATTTCGACTTCCTCGTCATGGGCCAGGTAATTGAGCGTGGTCACGATCGACCATCGGTCCATCTGACCCTGGTTGATCTGCTGGGTGCCGTGATAGAGCCCCGACGTGTCGCCGAGGCCGACCGTGTTGGCGGTCGAAAACAGCCGGAATGCCGGGTGCGGCTTGATCACCTTGTTCTGGTCGAGCAGGGTCAGGCGGCCGGAGACTTCGAGTACCCGCTGAATCACGAACATCACATCGGGACGACCCGCATCATATTCATCGAACACCAGCGCAACATTGTGCTGCAGCGCCCAAGGCAGGATGCCGTCGCGAAATTCGGTGACCTGCTTGCCATCCTTGATGACGATGGAATCCTTGCCCACCAGGTCGATGCGGCTGATGTGACTGTCCAGATTGACCCGCACGCACGGCCAGTTCAGTCGCGCGGCAACCTGCTCGATATGCGTGGATTTGCCGGTGCCGTGATAGCCGGTGACCATGACGCGGCGGTTCTTGGCGAAGCCGGCAAGGATGGCGAGCGTGGTAGCGCGATCAAAACGGTAGTCCGTATCGACGTCGGGGACATGCGGATCGACTTCGGAATAGGCCGGCACCTCGAGATCGCTGTCGATGCCAAACACCTGTCGCACCGACACCTTCATGTCGGGCAAACCGGCGGGCTCCTCAATTTTGCTCATGGCGGCGGTCGTCATCAATCCTCCGAGGTCCCGGGCGCTCCCGAAACCAGATATACAGGTATGGCTGCGGATGGGTACTTGCAGGAACCTATCAGAGAGCAACGGCTCGCAGAAGCCCACGCCCCAATCAAAGTTCCGTTGAACTTTCATAAAGATAGGCGTCGGACCCGGTTTTTGGAAGGCTGCCCTGCGAATCGCGCCGTGCTTTCGGCGCCGCCTTCGGGCAGGGCGGACGACAAACTGGGTCGAAATGACGCTTCCATTCCCGCCGCGAGTTATTAGCTCTGCGACGTAGCGGGCACGCCAGCCAAAAAACGGGAATTTCGTGCATTCGTTGATCGACCAATTGATTGCGTTTGTCTCGGCGCATGCAGGATTGGCCTACCTTACCGTGTTCCTGGCAGCCTTGCTCGAAGCGGTTCCGGTTGTTGGCTCGGTCATTCCGGGCTCGACGATCATCTTCGCACTTAGCGCGCTGATCCCCGGCGGAGAGTTGCGGCTCGAATGGGTGCTGGCCGTTGCTGTCGCCGGCGCAATGCTCGGCGATGGTTCCGCTTTCTGGATCGGGCATCGCGCCAAGCACGAAATTCTCAGCAGCTGGCCGCTCTCCAACTATCCGCGTGTGATCGCGCAGAGCGAGAGTTTTTTCCACCGTTGGGGCACGCTGGCGGTGTTCCTGGCGCGTTTCGTGCCGCCGGTCAGGGCGTTCGTGCCGATCACGGCGGGCGCGCTCGGAATGTCGCCGGCGCTGTTCTATGCGGTCAATATCCCCGCGATCCTGTTGTGGGCACCGGCCCATGTGCTGCCGGGAGTGCTCGCGGTAACGGCTCTGCACAAATATGGTGGCTTCGAACATCATGCCGGGCTCGCCAAGCTGTGCTGGTTGCTGGCGGTAATCAGCGGCGCGCTGATCGTGGCAATGGTGACTTGGGTTATCCGCCGCAGGCGCGGCAGTGGTGCAGTCGAACCGGCGGTCGAGCGGGTCCGCAAGGATACCTGAGAGGGTACCTGATCAGGCTTGGCGCCCGCTTGAAAATGCGAATCCGGGACAATCCAGTATTCGGGCGGCGGACGAGTTCAGGCTCGCACGACCGTCTTCAGATAGTTGTAGGCCTTGATGATCTCGATCAGGCGGTCTTCAGTGGAGCGGTCGCCGCCATTGGCGTCGGGATGGTGCTGCTTCACCAACGCCTTGTACTTGGCCTTGACGGTTTCGAGCGTCGCGTCGGCACCAAGCCCCATCACCTGCAGCGCCTTGCGCTCGGCGTTGAATACCTTGCGGGTTTCGACCTTGGTCTCGGCTCCCGAACCGGAGCCCGGCCGCCAGCGGCCGCGGCCGTTGAGTTCGCTGAACATGCTGAATGGATCGAAGGCGCCTTCGAGATCGGCCTCGGCACTGCCCTTGCCCCGCTTGGCACTGGTGTTGGCCCCCATCTTCCAGGTCGGACGATGGCCCGTCAGCGCATCCTTCTGATAGCGCGCCACGGCTTCGGGGTTCATGCCCTGAAAGAAATTATAGGACTGGTTGTATTCGCGGACGTGATTCAGGCAAAAGTGCCAATACTCCTTGTCGTGGGTACGGCCCTTGGGCGCGCGGTGCGGCCCCTTGTTCTTGCAGTCCGGCCATTCGCACATCGCGGAGGATTCGCGCGCCTGCGCCTGTTGCTTCGCGCCCAGCTTGTTCGGCTTGATCCGGATGGAGTCGAAGAATTTGGATGAATCGATCGGCATGACTGACTATGACTACGCAATGCGAAAAGCTTCAAGTCTTGACATTGCGAATCCCTTACTCCGGACATTGACGAAAGGCGGTCAGGTGCGTATTGCCGCTGCCATGAGAACCAGCGAGACTATCACGAAAAAGTTGCGCGAAGCTTTCGAACCGGAAAGCCTGAATGTTACGGACGAATCGCATCTTCATGAAGGCCATGCCGGTCACAGGCCTGGCGGCGAGACGCACTTCCGAGTCCATATCGTGGCTTTCGCCTTCAAAGGGAAGACCCGAATCGAGCGTCACCGCATGATTAACGCAACGCTGGCTGCGGAACTGGCAGGCTCCGTGCATGCGCTGGCGATAAAGGCGCTGGCACCGGAGGAACAGGGCTGAGCTAGAACGCCTTGCCGGCCCGCCTCGGCTTCGCTTCGGGAACTTCGGCCTCGCGCGCCACCGGCACGATCCGCAACGCGGTGATGCGGTTGCGCTCGCGCCGCAGCACGCGGAAACGGAAACCATGGAACGTGAAACTCTGGCCGCGATCCGGGATCGAGCGCGCCTCGTGGATCACGAGGCCTGCGACGGTGGTGGCCTCTTCGTCGGGAAGGTGCCAGTCCATGGCGCGATTGAGATCTCGAATCGGGACGGAGCCATCGACCACCACCGATCCGTCAGGCTGAGCGCGGACGCCGGCGACCACGACGTCGTGCTCGTCGGAAATGTCGCCGACGATTTCCTCCAGAATGTCCTCCAGCGTCACCATGCCTTCGACCTCGCCGTATTCATCAACCACCAGCGCAAAGTGCGTCTTGCGGCGGCGGAACGCCTTGAGCTGTTCGGAGACCGGACGCATCTCCGGCACGAACCACGGCGGCAGCATGATTGTCGAGACGTCTATTTTCGACGTATCGCCATCGGCGGCGCGGATAGCGCGCAACAGATCCTTTGCGTGCAAGACGCCAATGATGTTCTCCGGCTTGTCGCGCCACAGCGGGATTCGCGTATATTCGGTCGCGAGCACCTCGCGCACCAGCTCTTCCGGCGGCAGGTCGGCATTGATCATCACCATTTCGGTGCGATGCACCATCACGTCGGAGACCTGAAGCTCGCGAAGATCGAGAAGACCGCCCAGCATGTCGCGGTCCTGCTTTTCGACCTTGCCTTCGTGGTGCAGCAGATCGACTGCTCCGCGCAGGCGCTCGAAGGGCGATAAAATCTGCTGATTGTGCCCGATTTTGACGCCGATCAGCCGCATCAGCACGCGAACGATCGCCTCAACGATGGTAAGCAGCGGCCCGAGCAGGAACACCATTGCCTTCATCGGCCGGGCGACAGCGAGTGCTACCCGGTCCGGCGCATTGATCGCGATGGTTTTCGGCAACACCTCGGCAAATATCACGACCAGAAGCGTCATGATCGCGGTAGCATAGAGCACGCCAACTTCACCAAACCATAACGTAAAAATGCCTGTAGCCAATGCCGAGGCGCCGATATTGGCGATGTTGTTGCCGAGCAAAAGCGCGCCGATCAGCCGCTGGCGCATTGCCGAAAGGTTTGAAACGATGCTGGCGTCCTGATTGCCCTGCTTCGACAGCCGCAGCATGCTGGCGCGCGACGCGGCAGTCAGGGCGGTCTCGCTCGCAGCGAAGAACGCCGAGATCAGGAGACAGACGACGACAACGGAGAACGTAATCCATTCCATGGCGACAAGTTCACTTCCTTCGCCTCGACCTGTTTCTCGAAGTTGGGAAAATCAGCTCCAACTTCGCGCCGACGCGCGAGATCCGGCCCGCGTCATGCCCTGCCTTCCAGCCGGGCTTTGAGGAAGTCGCGAACTACTGACGGATCGACGTCAGGGGCAATCACGGCGCGACCGATCGCCTTAAGCAAGATGAAAGTGAGGCGGCCGCGCTTGACCTTCTTGTCCTGCGCCATCAGCGTCATCAGCGCGTCGGTGTCGGCAAGTCCTTCCTGGGCAAATCCAGCAATATCCCTCAGATGGGTCGGCAGGCCCACCTCGGCAAGATGATGTTTGACACGTGCGGCATCGGACGGTGCGATCATTCCGAGGTGCGCCGACAATTCTGCTGCCAACACCATGCCAACGGAAACGCCTTCGCCATGAAACAGCCGGTCGGAAAAGCCGCTCGCCGCCTCGAGCGCATGACCGAAAGTGTGACCGAAATTGAGCAGCGCGCGCTCGCCGGTCTCGCGCTCGTCTCGCGCGACAATTGCGGCCTTTGCGCGACAGGAGCTTGCGATGGCGTGCTCGCGCGCCGTGCCGCCGGCGAAAACATCGGCGTGGTTGGCCTCCAGCCATGAGAAAAAAGCCGCGTCGCCGAGCAGGCCGTATTTGGCGATTTCCGCATAACCCGCGCGGAACTGACGCGGTGGCAAAGTGTCAAGCACCGCCGTATCCGCAATCACAAGCACCGGCTGGTGAAAAGCGCCGATCAGATTTTTCCCCTGCGGCGAGTTGATTCCGGTTTTGCCGCCGACGGAGGAATCGACCTGCGCAAGCAGTGAGGTCGGCACCTGCACATAATCGACACCCCGCCGCAGGACCGCGGCCGAGAAGCCCGCTAGGTCGCCCACCACGCCACCGCCCAGCGCAATCAACAGATCGTCGCGCTCGATCTTCGCCGCTATAAGCGCCTCGCTGACCCGCTCGAGGCCCGCATAGCTCTTGGAAGGCTCCCCCTCCTCGACGATGACGCGCGAGGTTGCGATACCGGCCCCCTGCAGCGAGGCTTCCGCTGGCTCGAGCCAGTGCGTTGCGACATTGCGGTCGGTGACGATGGCAGTGCGTACACCCGGCCGCAACGCGGCGATTCGTTTGCCCAGTGTGTGCAGCACCCCGCGGCCAATTACGATGTCGTAGGCGCGATCGCCGAGTGCAACTTCGACGGTTGTCGTATCGCAATGTTTCAGCGGTGCGGTCATGATGTGACGCCCATTCTGCCCCCCTCGTCGCACAACCGACCATGCAAGGCTTCGACACATTCATCGACGATCTTGTCGTGCGGCACGTCGCGCGACCAGACCGTCAGGTCGGCCTGTTGATAAATCGGTTCGCGTTCGCTGAGAAGCCGTCCCACTGTTGCTTCGGGATCAGCAGTCCGCAGCAACGGACGATCGGATCGCCGCTTCACCCGGCGCATGATGATATCGACGTCGGCCTTGAGCCAGATCGAAACCGCCTTGTCGCGGATGCGATCCCGGGTTTCTCTTCTCATCAAGGCACCGCCGCCCGGCGCAATTACTGCTGGGCCGCTGTCAAGAAGCCGTGCGATCACCCGCGCCTCGCCTTCGCGGAAATCCGGCTCACCGCGGGTTTCAAAAATATCGGGAATGGACATGCCTGCCGCCGCCTCGATTTCGACGTCTGCGTCGAAAAACGGCAGCCCCAACCGCGCCGCCAGCCGCCGCCCGATGGTAGATTTACCTGCGCCCATCATCCCTACGAGCACGACCGAGCGCGCGCCCAAGGCAGACTTGATCAAGGCGGGCTTGATCGAGGCCTCCTGGGTCGTGGTGGGAGCCGGCGGGGTTGCGTCAGGCATTCGTTGCTCAACGGCCGCGGCATGCGGCACTTCGGACGACCATACTACCCCCGCCGATACCGTTACTAGTGGCAGGCGCCAAGGAGGCCGGAGGCTCTTGCAAGAGAATAACGAACATGGTGGTAGTCAGGTCGGGCCAATCCCTGACGATTTCCAATGGTTAATTCTGCCGCCTGAGCCGCCGGTCGAGGGGGATTCGACATTCGCCGCCCGCCTGGCGGCGAATTTGGGAAAGCCAAATTATTAGAATCGGACCACCAATATGCCGAGCCTTTTGCGCTTTTTGACGGTCGTCGCGGTGATTGCAGGAATCGTCTACGGCGTAGTCTTCGCACTGGCGAATTTCGTCAACCCGAAGCCGCGTGAGATGACGGTTACGATTCCGGCTGACAGGTTCCTCAAGAAATAGGCAACAGGCTTCGTCAAGGATTGAACGCTAAGGTTGGCGTATGCACTGCAAGCCTTCTGACTCGAAACTGACAGGCCTCTTCCTCGACATGCTCGCGGCCGAGCAAGGCGCCGGCCAGAATACACTCGACGCCTATCGCCGCGATCTTGCGGATTTTTCCGAATTTCTGGCGGCACGGGGAGAGGGCTTTGCCGGCGCTGAAACGCAAGCTCTACGCGACTATCTGGCTGACCTCGACGCGCGCGGGTTCAAAACCTCGACCGTGGCGCGTCGGTTGTCTGCGATCCGGCATCTGTTTCGATTTCTCCTGAACGAGCGGGTTCGCGGTGACGATCCGGCGGCAATCCTTTCCGGCCCCAAGCGCGGCCGTGGCCTGCCGAAAGTGCTGTCAATTGCCGACGTCGACCGCTTGCTGGCGCGGGCAAAGGCATCTTCCGAAGTCCTGGCGGCCTCACCCCTGCAGCGGCTCCGCGCGATGCGGCTCTATTGCCTGCTTGAAGTGCTCTATGCCACTGGGCTGCGTGTCTCCGAGTTGGTAGCGCTGCCATTATCGGCATCGCGCAGCGACGCCCGCATGATCATGGTACGCGGCAAAGGCAACAAGGAACGGCTGGTGCCGTTGAACGAGACTTCGCGCCGGGCCATGGCAGATTATCTCGCGGCGATGAAGGCGCTGGGAAGGAGCAGGAAAGGCGCGGCGGAATCGAAATGGCTGTTTCCCTCATTCGGCCAGAGCGGACACCTGACCCGGCAGCATTTTGCCCGCGACCTCAAGGAATTGACGGCCTCCGCCGGCCTCGCACCTCGGCTTGTCAGCCCCCATGTGCTGCGCCACGCCTTTGCCAGTCATCTTCTGCATAACGGCGCCGATTTGCGGATCGTGCAAACCCTGCTCGGCCATACCGATATTTCGACCACGCAGATCTATACCCACGTGGTCGAGGAGCGCTTGAAGAGCTTGGTGCGCGACCTGCACCCTTTGGCGGAGAAGTAGAGCAACAGCGGCATGACCGCGCGGGGAACAGCCACCTTGACTCCAGCGCCTTATCCCCCGAAAGAGCCAGTTCCCGTCCTTATCCCTGATGGAGAGTTAGCCAAAAGGGAGCCCCTTTTGGCCTCGGGACGCGCGGTAAATTATTGAAAATGCGCGCTTTCTTGGCGCGAACCAGAAGCTGCTTCGCTCAAGAGCGGCTTCGTCCCTATACTGTTTTGATGCCGGATCACATGCGCAGTTACCTCGATTTCGAAAAACCCGTCGCCGAACTCGATGCCAAGATCGATGAGCTGCGCGTGTTGGCGGCGTCCGGCAGCGATATCGGCGAGGAAATCACGCGCATCGAGGAAAAGGCGGCGCAGGCGCTGAACGATCTCTACGCCAATCTGACGCCGTGGCAGAAGACGCTGGTTGCGCGGCATCCGCAGCGGCCGCATTTCATTGATTTCATCGAAGGGCTGATAACCGAATTCACGCCGCTCGCGGGCGATCGCAAGTTTGGCGAGGACGCGGCATTGATCGGCGGGTTCGGCCGCTTCCGCGGCGCGAGCATCTGCGTGATTGGCCAGGAAAAAGGCGCTACCACCGAATCCCGCATCAAGCATAATTTCGGCATGGCGCGCCCCGAGGGCTATCGCAAGGCAGTCCGGCTGATGGAAATGGCGGATCGATTCGGCATTCCCGTGCTGTCGATCGTTGATTCCGCCGGTGCCTATCCCGGCATCGGCGCCGAGGAGCGCGGACAGGCCGAGGCCATTGCCCGCTCGACCGACGCCTGCCTGTCGCTTGGCGTGCCCAATATCGCAATTATTACCGGCGAGGGCATGTCCGGCGGAGCCATCGCCATCACGACGGCCAACCGGGTGTTGATGTTCGAGCATGCGATCTACAGCGTGATTTCGCCGGAGGCGGCCTCCTCGATCTTGTGGCGCGACGGGACCAAGGCGCAGGAAGCGGCGACCAGCATGAAGATCACCGCCCAGGATATGCTGCGGTTCGGCGTGATCGACCGAATCCTGAAGGAGCCGGTCGGAGGCGCGCATCGCGATTCGGCCGCCATGATTGCCAACACTGGAGAGGCCATCGCGCAGACCCTGAGCGACCTCAGTCACCTCGACCCCGATGCGATTCGAAGACACCGGCGCCAGAAATTCATCGATATCGGCCGAAAGCTCGGCTAAGTGACGCCTCAACTTTTCCAGAATTCTGCCATTTTGGCCGCCAGGTGGCCCGGACGCCCTGTTTAAGCCCTGTTCACCATGGATAAGGTGCCTCCGGCTGCGATGCCGTCCTCGGCTTGCGAGCGGGAAAGCTTAAGGATAAGATTTTATTCAATGGCTTCAGGGCATGGACGCTGATTTGGGGTGCGGACATCGCCCGTTGGGTGTGGAGCTTTGCATTGATATATCGCTCGCTGGTTCGCGCGCTCATTACATCTGCTGCGCTTGGCGCTGGCGTGCTGCTGGCCGGTTGCAATGGCGACGAACTGTCGCTCGCCAATAACGCCAAGGCCAACCAACCTGTCCCGCCAAAGCTAATCGCCGCAATGGTCGAGAAAGACATGGATCTGCAATCGCCGATCCTCGTCAGGCTGTTCAAGCAGGAGGCAGAGCTCGAAGTCTGGAAACAGGACCGTTCGGGTCGATTTGCCCTGCTAAAAACCTATCCGATCTGCCGTTGGTCGGGAGACCTTGGACCGAAAGTCCGTGAGGGCGATCGTCAGGCGCCGGAGGGCTTCTATTCGATCTCGCCGGCGCAAATGAATCCGCAGTCGGCCTATTATCTTTCATTCAACACCGGGTATCCCAACGCGTACGACCGCTCCCTCGGGCACTCCGGCTCGGACCTGATGGTCCATGGCGACTGCTCCTCGCGCGGCTGCTACGCGATGACGGATGAGCAGATCGCCGAAATCTATTCGTTGGGGCGTGAATCGTTCTTCGGCGGCCAGAAATCGTTTCAGCTGCAGGCCTATCCTTTCCGGATGACGCCGCTCAACATGGCCAGGCATCGCAACAATCCGAACATGCCCTTCTGGAAGATGATCAAGGAAGGTTACGATCATTTCGAAGTGACGCGGCAGGAACCGAAGGTCGACTTCTGCGAAAAGAAATATGTGTTCGATGCCGTGAAGCCGCCGGACGCCAAGCGGGACCCGGTATTTGACGCGTCGGCCAAATGTCCGGCTTATGTGATCCCGGACGAAATTGCCGAGGGAGCGCGCGAAAAGGAACAGGCCGACCAGGCCGAGTTCGCCAAGCTGGTTGCGCGCGGAACCCCGGTAGCGCGAACCAATACGGGAATCGACGGCGGCATGCACAAGGTGTTCGCCGCCAGAGTGCCGGGTGGAAATACCGGACTATCGGAGGGCGGCTCCGGCCTCTCACTGCTCACCTTTGAAAAGGCGCCCGGCACCATCCCGCCGACCGTCAATCCACCGCACGGGCCGGTGACCTCGCCGGACCAGCCATTCGTGGCCTCGCTGACGCCCGCCTCTTCATCGGAGCCGGTGACGCATGTGGCCTCGGTATCACCTGCCGCGCAGAACACCTCGTCTCAAAATTCGCAGGCTCAAAATACCCAGTCTGAGGGATTTTTCTCCAGCCTCGCCCGCAAGGTTGGCCTCGGCGGCTCAGCGGCGGATTCCACCGCAACGGCAACCATTGCGCAGCCGGCTCCGGTCAAGCCCAAGGTGGCCGATGCCAAGGCGGCCACGCCGAGAACATCGGCGCCCAAATCGATCGATGCGAAGCCGATCGAAGCGAAGTCGACGGATACCAAGACGGATAGCAAGGCAGCGGATACCCGACAGGCCTCTGCTCACCCCGCCTCGAAGCCCGTGGTGAGCGAGGCTGCCGCATCCGCCGCGCCAGCCTCCGCTCCCCCCGCGGCCGACGGCCTGGTCGTCGGTGCTCAGCCGATCGTTTCGGCGAATTCGTTCGAGAGCCGCTTCTCGGCCACGAAATAGACGGCCCACTTTGGCTTGGCGGCCTTGATTGCTTCTCAAGCGAAGTCGTCATCGCGAGGGGCGCGCGCGACGAGGCGGTGTGGCAACGGCGGCCGTGGCACGATTGGATTGCGTCGCTTCGCCCGTATTGACGGCATCGGTCGCCGACTTGCGTGCCGCGCTCGCAGAAATGACTGCAAGCTCACGCATACCTGCCGTGGCAGTGCTTGTATTTCTTGCCCGAACCGCAGGGACAATCCTCGTTGCGACCGACCTTGCCCCAGCTCGCGGGGTTCCTTGGATCGCGGTCGGCGGTGGCGGTGGGTACCAGCGAGGCACTGGCGAATGCCATCTCGTCTTCACCGGTATTCGGATCGAGCTTGTGGACTTCCATCGCCGGCAACGCCGGCTGCTGGTTTTCCGGTGGCACGATTTCGACCCGCATCAGTTGCGCCGTTACCGCCTCGCGCAGATGCGCGATCATCGATTCGAACAGGCTGAACGCCTCGGATTTGTACTCCTGAAGCGGATCGCGCTGGCCGTACCCGCGCAGGCCTATCACCTGGCGCAAATGATCAAGCATCACCAGATGCTCTCGCCAGAGATGGTCCAGCGTCTGCAGGAGGATCGTCTTTTCGACGTAGCGCATCACCTCCGGGCCCCACTGCGCCACCTTGGCGGCCATGTGCTGGTCGACGCGGTTTTCGATGCGCGTCAATAGTTCTTCATCGGCAATGCCTTCTTCCTTGGCCCATTCGTCGACCGGCAGGTCGACATCGAGCACGCGCTTCAGTTCCTCCTTGAGGCCTGCAGTGTCCCATTGTTCGGCATAGGCGTGCTCGGGCACGTGCTTGGTGACGACGTCCTCGACAAAGGCGCGACGCATGTCGGCAATGGTTTCGGCGACGCTTTCGTCCTTCATCAGGTCGACCCGCTGGTCGAAAATCACCTTGCGCTGGTCGTTCTGGACGTTGTCGAATTTCAAGAGGTTCTTGCGGATGTCGAAGTTGCGGGCTTCGACCTTCTGCTGCGCCTTTTCCAGCGCCTTGTTGATCCAGGGATGAATGATGGCCTCGCCTTCCTTCAGGCCGAGCCGCGTCAGCATGCTGTCGAGCCGGTCGGACCCGAAAATCCGCATCAGATCATCTTCCAGCGACAGGAAGAACTTCGACCGGCCCGGGTCGCCCTGGCGGCCCGAGCGACCGCGCAACTGGTTATCGATGCGCCGCGATTCGTGGCGTTCGGAACCGATGATGTAGAGCCCACCCGGCTTGGTCACGTTCCTGGCCGGCTTGGAGCCCTTGGCGGATTCGATTTCGATCGTCTCTTCCGCCTTCAGCACGAGATCGCGGAAGCGTTCGACATCGGCCTTTATCTGTTCGATCCTTGCCGTGCGCTCGGCCTCGTCGGCGATGCCGGCGGTCTCCTGCGCAATCCGCATCTCGAGCGAACCGCCGAGCTTGATGTCGGTGCCGCGGCCGGCCATGTTGGTTGCAATCGTGATCGCGCCGGGCACGCCGGCTTCGGCGACGATATAGGCTTCCTGCTCGTGGAAGCGCGCGTTCAGCACCGCGAACAATTTGGCCGGCTTGCCCGCACGCGCAGCCGCGTAGAGTTTTTCCATCGCCTTTTCGTTGCCGAAGTCGATCTGCTTGTAGCCATGCTTCTTGAGATATTCGGCAAGCACTTCCGATTTTTCGATCGAAGCGGTGCCGACCAGCACGGGCTGAAGCCGCGCATTCGCCCGTTCGATCTCGGACAGGATTGCGGCATATTTTTCCTTCTGCGTGCGATAGACCTCATCGTCCTCATCAAGGCGCGCCACTGCCACGTTGGTCGGAATTTCGACGACCTCGAGCTTGTAGATGTCGAACAATTCGTCGGCTTCGGTCGCCGCCGTGCCTGTCATGCCGGACAGCTTCTCGTACATCCGGAAATAATTCTGGAAGGTAATCGAAGCGAGCGTCTGGTTTTCCGGCTGTACCGGCTGATGCTCCTTGGCTTCGAGCGCCTGGTGGAGGCCTTCCGAATAACGCCGGCCCGGCATCATGCGTCCGGTGAACTCGTCAATGATGACGACCTCGCCGTCGCGAACGATGTAATCCTTGTCGCGGGTGAACAGCGAGTGAGCGCGCAGCGCCTGATTGATGTGGTGAACGACCGAAACGTTCTCGACGTCGTAGAGTGAATCGCCCTTGAGCAGGCCTGCATCTCGCAGCAAGGTTTCAATCTTTTCCATGCCGGCTTCGGACAGTGTGACCGTGCGCTGCTTCTCGTCGACCTCGTAGTCGGTCTTGTCCAGCTTCGGAAAGAACGTGTCGATGGTATTGTAGAACTCCGAACGGTCGTCGAGCGGCCCGGAAATGATCAGCGGCGTGCGCGCCTCGTCGATCAGGATCGAATCCACTTCGTCGACGATGGCGTAAAAGTGCCCGCGCTGCACCATGTCCTCGAGCCGGTACTTCATGTTGTCGCGCAGATAATCGAAGCCGTACTCGTTGTTGGTTCCGTAGGTAATGTCGCAGGCGTAAGCTTCCTTGCGCTCGGCATCGTCGAGGCCATGGACGATGACGCCCGTGGTCATGCCAAGGAAGCTGTAGATTTGACCCATCCATGCGGCATCGCGCCGGGCGAGGTAATCGTTGACGGTAACGACGTGGACGCCCTTGCGGGCCAGCGCGTTGAGGTAGACCGAAAGCGTTGCGACCAGCGTCTTGCCTTCGCCGGTCTTCATCTCGGCGATATCGCCCTCGTGCAGCACCATACCGCCGACCAGCTGGACATCGAAATGCCGTTGGCCCAGCGTGCGCTTGGCCGCTTCTCGCACCGTGGCGAAGGCCGGCACCAGAATATCGTCAAGCGTTTTGCCTTCAGCGAGCTGATTGCGGAATTCACCCGTGCGCGCCTTCAGCGCTTCGTCCGAAAGCGCCGCCAGTTCCGGCTCCAGAGCATTGATGGCGTTGACGCGGGCCTGATACCCCTTGATCCGCCGATCGTTGGCGGAACCGAAAAACTTGCGGGCTAGCGCGCCGATCATGCCAAGTTCCTGTTCTTGCGGTCGGCAAAGCTGCCGTGAGGTGGTCTACCAATGGAGTGGATTTGACATTCGCTACCTGCCCAGCCGCGAACTCACAAACCGAATGTCCAATCCCAAACTCCACCAGAATCCTGTTTGCCAGTGGTCCTGGGTTCTTTCATTCGCAAAAGTGTCCACTGAGAAGGGATGCGAATGTTAGAACGGACCGCTGGATTGCCAATCAACTCATCGTGACGCATCGCGGTGCCCCTGAACGGGGGAACTTCCGTCGAATGAGTGGGAGTTCAGCAATCCAAGGTTCAACGGCCAAAACGCAGGAAAACGCGCTATCGCCATTGACTTAGCTCCGGGAGAGATATGGCCGGGCCAGAGGCTTGTC
>Ga0307474_10001680_pt1 | contig 16005 bp, 13 predicted proteins | sample atmos_gasesECM1C_2_FD_203312 | JGI IMG/M metagenome (GOLD analysis project Ga0307474, IMG submission 203312) | Hardwood forest soil microbial communities from Morgan-Monroe State Forest, Indiana, United States - atmos_gasesECM1C_05 | ecosystem: Environmental > Terrestrial > Soil > Temperate... | reverse complement strand
TTCTGGCGCTGGGTCGATCTGTGCGAAGCTGGCGGCATCGATTCGATCTGGCAGACCGACCGGATCATTAGCCGTCAGCCCATCCTGGAGTGCATGACCGCTCTGGCGGCGATCGCCGGCCGCACCCGGCGAATCAAGTTCGGCGTCAACGTAGTGTCGCTGGCGTTGCGCGACCCGGTGCTGCTGGCGAAGCAATGTGCGACGATCGACGTGCTGTCGCAGGGGCGGCTGCTGCCGGGTTTCGGCATCGGCAGCCCGCAGGGGCCGGAGTGGCAGGCGCTGCACATCGACACGACAACGCGTGGCCGCAAGACCGATGAGGCGCTGGAGATCATCCATCGGTTATGGTCGGAGGATTCGGTTGATTTCGAAGGACGCCACAATCACCTGACCGGGGCGTCGATCTCGCCAAAGCCGGTGCAGCCCGATCTGCCGATCTGGATCGGTGGTTCGTCCACGGCCGCGGTGCGGCGCACGGCGCGATATGGCACCGGTTGGCAGGCAGGGGCGGAGACGCCGGCGGATGTCGGCCGGGTGATAAGCGAGATCAAGGCGGCGCTGGTCGAAAGCGGGCGGAGTATAGACGAAGATCATTATGGCGCGGCGTTCGCCTATCACTTCGGCCGCATTGACGATCCCGGCGTGGCGCAGGTGATGGAGGCATACCGCAAGAGGACGGGGCGCGATCCGCGGAACCACTTCGCGATCGGTGATGCCGGAATGATGCTGGGGCGCATTGCTGAATATGTGGAGGCAGGGGCTTCGAAATTCATCCTGCGTCCGGCGGCGCGCGGTGATGAGGACATGCTGGATCAGACCCGGCGACTGATCGAACAGGTTCTGCCGCTGGTAGCCGCTCGTTGGCCGAGACATGCGAAGGCGGCGTAGCGGTTACCCTCTGTCATTGCGAGGAGCATAGCGACGAAGCAATCGCGAGCCAGTGGGTCGCGGACGCAGTGCGCTATCGGGTCGGGATTGCCGCGTCGGTGCGCTGCTCGCAATGACCGGAGATGGCAGGGTTGCGCCTTACAACAGGACGCAATGCACCGGCGCGAACGAAACCGTCACCTCGCTGCCTTCATCGAACAGCTCGGTCGGCGGGCGGCGCACGATCAATTGGCCGGCCGGCCAGTCCACCACGTACTGGATGAAGTCGCCGTGGAACATGCGGCGATGGATGCGGCCGGGCACCGCGTTCCGTGAGCCAGGCACGTGCCCAAGGTGAATGTACGATGACCGCAGCGCGACGGTGTCATGATCGCCGCGCGACGCATCCAATGCGATGACCTCCAGCCGTATGCCGCCTTCCGCCTCGAAGATCAGCGTTCCGCCTGCTTCCGCCGGGCCGCGGATCTGCCCCTTGATCAGGTTTGCCGACCCCACGAAGTCGGCGACAAAACGGCTGCGCGGGCGATTGTAGATTTCTTCGGGCGAGCCGATCTGTTCGATCCGGCCGCCGTTCATCACGTTCACCCGTTCGGAGATTGCCAGCGCCTCCTCCTGGTCGTGCGTCACGTACAGCGACGTGATGTCCAACCGTCGCTGCAACTCGCGCAGTTCCACCCGCATTTCGGCGCGCAGCTTGGCATCGAGGTTGGAGAGCGGTTCATCGAACAGCAGCACATTCGGTGAGAAAGCGATCGCCCGCGCCACCGCGACACGCTGCTGTTGGCCGCCGGACAATTTCGATGCGGGGCGGTCGGCGTAATCCTGCATCTGCACCAGGCCCAGCACGCGCGCGACATTCTGTCGCACCTCTGCCTGTGGCAACTTGCGCACGCGCAGGCCGTAGGCGACGTTGTCGAACACCGTCATGTGCGGCCAGATCGCGTAGGATTGGAACACCATCGAGACGCCGCGCTTCTCCGCCGGCACGTTGCGCCGTTCCGCCGCGCCGAACACCGTTTGTCCATTCAGCCGAATGCTGCCGGAACTCGGCGTCTCCAGGCCGGCGACCGCACGCAGCGTGGTGGTCTTGCCGCAGCCGGATGGACCCAGCAGCGTCACCAATTCGCCGGGGGCGATATCGAATCCGATGCCGTCGACCGCGGTCACGTCACCGTAGCGCACCACAAGGTCGGTCACTTCAATGCGCGGCTGGTTCATTGGGTGACTCCGGTGACGCGGCGCGCCAGGCCGAACAGGATGGCGACCGCCACGAAGATGGTCGCGGTCTGGATCAGCGCCATCGCCGCGGAGAGTTCGGAACTGGAGCTGAGCCAGGAATTGACGATGGCGGGCGCGATCACCTTGGAATTCGGACCCATCAGGAAGATCGAAACGCCCAGTTCGCGAACCGACGCTATGAAGATCAGCAGCCACGCCGCCACCATTCCCGGCCGCAGCAATGGCAACGTCACGGTGCGCATCTGGTAAATCCATGGTGCGCCGCAGACGCGGGCGCATTCCTCCAGGCTCGGGTCCACCTGCAGCACGACGCCGGCGATGGTGCGCAAGCCGAGTGGCAGGAACACGGTGAAATATGCCAGCGCCAGCAGCCATAACGTGCCGTAGATCGGGATCGGCAGGTTGATCCATGCCCATAGCAAGCCGAGCCCGAACACCAACCGTGGCACAGCCTGCGGAAACATGATGACGTATTCCGCAACGCCGCGTCCCGGCATGCGTGAGCGATAGATGATCCACGCCAGCACGCCCATCACCGGTACGCCTATGGTCGCGACAGAAATACCCAACGTCAGGCTGTTGACGAACGCCGGTCCGACGGAACCCATCTGCAATGCGGTCTGGTAGTTCGCCAGGGTGAAGTGCATCTGCGGCAGGATAACCGTGGCGAAGCGTTCGAACGAGGTGAGCATGAGTGCGCCGAGTGGAAGAATTACCGCGACGATGATGTAGCCCCACGCGATGCCGAGTAGTGGCCAGCGCATTCGCCCGACGTCCATCTCGCGCGGCCGAAATCCCTTGCCGGTGATGGTGGTGTAGGTGCCGTGGCGCAGCACCAGGCGGGCCAGCGTCAGGGTGATCAGCATGACGCCGAACAATGACAGGCCCATGGCGGCCGCGCGTCCGTAGTCCGGCGGGAACGAGAGCGTCGCTTCCCAGATTGCCGTGGTCACCACGTAGAAGCGCCCGGGAATTCCCAGCACGAATGCGGCGGCGAACGATCCGAGCATTTCGGCGAACACGAAGATCGTCGCGCTGAGTACCCCGGGCGCGACCAGCGGCAGGGTGATGCGCAGCGCTGTACGCAGCTTGCCGGCGCCCAGTACGCGCGAACTTTCTTCCAGCGACGGATCCATCGATTTCATCGATGCCGAGATCATGACAAAGGCGATGGTGCCTTCGAACAATGCCATCACCCAGGCGATGCCGTACGGGGAGTAGATGTTGAACAGATCCACGGGCGAGCCGAGTGCGCGCCATGCCTGATTGACCAGTCCGGTCTTTGGCCCGAGCAGCACGCCCCACGCCAGCGCGCCGATCAGCGGTGTCATGTAGTAGGGCAGTTCCATCAGACGTTCCAGACGCTGGCGGCCTGGGATGTTGGTGCGCGTCAGGATCCACGCCTGCAAGAAACCGAACAGCACCGCGAGCACGGTGGCGATGCTGGCGACCAGTGCGGTGTTGCCCAGTATGTGGGCGTCGTCGATCAGGTTGGTGTAGTTGTCGAAGCCGTACTGTTCAGGCGGGAACGTCGACGGATCGCCAACGTTCAGCGATTCGTTGATCAGGAAGCCGATCGGATACAGCACCAGCACGCCGCACAGCAGCACGACAAGCGGCATCACGATGTGTCGCGGGGTGAGGCCTCGGAAAATCACTGCAGGACCGGTTCAGCGCAGGCCGGTGACTTTGTCCCACTCGCGCACGAACTGCGTGTGGGTCTTCAGAAAGGCGTCCCAATCGGCGGGAAACAGCAGCTTGAGTTGGCTGGCCTTGACGCCTCCGGCCGGGGCGGGAACATCGTCGCGGATTGAATTGTAGAACAACGTCTCGCCGTAGCCTTGCTGGCCGGGCACTCCAAGGAACCAATCGAGGAACAGCTTCGCCGCTTCCGGATGCGGCGCCTCCTTCACGACGCCCCAGAATTCCGGCACCGCGACCAGCCCTTCGGGCGGATAGACATATTCGATCGGTGCGCCCTTGGCCTTGAACTGCAGATAGCCCGAGTACTGCGCGGTATCGATAACCTTGTCCTGGCCATCCACCGTGCGATCGAACTGCTGCACGTAGGAGTCGAACGCCTTCGGTTTCAGCGCGGCGAATTTCTGCCAGTAGTCGTCGCCGTACAACAACCGCATCTGGTACCAGGTCATGTGCTGCATGCCGGAAGTGGAGACCTTCACCGTCACGCTATCGGTCCACTTCGGATCCAACATGTCCTTCCAGGTTTTCGGTGCTTCATCCTTCGATACCAGGTTGGGATTATACGCGATGCCGGCCATGCTGATCGCCCCCCAGGTCCATAAACCCTCAGGCTGGCTCTTGTACTCCGCCTTGTAGGCTGCCATTTCCGGCGAAACGTAGCTCATGTAGCCGCCGCGCTTTTCGAAGTCCCGCGCGAAGCTGATGTCGGAGAGCTGCACCACATCGACCAGGTAGGCTTTCGCCTGGCGCTCCGCCGATAGCTTTGCGTACAGCGCGCCAGCCTGAAGCCGAACATAGTTGGTGGCGATCTTGGGGAACATCGCGTGGAACTTTGCCAGTTCCGCTTCCGACCCAGCCTCCGGATCCGTGCTGTACAGCACGAAGCTGCCTTCGCTCTCGGCTTTTGCCACATCGGCGCAGGTCTTGAATCCGTCCATCTGGCGTGGCGTTGGGCAGGCACCGTCCGCCCGTGCAGCGATCGGGCTCAGCCATGCGAGGCCGCAGACAAGCGCCGTCGACAAGACGCGGGCAGCATAACGATGCATGGCGTTCTCCCCTGATGCGGGCCGTTGCACCGCGGCCGCTTGCACCAATACAGCACAGGACTGCACGGGCTCAAAGCCGAGGTGTTCGACGGCGGCAGTTCGATACTCGGCTGTGGGGGCGCGGCAGCTTCCACCGCCATGACGGAGTGGCACAGTTGCGCTTTACCCGAAATTGATAATTGCTGTGTTCAGCTGCTGTGTTCAGCGCAGGCCGGTGATCTTGTCCCACTCGCGCACGAATTGTGGGTGGGTTGCCTGAAAGTCGTTCCAGTCTGTTGGCAGCAGCAATTTCAGTGTGTCGGCTTTGACCCCGCCGGGCGGCGGCGGCACGTCAGGGCGCAGCGAATTGTTGTAGAGCACCTGCACATCGGCGGTCTGTCCTGGCACGCCGAGAAACCAGTCCATGAAAAGCTGCGCCGCCGCGGGGTGCGGTGCGTCGGCGACAATACCCCAGGGCTGTGGTGCCGCGGTCACGCCTTCCGACGGATAGACGAAGGCGATCGGTGCGCCTTTCGCTTTGTAGTGCAGATAGCCCGCCAGTGCGGCGGTCAACGTGACCTTGTCCTGGCCGCTGACCACCCGGTCGTATTGCTGCACGTTGGAATCCAGTGCACGGGGCTTCAGCGGCGACAGCTTTTGCCAAAACGCATCGCCATAGATCTTGCGCAGTTCGTACCAGGTGACGTGTTGCAGGCCCGAATTGGAGTCCTTCACCGAAATCGCGTCCGACCATTTCGGGTTCAATGCATCCTGCCAGCTTGTCGGCGCCTCGGTTGCCGCAACCGTGCTGGAATTGTACGCGATGCCGGAAATGACGAGCGCGCCCAACGTCCAGTTGCCCTCGGGCGAACTCCTGTACTGCGGTGGGTACACCGACATCTCGGGCGAGACGTAATTCAGGTAGCCGCCGCGCTTCTGGAAATCGAGGGCGAATCCCATGTCCGCGGGTTGCAGAATGTCCGCGACATAGGCGTGCGCTCGGCGTTCGGTCAGCAGCTTGGCGTACAGCGCGCCGCCCTGCATCCCGACATAGGTTGGCGCGATCTTCGGAAACATCGCATGAAAGCGCCCCAGGAATTGCTCGACAAGACTTTCCGGCTCGGTGGAGTAAACGACGACTGCGCCCTCCTGTTCGGCCTTCGTCACATCCGCGCAGGTCTTGAAGCCATCCATCTGCCGCGGTTGATCGCACGCATGGCCGGCAGCCGGCGCGAGCAGGATCACGCAGGCGGCTATGCCGGCGATGAATCGCGGAAGTGCCAATGCCGTCACGCCCGCACCAGCTTGCGCACGCGATGGTTTTCCGAGTCGCCGATGTAGACCGCGCCATCAGGGCCCACGACGGCGCCATGCGGGCGAGCGAGCGATGCCTGGTGCGCCGGCCCACCATCGCCATCGGCGCCGGCCGTGCCGGTGCCTGCGATGGTGGTGACGATCCAGGTCCGCGCATCGATCAGACGTATCACGTGATTTTCGGTATCGACGATGAACACGTTGCCGGCGGCATCGACTGCCATCTCCTTCGGCGCGTTGAACACCGCCTGGCGCGCGTCATGGCCATCGCCGGCATAGCCACGCGCGCCGGTGCCAGCCACGGTCTCGATGATCCCGTCGCGCACGCGGCGCACGCTGCTGCCCTGGCGTTCCATGATGTAGAGCGAATCATCCGGTGCCAGTGCGACCGCTCGCGCGCCGAAAATGTCGGCCGACACGGCGGGACCATTATCGCCGGCATGACGTCCGTTGCCGGTGCCGGCAAACGTGGTGATCACGCCGGACGCAAGGTCGATCACGCGCACCCGATGATCCGCGACGTCCGTGATAAACAGGCGGCGGTGCTCGCGATCAAAAGCCAGCCCGTTCGGTTCGGCCAGCCCGGATTGTGCGGACGCGCCAGCATCACCGCTGTACTTGCCCGAACCGTCGCCGGCCACCGTCGTGATCACGCCCGACGCGCCATCGATGCGACGCACCCGTCCATTGAGGCGATCCGCAATGTAGATGTCGCCGGTGCGGTCGATGACCATCCCATACGGCTGATTCATCCGCGCCTGTGCCGCCGGACCGCCGTCGCCCGAGAAGCCCGGTTCGCCGATGCCGGCAATCGTCGTGATCACGCCGCTGCGCGCATCGATGCGCCGAATGCAGTGATTGTACGTATCGGAAAAGCACAGACTTCCCGATGGATCGAATGCAAGATCGAACGGGTTGTTCAGCAACGCCCGCGTTGCCGGCCCGCCGTCGCCGGCATAGCCCTGCGCACCCGTTCCGGCGATCGTGCTGATGTTCCAATGCGTATCCGACATGATCGTTTTCCTCCCGTTGGTGCCACCATGGTTGTCGGAACCGGTCTGTCAAGCGTAGGATGACGCAGCAAATTACCAGAGGATACCAAGATGGACATGCAGGTGGACCGCGACACGAGCACGCTCTACGCCAAGCTGGAGGAGAGGGTGATGGCGCGTGATCAGGTGGGCGCCAGCAACGTCTATTATGACTTGGTGCGTGCCGGCCGTCCGCTGAACGAGATCATCGCAGAGGGCGTGCGCATCCATGCGCCGTACACGCATGTGCCATACCACGAGCGCATCGACGACGGGTTTCCGAACTTCGTCAACAACGATCACTGCCTGCTGAGCGCACGGGCGACGGTCAATCTGGCGAAGATGTTGCCGGGCCGGTTGTCGATGCTGCCGATGGCGCAGACCATCTGGTACATCCCGAGCGGCCTGGATATCTGGAACCAGAAGATGGACAAGGCGCCGGGGCATTACACGCGCTCGCGCGGCAACCTCGGCGCAATCGAGGCACCGCCGGCGCCGGTGGTGTATTGGCCCGACCAGGAGCCGCTGCGTCAGGACGGCCCGTTGAAGGAGCGGCTGGGCAACTGGCTGACCATGGTGCATCGCGGCCAGGTAACGGACGCCTATCGCACTTTCCTGGGGTTGATGGAAGACAAGCCCAATCGCCGCGAGGTGCTGGCCGAACTGGTGTTCGCCGGTCTGATCGACATGCAGGACCGCATGCTGTTCAACCGGTCGTACACGACCGGGCACAAGGCATATCGCGCACGCTCGACGGTGGAGATCGGCAACGCGATCGGCTGGGACAATCCGCAGGTGCACCATGTGCTGTATGCCGGCGCGTTGGACATCGCGGTCGGACCGCGCTGGTATTCGACCTACGAGATGGCCTGCAACCTGGTGAAGATGAACATCGAGGGCGAGGCGCTCCATGCGGTGCCGTACGGTGGCGTCAGCGATGCCGAAGTCGGGGTGCTGCGCAACAACAAGGACGCACTGAACCAGGAGGAGGCAGCCGGCCTGATCGATGCGATCATCCGCGGCCAGGAGCCTGACAACCTGCACACCGTCACCAAGTTGCTGCAGGCGGGCAAGGATCCACGCCGCATCCTCGATGTGATGCAGATCGCCTGCGCGCAGGTGGTGATCGAGACCCAGGGGCCGAACAACTTCTCGATGCCGCATCACTGCTATGAGTACTGCAACACGCTGGCGTGGTTCTTCGACAACTTCGATCATCCGCGGCGGTTGCGGCTGATCTACCTGCTGGCATCGTTCCTGAACCGCGTCGCCTGGCATCAGAAGACTATCGGCGAATCCAACCCGGTCACGGTGAAGGCACCGAGTGGTGCGGACAAGCTGACAGCCGCGCAGTTGCTGGAGCGCGTCGATACCGCGGTGTGCGGGCTGAACGGCGCGGAGAGCATGGCGTGGACGCAGGCGTATCTGGACAATGCCGGCGATCGCGGGCCGCTGGTGGAGCGCATCGCTTTGGCCGCGACCAAGCTGGGCAACGATCCGCATAATCAGGAAATCGCCCAGTGCATGCTGATGGATTTCGGCACCAACCGTCATCCGGAGCGTGACAAGCTGGTGTTGGCGGCGGCGTATCATACGGCGATGCATCGCAAGTACGGTGATCCGCTGGAGCCGGCTCGGCGCTTCGGCGAGGCGATGGGTGTGGCGCTGAACTAGCCGTCATCACACGGCCATGGTCGGACCTGGTCCGACCATGGCGGTGATGTAGACGGATACGAAAGCCCGACTGTCGAACGGAGCCTGCGATGACCGTTTCCATCCAACCGACCGATCCCGTCTCGCGTCCGCACTTCGCCGGCGAGGTATCGGGCGTCGACATCGCCCAGCCTTTGTCGCACGCGGATGCCGCGGCGATTTCGGCCGGCATGGACCGCTACGGCGTACTGGTGTTCCACGACCAGCACTTCACCGACGAAACGCAGCTTGCCTTCAGCCGCAACTTCGGTGCGCTGGAACAGGCGACGGGCGACATCGCGCAAGGCTCTGAACGACGGCTGTCGATGGACGTCAACGACATTTCCAACCTCGACAAGAACAACCAGCTTCTGGCGCGTGACGACCGGCGCCGGCTGTTCGGATTGGGCAACCGGTTGTGGCATTCGGACAGTTCGTTCAAGGCAGTATCGGCGAAGTATTCGCTGCTGTCGGGGCGGCGTATTCCATCGGCAGGCGGCAACACGGAATTTTCCGACATGCGGGCCGCCTACGATGCGCTCGATGATGATGCCAAAGCCGAGTGCGAGAACCTGATCTGCGAGCATAGCCAGCTTTACTCCCGCAGCGTGCTTGGTTTTGCCGCGTTCACCGATGACGAGCGTCGCAAGTTTGCGCCGGTGCAACAGCGCCTGGTGCGGCGGCATCCGGTGACCGGTCGCAAGTCGCTGTTCCTGGCGTCGCATGCCGGCGCCATCCTCGGCTGGCCGGTACCGGAAGCGCGCGCGTTTCTACGCGACCTGACCGAGCATGCGACGCAACGGCAGTTCGTCTACGCGCACGTCTGGCGGCAATGGGATCTGGTGATGTGGGACAACCGCGTGACGATGCATCGCGCGCGTCCGTTCAACAACGCAGAGGTGCGCGACATGCATCGCACCACGGTGGCGTGCGAATTGTCCACGATGGAACAGGCGGCATGATCAAGGTTGTCGGCCTGCTGACCCGCAAGCCCGAGATCACCCATGAGCAATTCGTGAGGCACTGGTTGGAGATTCACGGTCCGCTGGCCCATGCGGTGCCGGGCGTTCGGCGCTATGTGCAGTCGCACATCGTCGGTACACGCACGCGGCCGGATATTCCGGAAACCGATGTGGACGTCGATGGGATTGCCGAGTTGTGGTACGACGATGAGGCGGCCCTGGCGCGCGCCGGTGCCTCACCCGAGATGAAGCGGCTGACCGACGATGGCGCATTGTTCATCGGCCGGATCAAGACCTACATCATCGAAGAGAAACAGATCATCCCGAAGTCCTGACTGTCATCGCGCGAAGCAGTCCGGGGAGGCAGGCCCGGTCCAGTGGTGTGCGCCAACCGGACCGGGCCTGCTTCGTCGGCTTTGCCGCCGCGCAATGACAGCGGGGGGCAGGAGGGCGGGCGTTACTCCGCCGCGGACGAAACCGTGTCCACCGCCTCGTACGGGAAGCGTTTCACGCGATCCATGTTCATGCCCTCGATGCGCAGCAGTCGCGTCGAGCCTTCGCGCCGCGGCGAATGCAGCACGCCGGTATCGTAGAGGTATGCATCGCCGACCTTCATCGCATAGTCGCGCACGTGGCGCGCCTTGCCGGGCTGGCCATCCTCCGGCCGTGCCAGGCAGTCCCAGTCGGTCATGATCGTCTCGCCGGCGGCCTGGCCATAGATCGCCCAGGACGGGCCGTGATCGTGCGGCTTGCTGTTCTTCGCCCCGTCATAGGCGTGCGCCAGGATGGTGAAGCCCAGCTCTGGGTCTTCGTACAGCACTTTCCGCTCCGGCGTGCCTTCCGGGATGTATTTCGCGGCGAATTCGCCGTCCTTCAGCACGTCCTTAACCAGCGCGCAGACCGCCTTGCGGCCCTCGGTGCCCGGTTGGTTCTTCAACGCGTCGTGACACCTGGCGGCGAACTGTTCGAGCGTGTAGCCCATTGCGTTGATCTCCTGTGTTGCGTTCATTCCCGACGATACGGATAACAATGCGCCCGATCCAGCGGGATGTCGAAATGATCGGCCAACGCCTCGATCGCATCGCCGTGCTGCTTATAGGGATCGCCGTTGGCGGGTCCCACGATGATGCAGCCGAAGGAACGGTCGCGACGACCGCCGGGCGGCAGCATGGCAGTCACCAGCGGCGCACCGTCCTGGTCGCGCAGGGTCAGGAACATCGGCATCTCGCGCTGGATATGCGCCGCCTTGCCGATATCCTGCTCGATGAACACGTTGGTGAGAGGGTGGAAGCTGTCGGCGGCCTTTTCCCATTCGCGGCGAAAATACTTCTCTACCGCGTGGCGCATCTGTTCGGATTCAGCGAGCGCCTCGCCCTCACTGACGAGCCGGAACCAGGTTCTGTCATCCGGAGCGTCGCAGATATACTCCATGTGTTCCTCCCGCCGGCTTGGGCTGGCCCAACTGGGATTGGCCCGACTGGGATTGGCCCGACTGGGATTGGCCCAACTTGGATTGGCCCAATTTGGAATGCCGCGCCCGCGCAGTTTAGGATGGACGCGGCCGACAATCAAACGGGCAGGGGACGGAATGGCAACGCAGGTAAGCGGCAACGCCGGCGATACATTCGACTATGTCATTGTCGGCAGCGGCGCGGCGGGCTCGGTGCTGGCCAATCGGCTGACCGAGCAACCGGGGACCACCGTCTGCGTATTGGAAGCCGGGCCGCCGGATCGGCATCCCTACATTCACGTGCCGGCCGGGTTCATCAAGATTCTGTTCAATCCGGACTTCACCTGGCAGTTCAAGACCGAACCGTCCGAGGGCAGCGGCGGGCGAGCAATCCCCACCACGCAGGGGCGCACGCTGGGTGGGTCCAGTTCGATCAATGGCATGATCTACAACCGCGGCCAGCGCGCCGATCTCGACAATTGGGCGCAGCGTGGCAATCGCGGCTGGGGCTATGTCGACATGCTGCCCTACTACAAGCGCACGGAACGGCGGATCGGCATCGCTGATGACCGAGTTCATGGCCGCGAAGGCAATCTGCCGGTCACCGATATCGATTGGATTCACCCGATCTGCGAGGCGTTCATTTCAGGCGCGGTTGGCGCGGGGATACCCCGCTGCACGGATTACAACAGTGGCGATCGGCAGGCAGGCGTGGGCTACTTCCAGCGTGCGATCCATCGCGGCTGGCGGCATTCCGCCGCGCGTGTGTTCCTGCATCCGGCGAAGGCGACCGGCCGGCTGGAGATACGCACCGACGCGCGCGCCGCCGCGGTGCTGTTCGACGGCAAGCGCGCGACCGGCGTGCGGTATGTGAACGATCGGGATCGCGGCACACAGCGCGAGGTGCATGCACGGCGCGAGGTCATTGTGTCGTGCGGCACAGCCAACACGGCGAAGCTGCTGCAGATTTCCGGTGTGGGTTCGGCAGCGCTGCTTGGATCGATCGGTGTTCCGGTGGTGCATGATCTGCCGGGTGTCGGCGAGAACTTCCGCGACCATTATTCCTCTCGGCTTGTGGCGCGGGTGAAGAACAGCACCACGATCAACGAGATGGCGCGCGGCATGGGACTGGTCGGGCAGGTCATGCGCTGGGCGATGGGGCGGCCCAGTGTCCTGGCGCTGAGTCCGTCGCTGGTGCATTGGTTCTGGAAGTCCGATGACAGCATGGACCAGCCGGATCTACAGGGCGTGTTCAGCCCGGCAAGCTACAAACAGGGGTTCGTCGGCCTGCTGGACGACTATCCTGGAATGACGTGCGGCGTGTGGCAGCACCGGCCGGAGAGCATCGGCTACGTGCGGGCACGGTCGGCCGATCCGTTCGTGGACCCGGTTATCCAGCCGAACTATCTGGCGGACCCGATGGATCGCCGCGTGCTGATCAGCGGCATGAAGCTGGCACGGGAACTGCTGCACACGCCGGAACTGGCGCACTACTTCGACGGCGACATGCTGCCGGGACCGCAGGTACAGCGCGACGACGAGTACCTGGATTATGCAAAGCAGTACGGTTCCACGGCGTATCACCTGATCGGCACCGCCCGCATGGGACCGGCGACGGATCCGACCGCCGTGGTGGACGACCAGCTGCGCGTGCACGGCATGCAGGGTTTGCGCGTGGCGGATGCATCGATCATGCCCAACATGCCGTCGGCGAACACCTACGCGACCACGATGATGATCGCGGAGAAAGCCGCTGACATGATCCGCGGCCGGCCGCCGCTGGCACCGGTGGAGGGGATCGCCGCCTGACGCTGATGCTGATGCCGGTGTAAATTGTTCTCCTCCCGTTGCGGGAGGGGGCAGGGGCAGGGGGACGCCGCGATTCCGCTGCGACCGCTCGCCCAACCCCTTCCCGCAAGGGGGGTAGAAAATCGTCAGCATTCGATGCAGCTTGCGGCATCGCCAATCTGGCCCGACACTCGCTTTGCTGCGACGATGCATGAAGGAGCCGAGGGTGGCCGGATTCAAAAGTACCGAACGCTATATTGCCTCGCGCGACCTTGAAGTCGCGGTGAATGCTTCCGTGACACTGCAGCGGCCGCTGCTGGTGAAGGGTGAACCCGGTACCGGCAAGACTGTCCTGGCCCACGAAGTGGCGCAGGCGCTGGGTCTCGAATTGATCGAGTGGCACATCAAATCCACCACCAAGGCGCAGCAGGGACTGTACGAGTACGACGCCGTGTCGCGGCTGCGGGACGGGCAGTTGGGCGACCCGCGTGTGCACGAGATCGCCAACTACATCGTGCGCGGTAAGCTGTGGGACGCATTCGAAACGGATCAGCCGGTGGTCGTGCTGATCGATGAGATCGACAAGGCGGACATCGAGTTTCCCAACGACCTGTTGCTGGAACTCGATCGGATGCGTTTCTTCGTCTACGAGACGCGCAAGACGGTGATCGCGAAGCATCGGCCAATCGTCATCATTACGTCCAACAACGAGAAGGAGCTGCCGGATGCGTTCCTGCGCCGCTGCTTCTTCCACTATATCCGCTTCCCGGATCGCGAGACGATGGAGCGGATCGTGCAGACGCATTACCCCGACATCCGCCATGACCTGGCGCGCGAGGCGCTGAACGTGTTCTTCCAGATCAGGGAAGTGCCAGGGCTGAAGAAGAAGCCCACAACAGCGGAATTGCTCGATTGGCTGAAGCTGCTGATGGTGGAAGACCTGCCGGTCGATGCGCTGCGTACCAACGACAAGCATCTGGTGATCCCGCCGCTGCATGGCGCGCTGCTGAAGAACGAGCAGGACGTGCATCTGTTCGAGCGCCTGGCGTTCCTGGCGCGGCGCAACAACTGATGTTCGCGCATCTCATCATGGGTCTGCGGCAGGCGGGATTGCCGACCTCGATCACGGAATACCTGACGCTGCTGGGCGCGATGAAGGCCGGCGTGGCGGAATGGAGTGTCGATGACTTCTACTACCTGAGCCGCGCCACGCTGGTGAAGGACGAACGACACCTGGACCGGTTCGACCGCGTGTTCGCGCAGTGCTTCAAGGGGCTGGAGCCTGCGGCCGGCGTAATGCCGCGCGAGTTGCCGGAGGATTGGCTGCGCAAGCTGGCGGAGAAGCTGCTGACGCCGGAAGAGATGGCGAAGATCGAAGCGCTGGGCGGCTTCGAGGCGATCATGCAGCGTCTGGCCGAATTGCTGGCAGAGCAGAAGGGGCGGCATCAGGGTGGCTCGAAGTGGATCGGCACCGCGGGGACCTCGCCGTTCGGGGGGTACGGCTACAATCCCGAGGGCGTGCGCATCGGTCAGCATGAATCGCGGCATCGCAGCGCGGTGAAGGTGTGGGACAAGCGGGAGTTCCGCGATCTGGACGACACGGTGGAATTGGGCACGCGCAATCTGAAGCTGGCGTTGCGGCGGCTGCGGCGTTTTGCTCGGCAGGGTGCGGAGACCGAGCTTGATCTGCCGAACACCATCACGTCCACCGCGAAGAATGCCGGCACGCTGGACCTGAAGATGGTGCCGGAGCGACATAACACGGTGAAGGTGTTGCTGTTCCTGGATATCGGCGGCTCGATGGACGATTTCGTAAAGCTGTCGGAAGAACTGTTCTCTGCCGCACGCTCGGAGTTCAAGCATCTGGAGTATTTCTACTTTCATAACTTCCCGTACGAGCGGGTGTGGAAGAACAACCGCCGCCGCCATGACGAACGGATTTCGACGTTCGATGTGCTGCGCACGTATGGGCCAGACTACAAACTGATCTTCGTCGGCGATGCGGCGATGAGCCCGTATGAAATCACCATGCCGGGCGGAAGCGTCGAGCATATGAACGACGAACCGGGCAAGACTTGGCTGGAGCGGCTGACGTCGCACTACCGACGGTCGGCCTGGCTCAATCCGACGCCCCGCAACAGTTGGCAGCATGTGCGTTCGATCGGCATCACCAGCGAGCTGATGGCCGGACGGATGTATCCGCTGACAGTGAACGGCATCGACGAGATGGCGAAGGAACTGAGCCACTAGCAGGTAAATCTGTCACAGTGAGGAGCGAGGCGACGTGTCGCCACGCTTTTCGCGATGAAGGCGCGAACAGGAGGAAACGAAATGCCGCGGCTCGCAGGCAAGGTGGCCTTCATCACCGGCGCCGGTAGAGGCATCGGGCGCGCCACCGCAATGCTTTTTGCGCGCGAAGGTGCTCGCGTGGTGATCGCCGAGATCGATGCGGCGGCGGGTGAGGAAACCGCGCATCTCGCGGGCAACGGCGCGATCGCTATCCGCACCGATGTGACGGACGAAGCCAGCGTGCAAGCGGCGGTTCGCGCGACGGTGCAGCAATTTGGTGCGCTGCACGTGCTGCACAACAATACCGGCGGTTCGACACCGCAGGACAACACGGTGGTGGAAGCGCCGATCGAGGAATTCTGGCGGGTCATCAAGCTGGATCTGTTCGGCACCTTCCTTGGCTGTCGCGTCGGCATTCCGGAGATCATCCGGTCGGGCGGCGGCTCGGTGATCAACATGTCGTCGAACGTCGCGCTGATGGGCATCGCCGGGCGTGACTGCTACACCGCGGCGAAGGGTGGGGTGGCCGCGATGACCCGCTCCATGGCAGTGGAATTCGCACCGCAGCGCGTGCGGGTGAACGCGATTGCGCCATCAGCCACGATGACCGAACGTGTGCGCAA
>Ga0307474_10001679_pt1 | contig 16007 bp, 14 predicted proteins | sample atmos_gasesECM1C_2_FD_203312 | JGI IMG/M metagenome (GOLD analysis project Ga0307474, IMG submission 203312) | Hardwood forest soil microbial communities from Morgan-Monroe State Forest, Indiana, United States - atmos_gasesECM1C_05 | ecosystem: Environmental > Terrestrial > Soil > Temperate... | reverse complement strand
TGCGCCTACGCGCGCCGTGGTCGCGAATTGCCAGATGGGCAGCTCAAACATCGTGTGCGCGGCGAGCACCCCGGTGACGGCTCCTGCAAGTTGGGCCAGGATGTAACCTCCTGCGAAGGGCCACGACAGTTCCCGTTTCAGAGCGAAGGCGAGGGACACCGCGGGGTTCAAATGTGCCCCGGAGAGGGGACCAAAGACCAGGATCAGGACAACCAGGATAGCGCCCGTCGGGATGGTATTGCACAGAAGCGCAAGCGCAACGTTACCGCCCGACAGCTTTTGGGCCATGATGCCCGAACCGACAACTGCCGCCAGCAGAAACGCCGTGCCGAGCCATTCAGAAAAAATGCGCCTGCCCCCCGACACCATCAGCTGTGTTCCGCGGTCCTGGTGGCGCCTTCCATTTCACCGATATCCCGAAGCTTGCCCTGGAGCGTCAGCCGGTCAAGCGAGTGCAGCGGAAGCGCCGTGAAGATGCCGATGCGCTGGTTCAGGAGACGGTAGGCTTCCTTGAAGGCCATCGAGACCTCCGCCGGAGAGCCTTTGGCCTCCGCCGGATCGGCAATACCCCAATGAGCCGTCATCGGCTGACCGGGCCACACCGGGCAGGCTTCCGCCGCCGCGTTGTCGCAGACCGTGAAGACGAAATCGAATTCCGGCGCACCAGTTTTGGCAAATTGGTCCCACGACTTCGAGCGCAGGCCCGCCGTCTCGTAACCGAGGCTTTCGAGCAGCGCCCTTGCATCGGGATTGACCTGGCCTTTTGGCTGGCTGCCGGCGCTGTAGGCGCGAAACGCTCCTTTGCCGATTTTGTTCAGGATCGCTTCGGCGATGATCGAGCGCGCCGAGTTTCCGGTGCAGAGGAACAGAACATTGTAGGGTTGGCGAGCCATGCTTTACCCCTCCGAGCAGCAGGCGGTGGATGGCTGCGAGGCCGCCACCGGAACGCAACAGGCGCTCTCTCTTGCGTGCGCAACGCGTGCTTCGCGCTCGCCGCTGCCGTCGCCATAGGTGACGCTTTCGCCAGTGGTGTGGAAGGTTTCCCAGGAGATGCCTGCTGGATCGTCAATCCAGGATTTTTCGGATTTGGCGTAGCAGCAGGCGGTTTGACCCTGCTCGATGATGTTGCCACCCGCCTCGCGCAAGCGCCCGTAGACCTCGTGAAGTTCCTCCCGGCTCTCCACCTGGATGCCAAGGTGATCAAGACCCCGCTCTCGTCCTCTGGTCGAGATGGCAAAGTTCACGCGCGGGTCATCTAGCATCCACTTCGCATAGTCGGACTTCAGAACGCTCGGCTTTGTGGCGAACAACGCAGAATAGAATCCCACAGACTCCGAGAGGTCGTTGACGGCGACATGAACGTGGAAGCGTTTCATGGGATTTCCTTTCAGGCTGGCACTTTCGCGCGGCGACGGACCGGCTTGCATGGGGCGGCAGGCGTACATGGATCGCCGCCGCAACAATTTTCGGTCAGGAAGCCGAGGAGCGCGTTCATCCTGTCGAACTGCGCTGCGTAGATCATGGAGCGGCCTTCGCGACGGACGGTGACAAGTCCTGCCATGCGAAGGCGATCAAAGTGGAAGGTGAGCGTATTGGGCGGAAGGTCGAGCGCGCTCGCCACCGCACCCGCCGGCATTCCTTGGGGACCGGCCTGCACCAAGAGGCGGAACACATCGAGTCGATTGTCCTGGGCGAGCGCGGCGAGCGCGGCAACAGCATCGATCTTTTCCATATTTCAACGAATATCGAATTAATCGCCGCAAGTCAAGGCCGATCTTGACGGAAGAGTTTCTGCTCGGGTCGGATTTGGTCTCGGGCTCGGCGGCAGAGGCCGCGTGATGGACGATCGCCTATGGTGGTCCTTCGGAGTTGGCTAACGGCGGAAAACTTTGAGCTCCAACCGTCAATCAGCCATGAACCAGGCTCGACCGAGAAGAATTGAGAGCGGAGTATGGATCGCTGCGGCCCCGCGTCTGGAGCCGGCCGCACATCGCCAAGCAGGAGGAAAAAGAGTAAAAAGCACCGGTGCACGGAATAGATTCGTGAAATCGCCCTCGGATCGCAAAGCAAAGACGTCCTCTAATCGGAAAGCACGCACGCGCACGGTCATCGCGTTCGTCCTCCTGTTCGTCCTTCTTGGCGTTGGCGGCTATTTCGCAGTCACCTTCAATAATCTTCGCGAGCGCGTCGCCGCGATCCAGACCCAGTCGGCGTTGCAGGAAATCGGTGATGCAAAAGACCTCGGGGAGGCGCTCAAGCGGCATCCCCAGAACAGGGTCTTGCTCACGATCCAGAAGGCCGTGAAAGCCGGCGAGGAAACCAACGCGGCTGCCGAGAAGTTGCTGAGCGAAATCGAACCGCCGTCGCTTTCGAGACCGATCGATTATGCCAAGGCAAGCCGGAACGATCTCGATGCATTTCGTGCCGATTTGAAGGCGACGGAAGCCAAAGCGAATGCATTCGCCTCGCAATATCTTGCGCTTCTCAAGGCCGAGCGCGGCGAGGTCGAGCGCTTCGCGTTCTCGCAAAATGTCGGCAAAGAGGGGCTGTCGCGGATTTTGGACAATCTCGACAGGCGGCAGGCGGAGGCCGCGGCCGTGATGTCCAAAGTATCCGCATCTCGCGCCGAATATTATCGCGCGTACGAAAAATATGTCGCGATGCTCGAAGGCGAGCTCGGCGCCTTCAAGATCATCAACGGCGAGTTCATCTTTCCGATCCAGCGGACGGTCGACCGTTACAACGCAGCCGCCCAGGCCATGACAGCCGGTTCAAAGCGCGTCGCCGAATCGGAAGAAGAGCGAAAGAAGCTCGCGCAATCGCGTCGGGAGGGTTGGCTGCAGCTTGCCGGGAAATGAAGGAGCGTGCGACGTGGCGCATTGCGCCCTCATCCCTCCGCCTCCAGCCACTCCGCCGCGCCCCGCCACAGCGTGTCGCGATGTTCGGGCCGGAAAAAGCCGAAATGGCCGATCGCTTTGGCGCCTGCGTCCTGTGGCGTGATGGTGATGACTTCCGGCGTGGCCGATTTGAAGGCGGAGCACAAGAGTTCGATCGCGGGGAGCGTCCACAGATCATCCGAAAAGCATAGCGAGCGCAGCTCGCCCTTGTATTTGACGAAATTGGTGATCGCTTTCAGGTCGGGATCGTCCAGCAAATAGCGCTCACTCATCACCCAGCGCGTCCATTGCTCAAAGACGCCTTTCGGCAAGTCCTCGCCTATGCCGGCCCAGCCGGGCATGTAGCCAAGCAGGCGTGTCAGCGGCAGGCCGACAAAATTGAGCAGGACAAAGACGCGATACCGCTCCGGCGACTTCATCAGTTTCCAGTAGCCGGCCACGGCCGCGACGAACAGCGCGCGCTTCACGTCGTTATTGTTGGCAAGAAGCCCGAGCGCCTGGCCTCCAAAGGAATGGCCGACATAATTGAGCGGCAGGTTCTTGTAGCGGCTGCGCATCCATGCGACCGCGGCGCTGACATCGAGCGCGGCCCAGTCCGCCATCGTTGCCTTGAAACCGACCAGCGACTTCGGCTGGTTGTAGCCGGTCACCGCGCGCTGCCGGGAATCGCCGATGCCTCGGTAGTCATAGGTCAACACCGCGCAGCCGCGTGCGGCAAGATAGCTTGCAAACCTGCGGTAGATCTTTCGCGGCACGGCGGTGGCGGAACTGATCAGGACGGCGTGGTGGCGCCTGCGTCCGCGGGGCAGAAACAGCGTGGCGGAAAGCGTATAGCCATCCGCGGCCGGAAAGGTGATGTTGTCGCTAAAAACGTCGTCCGGCGCGGCCTCAGCCATCGCGATTTCCCCCGTGCTTTCGCGACTTCCCCAATTCGGCTTTTGTCGCAAGGGTTTGTCAAGGAAGCCGTGGCAAAGGCTTTAAGGGCGGATTAAGTTATCACGACTGGCGGTGCTGGATCAGCCTGTGTATAACGCGGCCGCATCGCTGCTTGCTGATAAGTGGCGGTTTTTGCTCAGGAGTTGATCTGATGTCCGAGCGGTGGACACCCGACGGCTGGCGCGCCCGGAAGGTCGTGCAGATACCCCAATATCCGGATGCGAAGGCATTGGCCGATGTCGAGGCGCAGCTTGCGAGCTTTCCGCCGCTGGTTTTTGCAGGTGAGGCCCGCAACCTGAAGAAGGCGCTGGCGCGTGTGGCCGCCGGCGGGGCCTTCCTGCTGCAAGGTGGCGATTGCGCGGAGAGCTTCGCCGAACACGGCGCCAACAATATCCGCGACTTCTTCCGGGTGTTTCTGCAAATGGCGGTCGTCCTGACCTATGCCGGCGCGGTGCCGGTGGTGAAGGTCGGCCGCATCGCCGGGCAATTCGCCAAGCCACGCTCGTCGCCGACCGAGAAGGTCGACGGCGTCGAACTGCCGAGCTACCGCGGCGACATCGTCAATGACATCGCGTTCACGACTCAGGCGCGCACCCCCGATCCGCAGCGCCAGCTGATGGCGTACCGCCAGTCGGCGGCAACGCTGAATCTGTTGCGCGCCTTTGCCACCGGCGGTTTTGCCAATCTCGGCAGCGTGCACCAGTGGATGCTCGGTTTCCTGAAGGATTCTCCGCAGTCGCGGCGTTACAAGGAACTCGCCGACCGGATTTCGGAGGCGCTGAATTTCATGCGCGCCTGCGGGCTCGATCTCGAAAGCCACCCCGAACTGCGCTCGACCGATTTCTACACCAGCCACGAGGCGCTCCTGCTCGGCTACGAGCAGGCGATGACGCGCGTCGATTCCACGACCGGCGACTGGTACGCCACTTCGGGCCACATGCTCTGGATCGGCGACCGCACTCGGCAGCTCGATCATGGGCACGTGGAATATTTCCGCGGTGTCAAAAATCCGATCGGATTGAAGTGCGGCCCATCGCTTAAAACCGACGAACTTCTCAAGCTGATCGACGTGCTCAACCCGGACAACGAACCCGGGCGACTGACGCTGATCGGCCGATTCGGCGCGGAAAAGGTCGGCGATCTCCTGCCGCCGATGATCCGCGCCGTGCAGCGGGAAGGGCGCGCGGTGGTCTGGTCATGCGACCCGATGCACGGCAATACCATCACCTCGACCTCGGGCTACAAGACCCGCCCCTTCGACCGCATCCTGTCGGAGGTGAGGTCGTTCTTCTTTGTCCACGCCGCGGAAGGTACCCATGCCGGCGGTGTGCATCTGGAAATGACCGGCCAGGACGTCACCGAATGCATCGGCGGCGCGCGGGCGATTACGGACGAGGGCCTCAACGACCGCTATCACACAGTCTGCGATCCCCGCCTAAACGCCGAGCAGTCGATCGACATGGCATTCCTGATCGCCGAATTGCTCAAGCAGGAGCGGGCCGGCAAGTTCAAGCCGATGCCGGCCGCGGCAGGGCTCTAAGACTTGCTGCGGCTCTGGCGAGCCACGATCAATACGCGCAACGGCCTCGCCTTTGCGATTCGCTCGGAACAGGCGGTTCGCGAAGAACTTGTGGCGCTGGTGCTTTCCTTGCCGCTGGCCTGGCTGATCGGCACGACCACGATGCGCCGCATCGAACTGATCGCCGCCGTAGTCATGGTGCTGATCGTGGAATTGCTTAACACCGCGATCGAAAAGCTCGCCGATAGGCTCACGACCGACCACGATCCGCAGATCGGGCGGGTCAAGGACATGGGTTCGGCGGCGGTCGGCGTCGCGCTGGTCACCGCGGGCCTGTTCTGGTTGTTTTCGGTCGCCGAGCGCATAGGCGCGATCTAACTAGTGTGGCGTTCAAAAGTCCGCATCAGCGATGCCGCAGTTCGTCATGCGGACTTTTGAACGAAGCCACACTAGCTCAATAAGTTTTGCTAGTGTCCTTTCGATTCCGAAGTTCGTAAAAGAGGGGCCGCACCATGGTACGAACTTCGGAATCGGGACACTAGTGCGGTGAATTCGAAGTTCCTATCAGTGTTGCTGCAATCTCGTCGTAGGAACTTCGAATTCAAAAACCGCACTAGAAACATTAGCTTGCTAGTGCTCCTTTGATTCCGAAGTTCGCATCAAAGGTCGCCGCGAATGTTTGCGAACTTCGGAATCGGAGCACTAGTGCAATTGCGGTTTGTCCGCGCGCAAGGCAGGATTCAGGGCAGGATTAGAGGCACGATCATGCCATGAGCGAACGCGCCAATCAGTTTTCGATCACGCTTGCCCAGTTGAACCCGACGGTCGGCGATGTCGCGGGCAACGCCGAGAAAGTGCGCGCCGCCCGCGCGCGCGGGCGCGCCGATGGCGCCGATCTCGTCGTCTTGCCGGAACTCTTTATCGCCGGCTATCCGCCGGAAGACCTGGTCTTAAAGCCGGCCTTTCAATCGGCCTGCCGTGCCGCGGTCGAGGATCTCGCGCGGGAAACCGCCGATGGCGGTCCAGCGCTCCTGGTCGGAACGCCTTGGGTCGAAGACGGCAAACTCTACAACGCCTGCGCGCTCCTCGACGAAGGCCGCATCGCGGCAATTCGCTTCAAGGTCAATCTTCCGAATTACGGCGTGTTCGACGAAAAGCGCGTTTTTGCGCGCGGGCCCGTCCCGGGACCGATGCCGATCCGGGGCGTGCGGGTGGGGGTTCCGGTCTGCGAGGACACCTGGCTTGAGGAATCCGAAGACTACGAGAATGTCGTGGAATGCCTGGCCGAGACGGGCGCCGAAATTCTGGTGGTGCCGAACGGGTCGCCCTACGCGCGCGACAAGGGCGACATTCGCCTCTCGATCTCGGTCGCGCGCGTCACCGAAAGCGGTCTGCCGCTGGTCTATCTCAATCAGGTCGGCGGGCAGGACGAACTCGTTTTCGATGGCGCCTCCTTTGTCTTGAACGCCGATCTGTCGGTGGCGGCGCAACTGCCAGCCTTTGAGGAAAACATCACGACCTTGCGCTGGAAAAAGGGTGAGACCGGCTGGCGCTGTGAAGGAGCGATCGCGACCTTGATCGAAGGCGACGAGGCCGATTACGCGGCTTGCGTGCTGGGCTTGCGCGACTACGTCAACAAGAACCGCTTTCCGGGCGTGCTGCTCGGCATTTCCGGCGGCATCGATTCCGCGTTGTGCGCGGCGATCGCAGTCGACGCATTGGGTGCAGATCGCGTGCGCGGCGTCATGCTGCCGTTTCGTTTCACCGCGCAGGTTTCGCTCGATGACGCGGCAAGCCTCGCGGCAAATCTCGGCATCCGCTACGAGGTGCTGCCGATTGCGAAAGCGGTCAACGGTTTTGAGGAAATTCTGTCCGCGCCTTTCGCCGGGCTGGCGCGCGACATCACGGAGGAAAACCTGCAGGCGCGCACGCGCGGCACGCTGTTGATGGCGATCTCCAACAAGACCGGCGCGATGGTGGTCACCACCGGCAACAAGTCGGAGATGTCGGTCGGCTACGCCACGCTCTATGGCGACATGAACGGCGGCTTCAATCCGATCAAGGACATCTACAAGACGGAAGTCTTCCGCTTATCAAGCTTGCGCAATGAGTGGAAGCCTAATGGTGCGCTCGGGCCTTCGGGCGAAGTCATCCCGCCCGACATCATCGCTCGGCCTCCGACAGCGGAGCTGCGCGAAAATCAGACCGACCAGGATTCGCTACCGCCTTACGATGTGCTGGATGCGATCCTTGAACGGCTGGTCGAGCGCGAGGAGCCACTCGCAACCATCGTCGCCGGAGGTTTTGATCGGGAAGTGGTGGCGCGGGTCGATCGCCTGCTCAACATTGCCGAATACAAGCGGCGGCAGGCGGCGCCAGGTGTCAAGGTGACGCGCCGGAATTTCGGACGTGACCGCCGCTACCCCATCACCAACAAGTTTCGCGATGACGGGCAGCCGCAACCTAAGCCCGATGACACGCTGGTCTCGCGCGCCGCCAAGGGATCGGCCGAGGCCTTTGACGGATAGGGAACCGATTTCCGGTAGCTAGCGCGCCGGGATGAAAGTCGGCCCCACCGAGCGGATCGGCTTGTTGTCCGGTGTGCCAGACGATGCCGCGGCGGTGTTTGCGGCTGGTGCCGGCGTTGGCGATGGGTCCGGTACGGGAGTTGCGGCGGCGGTCCCTTTCTTGCCGGGCACCGGCGTCGATTTCGCGATCGGCTGCGACATCTTCTTGGCACTCTCTTCGGTGACGATGATGTCGCCCTGTTGTGCGGCAGCGGCCTTGTCGTCGATGCTCTTGAGCGCATCGGACCAGGTCTGGCCCGCGGCCTTGCACGAGCAGGAGGGATTGAATTCCTGGCGGAAGCGGAAGGCATTCGGCGAGGAGGTATAGGGCTGGCCGCTGATCGACACTGCCTGGTTCATGTCTTCACCGGGGTTGCGATAGGCATAGAGACCCGCTTCGGCCGCCGGGCATAGCGCCTTGCAGGTTCTCTCGTCGTCCGGAAAACGGGCCGGAATCGTGGCGAACGAGATCGGGAAAAAAGCGCCGTCGCAGGAGCGGACGCAGACGGTGCGATAGGTACCCGACGGCGGACCGAGGTCGGCCGGCGGCGTCATCGGAGCGGTGTTGTTTCCGAACAGGTTACTCAAGAAGTTGCCGGGTCCCTGCATCTGCTGCACGGCGTTGGCATATTGCTGTCCGCAATTGTTCTGGGCCAGGGTGAGAAGCACCGAGCGGCGCTGGTTTTCGCGATCGCTGCCACCGAGCCCGCCGCTGCGCAACCGCTCGAGGCTGGTGGTGATCTGATCCAGATTGGCGCGCATTTGCTGAATCTGGTTGTTCACTGGACCGCATTGCGCCGACTGATTGTTGAAAAGCGAGAAAAAGCCGGAACTGTCGCAACCCATCCGCTTGGCCTGCAACGTGATGCGATCGAGCTCGCCCTGCTGCTTGGACGCGGCCTCCTGGTAGCGGCGGATTTGCTCGTCCTTGGCCGGATCGCCGCCGCCGCGATCGACCGCTGCCAGTTGAGCCTCTAGCCGCACGCAGATCGGATTGGCCGGCGGTGCCGGAGATGGCGGCGGTGGATTGACCTGCGCACGCGCAGGTCCGCCGAGCAACGCGCAAAACAGCACGGCACAGGTCAGGATCGATCTGGATCGATAGGCAATCACAATTTCAGGCATGTCCGGCCGGTTGGGGGCGACACCACGCAGGTTCTCTGGATCAAGGCGCGGCGAGATGCCGCCGATTTCGGTTCCTGCACAATTGCCGCAAGCTCATTTCAGGAACCTTGTATCGAAAAGCGGCACCAGAAAGAAGGGATTTGCGCGTGCTCCTTTTCTTCAAGTTCGTGTCATAAGTTGCTGCGAACTATCGCGAACTTCGAAAACGGGCACTTCGCGGTCTCCGTTACCTTTGTCTTCTGGCAGCGTCACGTCGTTTCCGGGGCGCGAGTATGGCGATACGTTCTTGCCTGATATCTAACGCTCGCAAGTAATCGCGATGTATTCGTTGCACTTTGCCCGACCGCAAGTGTCGCTTCCCTTGGCGAGCGAGCCGGTTATCTCGTCGGGGTCAAGTCGCCGGTAGGCCGTGGCCTCGGCGAAATTGCGCGACTTGCAATAGGAATGAGCGGCATGGGCGCCGCATTTGTCGCCCTTGGCGAGGCACTGATCGACGCCGTAGCCATCATCCGCCTGGTTGGAGATGATGAATACGCGAGAATCGGGCCATGTCGCCGAAGGCGCGAGCAGAACGAGAAGAAAAAGAGAGGCCAAGATTGCTGATGCGAATCGCATGTGGCACCGGTGGTGAAGGGGACGCCCTCATAAGGTAGGCCGGAGGTCTAAACAATTGTTAACCATCGTCCTCGCGGCGGTTTCATGGCCGAAATCGGCCCTAGAGCACGATCCGGACCCCAAGGGCCGCGTCAGCGCAAAGTGGAAACCGGGTTTTCCGAAAAGATCATGCTCAAACAAAGAGATGAGATCATGATGCGATTCCACTTAATCGCATCATGATCTGGTGCCGGACCGTCCGCCCCCTTGACGCGGCTGCCCCTGCTGGCCCAAGGTGAATTTCATGTACGGTTTCCTCGCCATCTGCGGCATTTGCCGCGAGATTATGAGCTAGCGATTCGCTGGCTGAGGCCGTCTTTTCTCAACTGAGATCATTGGACGCCCGGCCGGCAGTGTCCCGGCTCTCGCATCCGCATTCCGGTGCGGGGCGCTCGTTTTGCGGATGCGAGAGCCGGACACTGGCAAGAGATTAATAGTCTGGTGCCGCTTTTCGATTTTAAATTCCTGATTCGCGGAGCGGGTAGGAACTTCAAATCGGCGGCACCAATAACGGGAATTCCATGGAACTGCGCCTTTACGATACGTTGACCAGGGAAAAGCGGGTTTTCACGCCGCTCAATCCCGCCAATGTGCGCATGTATGTCTGCGGGCCGACCGTCTACGACTTCGCCCATATCGGCAATGCGCGCCCCCTCATCGTGTTCGATGTGCTGTTCCGCCTGTTGCGGCACCTTTATGGCGAAGCTCATGTCACCTACGTTCGCAACGTCACCGACGTCGATGACAAGATCAACGAGCGTGCGGCGCGCGATTTTGCCGGCCTGCCGCTGAACGAGGCGATCCGCAAGGTCACCGAACAGACGGAGAAACAATTCCACGAGGACGCCGACGCGCTCGGCTGCCTGCGTCCCACGGTCGAACCGCGCGCCACCGAGCATATTCCGGAAATGCGCGAGCTGATCGAGAAGCTGGTGGCCGGCGGCTTCGCCTATGTCGCCGAAGACCACGTGCTGTTCTCGCCGCAGGCGATGAATGCGGCTAATTCGGTGCTGCCGCGCTATGGCGCGCTCGCCAACCGCTCGCTGGATGAGATGATTGCCGGTGCCCGCGTCGATGTCGCGCCCTACAAGCGCGATGTGACCGACTTCGTGCTGTGGAAGCCGTCCAAGCCCGGCGAACCGTCATGGCCGTCGCCGTCGGGGATCAAGGTGGAGGGCCGTCCGGGCTGGCACATCGAGTGCTCGGCGATGTCGTGGAAGCATCTCGGAAAACAGTTCGACATTCACGGCGGTGGCATCGATCTCGTGTTTCCGCATCACGAGAACGAGCTGGCGCAGTCATGCTGCGCGTTTCACGAAAACCGCATGGCCAATTTCTGGATGCACAACGGTTTCCTGCAGGTCGAAGGCGAGAAGATGTCGAAGAGCCTCGGCAACTTCGTCACGATCAGGGAACTGCTTGCGGATTGGCCCGGTGAGGTGCTGCGTCTCAACATGTTGAAAACACATTATCGCTCGCCGATTAACTGGACCACGCACGAACTTGAAAGCTCCCAGAAGATACTAGACCGCTGGTACGAATTTATTGCGGATGAGCCTCCGGGTCCCGAACGGCTTAATTTCGTTGTTGACCCCTTACTCGATGACCTCAATGCGCCATTGGCGATATCTCGCCTTCACGCTGCATTTCATCCTGATTCCGACAATGAACATGATCCAAAGCACTCCGAGGCAAGGGCAGCAGTCAAAACTTCTGCAAATCTATTAGGGTTGCTAAAGCACACGGCTTCGGAATGGCGCGCAATGCGGACTGCCGGTAAAGTTATCGACTCCGTCAGAGTGGAATCCATGCTGGCTGCTAGACTCATTGCCAGGAAGGCCAAGAATTTCAAGGAGTCCGACCGTATTCGTGATGAACTGGCCACAATGGGCGTTGCTCTCAAAGACAGTAAGGATCCAAAGACGGGCGAACCCATAACCACATGGGAGATCGCGCCGTGAGCCGTCCCGAAACGCCTTTTCCAAAACATTGGCGCTATTACATCGCGCTGAAATGGGCTGTCATCGCTGCCGCCGTGGCGATCGCGCTCAAGTTGCTTGGGGCATTTTGAAGACATGGGACAGGCCCTGCCAAAGGTCGCGCTGCGGCCGTATCTCGCGCAAGACGCAGCCGTGCTGGCGGCGATTTTTGCTGCCAGCATCGAGGGACTGACCGGCGACGACTACAGCGAGACGCAGCAGCAGGCCTGGGCTGGTGCAGCCGATGACGAGGAGAAATTTGGCAAGCGCCTTGCCTCTGCCCTCACACTTGTGGCCACGCTGGAGGGATCGCCGGTGGGATTCGCCTCGCTGAAAGGTGCCGACCACATTGAAATGCTCTACGTGCATCCGGCCGCGGCCGGGCAGGGTGTGGCGGCGTCGCTTTGTGACGCGCTGGAAAAGCTTGCACAGGGACGCGGGGCCAAGAGCCTCACCGTGGACGCCAGCGACAACGCGGCGGAATTTTTTGCAAGGCGCGGCTACGAGGCCATGCAGCGCAACACCGTCTCGGTCAGCGGCGAGTGGCTTGCCAATACCACGATGCAGAAGAAGCTGGACGATGCCGCCAGGCCGGGGACACCGAGATGAGTAGCGAGCGCCTCTATTTGTTTGACACCACGCTGCGCGACGGCGCGCAGACCAACGGCGTCGACTTCACGCTGCACGACAAGCGATTGATCGCCAAGATGCTCGACGAACTCGGCATCGATTATGTCGAGGGCGGCTATCCCGGCGCCAATGCCACCGACACCGAATTTTTTGTCAAAAAGCCGAAGCTTGCCCACGCCCGCTTCACCGCGTTCGGCATGACGCGCCGGCCCGGCCGCTCCGCGTCGAACGATCCCGGTCTTGTGGCGCTGCTCGAAGCCAAAGCTGACGCGATCTGCTTCGTTGCCAAATCGTCGGCCTATCAGGTGCGCGTGGCGCTCGAGACGACCAACGAGGAAAACCTCGCCTCGATCCGCGACAGCGTGAAGGCGGCGAAGAAGGCAGGGCGCGAGGTCATGCTCGACTGCGAGCATTTCTTCGACGGCTACAAGGAGAATTCGCAGTTCGCGCTCGCTTGCGCGAAAGCCGCCTATGATTCCGGCGCGCGCTGGGTGGTGTTGTGCGATACCAACGGCGGCACCATGCCGCACGAGATCGAAGCCATCGTCACTGAGGTGACCAGGCACATTCCGGGCGATCACGTCGGCATTCACGCCCATAACGATACCGAGCAGGCGGTAGCCAATTCGCTCGCGGCGGTGCGCGCGGGCGCGCGCCAGATCCAGGGCACGCTCAACGGTCTGGGCGAGCGGTGCGGCAATGCCAATCTGTGCTCACTGATCCCGACCTTGCGGCTCAAGCGTGAATTTTCCGATCGCTTCGAAATCGGCGTGACGGATGACAGGCTTTCAACCTTGATGAAGGTCTCGCGCACGCTGGACGACATGCTCAACCGCGCGCCGAACCGCCACGCGCCTTATGTCGGCGAAAGCGCATTCGTGACCAAGACCGGCATTCACGCCTCCGCTGTTCTCAAGGACCCACAAACCTACGAGCATGTCGTGCCCGAAGCTGTCGGAAATCACCGCAAGGTACTGGTGTCCGATCAAGCCGGCCGCTCGAACGTGATCGCCGAACTCGACCGTGCCGGCATTGCCTATGACAAGAACGATCCGAGACTGGCGCGTCTGGTCGAGGAGATGAAGGATCGCGAGGCGGCAGGCTACGCCTATGAATCCGCCAACGCATCGTTCGATCTTTTGGCGCGGCGCACGCTTGGCCGGGTAGCGGAATATTTCCGGGTCGAGCAGTTCGACGTCAATGTCGAACAGCGCTACAACGCCGTCGGCCAGCGCGTCACCGTGGCCATGGCTGTGGTCAAGGTCGATGTCGATGGCGAAAAGCTGATCTCGGCGGCCGAAGGCAACGGTCCGGTCAATGCGCTCGATGTGGCGCTGCGCAAGGACCTTGGCAAATACCAGAAGTACATTGAAGGCTTAAAGCTCATCGACTATCGCGTGCGCATCCTCAACGGCGGTACGGAGGCGGTGACGCGGGTGCTGATCGAAAGCGCGGACGAGAAGGGCGAGCGCTGGACCACGATTGGGGTATCGCCCAACATCATCGACGCCTCGTTCCAGGCGCTGATGGATTCGATCATCTACAAGCTGGTGAAATCCGGCGCGCCGGCGTGAGTCACTGTGTATTCCGGGATGGTCCGAAGGACCGGCCCCGGAATCTCGAGATTCCGGGTTCGATGCTGCGCATCGCCCCGGAATGACGTTTGAGGACTAGGATGATCGACCATGTCTCCATCGGCGTCGGCGACCTCGAGCGCTCCGCGCGCTTCTATGAATTGGCGCTCGCGCCGCTCGGACTCTCGCGGCTGGTGACGCGGCCCGCAACCGTTGGTTTTGGCAAGAGCTATCCGGAGTTTTGGATCAATTTGCGGACCGGGATGTCGCCGGTCGCACCCGAGAGCGGTTGCCATATCTGTCTTCGCGCGAAATCAACCGGCGAGGTCGACGCGTTCCACGCCGCGGCGCTCAGGGCTGGCGCCAGCTCCGATGGCGCGCCGGGGCTTCGGCCACACGACCGCGTTCGCTATTACGCGGCCTTCATCCGCGACCCGGACGGAAACCGCATCGAGGCGGTGATATTCCTGAGCGATGAGGCGCCGACGCCGCGGTAGCGCAAGCACGTGCTAGTGTCCCGATTCCGAAGTTCGTATCTGGCGACCTCGATTGCGAACTTCGGAATCGAAAGGACACTAGCCGATCTATGATTCTAGTGCGGCTATGGTTCAGAAGTCCGCATAACGTACTCTCGGCAACAATGATACGGACTTCTGAACCGCCACACTAGAGGCGGCGGGCGACTTCGGGCTCCATTTGTTCGGTGCCTTCGAGCGCACGCGCAGCCGCCTCCTTCAGCCGCGGAAGGATCTCCTCGACCCGTTCCGCCTTGAGAATGTCGACTGCAAGGCTCGGCCGAATGAATTGGGTGGCGCGCATATGCGCAAGAAGGGCGAGCAGCGGCTCCCAAAAGCCCTCGACATTGGCCAGCAGCACCGGTTTGGAATGGCGGCCCAATTGCTGCCAGGTGAGTTGCTCCACAAGTTCCTCAAGCGTGCCGATACCGCCCGGGAGCGCCACGAATGCGTCCGAATGCTCGAACATCAGACGCTTGCGTTCGTGCATGTCGGGCGTGACGATCAGTTCCTGGACGCGCTTGAGCGCATTCTCCCGGATGGTCAGGAAATCGGGGATGATGCCGGTTACCATGCCGCCATGGTCAAGCGCGGCGGTGGCCACAGCACCCATCAGGCCGATGGAGCCGCCGCCATAGACAAGGCGGATACCGTTTTCGGCGAGGATCTTGCCAAATGCCTTGGCGGCTTCGACGAAGCGGGGATTTGTGCCTGGGCCGGAGCCACAATAGACACACACTGTCTTGATCTTGCTCATATGGTCCATGTGCATTGCAGCGTAAAAGTCGTCAAGCCTTAACGGATTCGTTTGGCGAATGGAATCTATCGGCGTAAACCCCAAAAGTTACAAAAGAATTTGGTTCCCGCGAGGGTGTGCGCGGCGCCCAAACGCTCTATATGACTGCGGAATGCGGAAAAACCTGAAAAAGAGCGTAGCTTTTCCGGCGCGCCATGCTGGGCCGGACCTAGCGCGATGAGTGATCTTGATCCGGCCCCGGGCACCGGCGACCAGATTCCGGCGTCCGACAACCCCTTCGGGCAGGCGACCCTGACCGGGACGCTGGTGCATCTGTGGCCGTATATCTGGCCGAGCGACCGTATCGATCTGAAGATGCGCGTGGTCTGGTCAGTGGTGCTGTTGTTGCTGGCCAAGGTCGCGACGTTAGCGGTGCCGTTCACCTTCAAATGGGCGATCGATGCCTTGACCGGCGCGGATACCGCCCCGGTGCAGGCGTCGAACTGGACGCTCTGGCTGATCGCTTCACCCCTCATCATGACCTTGAGCTACGGCGGCTTGCGCGTGCTGATGGCGGTGCTGACCCAGTGGCGCGACGGAATTTTCGCGCGTGTCGCCATGCACGCGGTGCGCAAGCTCGCCTATCTCACCTTCGTTCACATGCACGAGCTGTCGCTGCGCTTTCATCTCGAGCGCAAGACCGGTGGATTGACGCGTGTGCTGGAGCGCGGTCGAACGGGCATCGAAGTCATCGTGCGCATGGTGATCCTGCAGCTCGTGCCGACCATCGTCGAGGTCTCGCTGCTGACGCTGGTGCTGTTGTGGAAGTTCGACTGGCGCTACGTCGTCAGCACGATGATCATGGTCGTGATCTA
>Ga0307474_10001678_pt1 | contig 16008 bp, 10 predicted proteins | sample atmos_gasesECM1C_2_FD_203312 | JGI IMG/M metagenome (GOLD analysis project Ga0307474, IMG submission 203312) | Hardwood forest soil microbial communities from Morgan-Monroe State Forest, Indiana, United States - atmos_gasesECM1C_05 | ecosystem: Environmental > Terrestrial > Soil > Temperate... | reverse complement strand
ATCGCCATGACCTTGCTGACCGAGCGGCTGTCGCGCGGTGCCGCCAAGGCCGCGATGGATTCGAGCGCTCAGCGTCAGGTGCTTGCCGACGCCACCCAGCGCAACGCCGAGGTGATCCAGGCGCTCGGCATGGCCGATCGATTCAAGACGCGCTGGTCGCGGGTCAATGAGCGCTATTTGCGGGAAAACATCCGCGCCAGCGATCTGTTCGCCAATCTCGGCTCGGGCGCCAAAGTTATGCGCTATGTTTTGCAATCTGGAATGCTGGGCATAGGCGCCTACCTGGTGGTTGCCGACAAGGCCTCGGGCGGGGTGATGGTCGCCTCCTCGATCATGATGGGCCGTGCGCTGGCACCGGTCGAGGTCGCGCTCGGCAGCTGGAAGCAGCTCGTCGCTGCTCGCCAGGGCATTGCGCGGCTGCGCGAAGTTTGCAAGGCAACCGCAAAGCCCCCGCTGCCGGCGGTAGCGCTGGCGCGGCCCTGCCGCGAACTCTCGGTGCAGGAGCTCACTGTCGCAGCGCCCGGCACGGATACCTCGATTGTGTCAAACGTCAGCTTCAAGCTTCCTGCCGGCACCGGACTGGCGCTACTGGGCGCGAGCGCCTCGGGCAAGACTTCGCTCTCCAAGGCGCTGGTCGGAATATGGCCGGCCAAGCAGGGCACGGTCCGCCTCGACGGCGCCGCAATCGACCAATGGCGCAGCGAGGAGCTCGGCCGCCATATCGGTTATCTGCCTCAGGATGTGGCTCTGTTCGACGGCAGCATTGCCGAGAACATCGCCCGCTTCGACGAGCGCGCCACATCGGAAGCAGTGCTCAGGGCCGCCCAGATCGCGGGCGTGCACGACATCATTCTGCGCCTGCCCGAGGGCTATTCGACCCAGATCGGGCAGGGCGGGATGTCGCTGTCGGCGGGACAGCGGCAGAGAGTCGGATTGGCGCGCGCCGTCTACGGCGATCCGTTCCTGGTTGTGCTCGACGAGCCCAATGCCAACCTGGATGCCGATGGCGAGAATGCCTTGACCCGCGCAATTCAGATCCTGCGCCGGAATAACAGCATCGTCGTCGTCATATCCCACCGTCCGAGTGCCATCGCCGCCCTGAACATGGCGATGGTGCTCTATGACGGGAAGGTAATCGCCTTCGGTCCGACCGAGGAAATCTTCTCCCGCGTTCGCGGCTCGCGTACCCCGGCTGCTGCGCCGAAGATGCCGCCACAATCAATGCCGAAAGCGTCGCCGCGTGCCGCCGTCACTGAGAGCGTCTAGCCATGAGTCCCACCAACGATGATCCCCGCTTGGATCGCTCCGCGCAGGGCTGGAACGGCGAGAACGGCGGCGACAGGGTAGGCCTCCAAGGCGCCGCCTTGATTCACGAACTGCAACGATTGCGTCAGGCCCTCGACGACGAGCGTGAAGGCGGCGAGCGGCGGCGCAGGCCGGCCGTTTCCGATGAAGCGCGAAAGGCGCAAACGCCGTGGAAGCGCAAAGCACAGCGGCCACCCCTGGCGTCGCGGCCGTCTGAAGCGCCACGGAAATCCGAAGCGCCGCGACAGTCCCGAACATCACGGCAATCACAAGCCAAGCCCGGACGGCCGCAGCACAAGCCCAAGAGCACGATGGAGCGGGCGATCGACGTGTGCCTGCGGCCGTTTGCAGCGAAGGCCCATGCTGAGACCGAGCAGCGTCCCAAGGCTCCCGTCGAGCCGACGGTCGCGCCGCCCCGCCGGCACAGCCCGCCGATCGCACCCATCGACCCCGTCCTTATTAATTTGACCGCGCCCGCACCGGACATGCGCCTGCTGGAGGATGCGCATCGCTCGGCCGCGGGCGAGAGCATGGAGACCGGACTTCCGCTCAAGATACTTCCGCTCAAGATACTTCCGCTCAAGATAGAGGCTCCCGCGGCAAGATGGATCGGAAAATGCCGGGACGGCCTGATGACGGGGCTCGCCTTTCTCTTGGATCGTGACGGCGCGGCGCCGCCGGCGGACGGCGGTGACAACAGCCTGCTTGTCCGGACGCGATGGGGCTTCGAGCACGAATTGCGTGTCGGACTCCGAATCCTGATCGTTGCGTTGCTGTTGGGCGGCGGCTGGCTCGCCTTCGTGCCGCTTGCCGGTGCCGTCGTCGTGCCCGGCAATCTCGTCGTCCAATCCAACGTCAAGCTGATTCAGCATCCGACCGGCGGCGTCGTTGCCGAGATCAAGGCGCAGAATGGCGCACGGGTCGAGGCTGGAGATCTCCTGGTACGGCTCGACGCCACGCAGGCGAAGGCGAGTCTCCAGGTGGTGACCAAGCAGCTCGACGAAATTCGGGCGCGCATGGCGCGGCTGGCTGCCGAACGCGACGGCAAGGCCCAGATCGAATTCCCGGCCGAACTGCTGACGCGGGCGAACGAAGACAACGTCATGAGCCTGCTGGCCTCGGAAGAGCAGCTGTTCAGGGCGCGCTCTACCACGCGGCAGAGCCAGAAGGACCTGCTGAACAGCCAGATCGCGCAGCTTACACAGGAGATCACCGGACTTGATGCGCAGGTGGACTCCAAGGCCAAGCAGCTGGATCTGATCCAGGGCGAACTTAGTGGTGTCCAGGATCTCTATGACAAGCGGCTGGTACCGCTGACACGGCTCACGAGCCTCCAGCGTGATGCCGCGCGTATCGACGGCGAGCGCGGGCAGCTAACTTCTTCGATCGCCGAGACAAAGGCGAAAATCGATACAGCCAAGCTTCAGATCGTCCGCATCGACCAGGACTTTCGCGCCGAGGTCGTGAAGGATCTCAACGAGGCGCAAGGCAAGGAGGCCGAGCTGGTCGAGCGCGGCATCGCGGGGCGCGACCAGCTCGACCGTATCGAAATCCGCGCCCCGACCTCGGGCACTATCAATCAGCTTTCGATTCATACCGTCGGCGGCGTCATCAAAGGCGGCGAGACCATCATGGAGATTGTCCCCGATACCGACGACCTGCAGATCGAGGCGCGGGTCGACCCGAAGGATATCGACCATGTAAAGACCGGTCAGAAGGCGTTCGTCCGATTGACTGCCTTCAATCAGCGCACCACGCCGCAGCTCAAAGGAAGCGTCAATTATGTGTCGGCAGACACCGGGCATGACCAGCAATCGAACAAGCCGTTCTACACGGTCAGGATCGTGCTACCGGAGGAAGAGCGTCGACGGCTGAGCGGACAGCAGCTCGTTCCTGGCATGCCCACCGAGGTCTTCATGCAGACGGGAAGCCGGACCATGCTGAGCTATCTCTTCGAACCGATCTCGGATCAATTGCGGCGTGCCTTTGTCGAGCAGTGAGCGCTTCCGAAAAAATTCGCTGATCGGCTTGTTCTCCGCGAACTCGCAGGTCGAGAGGGGTGATGGCGCGTCGCGCGACGGTATTCGGCGATGATGAGCAAATATGGCAGCCGCAATTTGCCCGAACATCATCATATTTGCGGACGCAGGAACACTTCCTTTGGCCCAATTGGCGCGATTAGTTCGCAATCGCTTTAAGCATGATCCCGAAGGCGGGTAGCGGTTTCATGCTCAATCACGAAGCTGAAGCGCATCACATCGCGCTTTAGGTGAGCACACCAATCCAAATCCCTTAGGCCGACGCCCGTCGGTTGAGGGGGGCAAATGTTCTACACATCCTCTCTTGGTCCTGCGGAGCGCGCCGAAGCAGGAGGGGGATTGAGTATTGGGGAGATCAACGATGGCGAATAAGGCGAATAACACTTTCAACGCGACGGCCCTGGCAAACGGCACGTCCAACCTGATCGTGCGCGCTGACGCGCTCAATCAGTCAACGGACCTTGTGCAGGCCGGTGTCGTATTCAATGATGCGACGAGGCTGCTGGACGGCGGCACGTTCTTCGCGCCTTCGGGGAGCGGTAATCAAAATCCTGCTCTCGGCCTCTACACGACCGACCTCCATGCGGTGCAGAACGACCTCGCGGCAATCCTTGCCACTCCGGCAAGCGCGACCTTAGGCGGCCAGGCTTTTACACTGAATGCGAGCGATACCGCTGTTCTGACCGGGGTCGAGAGCCAGCTCACCACACTGATCAACACGGCGCCGCAAATCACCAACATTGCGAACATGCAGGCGACCGAGCAGACCCTGCATGCCGGGCAGAGCCAGATTCTGCAGGAGATTGCAAATGATCCGCATCTGGCTGCGGCGCTCAACAATGTGACATTCCTTACCAACACGGGCGGCAATGACGTTGCATTCCAGGCCTTGCCCGCGGGCGCCGACGATCCGGCTTCGCTGTCGGTTGCGACCGCTGGCACAAGCCTGAAGGCTGTGGGCGACGTATTCAACGCAGCAGCCGATCTTGCGATTGGTGGCATCAACAATGCAAATCTCAACCAGGTCACCACCGATCTGACGGCAGTTTCGCAGGGGCTGACCAATATCCTCAACAACAAGACCATGCTGGCGCAGATCGAAACCGGCGAGACGGCCAATGCCGCAGCGCTCACGACGGTCCACCTGCAGACCGCGCTGGCGCAGATCAATCTGCAGCTCAACAAGTACGATGGGATGTCCGCAGCTGGCCAGAACGAGGGGCTGCGCGGAACCGCCGATAACCTGCTCGACATTATCGACATCATTCAGGGCGATGCCAATCTGAACACTGCGGCGGGTGGTACAGGCACTCCCGGCCATATCGGCGGCTTCGCTGAAATGCCGGGCAATCTCACCGGCACCACCAACAAGTTTCAGGACAATCAGGCGCAGACCAATTTCTGGGCCGCGTTCCTGGCCGAAGCCAACACGATCAACGCGCAGTTACAGAAGGTCTCCACCGGCGGCGAGCAGGCGAGCCAGGCGCTGATCACTCAAATTCAGAACTATCAGCAGTTCGGCGCCAATTTCGATGCGGCGCAGGGCCCGATCTTCGAGGCTCGCTTCGACAACGAATTGTTGAGTGGCACGCTGCTCACCGATACGCAAAACGCCGTGAAGGGACTCCAGGGCATTCTCAATGGCGACACCGGCGCTGCTCTCGCGGCCGACCACGCGATGGTAGCCGCGGCGGGGCAGGGATTTGCTGCTGACGCCAAGGACGTGTCCGGCAACAACCTCCCGGTTGGCGGCGGCACCTATGTAGGTTCGGCTACAACGGTTACCACCGCGACATCGGTTAATGGTGTTGCGCACGGCACCATTCCGGTCACGGGGACACCGAACATCGCCAACGGTACTGGCGGCGCGCCCGCCTCGAGCACCACGACATCAGGCAATGGCAACGGTAACGGTAACGGTGGGGGCGCCGGGGGAGGAAATGGGAACGGCGCGCAAGCCAATGGTGGTGGTACGGGCGGTGGCAACGGTGCGGGCGGCGACAACGGTGCGGGCGCCGGAAATGGCACGGGCGCGAGTCACAACCACGATCATGGCCACAGCGGCGGCCAGTTCGCCAACGACATTGCTGCGCTCCTGCAGGCGGTTCAGGGCGGCAACACGAATGCCGTCAGTACGGCGCTGACGGCGTTGGGCAACGACGTCCACAATGATCCGGGCGCAGTGTCCGATGCAAGCCATATGCACTTCGCGCACCTCTGGCATTGATTTCGATCTGCCGGCGCGACTCGCCGGCGACGCAAAGTCCGGCGCAGAATCTGCTTCTGCGCCGGGTCTTGGTTGTAAGTGAATGATCAAGCTGACCTCTGGATTGCTTTGCAACGCATCGATCAGCATCAGCCAGCCTTAGCGCGCCCTGAGGCGAAACTCGCGCTCAAGCCGCGATCGGCGCTGGCGCATCTAGGCCTCGGCGACGCCTTGCGTCGGATCAATCGATTCGATGATGCAATTGAAGAATATCGGCGGGCCCTTGCTATCGATTCCGGCCTTGCCGAAACACACCTCAATCTTGGCGGCGTTTTGCAGGTCACCGGTCGTCGTGACGAGGCGATCCGCTGCTATCAGCGGGCGTTGACCATCAATCCCCGCCTCGGCGAGCCGCATTACAATCTCGGCAATCTCTACGCCGAACTCGACAATCTGGACGCCGCAATCTGCCATTACGAACGAGCCATAGAGCTCAAGCCGTCATGGCCCGAGGCGCACAACAACCTTGCCAATGTGCTGCAGAAGCGCGCCCGGTACGAGGACGCGGTCAGACACTACAACGAAGCCATTCGCCTGAAGCCGCAATACGCCTCCGCGCGCCGCAATCTGGCCAATGCGCTCAAGGCGCTGAATCGCTTTGGCGAGGCGATTGCGCAATATCGCGCCGCGCTCGCCAGCGAACCCGACGACCCCGCCACCCTCAATCTGATCGCCTCCGCAATGCTGGTGGTGGGGCATCTCGACGATGCTACCAAGACCTACGAGGTCGCGCTTGAACTCGCGCCCGACAATCTCGGCATCCAACTCAACTTTGCGGCAATCAGGAAATTCTCCCAGGGAGACCGGCGGCTGGCCCCGCTGGAAGGCCTCGCTGCGCGTGAAGAGAAGCTATCCGACCATGATCGGATCGCGCTGCACTTTACTCTCGGCAAGGCGTTCGCCGATCTGAATGACAGCGAGCGTTCGTTCCACCATCTCAAGACCGGCAATCGCATCAAGCGCCAATACATCGCCTACGATGAACGCGCTACGCTGGCGTATTTCGACCGTATCCGCCAGGTTTTCTCGCACGACCTTATGCGGGCAAAAGCCGGTCATGGGGACGACTCTGAAGCTCCGGTCTTCGTCGTGGGCATGCCGCGTTCCGGGACAAGCCTGGTCGAACAGATCCTCGCCAGCCATCATCGCGTCTTCGGAGCTGGCGAGCTTAATCATCTCGCCGCGGTGACGTCCGAGTTCGCGGCGCGCTCGCCGCGCAATTTTCCTGAGATGTTGCCTCTGGTGCCGGCGGGTGATCTGGGTGCGCTCGGCAGGACTTACGTCCAGCGCCTCCTGGCATCCGCCGCCGATGCGGATCGTATCGTCGACAAGATGCCCGCGAATTTCATATTGGCAGGCCTTATTCATCTGGCGCTGCCGCGTGCGCGGATCATCCATGTCAAACGCGATCCGGTCGATACCTGCCTGTCCTGCTTCTCCCTGTTGTTCTCCGAAGATCAGCCCTTCGCCTACGACCTCGCAGAGCTGGGGCGTTACTACAAGGCGTACGATGCCCTGATGGTGCACTGGCGTGACATCCTGCCGCAAGGCTCGATGCTGGAAATGCAATACGAGGACTTGGTCACGGATATCGAGGGACAATCTCGGCGCCTTATCCAATATTGCGGTCTCGATTGGGATCCGCACTGTCTTTCGTTCCACGAGACGCGCCGGCCGGTCAAGACCGCAAGCCTCGCCCAGGTTCGCACACCAATCAATTCCCATTCGGTAGGCCGCTGGCGCCTCTATGGTGCGCGCCTGAAACCTTTGTTGGACGTGCTTGGGATCGATTCGCAGCAAACCGAGGTTGCCGCGCGCCGCAGATCCGTTGAAGGGGCCTCGCAGGCTCCATCCCTTGCGAACGATTCGGACAAGGACGCGAACCTTCGAATCGAGCATGTCTTTCAGCTGGCCACCAGACTTCAGCAGACCGGACAGCTGGAGCAGGTCGAGCGTCTCCTGACCGTTGTGCTGGCTGCACGATCGGATCACATCCCTTCGCTATCGATGCTGGGTTCGCTCTGTGCCAACGCCAATCGCCTCGACGAGGCCAAGGCTTATTTCGAGCGGATGATTGCCGCCGATCCGAACTCCGGCGAGGCATATGGCAGCCTCGCCGCGATCCATTCGTCTCGCGGCGAATTCGACGCGGCAGTGGCCTGCTATGACAAGGCGCTAGGGCTGGCTCCCTATCATCCCGGTATCCACTATGGATTTGCCGCAACGCTGCAGAGCCTGGGGAGGAACGAGGAGGGAATTCGACATCTCGAGGTCGCGCTGGCGGTCAAGCCCCAGCACCTTGAGTCGCATTTTCTGCTGGGGAATCTGCTCTATGCGACCGGCAGGGACCGCGAGGCGGCTCGGTGCTATCTCAAAGTCCTGCAGCTCAGTCCCCGGCATTCCGAAACGCACAACAATCTCGGCAATGTGTTGCTGCGGCAAGGTCACGCGGAGCGGGCGATTGGCCATTATCGAACGGCGATCGAGATCAATCCAGTCTACGCTGACGCCTATGGAAACCTCGGCAATGCGTTGCTCGAGCTCAATCGCCTGGAGGAATCGATCGAGCAGAACCGGCGGGCGCTCGAACTGAAGCCTGAGAGGTTCGGATCATACAATAATCTCGGCGTCGCGTTGCAGGCGCTGGGCCGGTTTGACGAAGCGAGGGAGGCCTTTAAGCAGGCTCTTGAGCTGTCCCCGAACGAGGCGTCCATTCACCTCAATCTCGCGAACATGGATCGCTTCAAGCCGCGCGACCGCCGGATGCCGGGACTGCGGCGGCTCATTGCGGTGGTCGATACGCTCGACGAGGAGAAGCAGATCGCGGCGCATTTTGCCATGGGCAAGGCGCTGGCCGATCTCAAGCAATATGATGAAGCGTTCCAGCAATTAATGAGCGCGAATGCTCTGAAACGGAGGACCTTCGTCTACGACGAGCCCAAGCGGTTGGCGATGTTCGAGAACATCAAGGCGAAGTTTCCGCCTGAGCGATTTCGAGCCGGCTCGGGTGATGGCGATGCGTCGTGGTCACCGATCTTCATAGTCGGCATGCCGCGTTCGGGCACCACGCTGATGGAGCAGGTGCTGGCCAGTCATTCAAAGGTATTTGGCGCCGGCGAACTGGAGACATTCAAGGAACTGATCGGCGAATGCGCCAAGCGCGAGGGCATTCCGCCGGCCTATCCGGACCTGATGGAATCCCTGTCACCGGAAGGCATCGCGGAACTGGGGCGGCTCTACACCCGGTGCGTACGGGCTATGGCGTCAGATGCTGCATGCATCGTCGACAAGATGCCGCTCAACTTCGTCTTTGTCGGGCTCATCCACCTTGCGCTTCCGCAAGCGCGCTTCATTCACATTCGTCGTGATCCGCTCGACACATGTATGTCCTGCTTCTCGCTCCTGTTCACGGGAAGCCAGCCATTTGCCTATGATCTGGCCGAACTCGGCCGCTATTATCGGGGCTATGAGTCTGTCATGGACCATTGGCGCACGGTGCTGCCGCAGGGCGTCATGATGGATGTGCAGTACGAAGAGCTGGTCGATGACATCGAATGCGTATCCCGCGCTGTGCTCCAGCACTGCAGCCTGCAATGGGAGGATGCGTGCCGCAGCTTTCACGATACAAGGCGAACCGTGCGGACGGCGAGTTTGATGCAGGTTCGCAAGCCACTCTACCGATCCTCGATCGGTGGCTGGCGCCGTTACGCGAAGCACCTGATGCCTCTCGCCGAAGCGCTCGGGCAGGACGTTTCGGTCAGGGTAGCCGCCGAAATCGATGCGGCGGGGAAGAACAAGGTCACGGCGCGCACTCGGTGATGCCGTAGCCGGCAAATTCTCTTGGGATTGTTCGGCTCCATGGATTTTGCCAGCCAGCGCGACCCTGGCAGGGCGGTCGGCGGCGAAGGAGGCGGTATCGGCTGCGGCCGCCAAAATGCCTGTCAGCAACAATGCACAAATGAGCCGCATAAATTGCCCGCCCGCACCCAGAAATTGGCCGGCAGGACATCTGCCGGTATCGACAATTCAATCGCGAACGGGCCCCGCCTGCGCTCGGGCAACGGCCCGCGGCCACGATTGCGCCATCATTTGTTGGCGCTCTGGGGGGGCGCGCCTCCGGGCGCGTTCCGCGATAGCAGGATCCTTCCCGTTGTTGGGAACGGATCAGCGGTTTCACGCGCCCCAACGGGCTGAAAGGACGCTGTTTCAGAGGTCTTATGCTATTTCAACCTGATTGCCCTTGAATGTGGTCCGGGTCACGCCCGCGGCATTTTTTCCTGCTGGTTTTTCCCCCGGCCGCATAGCCAGCCTTTTTGACATGGGCGGGATGAGTGGCTTAAGTAGCACTCCAATCGCGCCGGAGACGCTAATGACGATGCGAGAACACGCTGTTTTGTTGGTCTATTGCCAAGCCGCGTGTACGCATCTCAAATCGAAAGAGGGCCTCATATGACCGCCTATTTCCGGCGTCAGCTCGTAGACTATGTCGAATACCACCGTGACCCCTGGAACTGCCTGGCTCATGTGTTCGGCATCATCTCCCTTTTCCTCGGCACGATTCTGCCGCTGACCATGTGGCCGCTTCCCGGGTTTGGGGGCCACGTCACCTTGGCGATGCTGCTGGCGCTGCCGGTGTTGATCTACTGGCTGGCGCTCGACCCCGTGTTGGGGCTTGCAATCCTCTGCTCGGCTATTGCGCTGCTTGCCATCGCCGCGGCCATTGTCGCGAATTTAAGTGCGCCGGCCGTTTGGGTTTTGACCGGGGTGCTGATTGTGATTGGCGTCGCGGCGCAGGTCGTGGGTCACAAGGTCTTCGAACAGCGCAAGGCGTCGATGGCCGATCATCCCGCCCACTTCCTGCTTGGGCCGCCGTTTGTTATGGCCAAGCTCTTCATTGCGCTTGGCTTCAGGCACGACCTGGCAGCCATTATCGGACCCGTACCGGCCAGCTACCCGGGCAATCGCTAAGACAAGCCGAAATCTTCCTGCATGACACGCATTCTTGTCACTGGCGGCAGCGGCTTTATCGGCCAGCACTTGGTCTCCGAGCTTATCGGGCGCGGGCACCAGGTGCGCGTGCTCGACGTCCGTCTGCCGACCCGCCCGATGGCCGCGGTGGACTATGTCCAGGGCTCCGTGCTCGACCAAGCTCGCGTTCAGGAGGCCTTGGCGGGCGTCGGTGAGGTCTATCACCTCGCGGCTCATCCCGGCATGTGGAAGCGGGATCGCGCGGAATTCCATGCCATCAATTTCCAGGGTACCGAGAACGTACTCGCCGCGTCGCGCAAACGCGGCGTCGGCCGCTTCCTGCATTGCTCGACGGAGTCCATCTTGTTCCGCAGCACCGAGCCGGGCAGGGTTCCGGCCGAGGATTCGCGGCTGTCGGTCGACGAGATGCCAGGCCCTTACACTCGCTCCAAGATGCTTGCCGACCAGCTTGCGCTGGATGCTGCGGAATCCGGTTTTCCGGTGATCGTCGGCTGCCCGACCATGCCCATCGGTACGCATGATCACAACACGACGCCGCCGACCCAGATGCTCCAGCACTTCCTCGGCGGCGGACCGTTGCGGTTCTATCTCGATTTCATCGTCAACCTGGTCGACGTGCGCGACGTGGCGCATGGCCTCATTCTCGCGATGGAGAAGGGGCGTGTCGGGAACCGTTATGTCCTGGGCGGCGACTCCGTTCCGCTTGGACATGTTCTTTCGTTGATGGCGGCCATCAGCGGCCGCCGCAAGCGGTTTGTTCCGATTCCCGGCCGGATAGCGGAGCTGGCGGCATCCATGATAGAGTTCAACGCCAATTATGTCACCCGCCGCACGCCCGCGGCGACCGTCGAGGGCGTCCGCATCGCACGGCGGGCCAGCGCGCTGTCGATCGAGAAGGCCAAGCGCGAGCTCGGCTACGCGCCGCGCCCAGTCGAGCCCGTCTTGCAGGAGACGATCGCTCGCATGATGGGCGCGCCTATTAGCAAGGTCCTGAAGCATGCTTGACGGTCTGGGCAATATCGCTGACGCCATCCTCAGCGGCTGGATCGTCACCTGGCCCACCAGATTACTGGCATTGATCTGGCTCGCCTGGGTGGTGAGCTGGGTGGTGGCGGCGTTCTGGTCGGGCCGCACCAAGACACATGTGGCGACCTGGGATTCCTGGGTCTACCGCCTGCCGATCCTGGTTGGCGCCATTTTCCTGATGCCGCTGACCGCGCGCCTGCTCGACGCTGCGCCGCTTTATGACGTCGGCACCCTGGGCACCTGCGTCCTGGCGCTGGTGACTGTGCTCGGTATCTCCTTCACCTGGTGGGCACGAATCCATCTCGGCCGCTTCTGGTCGAATGCCATCACCCACAAGGAAGACCATCGCATCATCGATACCGGCCCCTATGGTATGGTGCGCCATCCGATCTATACCGGCCTCATCATCGCGATCTTGGCCACCGGTGTTGCGGTCGGCACCTGGCCTGCGCTCGTCGGCGCGCTCTTCATCTGCTTCGGCGAATGGCAGAAGGCGCGCATGGAGGAGGGCTTTCTCTCCGTGGAGCTCGGGCAAGAGGCGTACCGCAATTACAGCCGCCGCGTCCCGATGATCGTGCCGTTCCTGCGGCGTTCGTAACAACCCGCCGTTAGCGCCCCGAGGCGACGGCTGCGGCCGGCGCGAGATGTCGCGGCACGACGATGCGCTGGCCGGGCACGAGCGGCGCATTGTCCGGCACCGGGTTTAGCTGCGTCAGCGACCACAGCGGCAGTTGATATTGCTGGGCGATCGTCTGCAGCGTGTCGCCCGGGCGGGCGGCAATGACCGTACCGCTGTCCCACAGCTCGATCGGCTCCTTCGGCGGCACGACATAGCGAAGCGGCGCAACCTCGTCGCCGGTCTTCGCAGGCGTTGCGGAAAGCTCCATTATCTTAGCGATCACCTGCTCGTGCACGGAGTCCATCTTGTCGATGGTGATGTGCAAGACTTCGTCGTGCTTCCCCAGATCGTAGCTCGCATAATGCCCCGGAAAGCCCGCGACCGGCTTGATATCGCCGCCGCCGAGCACGGTCTTGGACAGGAATATGTTGATGAAGCGCTCGACATTCGTCGGGACGCTCGGGCTCAGATGGGCGGGATCGATGGTCACGACCAGGCTGACCGGAATGCCTTCTTCCTGCAGCTTTTCGGAGAATTCCAGCGCGCAGCGCCCGCCCATGGAATGGCCGATCAGGATGATCGGCTGGGGATCTTCGCGGTATTGGCTGATCGCATGCGAGGCAACCATCGGGCAGACCGTGAATTCGTACGTGTCTGCGGGAAAGCCCGCGCGCACGATCTTTTCAGCAAGCCGGTCCATGCCCGTGGAGAAGATCGGACCGAGCGCGCCGCGGAATAGATAGACGCGCCCGCGCGGCACGATCGGCGCCGGCGCCGTGGCCGGCGCCACCGCGGGGGCGGCGGCTCTCGCCTGGGCGGCGCTAGTGTCCGTTCGATGGACCGCGGTCTGCTGGATCGGCGCCGCCGTGCCACCGAGCGCGCCGTGCATGAAAGAAAAAGTCGCGAGCATACCCGCGGCGACGACCGATATCGCTATCGGCCGGGAAAGAGCCTGGTTGATTTTCACTGCCCGCCTGTTCGCCGCTGCCGGCGCCTTAGATCGACCGCGCCAGCCTGGCGCGCCTATTGCATCGCAAACAAATGGGCGGATTTTGAGGCCGGATTGGCCCTGCAGCCAAGCCCGAAGCCCCAATCAGTTCGCTGCGGCGCGCTTCGGGCTCGCTGCGGGTGTGGCCACGCCCGGCTTGCGGGCGACCGGAGCTCCTCGCGGAACCGGCGCGATCCCGGGGCCGCTGGCCACGGCCGCGTCGATTGCAGCGATGACTTTCTGCTGCATCACCTCGTTCTTGTCGATGGTGAGGTGTCCGACACCCGGCACGTTCTCGACATCGACATTCTCCAGCGTGCCCTGGAGATTTCGCGTCCCCACCACCGGCGTGCCGGCGCCATTGGCAACATAGAAGTTGATGTATTTGCCGACCCGACCCGAGAGGCTGGTATGGAAGACGGAGTCCAGCCCGATCGCGAGCTTCACCGGCACGCCCTGCTGGCTCAGCCGCTCGACCATGGCGGGCAGGCAGGTCGCCCCCGACGAGTGGCCGACCAGGATGATGATATTGGCGCGGCCGCTCCGGTATTCGGCGGCGGCATCATCAGCCACGGAAGCCCAGGGGATGTAGTTGTGCACACTCGCCGGAATGCCCTGCGCCTGGAGGCGGGCGGCGATCTGGTCCAAGCCCAGCGAAAAGATGTTGAGCACGCCGCGCATCAGATAGACGCGTGCGCCCGCTGGGGACGCCGGTGCCGCCGGTGCCGCGTCGGCGCGGCGAGGCGCGAGTACGACCGAAAACAGCAGAACCGCCAGCGCTGCGGTCTTCAACGCGCCCCGCCGTGACGCGGGTAGCGACCCAAAGCCGCCGCTACGCGCCGCATTGCCACTATTCGATGTCATGGATTCCTCTGCCCGTCGCAAATCATTGTAAAGGGTATAAGATTGCCACCTTTGCATCCGCAATAGATGCGGTCCGCGCGAGAGCATTTTCTGCCTGAGCGCGGCGATCCTGCAACAGCGCAGGTCTGGTTCTCCGCGGGATCTCTGTTCTCGATACAACCCTTTGATTTGTTGAGAAAATATCGCGCGTTGCAGGGCGCGAACCGGGCGCGTTGCTGACGCAAGACCTTGCCGTCTGCTAGGCTGCCATCGCCAAATGATCGTTTTGCAAACAGGCGAGGTGGCGCGATGAGCGACAACGACAGCGTGATTCTTGAAAAGCGCGGACAGGCGTTCTGGATCACCATCAACCGGCCGGACAAGCGCAATGCGCTTAACGCTGCGGTGATCGGCGGCATCGCGAAGGGCTATCGCGCGGCGCATGAGGATGCGGATGTGCGGGTCATCGTGCTGACCGGTGCAGGCGAGAAGGCGTTCTGCGCCGGTGCCGATCTGCAGAATTCGGGCGCCGCCTTCTCGATGGATTTTTCCAGGCCCAATGTCGATTACGCCGATCTGCTCAGGCTGTCCCAGAACGCCACAAAACCTGCGATTGCGCGCGTCGGCGGCGTCTGCATGGCCGGCGGCATGGGACTGCTCTGCATGACCGACATGGCGATCGCGGCCGATCATGCGATCTTCGGTCTGCCGGAGGTCAAGGTCGGCGTCTTCCCGATGCAGGTGATGAGCCTGTTGCAATCCATGGCCCCGCCGCGGCTCGTCAACGAATGGGCGCTGACCGGCGAGCCGTTCGATGCGAAAGCCGCAAAGGAAGCGGGCCTGCTCAACTATGTCGTGCCGGCCGCCGAGCTCGACGCCAAGGTCGACTGGCTGATTGGCCGTTTGGTCGACAAGTCGCCGACCGCAATCCGCCGCGGCAAATACGCCATGCGCGCGATAGCCTCGATGTCGTTTGACGAGAGCATCGCCTACACCGAAAGCCAGATCGCGCTGCTCGCGATGACGGAGGATGCGAAGGAAGGCATGAAGGCGTTCGGTGAAAAACGCAAACCAGTGTGGACGGGGAAATAGCCGTCGTCCGGGCGAAGGCCGGGGCCCTGTTGCTCCGTCATTGCGAGGAGCGAAGCGACGAAGCAATCCAGAGCCGAACGCGTGGCTCTGGATTGCTTCGCGGAGCCCGTCATCGTGCCGCGCTTCGCGCGGACCCGTTGGCTTGCAATGACGACTGATAGACATACGTTCTCGTTCCCGCGGCGCGTTTCGCCCGAGCTTTGCATCTTCCGTTACCCTCGAAGGAACGAGGGCGCAGGGAAGGCCGGGTGGCCGCTGCACCCGGGGCTCCCGCGCAAAAGATATTTGCGCGAGCGCGTGAACCACAGGTACAGGCGGAGACACTCCGGCCTTCCCTGCGCAGTGGTTTACGGCTTATACGAGCTCTCCCCGGTGAACCTGCGTTTGCCACCGTTATCGGCGCGATGCGAAAGCACCGTCGCCAACTTAGCGCCTGCATGGGCGCGCCAGGACCACACGACTTCGCCGTCCGCGTCGATGCCGCACGTCTGACAGCATCTTCGCGTCCACCGCATTCCGCTCCACGTTCGTGACGACCGCGATACGCCCCTTGTGTCGGTGCGGAACACGGGGATTAAACACCAAATTCCGAAAAAACGAAAGTAAAATATTTTTCGCGCAGGGGCTGGACAACTACAGATAACGAGATGTCTGCCCGAAAGTGATTTGCCCGACGAGCACGCGTTCATCGTCAAATCATTGACCTCATTTCCCTCTCATCTCATGACGCAGAAAGCCGGCGACAAGCATGGTCAATCCGCCGGCTGCAGCGCCTGTGAGTGCTTGAACGACGATTGTTTCGGGAGGCGAAAGCGGCATCGCATCGCCACTGGCGGGTCAC
>Ga0307474_10001677_pt1 | contig 16010 bp, 11 predicted proteins | sample atmos_gasesECM1C_2_FD_203312 | JGI IMG/M metagenome (GOLD analysis project Ga0307474, IMG submission 203312) | Hardwood forest soil microbial communities from Morgan-Monroe State Forest, Indiana, United States - atmos_gasesECM1C_05 | ecosystem: Environmental > Terrestrial > Soil > Temperate... | reverse complement strand
TGGTACATGTCGATAACGCCACGCGCGAGGTCGAGCGTGTTGGCGCCCTCATTGACCAGGATGGCGTCGGGCCGTTCCTTGATGATGGTGCGCAGCGCGCCGAGTGCGCCGTGATAGTCCATCGGCGACTTGTTGTTCATCAGCCGCGGCGCCATCTTGGCGACGTTCTCGTCGCGTTTGGCCTTCACCGCGCTGGTCCAATCGGCGGGCGCAGCGGGCCAGCTTTCGCCCATGGCCTCGATGAGCGCTGTGACGCAGGAGCCGATGTCGCCGACCAGGGGAGCCACGATCTCGACATTGGAGTCCATTTCCTTCGGCTCGATGTCGACCTGGATGAATTTCTTGGGTTGCTCGCCCCAGGTCTTGCCCTTGCCGTGCGACAGCAGCCAGTTGAGACGGGCGCCAATCAGCATCACGACGTCGGAGTCCTTGAGCACCGTCGAGCGTGCGGCACCCGCGCATTGTGGATGCGTGTCGGGCAACAGGCCCTTGGCCATGCTCATCGGCAGGAAGGGAATGCCGCTCTTTTCCACCAGCGCGCGGATCGCGTCATCAGCCTGGGCATAGGCTGCACCCTTGCCGAGAATGATCAGCGGCCGCTTGGCCGTCTTGAGCACGTCGAGCGCGCGCTTGACTGCAGCAGGAGCAGGGAGCTGCGCAGGTGCTGCGTCGATCACCTTCACCAGCGACTTTGCACCGGCTTCCGCATTCATCACCTGCGCGAACAGCTTTGCCGGCAGATCGAGATAGACGCCGCCCGGCCGGCCCGACACTGCGGCGCGGATGGCGCGCGCAAGGCCAATGCCGATGTCCTGGGCGTGCAGCACGCGGTAGGCCGCCTTGCAAAGCGGCTTTGCAATCGCAAGCTGGTCCATCTCCTCATAGTCGCCCTGCTGCAGGTCGACGATCTCGCGCTCCGACGAGCCGGAGATCAGGATCATCGGGAAGCAGTTGGTGGTGGCATGGGCCAGCGCGGTGAGGCCGTTGAGGAAGCCGGGAGCGGAAACGGTCAGGCACACACCGGGCTTCTTGGTGAGGAAGCCGGCGATCGCTGCCGCATAGCCTGCGTTCTGCTCGTGGCGGAAGGAGAGCACGCGAATGCCTGCCGCCTGCGCCATGCGGCCAAGGTCGGTGATCGGGATACCCGGCACGTTATAGATCGTCTCAATGCCATTGAGCTTGAGCGCCTCGATGACGAGATGGAAGCCATCCGTCAGCTCTTGCTCTGTGCCCGATGCCTCGGTCTTCTGTGCTGTGTTGAGCATGGGGCTCGTCTCCCTGTTCGTCACCTTGTCAGCGACGCGTTGATCGTCTTTCTAAAATTTCAGCGGTTCAGCCAAACAGCTAGCCAAATAACTCTTGGCCATGCGCCTCGACATAGGCGGCTAGTCCAAGCGTGTGATCGCGCGCGCGCTTTTCGGCCAACTCGGTGTCCCGCGCCTCCAGCGCCTCGATGATTCCGAGATGCTCGGGCAGGGATGCCGCGATGCGCTCGGTGCGGTTGATGGTGAGCTGGCGGTAGCCACGGACGTGCAGCAGGAGATCGTTGGTTAGATCGACCAGCACCCGTGATTCCGACAGCGAGATCAGTGCCTGGTGGAAGGCAATGTTGGCGCGGGAATATTCCTCGATGTGATCCTGGGGCAGGCGGTCCTTGCCGAAATTCCTGAAGAAGTCGCGCAGCGCCGAAATATCCTTCTTGCTGGCGGTGGTGGTGATCAAGCGTGCCGCCATGCTCTCCAGCGCCGCCCAGGCGCGGATCATGTCGACGATCTCGTTCTTGGTCCGCCGCACCACCATGATGCCGCGGCGCGGCACGGTCTTCACAAAGCCGTCCTGCTCCAGCATCGCGATCGCCTCGCGGATCGGCGTGCGGCTGACGCCGAGCCGTTCCGACAGCGCCCGCTCGTCCAGCATCACGGGCTCGGGCGTTGCATAGATGTCCATCTTGAGGATCGCTTCCTTGAGCGCCTCATAGGCCTTGTTCTTGAAGCTCGTTTCCGGGGCAATCCTGACGATTGCGATGTCTGCGTCCGCCATGGTCGGCGCCACCTTGGTTGGTTTCCTGATGGACACGACAAATATTCTCCCGGGGGAGATGTCTACTGGTATTTTCTACGATTGTTTTTGGCATACCAGATGCCAGCTTGTCAAGCTGCCGGCTTTTTTCGGCGTTTTCGTAGAGTGGCTTGCCTTGACAATTTCGTTTCTGGCATACCAAATGCCATAACGGTGCCGAGGAGGAAGCCAATGTCCAGTGCCAAAGAAGCCGTCCGTAAAGTTCTCGACCAGGTCAAGGTAGACAAGCGCTCTAGTCTGACCGCCCCCGAAGGCAAGCTGGTCTGCGATGCCTACGGCATTCCGGTCCCGAAAGAGGGGCTGGCCAAGTCGGCAACTGAAGCTGCGAAGATCGCCGGCGGCATGGGCTTTCCGGTGGTGATGAAGATCGTCTCGCCGGACATTCTCCACAAGACCGAGGCAGGCGGCGTCATGGTCGGCGTCAAGAATGCGGCCGAGGCCGAGAAGACCTACGACCTGATTCTCTCCAATGCGAAGAAGTACAAGGCCGATGCCAAGATCGAAGGCATCCAGGTACAGCAGATGCTCGCCAGCGGTACCGAGGTCATCGTCGGCTCTATCACCGACGGCTCCTTCGGCAAGCTCGTGGCCTTCGGCCTTGGCGGCGTGCTGGTCGAGGTGTTGAAGGACATCACCTTCCGCCTCGCGCCGGCGACCAGAGAAGACGCGCTGTCGATGCTCGACGGCATCCAGGCGCATGAAATGCTTGAAGGCGTGCGCGGCGGCGACCCCGTCAACCGCGAGGCGCTTTCCGACGTGATCGTGAGGGTGTCGCAGCTCGTCAGCGATTTCCCCGAGATCGTCGAGCTCGATCTCAATCCGGTCTTTGCCACGAGTAAGGACGCGGTTGCAGCCGACGTGCGCATCGTCGTCAATTTCGACTACAAGCCGCGCCCGGCGCCGCGCTCCAATGAGGAAATCGTTGCCGCCATGAGCCGCATCATGCAGCCCAAGGCGGTCGCCGTGATCGGCGCCTCCGCCGAGGACGGCAAGATCGGCAACTCCGTGATGAAGAACCTCATCAATGGCGGCTACAAGGGCGAGATCTACCCGATCCACCCCAAGGCCGCCGATATCCTCGGCTACAAAGCCTATAAGAGTGTCAACGACGTTCCCGGCGTGATCGATGTTGCGGTGTTCGCGATCCCCGCGAAATTCGTCGCCAGCGCGCTCGCCGAATGCGGCGAGAAGAAGATTCCAGGCGCGGTTCTGATCCCGTCGGGCTTCGCCGAAGCCGGCCATCCCGAATTGCAGGAGGAGATTGTCGAGGTCGGCAAGAAGTACAACGTCCGCCTGATGGGGCCGAATATCTACGGCTTCTACTATACGCCGGCCAATCTCTGCGCGACCTTCTGCACGGCCTATGACGTGAAGGGTCACGCGGCGCTGTCGTCGCAATCCGGCGGCATCGGCATGGCAATCATCGGCTTCTCGCGCTCGGCGAAAATGGGCGTCTCCGCGATCGTCGGCCTCGGCAACAAGTCCGATATCGACGAGGACGATCTGCTCGCTTTCTTCGAGCAGGATCCCAACACCAACCTGATCGCCCAGCATTGCGAGGACCTGAAAGACGGCCGCGCCTTTGCCGAAGCTGCCAAGCGTGTCTCCAAGAAGAAGCCGGTCGTCGTGCTCAAGGCGGGCCGCACCTCGGCCGGCGCGAAGGCCGCGTCCTCGCATACCGGCGCGCTCGCCGGCAACGACAAGATCTACGAGGACGTGTTCATGCAGTCTGGGGTGATCCGCGCGCGATCGCTCAGGCAATTGCTCGAATTCGCACGCGGCGTGCCGGTGCTGCCGACGCCGAAGGGCGAGAACGTGCTGATCATCACCGGGGCCGGCGGCTCTGGCGTGCTACTGTCGGACGCAGTGGTCGACAATGGGCTGTCGCTGATGGCGATGCCGCCGGATCTCGATGCAGCCTTCCGCAAATTCATCCCGCCGTTCGGTGCGGCCGGCAATCCGGTCGATATCACCGGCGGCGAGCCGCCGATCACCTATGTCAACACGGTCAAGCTGGGGCTGTCGGACGATCGCATCCATGCGCTGATCCTCGGCTATTGGCACACCATCGTGACGCCGCCGATGGTGTTCGCGCGCAACATGGTCGAGGTGAAGAAGGAGATGGAGGCCAAAGGCTTCGTGAAGCCGATGGTGGCATCGCTCGCCGGCGACGTCGAGGTCGAGGAGGCCGCCGAATATCTTTATCAGCACGGCATTCCGGCCTACGCATATTCGACGGAACTGCCGGTCGAGGTGTTAGGTGCCAAGTACAAGTGGGCGCGCGGCGCGGGCCTGCTGTAAGGCGTGGAGCTGACGCATCGACAAAGATGCCGCTCGGGTTCCGGGCGGCATTTTTGTTTCGGACCGTTTCAGGAAATCTTCCAGCGGCGCTGCTTCGCCCAATCAAGCGCTGCTGCCAGCGCAAAGCCGGCAATCGCGGCGAGCGCATCGACCACAAAATCTTCCAGCCGCGCATGACGGCCGGGGGACACGAACTGCAGCAGTTCGAGCACGCCGATCAGCATCACGGAGATGACCATGGCAAGCCGCCGGTGCTGTCGATAGGCAAAGGCAAAGGCGAGCCCAATGAGCAGAAAGGCGAGGCTGTGGTCGCCATCCTGGCCCAACATCGGATGCGGGCGGTAGACCGGCGGTCCGAGGGTGAAAAAGGTTACGGCGGCGGCCAGAAGCCATGCGCCCAAGCGGAGTAGGGTGGTCATTTTTGTTGCATAGCACAATTTTCGTCGGTCGCGCCTCTTTAGCCCGCTTTCAGATATTCGTGTAGTTAATCGTGGCCTGCACGCTACAGCGGCTGCCGCACGTTAAGTCCCAGCATGAAGCGTTCACGGATTTGCACTGGGTCGCGCCGCGTGGTTCCAACGCCGGGCTTGTCGTCGATGCGGACCCCGATCAGCGCAGGTCCGGGTTCCGCGAGCGACCGATCGATCAGGCGCTCGAAATCTTCCTCATCCGCGGCCCAGGCGCTGTGGGCGAGCCCGCTCGCCACTGCAATGGCCACGATATCGGCGACCTGCGCGGCCGGCGTCGGCTGCGCGCCGGTAATTTGATAGATGCCGTTGTCCATCACCACCATGGTAAGGTTTTTCGGCGCAAGCGCTGCAATCGTGGTGAGCGAGCCGAGCTGCATCAGAAGCGATCCGTCGCCTTCGAGCGCAATGACCCGCCGGTTCGGCTGCGCCAGCGCCACCCCGAGCGCGATCGGAAAGCCGAGCCCCATGCTGCCCAGCATGTAGAAATTCTGCGGACGGTGGCCGGCGGCCCAGAGGTCGAAATTGGTGTTGCCGATGCCGCCGATCACCGCCTCCTCGTGTTTCAATTTCGCAACCAGTCGCGAGGTCAGGTCGAAGCGGTTCATCACCTTGGTGTTTCGCATCGCTGTGCTCATGGTTCCGCTCACTTGTCGAACACCTTGCCGCCGGTCAGAAGCGGCGAGAGGATCAGCGCCACTGGCGCTTGCGTGGTGACGGCCTGCTTGATGGAGCGGTCGGCGATGAACTCGAGCTCATCGAGCCGGGTGATGGTGTGGTGCTCCATGGCAAGCGAGTCCAAAACCGGGCGCATGGTGCGGCAGACCAGGGACTGGCCGTAGTTGAACTCGCCCAGCGTACCGCGCTCCGACACGATCATGATCAGCGGGATCTGGTAGGGGATAGCGAGCGAGGCCAGCACATTGGCGAGCGTCGCAAAACCCGAGGTCTGCATCAAAACCGCGCCGCGCACCCCGCCCATCCAGGCGCCGGAAACGATGCCGACGGCTTCCTCCTCGCGAGCGGTCGCGAAAGTCGTGAAGAAGGGATCGGCATGCAGGCTCTTGATCAGCGTGGTCAGCACGCGATCGGGAACGTAAGGGATGATCCTGACGTCGTTGTGCTTGAGCGTGTCCAGCACGATGCCGTGCCAAGTATTTTCCTGAGGTGTCCTTTCCTGAAGTGTCTTCTCTTCGAGCATTTGGGGCGAGGTTTTTTCCTGCGCGACCGCCATGCCGTCCTCCCTTTGTGTGGCGCGACGAGCTTTCCGGCACTTCGCGCTGGGCCAAAACTTGACGCGACTTGCGGGATTGTCAACATGCCGCCGCCGCATCGCGATCTGCACCATCCGACAATGTCGCAAGTCGCCATCCATGCGATAAGGACGGCAACGGCAAGCAAGAGAACCGGGCAGGGGGAGGCCGAGCCGATTGATGACCGTCAACAACAAGCGCGTGTTCTACGTCAAATACCTCGCCCACCCGATCTATGCCGAGATGCTGCGCGCGCGCTTCGATGTGCGGCTCGACCGGCTGGAGAATGAGAGTGCGGAGGAGGTCTTCGCACCCGTCCTGCGCGAGGCGCATGCCTATCAGATCGGCGCGGCGCGCGACGAGCTCGCGCCCCACTTCCATGTGCACGCCGACCTCTTGCTGCGCGCGCCGAACCTCCTGATCGTCTCCTCCAACGGCGCGGGATTCGACCCCGTCGACGTCGAGGCCTGCACGGCGGCCGGCGTGCTCGTGGTCAACCAGGCCGGTGGGAACGCGCATTCGGTGGCCGAGCATGCGCTCGGCATGATGCTGACCTTGTCCAAGCGCATCACCGAGTCCGACCGCAGGCTGCGCCGCGAGCGCGAGGTCAATCGCAACGAGCTGATGGGCACCGAGGTGCGAGGCCGCACCGTCGGCATTGTCGGTATCGGTTATGTCGGCCGGCGCATCGCCGAGCTCTGCAAGGGCCTGCTCGGCATGCGGGTGCTGGCCTACGACCCCTATCTCTCGCGCGAGGAGATTGCAGCGCGCGGCGCGGAGAAGGTGGAACTTGACGATCTCTTGCTCCGGTCCGACTTCGTCTCGATCAATTGCCCGCTGACAAAAGAAAGCCGCGGCATGATCGGCGCCCGCGAGTTCGCCCTGATGCCAAAGCACGCTTATTTCATCACCACCGCCCGTGGCTTCATTCATGACGAGGCGGCGCTGGAAGCGGCGCTGCGCGACAAGCGCATCGCGGGCGCCGGCCTTGATGTCTGGTCCAAGGAGCCGCCACCAGCGGAGCATCCCCTGCTGCAGTTCGACAATGTGCTCGCAAGCCCCCATACCGCGGGGGTCACCAGGGAAGCGCGGGAGAATATGGGCCGGATCGCCGCCGAGCAGATGCTTGACACGCTCGACGGCAAGCGGCCGCCGCGCATCATCAATCCGGAGGTCTGGCCGCGCTACCAGGAGCGCTTTGCCCGCACCTTCGGCGTCACCCCGCAATAGGGCTCTCGGGAGGCGCGGCGGAGAAGATTTCTGCCGCCTCCGGGCGGCGGGCGGCAAAAAATTGACTGCGGCAGGCCGCTTTCGCAACGCCCCTATTGCTATTTTCGGCCATGCCTCGACAGCACTCGGCGACGGGACCATTTTCCGGCGTACACCTTGATTTTGCGGCTTTTTTCGCCCGACTTGCGAAGGGAACCTGTTTCGATGCGGTCATTGTCTTCACCGTTGCGTTCGGCGCCCTCCCGCGTGCGGCGCCGCCTTGCGCTGATTGTCGAGATTGCCGCGGCGAGCCTGCCGGCTGCCGGCGCGTAACGTCCGCGCAAAAGCGACAAAATTCTTACGCAATTGTGGCGCTTGATCCGTGTCAAAAGGCCCGCGCCAGATGGGCCTAGAAGGACTCAGCTAGGCGATGCAGCTGGGGGCCAGGGAGAGGAATCATGTCGCGCTTCGTCATCAGCTTCATGAAGGACGTGCTCGGCGGTAACGGCCGGGAGATCGAGATCTGCCAGAGCACGCTTGAGATCGACGCGCCGAGCGAAAGCGAGGCGAGGGAACTCGCCAAGCAGAGATTCTGCCAGGCCGAGCGACTGTGCGAATGGTCTCTGCATGCCGACCGCATCAACATCAAGGCCGCCGACATTCCGTCCTAGTCTAGCGCGTCAACTTTGGTATGCTCCGGAACCTTCCTTCGGGAGAGGTGAAGGAGTGCTATTTCACCGGCGCGAATTGCAGTGAAAAGCAGGCGCCGTTGGGGCGGCGGTTTTCCACAGTGATGGTTGCCGAATGCAGTTCGGCGATGCGCTGCACGATGGACAGGCCAAGCCCCGTGCTGCCGGCCTTGCGGCGGTCGCGCCGCCAGAAGCGCCGGAAGATCAGCTTGCGCTCGTGCTCGGCGATGCCGGGGCCTTGATCCAGCACGCTCACCTTGCCGTTGTCCTCCACCACAAACTCGACAGTCGAGCCCGGCGCCGTGTGGTTGATGGCGTTTTCCGCGAGGTTGCGGATCGCGCGGCTCAACATTTCGGCACTTCCCTTGACCCAGACCGGCTCGCTCGCGCCGGAGAGGGCAACGTCCTTGCCTTGCGCAAGCGCCAGCGGCGCCACGAACTCTGCCACTTCGGCTGCAACCGATTGCAGGTCGGCCGTCTCCGAGGGGTCGATGGCGACCGCGTCCAGTTCGGCGATGTCGAGCAATTGGCCGACGATGTGAGCCATGCCCTCGACATTATGACGAAGCGCTTCGCGGATTTCGGTGTCCTCCAGCACATCGATCCGTGTCCGCAGGATGCTCAGCGGCGTGCGCAGCTCATGCGCAGCGTCGGCTGTGAAGTCGCGCTGGATCTTGAAGCCTTCCTCCAGCCGGTCGAGCCCGAGGTTGACCGCCGAGACCAGCGGGCGAACCTCGCGCGGAATTTCCTTGGTCGGCAGCCGCAGCCCCGGTCGCGCCGGTCCGATCTCGGCGGCGATGTCGGATGCTTCCCGCAGCGGGCGCAGCGCGCGACGGAAGATCGCGATATCCGTAATCAGGAGCACGAGCAGGATGGGCAACGTAATCCAGCCGACATCCCTGTAGAAATCCGCGACAATGTCGTCGGTCAGGACGTCGCGGTTGGCGAGATCTTCGCCGGCTTGGACCCGGACGGTCCGATCACCGATCGTCTTGCTAACGCTGGCGCCCGACACCGTCGCGCTGCCGCGCCGCTGCTGCAGGAACTCGACCTCGCCCCAGCGCTGATCTGCGGGAAACAGCGCGGACTGATCCTTGTACGAAGAGAACAGTACCGCGCCGTGCTCGTCGATCACCGCATAGGAATAGCGGCCATATTCCGGCGAATAGAGTCCGAGCAGGTCGGAGGGTAAATTCAGCTGCAGTTGGCCGTCAGGGCCGATTCTTAGATGCTCGGCCACTGCGTTGGCCTGCTCCTGCATCGCCTGGTTGTGAATGTTGTTGGTCGCATAGCTGAGCAGCCAGGACAGGCCGACCGACATCAGGATCGAGGTGATGACGACGGCGACGATGTGCAGAATCACGATGCGCGAGAGGATCGACTGAAATCTCGGCACGCTACTTGTCCTCAGCGATCAGGTAGCCCACGCCGCGAATGGTGTGGACCAGGACCTTGGCGCCGCGATCCGACAGCTGCTTGCGCAGGCGGTGGACGTAGACCTCGATGGCGTTCGAGCCGACGTCGCCGGAATGGCCGTAGATGTGGTCCTCCACCTGCTTCTTGGAGACGACGCGTCCTTTGCTGCGCATCAAGAGTTCGAGCACGGCGGTCTCGCGGGCCGAGAGGACCTGGGGCTGCTCGTCGATGGAGGCCTGCCGGCTTTGTGTATTGAACTCGAGATTGGCAATGCGCAGGGAGCTGCCGAGCAGCTGGCCCGGGCGGCGCAGCTGCGCCTCCAGCCGCGCGATCAGCTCCTCCAGCGCGAACGGCTTCACCAGATAGTCGTCGGCGCCGCTGCGCAAGCCGTGGACGCGATCATGCAGGCCGCCGCGAGCGGTGAGCACCAGCACGGGAATCGGATTGTTGCGATGCCTGAGGTCGCGCAACAGCTCAAGCCCATCGCCGTCGGGCAGCCCGAGGTCGAGAATGAGCGCGGCGTAGAAGGTGGTCTCCAGAACACTTCGCGCCTCTTCGATAGACGACAAGGTATCCGACTCATAGCCCGCGGTCCGCAGGCCCTTGGCCAGGAGCTCCGCCAATTCCTCGTTATCTTCGACGATCAACAGACGCATATCCGACCAATCGGGAAAATCGGCTCTTGAGGCAATTTTAGGCGCCCTACGGATGCCAAGGCAAACAGGAAGGCAAACGGTCTCTTCGGCAGCCCTGCGCCGCTCCTGCTTGTAAGGCTGGCGTAAGTTTAGCCCTGTAGAGTCAGGTTTGGAGGTCGTCATTTTGCGTCGGCGCGGGGTATATTGGCGCAACTGGCGTCGGCTGCATCCGTCAAGACTTGTGCGCCTGCCGACAAATATTTAATGAGGTCTCGCCTGCAGGACGGGCTGCCGGGCCGCAAAGCTTGCGCGAGAAATCCTGCGGCACCTTGGCGAAAGCTGAACCCCATCTACGCCGAATCGGTCCGTCGAGGTAGACGCCGATATCTGCCAGAAGGCATTTCTCGATCTGGGCTATGCGAGGGACAGCTGATGCCTGCGGTTGCGCAGAATACCGGGCCGGATAGCCCGGCAGGACAGGTGGCATGACGTTGTTTCCGATGCAGCTGCGCCTCAAGGGCATTCTGACCGTTGCGGCGGCGCTCGCCGTTGCTGCTTTCCTGGTTGCCAAATTTGTGGTGTTTCAGGCGCCCGTCGCGGCTACGAACCAGGAGCCACCTGCAGCGCGCAGCGCCCCCGCACCCGAACAGGAGCAGGCCGTCGATCTCTCCGAAAAGCAGATGGGATTGATCAAGGTCGGGCCGGTGGACACGCGCGACTTTGAAATTCTGAAGACCGCGGTTGGCACCATCGACTTCAACGAGAACATGTCGGTCCAGGTCTTCTCCCAATACCCGGGCAAAATCCTCAAGGCCTTTTACAATGTTGGAGACGAGGTCCAGAGGGGCGACGTCCTGTTCACCATCGATAGTCCGGATCTCCTGCAGGCGGAATCGACGCTGTTGGCGGCTGCCGGTGTACTCGAACTTCAAAAGAGAGTTCTGGCGCGCGTGACAGGTCTGTTGAAATCTGGCGGCAGCGCGCAGAAGGATGTCGATCAGGCAACGTCGGACCAACAGACCGCCGAGGGCAATTTCAAGGCCGCCAAGGATGCGGTGCGCATCTTCGGCAAGGCCGATGCCGAGATCGACCAGATCCTGAACAGCCGCAAGATCGAGTCGACGCTCGTCGTGCCGAGCCCGATCTCTGGACGAGTCGTGACCCGCAATGCCGCGCCGGGACTTCTGACCCAGCCCGGCACGCCGCCTGCGCCGTTCCAGGTCGCCGACGTCTCGACGATGTGGATGATTGCGAATGTGATCGAGACCGATGCGCCGGCCTTCAAGGTCGGCCAGCCGGTCGAGGCAAGGGTGCCGGCCTATCCCGACAAGACCTTCAAGGGCCACGTCACCAATGTCGGCTCGATCATCGACCCGAACACCCGTCGGCAGCTCGTTCGCTCGGAGATCGAGGATCCCGAACACCTGCTGCGCTCGGGCATGTACGCAAGTTTCGTTATTCGCGTCGGCGACCCGGTGCGCTCGCTCGCGGTGCCGGAGCCAGGCGTGGTGAGGGAAGGTGACGGCACGATGACGGTGTGGACGACGCGCGACAGCCGGCATTTCGTCAAGCGCATCGTGCAGACCGGAATCCGCCAGGACGGCTGGGTACAGATCCTCGAGGGCCTTCAGCCCGGCGAAACCGTCGTCACCGACGGCGCGGTGTTCCTGAGCAACAAGCTCCTGCTCGGCGACGCCGAGTGACGCGCGATCGTGCGCAAGACCCATAGCCACAGGCAAGTGCTTTGATTAAGTCGCTCCTCGATTTCAGCCTGACGCGCAGCGCGATCATCGTGCTGGGTCTTCTGGTTTTTTGCGCGGCGGGCATGGTCGCGTTCACCAAACTCAATATCGAGGCCTATCCCAATCCCGCGCCGGTGATTCTGGAAATCACCGCACAGGCACCCGGTCTCTCCGCCGAGGAGATGGAGAAATACTACACGATCCCGATGGAGGTCGGGCTCTATCCGACACCTGGTGTCGTCAACATCCGCTCGACCTCATTCTACGGATTGTCTTTCGTCCGCGTGACTTTCGCCTATGGGGTCGACTATTATTTCGCGCTGACCCAGGCCTCGATCAGCCTGCAGCAGAACGTCACGCTGCCGGGCAACCTGGTTGCGACCATCCAGGCCTCCAGCCTGGTCGGCGAAATCTACCGTTATCAGGTGGTCGGGCCGCCGCATTTCGGGCTGACCAATCTGCGTACGCTGCAGGACTATGTGATCACGCGCCGCCTTCTGACCATCCCGGGCGTGGCGCAGATCAACAGCTGGGGCGGCACCACCAAGCAGTTTGATGTCGACGCCGATCTCGGCAGGCTTGAAGCCTATAATATCTCCATTCCCCAGCTCATCTCGGCCATTGGCAACGGCAACATCAATGTCGGCGGCCGCGAGATTTCGGTCGGGCAACAGTCGGTCAATATCCGCGGCGTCGGACTGATCGACTCGGGCGGCGCTGACGACGTCACCAACGGTTATCACGTCCACGACATCGAGAGCATCGTGCTGACGCAGTCAGGGGGCTTGCCGATCCAGATCAAGGACGTGGCCAAGGTCTCGGTCGGCTATGTGCCGCGCCTCGGCATCGCCGGCCGCGATCACGAGGACGACATTGCCGCGGCGATCGTGGTGATGCGGCGCCCCGAGCACACCAACGCGATCATCCCGAAGGTTGAGGCTGAGGTCGCCAAGCTCAATTCGGACGGCAGCCTGCCGCCGGGCGTCAAGATCGTGCCCTATTACGACCGCTCCTCGCTGGTCGGCGTCACCACTCACACGGTGCTGCACAATCTGATCTTCGGTTGCCTCCTGGTGTTCGTGATCCAGTGGGTGTTCCTGGGTGAATTGCGCTCAGCCATCATCGTCAGCGTCAATATCCCCTTCGCCCTGTTCTTCGCGATCATCATCCTGGTGCTGCAGGGCGAGGACGCCAATCTGCTTTCGCTCGGTGCGGTCGATTTCGGCATCATCGTCGACTCCGCCGTCATCATGATGGAGAACATCTACCGCAATTTCCAATCGAGCCCGGAGCACCGCCAGGCTCTGCTCCGCCAGCTTTCCGAAGGCTATTGGGGGCCCGATCCCACCTCGGCGACGGCGGCGCACGGCGGAAGTGCAGACTGGCCGGAGCGGCTGCGGATTATTTTCGCCAGCGCCTTGCAGGTCGACAAGGCGGTGTTCTTCACCGCCGCCATCACCGTCACCGCCTTCGTGCCGCTGTTCACGATGCAGGGAGTAGAGGGGCAGATTTTCGGACCGATGGCGCGCACCTATGGTTATGCGCTGGCCGGCGCGCTGATGGCGACCTTCACCGTGACGCCGGTGTTGAGCAAGTTGTTGCTGCCCCAGCAGATCCACGAGGTCGAAACCTTTATCGTGCGCGGCCTGCGCGCCGCCTACACCCCAGTGCTGCGCTGGGCGCTCCGCCGTGTTGCCGCAGCCGTTACCCTCGGCGTCGCGTTTCTGGCACTGAGTTTTCTCGCCGCCTCCCAGCTCGGCAGCGAATTTCTCCCCGCTCTGGAAGAAGGAAATTTCTGGATCAGGGCGGCGCTGCCGCCGACCATTTCGCTGGAAGCCGGCACCGATGCGACCCGCAAGATGCGCGAGATCCTGCTGCGTCATCCGGAGGTCATCACCGTGGTGTCGCAGCACGGCCGCCCCGACAATGGCAGCGACGCTTCGCCGTTCTCCAACGTCGAATTGTTTGCGCCGCTCAAGCCGTTCGATGACTGGCCGCCTGGCCTTACCAAGGAAAAGCTAACCGACGAGCTGCAGCGGGAATTTGCCGAGGAACTGCCCGGCATCGGCTTCAACTTCTCCCAGTACATCCAGGACAATGTTGAGGAAGCGCTGTCGGGCGTGAAGGGCGCGAACTCTGTCAAAATCGTCGGGCCGAATCTGGAGGTGCTGGAAAAGCTCGCAAGCCAGATCATGGCGGAGATGGCGAAGGTGCAGGGCGTCGCTGATCTCGGCATCTTCCACGTGATCGGCCAGCCCAACCTCAACATCAAGATCGACCGCGACAAGGCCGCCCGCTACGGCCTCAATACCGGCGACGTCAACACTGTCGTGCAAGCGGCGATGGGCGGCACCAACGCCACGACGGTGCTGGAGGGCGATCGGCAGTTCGCCGTCGCGGTCAGGCTCGATCCCAAATACCGCACCAGCATCGACGCGATCCGTAATGTGAAGGTGGCCTACCAAACGCCTTCAGGCACCAACGGCTATATTCCCCTGAGTGAGGTCGCCGACATCACGCTCGATACCGGCGCCTCATTCATCTATCGCGAGCGCAGCCAGCGCTACATCCCGATCAAGTTCAGCGTGCGCGGCCGCGACCTCGGCTCGACGGTTGCCGAAGCGCAGGAGCGGGTCGCAAGCGCAATCAAGCTGCCGAACGGCTACCAGATCCTGTGGGCCGGCGAGTTCGACGATCTGCAGGCTGCGAAAAAACGGCTGATGGTGGTGGTGCCGATCACGCTCGGGCTGATCCTGGTGCTGCTGTACGGTCTGTTCAACACGCTGCGCGACAGCCTGCTGGCGCTCGCCGGCATTCCCTTTGCAATCGGCGGTGGGTTGATCGCGCTTTATCTAGCAGGGCTTGCTTTCTCGGTCTCGGCCGCGATCGGCTTCATCTCGCTGTTCGGCGTCGCCGTCATGGACGGCATTCTCAACATCACCTATTTCCGCGAATTGCGGGCGCAGGGCATGAGCGTTGCGGAAGCCGTGTTCCAGGGTGCCGAGCAGCGCATGCGGCCGATGTTGATGACGGCGCTGTCCGCCGGCGTCGGCCTTTTCCCGGCGGCGATATCGCATGGCATTGGCAGCCAGGTGCAGCGGCCGCTCGCCACGGTGGTGGTGGGCGGCATGTTCATCGGGCCGCTGCTGCTCCTGGTTGTTGCACCGGCGCTACGCCGCATCTTCCTTGCGCGGGAAACTGCGGAAACCTCGGACGGCGTGGATGCGCCTGAGACGGAACCAACCTAGGATGCCGGCGGGGACTTCCCGGAATTGAACGTTTTGAGTGGATTGATCTGATGCGAGGCACAGCCCAGCGAAGGGAACGTGCCGCCGGTAGCGTACCGGCGGCAGCGCGGGCCTTTGCGTCTTGCGTCGTGCTTTGTCTGGCTGTTTCGGGTTGTGTCGGACCGAACTTCGTGCCGCCCGCGGCGCCTGCGGTCGAAGGCTATCTGCCCGGCAAGCTTGCCTCACCCAATTCGCCGCCGGGCGGCCCGAAGGTGGCCAGCCAGCACTTCATCAGCGGACAGGATGTCTCGGCGCGTTGGTGGGCCGCGTTCCAGTCGGAGCCGCTCAACCAGCTGATTCGCGATTCGGTCAATCACAGCCCGACCCTGCAGTCGGCTGAAGCTGCGATCAAGGTCGCCCAATATAACGCGCTGGCCCAACGTGGACTGTTCTTTCCTCAAGTCGGCGCCAATTACTCGCCCTCCATCCAGCAGATTTCCGGTGCCTCGACGTCGGGTCCGGGCGGCCAGTTTCCGGCCGTATTTTCCCTCCACACCGCGCAAGTACTGGTCAGTTTCGTGCCGGATGTCTGGGGTGCCAACGTTCGGGCCGTCGAGAACCTCGACGCGCTGACCGAGGCGCAATTGTTCCAGCTCGAGGCCGCCTACCTGACGCTGACCAGCAACGTCGTCACCGCGGCGATTGAGGAGGCTTCGTTGCGCGGCCAGATCGAAGCAACAAAGCGTGTCATCGCCATCGAGCGACATCTGCTCGACATCCTCAAGCGCCAATTCGATGCAGGGCAGGCGGCAAAGGCGGATGTGCTGGCGCAGGAAGCGGCGCTTGCCGCCGCGGAGCAATTGCTGCCGCCGCTGGAAAAACAGCTCGCCCAGCAGCGCGATCTCTTGACCGCGCTCGCCGGGCAGTTGTCGTCCGACGAGGTCGCGCAAAAGTTCGATCTTGGTCATCTCAAGCTGCCGACCAACCTGCCG
>Ga0307474_10001675_pt1 | contig 16013 bp, 13 predicted proteins | sample atmos_gasesECM1C_2_FD_203312 | JGI IMG/M metagenome (GOLD analysis project Ga0307474, IMG submission 203312) | Hardwood forest soil microbial communities from Morgan-Monroe State Forest, Indiana, United States - atmos_gasesECM1C_05 | ecosystem: Environmental > Terrestrial > Soil > Temperate... | reverse complement strand
GGCCGTCCGGCGTTTTACGAAAAGAACGCGGCGACGATTGTCGATCGAATCGTTCCGATGTTAAGGGAAAAGGACGTCGTCGCAGTATTCAGCAACGGCGGCTTTGACAACATCCACGAGAAGCTGCTGAAAAGGCTGCGCGCGTTGTAGCGGCGGTCTCGTTGATTTTGCTGACACCGGGCTTCAGTCCGTTGCATCTTGTGAATCTCCGGGACAAAAACCGTTTAAACGGTTTTGATTGGACAATTGGGTGGCCACACCGCGCTGAAGCGCGGTGTTAATAAAATCATTTCTCCGCGGCTGAAGTGTGATCATGGACGATTTTCCACCCTTCAGGGAATTTTCGGAAAATCAAAGTGAACCGGCCATGCGGTTCATCAGCTGCGCGTTTCAGTTTCCAACTGCCGAGCGCGACAGCTGCGTCGTCATTCAGCGCAGTGATTTCGATTTCTGAGAATGTCAGTGTCCCCATTTTCGCGCGATCGGAATATTTCGCCTTGTAACGGTCGAGGACTTTCTGCCAGCCGCGGGTGACGTCATCGCCGGAAACGAAAACTGTTTTGTCGGAGCGCCAGTAACCGTTCATGAACGCGTCGATATCGCCGCGGTTCCAGGCCTCTCGCTGCGCGCGAAGAACTTTTTGAATTTCGGATATAGCCTCGCCCGTTGGCTCCAGCGCGAGGACCGAGGCGACAATTGCGGTGAAACAAAGAACGCCGAGCCAGATTCCGCGCATCTCGTTTACGGCGTGGGAATCGGCAAGGGCGTTGGAGTTGGTATTGCGGTTGGTGTTGGGCTAGGAGTCGGCGCCACGGTCGGCGTTGGGATTGGAGTCGGCGAATCGGTGTCGTCCTCGTCTGACGAGCCTAATGCGGTTGCAACGACCGACAGCGATGACGTGGAAGAAACGCCAACGGTTGAAGTTGCAGTTACAGACGATGTCGAGCTCGTGGTTGTTGTCGACGTTACTGTTGCAGTTGGTGTCGGCTGGATCGGCTGCAGGCTTTTCCTGTACGTTATTGAAAGCGTCGCGCCTGGAACTGGATCGATCGTCAAGGTCGCCTGTCCGGCGATTACAATCGGTTTGATGAAGTCCGCTGAAGACGCGGTGCTGACGTTGGCGATTGACGCTGTAAGGACCGTTCCAAAGATCAGTGTCGGTGTTGGCGAAGGCGTTGGAGTTGGTGTCGGCGTTGGAGTCGCGGTTACGTTTACGGTTTCATTCTGATGATTATCCATAACCGCGGGATTGCCGTTGGTGTCGTTGCTGTAAAGAGCTGTCCACGTATAGGTGCCGGTGGTTGTTGGCGAGAAGCCTCCGGGATTGTTTCCAGTGGAAGTAGTGTAGGTCGCGTTACCACTGACCGTGACAACGTCGATGTAAACTGGCAAATTGGTCGGATCAAACAGCGTGAAGGTAATCGTTCCATTCGGATTGTTGTCGCCAACTAAAATCGCTGTGTCATTAAGCTTGTCGCCCGTACTTAAGGCAATTCCTGGACCCGCATTTGTGCTAAGCGTGGGAGTTGCGGTTGCGGTTGCCGTTGGCGTTGGCGATGGAGTCGGCGAGACAACACCTGCGACGATAACACCGCGCTGACCGACGGCTTGATCCTGGGTAAAGTTCCTGATTGTTATGAACTGACCATCTTTTACATGAATGGTAAGAGTCGAGCTCGTGATGAGTCGGGTCTTGAAGCTTGTATCAACGGCGAGCGCAACAGTTACGAAAATTGATATCGCTAGCACAGCTCCGACCAGCGTTTTCATCGTTGAGCGTACGCTTCGCAATTGAGCGAAACTTATTCCTGGCCTTTGCGGTAAGTGATAAAACAGCTCGTCGTGTCCCCGCATGTCACGGTCACCGTTGCCGGACCGGCCACAACAAACTCATTAATCGGATCCAGAATATTGTTGGGATTAGGATCGGCGATACTTGCAACAAATGCGTTTGTGACCGTCAGGCCGTTCGCAGCGACGGAAACGAAACCCCGGTTATTGCCACCTGCTTCTTGAGTGAAGTTTCGAATCACTAAAAAATGATTTCCTGAAATAGTTATTGTCAATGGCTGGTTCGCCTGGAGCACCGAGCTGACGAAATCGTCGGCATGAACAAAACCGGCGAAAGTAAAAACAAATAGAGCGGCGAGAAGTCGGGATGAAGTTTTCATAGAATGGGGACCCGCTTACGAAAGCAAAGCGGATCGAAGTTCGCGAGTCAAGATCGACATCAGCAGGATCGCGCCCGGTCTACTTTCAGCGCCGTGGTTTTATTCGTACTCGAAGCAAATTGACCCGCTCTGGCCCATCTGGTAGCATCGCTCGTCAATCTTCACGTTGTGCGTCGATTCCTGGGGCTTCTGTTGCTGGCCGTTTTCGCGGCGAGTTTGAATTTCGCTCAAGTTGCGCCTGTTATTCACTCCGCGCCGAAAAGCAAGCCACTCGCAACGCCGCCAGTCGTCAAGGTCGACAAAGACGGCGACGAGACGGAAGACACAGACGAGGACGATTCGCCAACGCCGAATATGGTGGCGCAAGCGCCAGTAAATCCGGGGGGAATCGCCGCGGCGCGACCGGCCCCGTCGGTTCCGATCCCCCAGGGTGGGCCTCCGCGAGTTACGACTCAGCAGCAAACTGATGGTGATACCACGTTACAATTCCCCAACAGCGATGTGCAGGATGTCCTGCGATTTTACGAATCGCTCACCGGCAAGAAGTTGATCATGGACAACTTCGTCAGCGGCAAGGTGAATATTTTTCTGAGCAAGAAAGTGCCTCGCGACGAAGCAATCAAAATCATCGAGATGAGTTTGTTGCTCAACGGCTACTCGCTGATTCCGGGCGGGGGCGACATTATCAAGGTAATTGGCACCGGAAAGAATCCGCGCACGACCGGCGTGCCGATTATTTCCGACGAAGCCGATATCCCGGATGGCGATCACGTGATCAGTTATCTGTTCAAGCTTCGTTATGCTGATCCGCAAGAGTTGCTTCAGGCGCTTGGGCAATATCTTTCACCACCCCAGCCCTATACTTCGTTTCTCGCGTTGCCCAAAGCGGGCGCGATTCTGGTAACGGAGAATTCCAGCGTGATCCGCACGCTTGCGAAAATCATCGACCAAGTCGACATGCCGCCGGCCGAAGTGGTGAGTGAGTTCATCAAACTCGAACGTGCTGACGCGAGCAAAGTTGTCGACATGCTGAAGGACGTTTTTGAAAAGACCGATAAGAGCGCGCAACCGGGGCAACCCGGATACCGGCCTGGAGTCCGTCAAGTGGTCAATCCAAACATACCGGTACCGCAGCAGGCGGAAGTGGGCGAGGTGGCCGGTCTGACTGCGCTCACTGAAGAATCGGTCATCGTGGGCAAGATTAAGATCGAGGCCGACGTGCGCACCAACCGCATCCACGTCATCACCCGTCCGGTCAACATGCCGTTCGTTCGCAAGTTGATCTCGGAGTTCGACGCCAATGTTGAATTCGCGAAACCGGTTACACGCCCGTTGAAATACATTTCAGCAGCCGACGTGCTGCCGGTTATCGTGCAGGCTTTGACCGAACCGGGGCAGGCGGGCGGCGGCGCAGAAGGCGCGGGGGGCGCCCAGCCAGGTGCGAGTCCGCCACGACAACCGCAGCGAACAACAACTTCGACCGCGGCAGGCGGTTATGCATCCAGTAGTACCTCAACGACTGGCGGCGGTGACACTAGCGGAGGCAACACACTAAACATTTCCGAGGAACTTCAGACCCAGGCCGTCGATACCACGCCGAAATCCGTCACGGTTGGCAACGCCAAGATCATCGCAGATCAACGCGCGAACACGATCATCACACTGGGCAACCAGGAGGTCGTGGTCAAAGTGCAGAAGATTTTGGATGAAATGGACGTGAAAGCGCCGCAGGTCGCGCTCAGCACCGTGATCGGCGAGCTGACGTTGAGCAATGACGAAGAACTGGGCGTCGATTGGTTCGGCAAGTTCGACCAGCATCTGGTTGGTATCTCGCGAAACACCGGCGCGCCGATTCCGAACCCGACTGCTGCTGCTTCGGCGACAGTGGGCGCAACACCGGTGATCGGCTCGGTCACCAATCCGAAAGGTCTGGTGAATTTTGGCCAAGCGTTACAGCAGGTGGCGGGTGGGACTAACATCTACATCGCGGCAGGCAATTATCTGGCGACAATTGTGCACGCCTTGGAATCGACTGGAAAATTCCAAGTGATTTCGCGCCCGATGGTTTTCACCAGCAACAATAAGAAAGCGATCATCGCCTCCGGCCAGGAAGTGCCGATTCCAGTCAACAGCCTGACGGCTTTGAACACCGGCACCGTCAATAATACAGGCATACCTTCGGTCGCTTCGAGTATCGAATACAAGAAAGTGGCGCTTCAGCTCGAAGTTGTTCCGCTGATTAATTCCGAAAAGGAAGTGTCACTCGATATTCTTCAAAAGATCGACAGCCTTGTGGCCGGTGGAAATGTGAACATTGGGGGCAACAATGTGCCGACGATTGCCACGCGTTATATTCGGACCAACGTCTCCGCCGCCAACGGGTCGACGATTGTTCTCGGAGGATTAATCCAGGACAACAAGCAGAAGAGTTACAGCGGCATTCCTATATTGGACAAAATCCCCTATCTCGGTGCCGCTTTCCGGAGTACGACCTACACCCGGATGCGCACCGAGCTCATCATTTTGATGTGTCCTGAGGTCACGCTGACGAAACTCGATCTCCTGCGGTTCCGCGAGAAAGCTGAAGACCACACCCATTTCGGACCGGAAATCGACCAGGGGTATTGTCCGGATTGTCCGCCGAGCGGGATCGAAGAAAAGCAGATCGACAAACAGCTGCCCCCGCCCGATCTTCCGTTTGGAAACGAAACCACGAAAGGTCACTAGCGTTTATGAAAAAGGTTTTTCTAATCCTGCTTTTCATCGGAGTGAGGACGGCCAGCGCGCAATTTTTCGAAACGTTTATCTACGATCCGCCATACACACCGCTATTTCATCACTCCGATAGTTTGGCAGCGCGTGACGACCTGGACTTTGTGCATCAAAGCCGGACGACAGTCTACGATGTTGATTACGCGCCCCGATTCGGTTCCCGGGTGCCCTACTATTTGATGTCCGGGCGGGAATTGATTACTCGCCCTGCTTATGTGGGCGCGTTGCAACGCGATTTGTACCGACTTGGTTATTATTGCGGGCCGATTGATGGCGTTTACACTGTGGAAGTCAGCGAAGCAATTGCGCGACTGCAAAAGAATTACTCGCAGCGCGTTACTGGGACGCTGACCGTTCCGGTGCGGCGCACTCTGCATTTGCCATAGGTCTCGTTAACACCGCGCTTCAGCGCGGTGAGAAATGCCCGAATGCCGAAACCGCTTAAACGGTTTCTCGCTAACCAGTTGCGCGTCACCGGCCTGAAGGCCGGCGTTAATTGAAGGCCGGTCGATTACCCCAGTAGCTGCAATTCTCGCAATTTGAGGTAAAATAGGCGGCTACAAATGAATCAAACTGCGAGCCAGTCCGTTATCGATCTCTTGCTGGCCAGCGGTGTCTCCAGTCGCGAAGAAGCGGCTCAACTCGCGCAAAACATGAACGGCGGTTCCTGGACCGCGCAGGTGCTCGATTCCGGAAAAGTCGACGAACACAAGTTTCTCAGCGTAATCGGCAACTTTTTCCGGGTACCCGTCGTCTCGCTTGATCCAAAAACGATCGACCGCAACACCTTGTCGATGTTGCCGAGCCGTTTTGTTTTTCAGCATCACATTTTGCCGATTGAAGTGAAGGAAAGCTCGGTCGTGCTCGCGACCTATGATTTGTTCAATTCGTTAGGCCGGCAGCTCGCGGGTCAGCTTCTGAAGAAACCGGCCGAATGGGTGCTGGTGCCGCGCGCGCAACTGCTTCGTGCGATGAAGACCCTTTATGGCGTCGGCGCGGAAACGTTCGACGAGATCCTCAAGAGCAAACGCGATTTCGAGGTATTGCAGGCGGGCGAAACCGCCACCGACATTAGCGCGGACGATCCCGAGGCGTCGGTCGTGAAATTCGTGAACCAGATCATTCGCGAAGCGATCGTGGAACGCGCGACCGATATTCATGTCGAACCGCTCGAGAATGACATTCGAATTCGCTATCGCATTGACGGTATTCTTCACGAGGTGGCGGTGCCCCCGCAGTTGCGCGTGCTCCACTCGGCCATCATCTCGCGTTTGAAGGTCATGTCGCAAATGGACATTGCTGAGCGACGTCTGCCTCAAGACGGCCGCATGAATTTGCAGGCCAGCAATCAGGAAATCGACGTTCGTGTTTCGACAATCCCGACGGTGAACGGCGAATCGATCAGTTTGCGTTTGCTCAGCCGCGGCGGTCAGCAATTTGGTTTCGAGCGGCTCGACCTGGGTAAGAAGCAGGAAAAGACCATCCGGCATCTGCTCACGCAGCCGAACGGAATCATTCTTCTCACCGGTCCGACCGGCTGCGGAAAATCGACATCGTTGTATTGCTTTTTGAGCACGATCAATTCGGTATCGCGCCGCATTATCACGATCGAAGAACCGGTCGAATACAAACTGGCCGGCGTTTTGCAGATGGACGTGAAACCGGAGATCGATTTCACGTTTGCCAAAGGTCTCCGCCACATTTTGCGACAGGATCCGAACATTGTGATGGTTGGAGAAATTCGCGACGTCGAGACGGCGGACATCGCGATCCGCGCGGCCATGACCGGTCACCTTGTTTTCAGCACCCTTCATACGAACGATGCCGTCGGTGGCATCACCCGCTTGCTCGACATGGACGTCGAACCGTTCTTGCTGGCGTCGGTTGTGAAATCGTTTATCGCCCAACGATTGGTGCGGACGGTCTGTCCGGAATGCTCCGCGAAAGTGGACTATCCGGCCGATTATCTCGCCGAGATCGGTTTTCCCGTGAAAGAACTCGGGACGCAATTCATGCGTGGCAAGGGTTGCGAAGACTGCCGGCAGACGGGTTACCAAGGCCGGGCTGCGATCTATGAGGTCTGTCTCGTCACAGAGCCGCTGCGGAAATTGATCATGAAGAAAAAGGACGGCGGCGAACTGAAACAATGCGCCATTTCCGAGGGCATGGAAACTTTGCGGCAGGACGGCTGGCGCCGCGTCGCTTCCGGGAGCACCACCATCGAGGAAGTCGTCCGAGTCACCCAGACTGACGAAGTGATGGCGGAAACGGCGGAAGATACCGAGCCGGTCACGCGATAACGCTGCCCAGTTTGGGCGACCGTTCTCATTAACACCGCGCTTCAGCGCGGTGTCGTCGGGTGTGAGGAGCTGAAACTGTTCAAACAGTTTCGCTCTCTGATTTTGGCAGCTACCGGACTGAAGCCCGGTGTTAATGAAACTAAAAGTCGCCGGCTTGCCGCGACCTCTGCGAGTAAATAATCAAGGCCGCTAGATCTGCGCCGAAGATGATTGCAACGCCGCCGTACAATCGCGCAGTCCGTGGCGTGATCTCTTCGAGCAGTGCGCGAGGTTTAGCGCCCGAGGTCATCGGCCAGCCTGGTCCCCATGTGAGACGAGCACTTATTAATGCGCTCGGACGAACCAACGCAAATGCACCTGCTGTGGTCAGCACAACTGCGATCAGAATGCCGACTGCATCAATTTTTCTCATGTGCTTTAAGTTCCGCGTAAGTCGCGAATGGCCTTGGCGTAATCGTTCGTGTGAAAGATTGACGTGCCGGCGACGAGAACGTTCGCGCCGTTTGCAATTGATTCGCGGGCGGTTTCGGGCTTGATGCCACCGTCGACTTCGATGTCGATCTTGCGGTCGCGTGATTCGTTCCATTCCGCGACGCGTTTCACTTTTGGCATCTGATCGGCCCGAAAAGGCTGCCCCCCAAATCCGGGATGCACCGTCATGACCAGTAACATGTCGATTTGGTCGAGGAACGGTTCGACGAGACTGAAATCCGTTTCCGGATTCAATGTCAATCCCACTCGGCACTTCGCATAACGGATTTGCTGCAAAGTTTTTCCGACGTCGTGCTTCGCTTCGGGCTCGACATGGACGGTGATCGAGTTCGCGCCCGCATCGATAAATCGGGGCACATAATGATCCGCATGTTCGATCATTAGGTGCACGTCGAGCGGGAGCTTCGTTTGTTTACGAACGAAACCGACGATAGCCGGACCAAACGAAATGTTGTCAACAAAATGGCCGTCCATGATGTCGCAATGGATCCAATCCGCGCCGGCCTGTTCTACTTTGTTGATTTCCGCGGCCAGGCGGGAGAAGTCGGCGGCCAGGATGGAGGGGGCGACAAGCACCTTGGGCATGCGCTCTATATATATTAAGAGCTTGACGACGCGAGCCGCTGTTTCATGTTACCGCGTTTCAGCCGGTTAGAATCGCGCTCCGGGGCGCACTGTATGCTGCGAAGATTCGCGCTTCCGAGCGTGCTGAACCAACAAATTCATGTTCAACGGACTTTTCGGTTTTCTCTCCAACGATATCGGTATTGATCTTGGTACCGCTAACACGCTCGTTTACGTCAAAGATCAGGGTATCGTCTTGCGCGAACCGTCCGTCGTTGCCGTACAAGCGGGCACCAACAAAGTGCTCGCCGTCGGTGACGAAGCGAAGCGGATGCTCGGACGCACTCCGTCGAACATCGTGGCCGTGCGACCATTGAAAGACGGCGTGATCGCAGACTTTGAAGTGACCGAGGCAATGTTGCGTCACTTCATCACGAAAGTGCACAACCGCCGGGTGCGAGCGAGGCCACGGGTTGTCATCGCGGTTCCGTCCGGAATTACCGAAGTTGAAAAGCGCGCGGTGCGGGAATCAGCAACGCACGCGGGCGCGCGAGAAGTTTATTTGATCGAAGAACCGATGGCGGCAGCGATTGGCGTGGGACTTCCGGTTCAAGACCCTGCGGGCAACATGATCATCGACATCGGTGGCGGCACGACCGAGGTGGCTTTGATTTCTCTTTCAGGAATTGTTTTCAGCCGCAGCGTGCGCGTTGCGGGCGACGAGCTCGATGAGGCGATCGTCCAATATATGAAGCGTGCCTATAACCTGATGGTTGGCGAGCGCACTGCCGAAGAAATCAAAATCAAGATCGGCTCGGCCTATCCGAGTGAGAAAGAGACAAGCGTCGAAGTAAAAGGTCGCGATCTGGTGGCCGGATTGCCGAAAACGTTGATGATCACGTCGCAGGAAGTGCGCGAAGCGTTGCTGGAACCGATCTCGACGATTGTCGATTCGGTGCGAATCACGCTGGAACGTTGTCCGCCCGAGCTTTCGGCCGATTTGGTGGATCGCGGTCTGGTTTTGGCGGGCGGCGGCGCGTTATTGCGCGGGTTCGATAAACTCTTGAGTGAGGAGACTGGCTTGCCCGTCCATGTCGCGGAAGATCCGCTGAGTGCCGTGGCCGAAGGCACGGGCAAATGTCTGAATGAACTTAAATTTTTGCGTCAAGTGGCTGCGGCAGATCGCCAGTGGCGCTGACAAAACCGGAAACCGGAAAGCGGAAACCGGAAAGATTTCTGATTCGCGGATAATTCCTTTCTATCCGCTATCCGGTATCCGGTATCCGAAATTGGCATGAGTCGAACGAGCATCATCGCGTTGCTGATTTTCGGAGCCATTCTGGGTTACTTCCTGAGTTTTGGAGCGGACACGACGCGAAAATTTCAAGCGAGTGTTTATCAAATGCTCGCGCCGTTTTTCACCACCGGCTCCGGCTTGCAGAAGCAAATCACGTCGGTGCGAACCGGATTGAAGTCGCTGGATGAATTGGAAAAGGAGAATGCGTCGCTTCGCGTCGACAATCGTGAGTTGCGCGCCACCAATTCGGCGTTGCGCGATGTCGAACATGAAGTGAACCGGCTACGCCACGCCCTCAATTATAGGGAGCGTTCGGTGTTCAAACTGATTCCGGCGGAAATCGTAACTCGCGATGCCTCAACCTGGTGGCATACGGTGACGATCAACCGGGGCAAGGAAGACCACGTCGAAACGGACATGCCGGTCGTGACCGACGAAGGGCTTGTTGGAAAAACAACGACGGTGAGCAACACCATTGCGGTGGTGCTCTTGGTCACGGATGAAAATTGCAAGGTCGCCGCATCAGTCGAAGGAACGCGGGAGCAGGGAATTGTCGCGGGCGAACGGGTGTCGGGTGGCTTGGCCCCGCTGCTCGATCTGAATTTCCTGACCAAACAGGCGAATCTTCAGCCTGGGCAGAAGGCTTACACTTCAGGCGTGGGCGGCGTTTTCCCGTCGGGCTTGCTTATTGGAACGGTGAAAAGTTTCAAAGTTCGCGAGCTCGATGGTCAGGCGAAACTGGCGCCGGCGGTCGATCTCTCGCATTTGGAAGACGTATTCGTAGTCACGGGCCGCAAATGATTTTCTTTTTCATACTGCTGATTCTGTTGGTGATCGCGCAGATCGCGGAATTCTTTATTCCGCCGCTGGATTGGATGTATCACGCGCACATTTACATCGTGCCCGTGATAGTGTTTTACGGCGCAATGGCGTTGCCGTTTCCGCTCGTACTGGCGATGGCGTTGTTCGCCGGTGTTTTACTGGATGCGCTGACGGTGCAGGTGATTGCCAGCAAAGTTGAAATATCGCTCGGTTCGTCGATACTCATTTACGCTGTGCTGGCGGGAATTATGCATGGCCTAAGGCCTTTGTTTATTCGCGGCCGCTGGGAGGTTCATTGTGTGCTCACCGGCGTCTGCACCTCCGCAATTCTTTTGGCCCAATACCTTATGATCACGTTTCGGCGGGGCACCTTTATGTTCACCCGCGAGGTGTGGTGGCAAATCGGAGGACCTGGCTTGATGGCTATGCTGATGGCGCCGGTGATCTTTTGGATTCTAAACTGGGTCGCGCGCGTGACGCGTTATCCATACTTACCGGAAAGGACTTTTGAATGAATCGACGTCGCCTGACTCCACGTTTACGGATTCAATTTGTTGGTTTGTTGATGCTGGTGGGAATGGGCGCACTCGGCCTGCGGCTATGGTGGATTCAGGTGGCGCATGGAGCAGAATGGACTGCGCAAATCCGCGGCAGTTCGCAAGCGACAGTGCGAATTCCGTCCGTCCGCGGTGAGATCAAAGATCGCAACGGCCTGAGCCTGGTCCAAAACCGCGCCAGCTACGAAGTTGATTTCTATCTCCCGGAGATGGTGAAGGGATACCGCGACCGCTTTGGGTCACCTCCGTTGGCAGAACATCGCGCCATTATCAGCGGTATGCCGAAAGACGTGAAGGAGCCGGACATTATTAAGATCGTGAATGACGGAGTCATACCGCGGCTGGAGGATCTTGATATCGCCCGCGATTACAATTCCAAGCAGCTCGAGCGGCATTATCGCAACGACACCGAAGTGCCGTATTCCTACATCAAGGACATTGATTTTCCAACGATGGCGAAATTCTCGGAGCACGACGTCGGACTTCCGGGAGTCGACATCGCAATCAAACCGGTGCGCTCGTACGTCTACGGCGCGCTCGCAGCTCACCTTCTGGGTTACGTCGGTGCGCCGGATGACACCAACCAGGACGAGGCTCGCAAATTCACGTTTTATCAGGGCGACGTGGACGGAAAATCGAACATCGAGAAAGCGATGGACGAATATCTCAAGGGCAAGCCTGGCGTGCGCTATCTGCGCCGTAATGCGAAGGGCACGATCGATGGCGTGTTGAAAGAAGATCCGCCGCAGCAAGGCGCGAATGTTTTTCTGACGATCGACGCGCGGATCCAGGCCATCACCGATGAAGCATTGCGAGCGGTTAGCCGCGCCGGCGCCGTAGTTATTGATCCAAATAACGGCGATGTGCTGGCAATGGCGTCAGTCCCATCGTTCGATCCGAACACTTTTATTCCAAGCATCAAGGCGAAGGACTGGCAGGCGTTGCGAAAGGATCCAGCCGATCCGCTGGTGAATCGTGCGATCAGTGGACTTCCACCGGGCTCGACATTTAAGCTCATCACTTCGCTGGCTGGACTGCGGAAAGGCCTAACGAACAACAAGTTCAATTGTGGGGGCGGTGTGACTTACGGGGACCACTTCTTTGCCTGCTGGGTCGCGGCAAAACATTACACGCACGGCAACATCGGTCTCGCGGACGCAATTAAGGTTTCGTGCGACTCGTTTTTTTATCAGTATGGAAATGCCGCCGGAATCCAGTCGATCGACGTGATCGGAAAAATGCTGGGAATAGGGGAAGAATCTGGTCTGCAATTGAGTGGCGAGCAGACTGGCAATATGCCGGGCCCTGAGTGGATGCAGCTCCATCATCCGCAGGAGCGCTGGTCGTCAGCGCAAACGGCGAACGTTTCTATCGGTCAAGGCTACACTCTGGTGTCGCCGTTGCAGCTGGCAATGGCCTATGTGGCCGCGGCCAATGGCGGCACATGTTATTACCCGCGATTGATCGACAAGGTGCTTAATCAGGACGGCACACCGGTCCTTAATGAACAAGGGAAGCCGGTGAGTTTCGCGCCACGAGTCCGGTCTGATCTTCGCCGTGAAGTTACGCCGCAGCAGATTGACATAGTACGAAAAGGTTTGTGGAAAGTAGTGAACGAGGATGGCGGCACCGGTGGACGGGCGCGGCTGAAGAATGTTGTCGTTGCCGGCAAGACTGGAACGGCGCAGGCGACCGAACACGGACATGAGGAAAACGTCGCGTGGTTTGCTTGTTACGCGCCGTTCGAGAACCCGAAATATGTCGTTATCGTCATGGTCCAGGGCGCTTCTGGACATGGCGGGGAAGTCGCCGGGCCGATTGCAACACGGATTTTGGAGCGCACGGTCGCGATGGATGAAGGCAACTTCGACATGCAGGTCGCCTGGGAGGCTCCCGCGCATCACGAAAATCCATTTCAGCTGGTCAAGTCAGTAGAATTTAAAGGTTCGAATGTTGGTGGCGGCGAAGATGAAGAAGACGCGGCCGCCTCCTCGAGCGCTGATGTGCAAATGGCTAGCGACAATGCATCCCCCGATGTGGAACAGGAGGCCGATGCGCAGGGACAGGTTTCAAAGCGCCCACGTGTTGCCCGGGCGATGCCGGCGCCGCCTCCGCGGCCACTTAACTTTTTTGAAAGGCTTTTTGGAGCGAAGCGTCCAGCACCGCAGCCGACGCCGATTCCACCCCGCCGTCGTTTTTAACTTTTAACAATCAATGTCGATCCAACGAGCGATAAACTTCTTTGCAGTCTCGCATTTGCAGCTCGAAATCGCGCAATCACTCAAAATTTATGTTAGACAGAGTAAGAAAAATTTTGGGTCTTGGTTCACCCAAGACCGGCAACAAACTGGTAGTCAGCGTGGAGAAACTCGAGCGACGGGTAGCGTTGCTCGAGAGCGGCCGGCTGGAAGAATACAGCGTCGAGCGTAGCGGCTCGCGCAACATCGCCGGCAGCGTCTACAAAGGACGCGTCAAAAACATAGAGATGGGCCTGAAGGCAATGTTCGTCGACATCGGCCTGGACAAGAATGCGTTCCTTCATTTTTGGGACGCGCTCCCGGCGGCTCTCGACAGCGGCATCGAAGAAGTAGACCGACCGTCGAAGAAAAAACGCAGCCGGATCACGGCAAAAGATATCCCAAATATCTATCCTGTCGGCTCAGAGGTCATCGTCCAGGTCACGAAAGGTCCGATTGGAACCAAAGGTCCGCGCGTTACCACCAATTTGAGTTTCGCGGGACGTTATCTGGTGTTGATGCCGTTCAGCGACCGAAGCGGTATTTCGCGAAAGATCGAAGACCCAAAGGAGCGCAACCGGCTCCGAAAAATTTTGCGCGAGCTCGATATTCCGGAAGGCATTGGCGTAATCATCCGAACGGTGGGAGAAGGTCAGCGGGCGCGCTATTTCGTGCGCGATTTGCGGTTTCTTCTCGATCAATGGACTGAGATCGAGCAACGGATCCGCAACCAACCCGCGCCTTGTCAGGTCTTTGAAGAACCGGACCTGGTCGAGCGAACGGTGCGGGATTTTCTGACGGAGGAAATCGACGAAGTGTTGGTCGACGACCGGGAATCGTTGGAGCGAATGGGACAGTTAGTTGATAAGATCTCGCGAAGATCCCGCGGCCGTTTGAAGCATTATGATGGCGCCGAACCAATTTTCGAGGCCCTCGGCATTCAGAAACAAATTGATGACGCGTTCCACCGGCAGGTCTGGCTGAGGTGCGGCGGCTACATTGTAATCGATGAAACCGAGGCGCTGGTGGCCGTGGATGTGAACACCGGCCGGAATAAAGGCGGGCGCGATGTTGAGAAAACGATCCTGCAAACGAACCTGGAGGCGGCGGACGAAATTGCCCGGCAGTTGCGTCTGCGAAATATCGGCGGCCTCATCATCGCCGACTTCATCGACATGAAGAGCCGCAAGGATCAACAGGCCGTCTTCAATTTGATGAAGGAACGGCTGCGACGCGACAAAGCCAAAAACCATGTGCTGCCGATTTCACAGCTCGGCCTGATGGAGATGACGCGGCAACGGGCTCAGGAAAGTTTGAGCGACACGATTTATGAAAATTGTCCTTATTGCGGCGGACGCGGCGTGGTCAAAACATCCATGACCACGAGCGTAGAACTTCATCGGATCTTGAACACCATGATGCGCAAGTATCAGGACAGCGTGCACGATTTTCGGGTGATCCTGAATCCGGACGTGCTCAAGCGTTTGAAAGAGGAAGACGAGGAATTGTTGATTGAGCTCGAGCGCCGTTACGCCGGCAAATTGACCTTCCGCGGCGATCCCACCTACCACCACGAAAGGTTCATTGTTACCGACGCGAACAGCGGCGCAGAATTAAAATCGTAGGTCTGCGGCGAGAGTTGAGCCCCGCTTCCCGGCAACCCGGTCGCCGGGCACCTTTTACCCTGGTAATTTCAGGTGTTGACCACCCCTGATCGTTTTGTTAGAACCTGCGGCCTTGGGTAAAACCAGGGGTAAATTCGGTGCTTGACGCTGGGTGACCGTTTCGTGTTAAAAGGCAAGGAACACCTGAATCAGGCCCTGAAACAGCCCTTAAAAAAACAATTATTTTTTTTATTGACGAACTTCTGCAGAAACCCTAAACGCATAGCCAAGTTATGAAAAAACTGACCTTAACCTTTTGCGCATTGTTCGCATTATTCGCAGTTACTCCGGCAATTTTTGCCGACGGTCCGGAACAGTATTCCGGCAAGAAAGAAGTGATGCAGCCGGCACCGCCTGTTTGCGACTTCTATCGCGCTCATGAATGGGATCTCAGCATATGGGGCGCGTATGGGTTCGGATCCGACACCGGCAGTTTCGCCAACGACGAATTTGATCCTTTCTCACCGGACACCGACCCGAGCACCGTCGACATCTTGACCGGTTTCAATCAAGAGCAAAAGAGCGACAACCCAAACGAGCGAGTCAACATCGGTCCGGTCAGTAAGAACAAACTTTTCGGCCGCGACGATACGTTTGGCGGCGGTGTCGACGTAAAATATTTCTGGAGCCGGTACTTTGGTGTCGGCCTCGAAGGACTTGGACTGGCTGCGAAGACCAATTTTGCTGGCGGTGGCTTAGTCACGTTAACGGCTCGGTATCCGTTTGGACGCTTTGCGCCCTACATAACCGGCGGTCTCGGATTCATTGATGGCGGAGCGGCCACTTACAAATTTTTCAACGAAAAGTCTACCAAGACAGCTGATGGCGCGACGCTTCCGGGAGGAGCTCCGGCTCTATTTCCGGGGGGTGTCTCTCCCTATGCCGGTGTGCAGTTCGTTACTAACGAGCAGGAATTCTGGACCACGGACCCGGTGTACAATTCCCATATCCGAGGACTTGGTCAGATAGGTGCGGGCTTGGAATTCCGCGTAACTTGCCATATTGGCTTAATGGCTGACTTCACCTGGAACTTCGTGTTCGGCCACGATGATTCGGACAGATTTCCTACCATCACCGAACAGGGCTCCGATATCACCAATTTCGCCGGAACTCCGATCGCTGTAACCCCGGTTATCA
>Ga0307474_10001674_pt1 | contig 16013 bp, 13 predicted proteins | sample atmos_gasesECM1C_2_FD_203312 | JGI IMG/M metagenome (GOLD analysis project Ga0307474, IMG submission 203312) | Hardwood forest soil microbial communities from Morgan-Monroe State Forest, Indiana, United States - atmos_gasesECM1C_05 | ecosystem: Environmental > Terrestrial > Soil > Temperate... | reverse complement strand
GAGCTCTTCGGAATGCTCGTTGGCAGCCGGATCGAGATTTGCCGCAACGATCATCGCCATCACCCGGTCGCCCTTTTTGAGCTTGACACCGTGGAGCGCGAGGTCCCTGCGCACGTAGCGCGGTTTTGAAAATTGCACCGGCGCGACGAAGCGCAGAAACTCCTCGATGGCGAGGCCGAGCCCGCTCCAGTCGGACGTCAACCTGGCCCGCTGCGCCGGATCCTTCAGCAGCTCGAACGTTGCGCCGCTGATCAGATGCGTGGTCGTCTCCGATCCTGCGACCAGCAGCAGGAACAGCATCGACACCATCTCATCGCCGCTGATGCGTCCTCCTTCGCTCTCGACCCGCACGAGTTCCGTGATCAGCCCCTCGCCGCCTTGCGCGCGGGCCTCTGCCAGCCGGTCGTCGAAATAGCGACGCATCTTCTTCACCACACCAATCATGCGAAAGAAGCTGACCGGCCCCTTAAGACGGCCCATCGCGTTGGCCCAGCCAATGAATTGCGGCCGATCGGCCTGCGGAAGGCCGAGCAGCTCGCAGATGACCGAGAGCGGCAGGATACGCGCAAAGCGAAGAACGAGATCCGCCGGCTCGCCATTCGCAAACAATTCGTCCGCGAGACGGTCGGCGATGGCGCGAATGCGCGGCTCCATGTCGAGCACGGCGCGGCGGCGGAAGGCTTCGTCCACGATTCCACGCAGACGCGTGTGATCCGGCTCATCTGTCGTGAGCATGTTGTTGGCGAGCACGGTCACGGTGGACGGCATCCACCAGCGCAAGCCCGCCACGGTGCCGTCGTCCTTGCGCAGCGTGAAATTGTCCGAATCCTTCAGGACGTGCGCGGTCGCCTCGTAAGTCGTGGTGACCCAGACCCGTCCCACGAGCGGAAAGGTGGTCGCGACAAGCGGCGCGACCGCGCGTAAGCGCGCCACCACAGCACCGGGATCGCGGAAAAATGCCTCGCTTGCGAAGTCGACAGGCTCTGTCATGCATCGCTCCCGAAAAGGCCCGCTCGGAAGATGGGGCGCGACGCCATGAGCACAAGGCCCGCACCTCACGGATTTGGCGGGCTGGCGCGCTTCCGGTGGGGCGGCTGGATCACGGGCCCGTTCGGCCTGCGACAGCGGAACACGGCGGCCGGTATCGTGACCACATGGTATCGGAGAGCCTGGAAGAGTCCGCGCAAAGGTCAGACCTTGCTAAATCACGGACCGGCATAGTCGGCTCCACGCCCAGCCAAAAAAATCCGCGTCGGCGGGCAGGACTCAGAGGATGCAAGGCAAGCCTATCGGACCGGCGCATGTCCCGATAGACCGCGCCAGTCCCAATGTGTTCTCTACAACACGACATCCCGAAGCTGCCCGACTCTCCTGACGAGCGCACATAGTTAACGCGATTTTAACGGCTGCTGCGACAATCTGACTCAGGGGCGGACGTTGCACCCTGGGGAGTGCCGATGTTCGATACCATCATTCTTGTGACGGGCGAGCCCGAACAAGGCACGTTGCCCGCCGCTTTGCTGGGCCACAATCCGCAACTTCTCATCCGTCCGATTACGGAACTTCAGCAGTTCGCCGCGCTTGAAGCGGGCGAACTCGCCTGCAGTCGCCTCATCGCCTTTGCGACACCCCTGATCGTGCCGGCGCAAGTGCTCGATGAGCTCGGCTTCGGCGCCTATAATTTCCATCCCGGCCCGCCGCGCTATCCCGGCTGGGCTCCGGCGCATTTCGCACTCTACGAACGGGCGTCCGAATTCGGCGCAACCGTGCATGTCATGGAGGAGAAGGTCGACGCGGGGCCGATCGTGAGCGTGGTCCGGTTTCCGATTCCGCCGCAGATCGACGCGGTCGGGCTGGAAGCGCTGGCATACGCTCATCTGGCACGATTGTTCTGGAACCTGGCCGAACCGCTCGCCTGCGCGAGCAGGCCGCTGCCCGTCACCGAAGTCAAATGGAATCCCAGGAAGTACTCCCGCCGAGCTTACCGCGCGATCTGCGATATTCCGCTCGACATCGACAAAGAGGAGCTCGAGCTGCGGCTGCGGGTGTTTGGCGCCAACCATTTCGGCGTCGCGCCGACGATTCGCCTGCATGGCGTCGAGTTCAAGGCTGTCGGCTAGCGGCGCGCCTTCCCTCACCGTGAGGCGCGATCTCAGCCGCTCTTGACATGCGCGCCGAAGAAGCGCGTCACCCGGCCGATGGCAAAGAAATTACTTCCATCTCTACCTGATGTCCGACTTGACAGGCGAGACCTTGATAATCGTGGCGGTCGCTGGAGCTGGGCCTACTCAATTTCTATTGATGACGCCGTGATGACCGCGCGACGTCAGCACGACCAATCCGCCCTTCTTTGATCGCAAAAATTTGTTCAGCTCGGCGCTGGGATTCATCCGCAACCAATCTCCAACGCTTGTTCGCCATCAGATTTGTTCTGCAGTCAAATGCGTCATTAGCCTCGACAACTGCCCTCCAAAAGAATCGCATGCTGCACACTGTGAAGAAACTATGATGATCGTACGACAATAGAATTTGCTCGATGCGTTGACCTCGCTCAACGTCATTCAAGTCATGTCGAAAAACATGCACGACATGCTTGCAGCATCGTTGGTGTTTCGCTTCTGATGCACCATGTGAGGCGCTCCATCTCATGGACCACACACGGAGCGTAACAATGAACTCGCCGTCAAAGGCAATGATCGTGCCCGCCATGTTCGCCGTCGCTTTTCTTGCGACGTCAACATCGAAGGCAAGCGCGGAAGATTGGTGCCGCATCAACGAACACCAACTCCTGAGCTGCGGATTTGCAACCAAGGAGCAGTGTCAGGCCATGACCTCCGGCCGCTCAGGCAGTTGCAATCCTAATCCGTTCCCAGGCAAAGAGGCCGCCCATCACCCCATCGTCGTAACGACCCCTGCAGAATACGCGGTCTGCAAATCCATGAAGATGGACTGCGTTGTAGCCGGCAGCAGCGCCTATGCATATGTGGCGAAGTCCGGGCATGGGCACTCAAAGCATGGGGCCGAGTGATCGGCGACGGTCTGATTGCGCCGATGGCACGCCGCGTGCCGTAGATTCCTAACCGTGAGGCCGCCCACATCGGGCGGCCTCACGTTTACGTCGGAGGCCGCATCGGTCGCCTCGCACGTACATCAAGATGCGACTTGGCGGCAGATTGCCCGATTGTCCAACGCCGAGGAGCTTCGCTCTGCGCGCCCTCACGAGGACGCTGCCACCATCCCCTGCAGCAGCTGACTGCGGTATTGGCCGGGCGACAGGTTGAACCAGCGTTTGCAGGCGCGGAAGAAGCTGCTCTGGTCGGCGAAGCCGAGCAGATAGGCGGCCTGCGCCAGCGACAGATGGAGTCTTCCGAGATACTGGTCCGCAAGCTCGCGGCGGGTGTCATCCAGCAGCTGCACGAAGGAGGTTTTCTCTTCCTCCAGCCGCCGTTGCAAAGTGCGCTCGCTCATGTGAAGTTCGGAAGCCACGTCATCCCGCCGCGGCTCGCCGTCGGGAAGCTTTCGGATGATCGCCTCCCGCACCCGGTAGCTGGTCTGGGCGTGATCGAACTGACGCAGATATTCGCCGGCATAGCGCTCGTGCAATTCGGCAAGCTGCGGATTGAAAGTCGGAAGCTTGAGATCGAAATCGGCGCGGGAGAATTTCAGGCTGTTGCGCTCGGCATCGAAGGTAACGGGGCAGCGAAACGCGGCACGGTAGGGCGCGAGATCGGCGGGACCCGGATAGGCCAGCTCGACCGCACGCGGTGAAACTTCGCTGCGCACGATCCAGCGGCAGAAGCTGACGACCGTCACGAAAATATACTCGATGCGCTGGCGCGGGATCGGTCGGTCGCCACCAAACAGCACGAAATCCATGCGGTAGCCGTCGGACTCCTCCGTCATGGTCATGGTCAGCGCGTCGCTTAAGATGAGCAGATAACGGATCAGCCTTTCGAAGGCAGAGCGCAGATCAGGACACGACATCATGGTGTAGCCGACCACGTCGAAGCTTGCGGGCCGCGCCACCTCATGCTGGGCGAGCGCGATCGCGGGGTTACGCGAGCGCTCGACTGCAAGCTCCCAGAGATGGCTGAGCTTCTCGGTCCCAAGCCGCGCGGACGGCCCGTCCAGCGAAGCGGGATCGACGCCCGCGGCCGCAAACAGCGTCGCGACATCAAGGCCCTCGGCGGCCAGCATTTCCGCCATGCCCCTCACCCACACGGCCGATGTCGTCCGCTTGGTCATCCCTGGAATGTCCCTCGGCGCCGTTGGCGTTGCCCGGCAATCAGAATGGCTCCGTCGGTCACTGACAGATCCCGGCCGGGACGGCTAATGCTTTGACGAGAATATGACACGAAATCGAGCCCCTCGCCACTTCAAGCGAGGGTGCGAAATCTAAGAGGGAGTGAGATTCCATGACCAGGCATTGGCTATCCAGCTACGGCACGCGGATCCCGGCCGATATCGATCCGGACGCCCATCCGTCAGTGCTTACCATGCTCGAGGGCGCCATGACGCGCTATGCCGAGAAGCCGGCGTTCCGCTGCTTCGGCCAGACGCTCACCTATGCCGACACTGACCGCCTGTCGCGGAACTTCGCAGCGTTCCTGCAGACCGCGCTCAGCGTCAGGAAAGGCGATCGCATCGCGGTGATGCTGCCCAACCTGCCGGCGTTCCCGCTTGCCATGCTCGGCATCATCCGCGCCGGCGCGATCCAGGTCAATGTCAACCCGCTCTATACGCCGCGCGAGCTTGCCCATCAGCTCAACGATGCCGCCGTCAAGACTATCGTCGTCTTTGCCGGCGTATCGGCAACGCTCGCCGAAATCATCGGCCAAACCGGCGTCGAGCACGTCATCAGCGTTGGTCTCGCCGACGGCACGTCCGCAGCCCTTCCAAGCCCGCCGGTCGACGCGAGGCTGAAGAACGTCATCGCGTTCGACGAGGCGCTGGCGCGAGGCGCGAGCCTTGCGCTCTCGTCGCCCTCGCTGACAGGCGATGACCTCCTGTTCCTGCAATATACCGGCGGCACCACGGGGCTTTCCAAGGGCGCAACGCTGTCGCATCGCAACCTCGTCGCCAACACGGAGCAGTACAAGGCGTTCATGCCCGATGCGCTGCGCGAGGGCGATGAAATCTTGGTCACGGCACTGCCGCTCTATCACATCTTCGCGCTGATGGTGAACTTCATCACCTATTTCTCCATCGGAGCAGAAAACTGGCTGGTGCCCAATCCGCGCGACATGGCTGGCTTCGTCGAGACTTTGAAACGGGCGCGCCCCACCGTCTTCACCGGCGTCAACACGCTGTTTGCCGGGCTCCTGATGCAGCCGAATATCGGCGAGGTCGATTTCTCGCGCCTGAAAGTTGCGATCGGCGGCGGCGCCGCGGTGCTGCCCACGACCTCGGAGAAATGGGGGCAGCTAACCGGCAAGCACATCCTCGAAGGCTATGGACTCTCCGAGACCTCGCCGATCCTGACCCTCAATCCGATGACGAGCGAGGGTTTCTCCGGCACCGTCGGCCTGCCCGCGCCCTCCACCGACATCAAGCTGCTCGGCGAGAACGATGTCGAGGTCGCGCTCGGTGAGGCCGGCGAAATCTGCGCCAAAGGACCGCAGGTTACGCGCGGCTACTGGCAAAAGGACGAAGCCAACGCGAAGGCGTTCACCGCCGACGGCTATTTCCGCACCGGCGATGTCGGCGTGTTCGACGAACGCGGTTACTTGCGCATCGTCGACCGCAAGAAGGACATGATCATCGTCTCGGGCTTCAACGTCTATCCGAACGAGGTCGAGGCGATCGCAGCCGCCTGCTCGGGCGTCGCCGAATGCGCCTGCGTCGGCCGGCCCGATGAGAAGACCGGCGAGGCAATCGTGCTGTTCGCGGCGAAGGTGCCAGGCGCCTGCGTGAACGAGGCCGACGTCATCGCGCACTGCCGCCGCGACCTCACCGCCTACAAGGTGCCGAAGGAAGTGCGCTTCGTCGAGGCGCTGCCGAAATCGAATGTCGGAAAGATCCTGCGCAAGGATCTGCGCACGCTGGTCTAGGAGGATAGCCATGACCGACGCAGTTGAAACTCTCCCGATCTACAGCATGGCGACCGCGGCGGATTTCGTTTGCACCGCCTATCTCGGCGAGCTCGGCCGCTATGTGATGGAGAGCTGAAAGTGCGGATCGAACATCACCGGATCGGTGGACAAACCTTGCGGGTCGGCATCCGCAGCGGCGACACCAGGCGCCCTTTGCTGCTCTTCAACGGGATCGGCGCCAATATCGAACTGATCGCGCCCTTTCTCGAGGCGCTGCCGGGCCCCGAGCTCGTCGTGTTCGATATCCCCGGTGTCGGCGGCTCGCCGGCGCCGATCCTGCCCTATCGCCCGTTTACGCTTGCGCGCCTCTCTGCGCGCCTGCTCGACGAACTCGGGCACAGCCAAGTCGACGTGCTCGGCGTCTCCTGGGGCGGCGTGCTCGCGCAGCAATTTGCCTTTCAACAGGCGAAGCGCTGCCGCCGGTTGGTGCTCGCCGCCACCTCGCCCGGCCATCTGATGGTGCCGGGAAAGCTCTCGGCGCTGATCAGGATGGCGAGCCCCCGCCGCTACAAGGACGCCGACTACATGAAGCGCGTGGCCGGCAAGATCTATGGCGGGGCGATCCGTAGCCGCCCGGAGCTTCTCCAAGGCCATCTGCACCATATCCGATGGGCGAGCGACTACGGCTATTATCTGCAGCTAGCGGCCACGCTCGGCTGGAGCAGCCTGCCCTGGCTTCCGTTCCTGACCCAGCCCACTTTGGTCATGACCGGAACCGACGACCCGATCGTGCCGCCAGTCAATGGACGCATTCTCGCAAAGCTCATTCCCGATTCGCGATTCGTGACAATCGACGACGGCCATCTGTTTTTGCTCACCAGCGCGAGGGAGTCCGCCAGGGAGGTTGCGGCGTTTCTGAACTGAGAAGTCGAGTGAAGATACGTAGTGGGTAGAGCGCAAGCGAAACCCACCTTTCTCTTGCGCGGGACGAAGATGGTGGGTTTCGCTATCGATCTACCCACCCTTCGAAGCCGCTTCGCGATTTGGTAAACGATCCGTTAAGCGATTCCGCGTCTGAGCGGACGCACGCGCTTGTTTACCGGCGGTTGCAGGTAATCCATGCCGGAAGCGGCGCGCAAACGCCGATCACGCGCAATAATGCGGTGGATTTTACAAACTGCAGCGTCCGACGGCTTAACAATTTCTCCAGCGACACAAGCCATAGTCGTGGCCCTATCAATTTGAAAAACGCCGGGTTCAATTGCCGTGACATCTCTCGGACGTGTGATTTCGGTGCGCGGCTCGTTTGCGCGGGTCGGGATGCTCGCCGCGAGCCAAATGCCGCTCTCGGAAGTACGCGCGACCGTCGGCCGCTTTGTCAGCATCCGAAGCGGCACCTCCACCATCGTCGCCATGATCACCGACGTATCCTGCGAGGATTTACCGATCTCGGACACCTATGTGGCGACCGCCGGCGTCGACCTGCTCGGCGAGATTCTCTCTGGCGACCGCCCCAAATTCCGGCGCGGCGTCACCAACTATCCGACGATCGGCGACGCCGTCGAATTGATCAGCGCCCAGGAGCTGCGCACCATCTACGCGCCGACCGGGACCGACCAGATCAACGTCGGCACGCTGCAGCAGGACCGCTCGGTGATTGCCTATGTTGACGTCGAGGAAATGCTGTCCAAGCATTTCGCCGTGCTTGGTTCGACCGGCGTCGGTAAATCGACCGGCGTGTCGCTGCTGCTCAACGAGATCCTCGTGGCGCGGCCGAACCTGCGCGTGTTCCTTCTGGACGTGCACAATGAATATGGCCGCTGCTTCGGCAGCCGGGCGCAGGTGCTCAACCCGCGCAATCTGAAACTGCCGTTCTGGCTGTTCAATTTCGAAGAGATCGTCGACGTCCTGTTCGGCGGCCGCCCGGGCGTGCCGGAGGAGCTCGACATCCTGGCCGAAGTCATTCCGCTGGCGAAGGCGATCTACACCCAGTACCAGAACTCCGACCGGCTGGGGCTCAAGCGGGCCGATCCCAAGGCGGTCGGCTACACCGTCGATACCCCCGTGCCGTACCGCCTGGTCGATCTGATCTCGCAGATCGACGAACGGATGGGCAAGCTGGAAAACCGCTCCTCGCGCATCATCTATCACAAGCTGATCTCGCGCATCGAGACCGTGCGCAACGATCCGCGCTACGGCTTCATGTTCGACAACGCCAATGTCGGCGGCGACACCATGGCCGAGGTGATCAGCCATCTGTTCCGCCTGCCGGCGAACGGCAAGCCGATGACGGTGATGCAGCTTGCAGGCTTCCCCGCCGAGGTGGTGGATTCCGTCGTGTCGGTGCTGTGCCGCATGGCATTCGATTTCGGCCTGTGGAGCGACGGCGTCTCGCCGATGCTGTTCGTCTGCGAGGAGGCCCACCGCTACGCCTCCGCCGACCGCAATGTCGGTTTCGGCCCGACCCGCAAGGCGATCTCGCGCATCGCCAAGGAAGGCCGCAAATACGGCGTCTATCTCGGCCTCGTCACGCAGCGTCCCGCCGAATTAGACGCCACCATCATCTCCCAGTGCAACACGCTGTTCTCGATGCGGCTTGCTAACGAGCGCGACCAGGCCCTGATGCGCTCGGCGGTCTCGGACGCCGCCGCGAACCTTTTGTCCTTCGTACCCTCGCTCGGTACCCGCGAGGTGCTGGCCTTCGGCGAAGGCGTCGCGCTGCCGACCCGGCTGCGCTTCAAGGAAGTGCCGGCGCATCAATTGCCGCGCAGCGAGGCCACCATTGCGACGGTCCCGTCGGTCTCCGCCGGCCACGACGCGCATTTCGTCGGCGCGGTGCTGGAGCGCTGGCGCGGTGCCACCTCTAACCGTGATGCTGCGCCCAGCGATCCCGTCTTCGAACGCTCGCCTGCGCCGCGTTCGCTGTCGTCGATGGAAGCGCCGATGCTCCAGCCTTCGCAGGGGCTCGATCCCGACCGCTTTTCGCTGTTGAAGAAGCCGCTGCGCTAGCTCTGGCGCGCCCCTGCCGCGAAATAGACCCCGATCTGCCGCCCCAAAAAGGGACAGCTTTCCCCTCCCGCGTGCCTGGCGCACGTTCACCGTTGATACAGCTGTCACAAAACTGTCGTAACCTCATCTAACTCGGCTTCTAAACGAGGCCGAGATTTGCGCGCTAAGCGTTCGACAGAAAAGGGGTTTTAGGATGCCGACAGGTAATGGCCATCAGGGTTCATTTTCGACCGATGAGGCTGCCCCTCCATCGCATGAAGCCGAAGCGCATAACGGGCACGCTCATGAAGGCGACGAAGATAGTGGGTTGAGAACGGCGGTTGCCGCCGTTGCGGTGGTTGCCGTCGGCGCGGCGGTGTTCGAGGCGGCCCTGCTGCCCGGCATTGCGCTTGGCGTTGCCGCGGTCGCTGCACCGAAATATCTGCCCCGGCTTACCGGCGCGCTCAATCCGCTGTTCAAGTCGACCGTGCGGGGCACCTTCAAGCTGGCGCAAAAGTCGAAGGAAATGTTCGCCGAGGCACAGGAACACGTGCACGATATCATGGCCGAGGTGAAGGCCGAAGACGAAGCTGCGGGGTCAGCCAAGGAATCGGTGACAAGCGAGCCACCGAACAAGGATCGCCACGCGGCCTGATGCGGGGAGCGCGTGCACGACCGACCGCCAGCCGAGCGGCCGGTCGACCAGCCTTTGACGGATCAGAGCCGCATTCGTGCGTGCAGGACCATTCTCCGTCGCGCCGGGTAAGGAGATCAGAGACCACCGATGACCACGATGAAGGTGAAGATCGCTCACCAGGTCCCAGGCCGCATTCGCCTGAAAGTGCCGAAGGCGAAAGAGAACCCGGAGCTGATCGAGCAGATCAAGCAGATGTTCAACGTGATCCCGGGCGTCGAGGAAGTGACGGTCAATCCGGTCACTGGCAGCGTGGTGGTGCACTACGATACCGACCGCCACCACGAATTCCACGGCCGGCTGCAGCAGCATACTGGCGGCCACAACACGCCACCGAGCAATGAGATCGACGCGCTGGCCAGCAAGATCCAGCAGGAAGCCGAATACCTCGCCGAGCATTCGCATACCGCGCGCGTCGTGGTCGATTACTGCAAGGACTTCGACCGCGGGATCAAGGTCGCCACCGGCAACGCCGTCGATCTGAAGGTCGCGCTCGCCGTTGGCATTGCCGGCATCACGCTGCTGGAGGTCGGTGCTACTGCCGCGACGCCGGTCTGGGTCACCCTTTCGGTCTTCGCGCTCAATCACATGATCATGTCCGGCGACGGCGAAGATGACGACCGTCCGGATGAAGAGGAGGCTTTCTCACCGGGCTGAGTAACGTCAAGCCCGGCAGGCGAAATCGTAACTTCATGGAATATACCCTCCGACATTCGATGCGGGGACGCGTCAGGCTCAATGTACCGACGCTTGGCCGCAATCGCGGACTGACCGAGAATTTGCTCAACTGGCTGCGCGGGCAAGCCGGCGTGCGCAGCGCGCGGGTCAATTACGACTGTGCAAGCCTGGTGCTGGAATATGATCCGGCCTACGAGCCAATGCTGCTGGCGCTGCTTGAACGCTTCAAGGGCCTAAGCCTTTCCGAGGTGAAGGCCTTCTGCGCGCAAGCGCTGAAGGACGCGCCGCCCGCGAAGCCGCCGGAGGTGCCGAAGGACTCGCCGCTCGCGCTTCCCACCTTGTCGCTGCTGATGGCCTTCAGCGCCAATCCCGTGGTCGCCGCCATCAACCTGCCCCTGATGCTCTACAACGCGCTGCCGATCGCCAAGCGCGCCTGGAAGGTCTGGGACACCGAGCAGCGGCTCAATATCGACGTGCTCGATACGCTCGCCATCACCTCCTCTGTCCTCCAAGGCAATCCGCTCGCGGGCTCTATTGTCACCTGGCTGATCAAGCTCGGCGACTGGATCCGCGATTTGACTGCGGCCGGATCGAAGCGAGCGATCAGCGAGCTCCTGGAGTTCCAGTCCAAGACCGCCTGGGTGCTGCTCGGAGACAATGTGGTGGAGGTCCCCGCGGCCGAGCTGAAGGCTGGCGATCTCGTGGTGGTCTATCCCGGCGAGATGATCCCGGTCGACGGCGAGATCGTCGACGGCCACGCCACCATAGACCAGAAGACGATCACCGGCGAAGGCCTGCCCGTCAGCCGCGGCAAGGGTGAAGCAGCGTTCGCGGCAACCGTGATCCGCGAGGGCCAGATCACCGTGCGCGCATTGCGCGTCGGAGCCGCGACCACCGCGGGCCAGATCGTGCGGCTGGTGGAGTCGGCGCCGATCGGCGACACGCGGATGCAGAACCATGCGGAGCGTCTTGCAGACCGGCTGGTCACGCCCACCTTGGCGCTCGCCGCGGGGACTGCGGCCGTGACCGGCGACTTCAACCGCTTCCTGTCACTGGTGATCGTCGATTACGGCACCGGCATTCGCGTGGCGGCACCGACCTCGGTGCTGGCATCGATGACCCATGCCGCCCGCGCCGGCATCATCATCAAGAGCGGCGGCCACATGGAAAAGCTCGCCGATGTCGACACCGTGGTGTTCGACAAGACCGGCACGCTCACCCACGGCCATCCTGCGGTGGTTGACATCATCTCGTACCAGGACCACATCACGCCGAACCACCTGCTCGGCCTCGCTGCGGCCGCCGAGACCAAACTGCAGCACCCGGTCGCCGAGGCGCTGCGCAGCAAAGCCAGGCTGCTTGGCGTCAACGTGCCGCCCTGCAACGAGACCAAATACAGGATCGGGCTCGGCGTCGAGGGTCAGGTCAACGGCTATTATATCCATGTCGGCAATGAGCGCTTCATGCGTCAGAGCGATATCGTGACTCACAAATCGGCGCTCGATCGCGCCGGCCTCGACGAGCGCGGATTTTCGAGCCTCTACATCGCAGTCGACGGAAAGCTCGCCGGCCTCGTGCCCTATTCGGACAAGGTCCGCGACGAGAGCCGTCAGGTGGTCAAATCGTTGCATGAGAGGGGCATCAAGAACACCATCATGCTGACCGGCGACAATGCGGTGGTCGCCGGCGCCGTCAGCGGAGATATCGGGCTCTCCAGGCATTTCGCCGACATGCTGCCGGCCGACAAGGCGAGCGTCATTCAGGAGCTGCAGCGCGAGGGCCGGCGCGTCGCCATGGTCGGCGACGGCATCAATGATTCACCGGCGCTCAGCTTTGCCGATGTCGGTATCGCCATGAAGCACGGCGCGGAGGTGACGCATGAATCCGCCGACGTAATCCTCATGGAGGATTCGCTGTGGAAGCTCGTCAAGGCGATCGAGATTTCGCAAGGCGCGGTCAGCTTGATCAAGCAGAACTACGCGATCGTCGCCGGGCTCAACACGCTGGCGCTCGCGCTTGCGCTTCCCGGCGGGCTGATCACGCCGGAGGTCACGGCGCTGATCAGCAACGGCTCGGCGATCCTTGCCAGCGCCAACGGCATTCGTCCGATCCTGCGCTACCAATGAGCGGCGATGTCACCCTTTTTGCCATCTCCCCGGCGGATGACGCCGCACTGAAGAACGCGGTCAAAAATCTCGAGGGCCGCAATTTCGCGGCGAAGCTCGCCGATTATGCCGGCGTTCCGGTCAACCGCGTGCTTAGCTTTCTGCCCAAGGCCGTGAACCGGCATATCAGCGGCATGGTGCGCAACGCCGTGATGAAGGGGCTGGAGGTCGCCGTCGATACCCTGGACGAGAAACCGCCGCGTACGCCCGCAATCGGCTTCTCCTCCTTTCTCGCCGGCGTCACCGGCGGCGTCAGCGGCCTGTTCGGCTTCGGTGCCCTTGCGGTCGAGCTGCCGCTGACTACGACCTTCATGCTGCGCGCGATTGCAGAAATCGCGCAGCACCAGGGCGAAGACCTCTCCACCCTCGAGGCGCGGCTCGCATGCCTTGAGGTGTTCGCCTATGGCGCCAAGCCGAATGCGGGAAATGTCGACGTCGGCTATTACGCGGCCCGCGCTTTGATCAGCAAATACACTCATGACATCGCGGCGCTGGCGCTGGAGCGCGGCGCCATCGATGCCTCCGCTCCGGTGGTCGCCAGCTTCATCAGCGAGATCGTCTCGCGCTTCGGCCTCGTCGTCTCCGACAGGGTCGCGGCCGGCGCGCTGCCGGTTTTGGGCGCCGTCGGCGGCGCCACCGTCAACATGATCTTCATGGATCACTTCCAGCGGATCGCGCAAGGCCACTTTGCGCTGCGCCGGCTCGAGCGCACCTATGGCAGCGCCAATATCCAGGCTCGTTACAACGAGCTGGTCGCGCGAAGGCCCGATGCCCTCCTCCGTTGATATTGCCCCGCCGCGGCCGCGCCGCGCCCTTGCCCCTGCCGCGAGTGCTGGCGCCGACGAACGCCGCTCGGGCCTGCGCCGAATGCGCTTCTTCGCGACCGCGCTGCTCGTCCTGATGCTTGTGATCTTTGTTTTGACCTCGGTCGGCGAGCGCCGGTGGCCCTGGCTCGCTTACCTGCGCGCCTTTGCGGAAGCCGGCATGATCGGAGCCTGCGCCGACTGGTTCGCGGTGGTCGCCCTGTTCCGTCACCCGCTCGGCCTGCCGATCCCGCACACGGCCATCGTGCCACACAGCAAGGAGCGCATTGGGATTGCCATCGGCCGCTTCATGGCCAACAATTTTCTTTCGCCCCGGGTGCTCGCCGACCGCATCCGCGACGTCGATTTCTCCGGCTGGGTCGCGCGCTGGATCCTGCGCGGCGGCAATGCGCGCAATGTCGCCCAGCGCGCCACCCTCTCGCTGCAGCGGGGCTTGCGCGCGCTGCCGCGGGACGATTTCAACGCCTTCCTGAGCGAGGCCGTGCGGCGCGGCGTCGAAGCCGTCCCCGCCGCTCCGCTCGCGTCCCGCCTGCTCTCGCTTCTGTGGACGCACGGCGAAATGCAGACTATCATCGAGCACCTCCTCGACCAGGCAAGCGTGGCGCTTGCGAAGAACCGCGAGGCCATCAAATCGAAGGTCTCGAAACAGACCTCGCGGCTGATTCCAAAATGGATCGACGGCATTGTCGCCGACAAGATCATCGCTGGCCTGACGCGCGTTCTCGACGAGATGCGCGAGCCGAACCATCCCTGGCGGGTCGAGCTCGCTGCGACCGTGGCGCGGCTGATCGACGAGCTGGCCACCGATCCCGCAATGGCGGCGAAGGGCGAAGAGATCAAGGCGAATCTATTGAGCAATCCCCAGGTCACCGAACGGATCGATGCGCTCTGGGCCGGCATCGAAGCACGGCTCGACGACCCCACGACGCAGGCTCGGCTCACCGATCTGATCGAGCGGCTCCTCGTCACGATCGGTGAACGGCTCCTCAATGACCAGCGTGTCGGCAACGGCGTCAACCGCTGGCTCCGCATCGCGGTGCTGCGCACGGTGGCGCCGCGCCGGGCCGAGATCTCCGGCTTCATCCGGAAAGTGGTCGAGAACTGGGACACCGAAACTCTGGTCGAGCGAATCGAGCTGCAGGTCGGACGCGACCTGCAATATATCCGTATCAACGGCACGCTGGTCGGCGGCCTCGTCGGACTATTGATCTTTGCGATCGCCCGGCAATTTTAGACGGTGTACCTATAAACTTGGTGGCGTGGCGGTGGCTTGGGTCAGGTAACGCTCCGATCTGCTGCTCAGGTGTGGGAGGCATTCTCCACTACGAAATCGCCCAGCATGATGCCTATCTGACGGAGCAGCTCCGACGCGCTGCCTCCATAGCTCGTCAGACCGCCAGTAGCGACGAACTCTCTAGCGCCGCGCTACGAGACCGCCTTGCGGCGATCTCGACCAGCAATTTAATCCTCCCGAGGCGTATTACGCCGCCTTAGATAAGGCTCCGCTCGCGGCCTTGCGGATCATGTCAACGACAAGGTCAGGCTGGGAGAGCATAATGACATGGCTGCTGTTTGCCTCGACGGTGGTCGCCCCCATACGCTTTGCCACGAAACGCTGGAGATCGGGATGCACGGTGCGGTCATTCTTGGCCACAATGTACCAGCTTGGTTTCGACTTCCACGCGATGTCGTTGGGCTTGAGCTTTTGTTGCTCAAATAAATCGGCGGCGGGCGCATAGTGGGTTGCCCAGACGACCTTCTGCTCTTGCTCAGGAAGGTCTCCCGCGAAACACTTGGTGCCTTCCGGCGCAAGCAGCCAGACGCGTCCGTCCGCGACTGCGATGTTTTTGAATACATCCGTAGGGTAGTTGTTGAGCTGGCCCTGCACGGTCTCGCCGGCATCCGGGGCGACGGCGGCGAGGTAAACCAACCCGATCACGCGGTCATCGGTTCCTGCGGCTGTAATCGTGGCTCCGCCATAGGAGTGACCCACGAGGATGGCGGGGCTGCTGACCCGTCCCAGCGTGCGTTTGATCGCGGCCACATCCTCCGTGTATGTATCGAGGCCGTACTGGACAGCCATGACCTCGTGCCCTTCAGCCTGCAGCGCTGGAATCACCTTGCTGAAGCACGAGCCATCGGCCCAGATGCCGTGACAGAAAACGATGCTTGGTTTGATTGGCTTAGACATTTGTTGCCTCCTGATGTTGGAAAAGATTTCCTAGCTACAGGCCATCGCGTATCCTGCCTCTAGCGAAACCAACTACGTTGCCCGAAGCGGTCGGAGCCACCGATTGTTACTGCAGTTGTCGATGTAGAAATTCTCTGGTTCGCCCATTGGCGAGCGTTGCTGCCGCGGCGTTGTAGTGCGCCCCGTTATGCCGAGAGAAGGCGTGACACTGACCCGGATAGCTATAAACGGTTGCGTTCGGTTTTCCGGCCAGGGCCGCTTTGATCTCGGCTTGCGCCGCCTTTGAGATGAATTCGTCTTCCTCGCCGAGGTGCATCAGCAACGGGGCCTCCAGGCCGCCAACCTCGCCAAGGTATTTTTCCGTGTCACCGCCGTGGTAAGCGACAGCGGCGTCGACTTCGTAGCGGACGGCCGTGATAAATGCCATCAACGCGCCAAGGC
>Ga0307474_10001673_pt1 | contig 16023 bp, 11 predicted proteins | sample atmos_gasesECM1C_2_FD_203312 | JGI IMG/M metagenome (GOLD analysis project Ga0307474, IMG submission 203312) | Hardwood forest soil microbial communities from Morgan-Monroe State Forest, Indiana, United States - atmos_gasesECM1C_05 | ecosystem: Environmental > Terrestrial > Soil > Temperate... | reverse complement strand
GCCGGTTGAGCGAGACAGAGTCCACACCGGGATAGGCCGCCACCTTGTCGAGTCCGGCGACGCTCACGACGCGGTGTGCGCCGATCGGAGGTTGGCCTACGGTGACGTAACCGACATGTGGCGTAGAGACGAGATCCGGGAACACCACTCGCTCACCGAGAGCTATCCGCTGTGAGATCTGGAAGAAGTCGATGCCAGGAGACGCCAGCGCGAGGACAGGGGCGACGAAGCCACCGATGCGACCGTTCACCTCGATGATCCGAGGGCCGTCGTCAGTGACCTTGATCTCCGTGTGGAGGCACCCCGTGCGGATTCCCAACGCCGCTATCGCCTCACTCGCCATGTTGAGAATGGACAGCTGCAGGGACTGAGTGAAGTCACTCGGAATAATGAGACCGGTTTCGCGAAATGGTTTCGCCCCGGGAAGGCGTCCCGTTACCGCGAGGTGACTCACTTGTCCACCCGCGACGACGCTCTCAACCGAGACGTAGTCCCCGAACCACGGACTTGGGTGCTCCGAGGGATCTGCCATGAACTCCTCGACCACCATGTCCGGCGCCGCCGAACCGTCCGGGAGCTGTTCCACGAGCGCACGCAGCTGGGCCGCATTAGCGGCGAGATGGGTCTCCCTGCTTGCCGCGCCATGTCGGGGCTTGAGGACGACGGGAAATTTGACCGTGGCTGCCACTGCGTCGACATCTTCCGGCAACGGGTCAGAAGGCACCACGACACAGCGCGGCACGGCGAGACCTCCGTCGCCGAGCGCCTGACGTTGCACCACCTTGTCGAGTAGACCCGCCGCGACGGAACGCTCGTAGTAGTCAAGGCCGAGAATCTCGGCCAAGCCCGCCGCGATGCCGATCTGGGCGTCCGCATAGGCGACGATGCCGTCTGGGCGCTGGACGCGTACGGCAGCGGCGGCCTCCTGCTCGGAAAGTCCGGCCAGGTCGATCACCGTGCCGAGCTTGCGCAGTAGCCGGAGGGTCGACGCGTCGCGCGTCGCCGACGAATCCACCACCCAGGCGATGTCGCACAACGGAGCTGCTGCAGCCGTGAGGGACATGGCAGGCGCCGAACCGTCTCCATATACAACGGCGAGCGTCGGAAGATCGGCAGCCGTCATCAATTGAGCCTGCTGCTTCTCACCACCATGGACCTCGTTGGCGGCCGGCTACGAAATCCGGAAGTCGAGGTCGCTGGCCAGCGAGTCCGGCAGACGCGGCAGGGACGCCCGAGGGAGCAGGTACGTAGCCACGTCGAAGAGATCCTTGAAGGGCGCGTAGCTGTGCGCCGTCTGGTCGAGGTAGTCGTACCCGCTACCCGCCGTTCCGGTCAGTCGCCCCAGCATGCGGTGGGCCATGAGCGCATGACGCTCCCGCCACATCGTGAATGCCTCGTCGATGTCGACGATCGCCGTCAGGACCAGGTACGGCATGTGCAGGATCGGCTCATCCCGGTACAAGTTTATAAACAGTGCGGCCATGAACGCTTCGTACGAAAGCCGCCGTGTCCCCTGTTCGACGTCGCGCTGCCACACTGTCTTGTTGAGAACGGCGTCGAACTTCCTGACGCCGTTCTCGAACACTGCCAACTGTGCGGGATTGTCGGCCAGCGACGACCGGGTCGCTTCGTGTTTCGCCTCGACGATGTCCCGGTAGATCGCAACGAAGTCGAAGTCCCTCGTCTCGAGGAAGGGCGTCCTCGACAACCACTGCTCTACATGATCGAAGAGCGACGGCGCCTGCTCTGTCCCGGTCACGAGATCGACGTGGTCCTGGCGAAGCGTGGCCAGATAGTCGTGTCCGTCGATGCGTAGGCGGTCCCGTTCAAGTAATCCAAACGTGTTCTCAATTAGGCGGAACTGCACGCTCTGGAACCCCGAAGCCGGCAGCAGCATGGAGCGAAAGTCGAGGAAGTCGAGTGGCGTCATCGTCTCCAGCACATCCAGCTGCAGGACGAGCAGGCGTTGGATCACATTGATGCGCTGTAGGCGCGACAGGACGATTCCCAGGTCTCGCTCAGGGATTGGGTTTTGGTCCATCAGAGTGAGCACGGACTGCAGCTCAAAGAGCACCTGCTTGAACCACAGCTCAGAGGTTTGGTGCACTGCGATGAAAATGAGCTCGTCGTGTATCACGCCGCCGTGCTCGGCGCTCTTGGGCGTCTGCGCGCTCAGCAGACCGTCGAGGTGCAGATAATCCCAGTAATAGAGGACATCGGACCCCTGGTCACCCTCACCGGACATCACTGGGCATCCCTCGGGAGGCAGTTCCTCTGAAGTGGGAACGATGTCCGGGAGTTGCACAATGATTCCCGACTCGCCTTGCCGGGTCCGTCGGCCATTGTCCGACATGGGCGTCATCCTAACCCGACCAATGTTCACACCTCTCGCATTTGTCGGGACAAGGCATCGATGGTGATCGATCCGGTCGGCGACCGCGGTGCCCCAAAGCCCTTCCCCTAGAAGTATCGGGACGTCGGATGGGTCGCTTGAGCCGCAGCCGTTGGACCGAGCTGTCTACCCCGTCTCCCTTCTTAAAATTTTGGCCCATTTCGTTACAATGCCGAGCGGCGGTCGACTCTCCAGCCGGCCATGCCCTTGAGAGGGAGGATCTCATCCGATGACGCCGACTCGTTACGAAGGCCTCGCGGGCAAGGTGGTGCTCGTCACCGGCGCCAGCCGGGGAATCGGACGCAGCATCGCCCGTGCATTCGGCGACGAAGGCGCCCGTGTGCTCGTCAACAGCCGAACGCCCGAGGGGGCAGCGGAGACCGTCGACGAGATCGTGGCCAACGGTGGATCGGCCGAAGCGGCCGTCGCCGACGTGGGTGACGCTGATGCGGCGCGCGCCTTGATCGCGTCGATCATCGAGCGCCACGGTCAATTCGACGTCCTTGTCAACAATGCAGGCGTCGGGCCGATCGTCCCTTTGCTCGAGATGAAGACGGCCACGTGGGAAGAGACGCAGCGGATCAACGAATGGGCTCTGTTCAATTGTGGTCAACCGGCCGCCAAACAGATGGTGGCCCAGGGAGGCGGCTCGATCGTCGTCATCGGTTCGCCGGCGGGCATGGATGCCTATGACGCCCAAACGGCGTACTGCGCATCCAAGGCTGGGCTGCACATGCTCGCTATGGGCATGGCCTGGGAATGGGGACCGCTCGGCGTGCGGACGAACGTCGTCCAGCCAGGTTGGATCGACACGTCGCTCAACAACGAGTACCTGTCCGATACCGACGTGCGCGAGCGCGTGACCAAACAGATTCCGTTGCGGCGGATCGGAGCTCCCGAAGAGGTACCTCCCGCCGTGTTGTGGCTGTGCTCGGAGGACGCCTCGTATGTCAACGGCGCCACCATCCGGGTCGACGGCGGCAAACTGGCAGGCCGTCCGACCGTCGTGTCGAAGCGCCTGGAGTGGGCCCGGCGCTGATGACGTGACGCCACCGACGGAAGGCCCGGCGGCTCAGTCGCGGTCGTTCGACTTCTGCGCCACCAGATCTTCCAACTCGAGGACGACGTCTAGCGGCGCATGCTCGACGGAAAGCGTCGATGCCAACGTTCGAGCGTTGGACGTGTAGCTCTCGTCAGCCAGCACCTCGAGGACGGCGGCCCGGATCTCTTCGGCGCTCGCCGAGGGAGGCAGAACGAGTCCGGCTCCCAGCTCGGCCACCCGCGCTGCAATGGCGTCCTGGTCGCGACCCATCGGGATGCACACGATCGGGACACCCGCTGCGAGCGTCTTCATGACAGTCCCGTGGCCGCACGCGGTGATGACCAGCGACGCGTCTGCGAGGAGCACGCTGTGGGGTGCGGAGCGCACGACGGTGACATTGGGCGACGCGGAGACGTCGTCGGGCTCGAGCATCCGACCGAGCGTCACGACGGCGCGCGCCGGCAGCGCAGAGAGTGCGTCGATCGTTCGCTGGAGTAGTGCACCTTGGTTCTGGTAGATCGAGCTCAGGCCCACGAGCACCAGGGGCTCAGCGGCGTCGTTGGGCCACGGTGAGGTCCAGGACCCGACCCACGCCGGGTCGTCGAGGACAGGACCCACGTAGCGAACGTTGTCGGGGACGAAGCCCGAGGCTGGGTCGAACGCCTCGCTGGTCAAGACCAAGAGCCGGTCAGCGTTGAGGATCTGGTCGAAGAACGCGTTCAACGGCACGAGACCACGGTCACTCCTCGCTGCATTGAGATCGGCGAGCCCGGCTTTGACGACACGCTCCACGAACGTGCGGACGGCCCTGTCGCCGATCCCAGGGGTCGGGACCGTCCACTGGTTCGGCATCAAGACGGCCACGGGAAGTCCTACCGCCTCCGCGGCGATGACCGACCCGAACAGCTCGGCGTCCGCCAGCACGGCGTCGGGGTGCACGGTCTCGATGGAGGCGGCGGTGTCTGCTGCGAACTCCGACGCCGGGCCGGACATGATCTGGTCGCGCAGGCGCCGGAGCACATCGAGCGGATCCTCGGCCTCCCAGTCCTTGAGAAGGTCGTCCTCCTTGTCGAGGCTGGAGCGGTGTGGTGCGCGGGACCAGGGCGTGAACGTGCATCCGGCGGCTTGGACGTCTTGAACGAGCGTCGGGTCACCGAGCACGTGCACCGTGTGACCGCGGTCGACGAGACGCTTCGCCACGCCCAACTCCGGGGGCGAGGTCCCTCCTCCGTCCCACGTGGTCAGGAGGAAGGAACGGGAGTGGGGGGTCATGTCGTGGTGACAACCGCCCGGGAACGCCAGAACCGCGGGCTCATGGCCAGAGTCGCTCCCTCGTCGCCTGAGGCCAGTCCTCGACCCGCAAGCCGTGCGTCCGCAGGAGGGCCAGCGTGATTCGATCGAGTCCGAAGCCGAAGCAGCACGAATGGGCGACCTCCCCCTCGGCGGTGACGATGCCGAACGGCTGCCCGAAATGGTCGAGGTGGCTGTTCGACGATGCGATCGCGGTCGGGTTCTCGGAGGAATTGATGGGCGTGACGATCTCGTATTTCAACGCCTCTGACCGCTGGTTGCTGGCCAGGATGCGGCCGACTCGCCCGAAGAAGGCGTCGTTCGCCACCACGATCTCCACATCGAGGCCCAACTCGACGAAGATGTCATGGCCGAGCTGCAGCCAGCGGTCCCGGTGCTCCGTGGCCCGCACGGCGTCGCCGACGTAGACGAGGTCGTGCTGGCGGAACGACTGCATCCGGGCCGGATCGTCGCTGGGCTCGTGCCGGAAGCACCAGCCCACGACGTCGTAGCGCCGGCCACCCTCGGGCAGAGATCCGCGCAACGTGGGGTAGAGCGGGTGGCACACCGCCGGGCACAGGCTGACGCCGGCGTCCTCGAGCATGTCCGTCCAGCCGTGTCCCGACTGCACCGCCTCCATGAGCCGCTTGTGGTCCTTGTCGTCGCCGGTGAAGGACGACACCGTGCCGATCAGGTCCGGGAAGGAGGAGAGATACCCAGTTTGCTCGAGTACCTGACGCGGCATGACCGGCGGGAACCGGTAACTCAACGTCCGTTCCGACGCGGCCGTCGTGACGGCCAGCTGTTCCACGCCGTCGACGACGGACTCGTAGAGCGCCGACCGGCCGTACAGACCCTCCGTCCCCGTCGGCACGAGGATCCCCGCCTCGACGAGCTCGTCTCGGAACGGTTGCCCCTCGGATGCCGCCATCGTCACGCGTCCTCTCGGATCGGGTGCGTCATGGTCCCGAGCTGTTCGATCCTGACCCGGTGAGCTCGCCGATCGCGGTCCGGATGGCGGCGACGGACTCGAACGTGCTCCGACGGAGCATCGGCTCGGGAAATTCGATCTCGAACTCGTCTTCGAGCGCCAGCATGACGTTGACACTGGCGTGCGACGTCAAGCCCGCCTGGTACAGGTCGTCCTCGTCTTGCAGCGTGCCGACGTCGACGGGAAGGTTGCCGTGCTCGTCCAAGACCTTGCGAATGTCCTCATCCATCGACGGCATCCTCCGTATCTGCCAAGCTGACTCGTCTTCCAGGTTGTCCGGCGGCGTCGGGCTCGTTGCGGCGACACAGTGCGACTACCACCGCCGCGGCCATGTCGCCCTCGTGGGTCAAGCTCACCGCCAAGTCGGTGATGCCCGCCTCTTCGGCCAGGTCGGCTGCGTGGCCCGAAAGCGCCATCGTGCACCATCCCCCTGCATGGCGTTGCACCTCCATCGAGCGCCAATCGGGTTGGTGATCGATCGGTCGCAGCACTTTTATGGTCGCCTCCTTCGCCGCGAAGCGAGCCGCCAACCGCGCCGCTTGCACGGACGGGGCGCCGCTGGCGGAGCTGATCTCGTGCTGGGTGAAGACACGGTGCAGATACCGGTCGCCAAACCAGGCGACGCTCTTGGTCACTTGCTGGACCGACAACACGTCAGACCCGACGCGAATTGCTGTTGTCGTACCCATAGAGCCGGATCTCCTACGTCCCTAGCCTCGCTCCAACCGGCACCGCCGTCAGCGGCCTGCTGTGGCGCCATCCACAGTCGCCGGATAACCGTCGAACGATGGCCGCGATCGTAGTCCCTGGCAACGATTATCGACCGCCAACCGCCAAACTTGAGGCTCAACTTCTCCCTGGCTCTCCGTAGAGCGCATCCGGGCGTTCTGGGACTGTCGGCTCAGGCCCGCTGGAGGTCGCGTCGCACGTCGAGGTTCACGCCCCGTCTGCCGTCCCTTCGAACTCGACCTCGATCAGATCATCGATTTGGCGGCGCGCCGCAGCCAGGTTCTCGATCCGTTCGACGGACCCGAACACCTCGCACACACCGGAGTTCGCTCCCTCGGTCCAATCGAAGCTGTCACCTTGCCGCCCTTTTCGCAGCACGATCGACACGTGGGGCAACGCCGCCACGTCGTCGAACCCCGTCACACCCAAAAGGCGCGTCGCTTCCATCGGGACTTGTACCGAGGCGAAGTAGCCCACCGCTGACCAGCCGTCCCCGAGAATCCGCGTGACCGCCGGATCCTCGGCCATGGCACGACCGAGCGCCAGCCGGAAGACCAACGGGAGAACGGGCGGGCCGCCCGCCAGCTCCATCAACAACTGCACGTGCCCCCCGAGCCGGCCGTTCACCTCCACGACGCGTGGGCCGTCGGGTGTCAGCTTGACGTCCACGTTCACGAAACTGTCTCTGATGCCGAGTGCGACGGTGGCGGCTTCCGCGGCGTCGAACAGTGCCGTCTCGATGGGCGGATCGACATGGCTGGGCAGGAAGGTGCCCCGGCCACGAAACGGCGGTGCGTGCGTGAACTTGCCGGTGGTGGCGAGCCTGAACACGTGTCCCTCCTGCACCATCAACTCGACCGCAAAGTCGTCGGCGAACGGTCCTGCGTGGTCCCGTCCTACGAGATATTCCTCGACGAGAAGGCCACCATCGACGTCAGCGAACCGGGCGAGGAGGCCCGACAGTTCCCCTTCGTCGTCGGCCCGCGCCGTCGCAACGCTGCCGGTGCCACGCCTCGGTTTGACGACCACCGGAAAGCGGAGCTGGGCCACGAACGCCGGCCATTCCTTCGGTTCGCCCGGCACCGTCCAGACCGCAGGTCCTGGCACGCCCGCCGCGTGAAGCGCGAGCCGCTGCTGGCTCTTGTCCGAGAGCCAACCGGCGGTGAGCTCCGAGTGGTAGACGAGGGACAGCTGCCGCGCTAACGCAGCCGTCAGCGGCATGAGGAAATCCGAGAACGTCGTGATTGCGCTCGGAGCGAAGGGACGCAGCGCGGCGGCGGTGGAGGGGACGTCGAGCCCGGCTACGTCGACGACGTCCCCGACGCGGTCGAGGAACCGCGCCTGCGGCGCCGTCTCCGCATCGCGTCCGTCGAGCACCCAGAGCAACCGGCAGGGCGTCTCGCGCGCCGCCTCGGCGAGCACGATCGGGTTGAACCACGGGGATCCGTACACGACGGCGACCCGTGCGAGCGGGCTTTCGAGCGCCTCGGCATCCCGCGTCCCGCGTTCGGAAAGGGACGCGTCGGTCACTCCGCCTTCAGTGCGTCAGCCCGTACCGGGACTCCCGTGTCCGTTCCGCTGCTGGCCACCCAAGATCGGAGGAGCTCCGACACACGGTGCCTGCCGGTCCGTTCGAGCAAGGTGTGCTCAAGATTGGGGATGCCCTCGAGGCGGAAGAGGCCGGTGCGCGTCAGTGCATCGTAGCGACGCTGCTCCCCGCGTCGCAGCCGCTGCGCGTCATCACTCGCCGTCACCACAAGCACCCCGACACCGGATTGCGTCAGGCGGTCGAACATACTTGCCGGGCTCGCCGTCACGAGATGCCGCTTCAATATCCACCACGCTCCCGGGATCTTCGACACCGCTCCCCGCAAGGGAGCGAGGCGCGCCATGGCCCACCCCACCCAGGGGTGTGTCGCCCCGGCCGGCTGTTCTTGGCTGTCTTCGGTTTCGTTCGGCTCGAACCGGCGGTAGGGGTGTTCGCCCCATCGGTAGTGGGTGAGCGCGGGATTGATCACACAGACGGAGGCGACCGGGTCGTCGAGTGCCGCCTGGATGGCGTAGTAGCCGCCGGAGCACAACCCCACCAGGACGATGTCCGACCCGAACTCTGCACTCACGAAGCGGTGCACGTCGCCCAGATCCTTGAGGCCGTCCGTCGGGAACTCGACGTTCTCGGTCCGCTCGGGGCGCGTGGGGCTGTCGCCCAGGCCGCTCAGGTCCACCCGCAGGCACCGCACACCTTCGGACGACCACGACCGCGCCAGGTCGACCCAGAGCCTCGCCGGACCGTGATGGCCGATCCGTCCCACGTTGAGGAAGATGACGGTCGGGCCCGACCGGTCCATCGGGTCCTCGGCTTCGCTGACGATGCCGAACAGGCGCGCCGGTCCGATTTCGAGGATGCGCTCCGTCACCGCGGGGCGGCCGTCCGGTCGGAGCGTCACCGTCTTCGCCGGCGTCGGCGCGTCGACCTGGGTAACGGGCCCGGCGGGTGGAGCGAGCCACACGACGATTCGCTCCAACGTGCGCTCCGGGGTGATGGCCTGGGCGTCGAGCAGCGCATCTTGGTCAGCGATCTCGGCGGAGTCGACGTATGGCAGCGACTGCCGCTCTCCCAGCACCCGGTCGACCTTGCGGTCTTCTCGGGTGAGGAGCAGTTCGCGGGCGGCCAGTTGCTCTCCTGGCCCGACGGCCAGTGCCTGCAGACTCGTCACGGTTTGTGCAGAGAGCGTGGCGCCCGGGGCCTCGAACGAACCGGTTTCCTCTCCATCTCCCGAACCCCAGTCCTCGCCTTCCCGCAGGGTCCCCCACTGGATGGCCTGATTCCGTCGGAAGGCCCACAGGGCGCGCTGCTCGCGGAGGAACGCCTTCCCCGTCGCACAGGGGTCCCACAGAACGAGATCGTCGACGGCACCCGCGGCGGCGAGCTCCGCGGCAGCCAGGGTGGCGCCGAGTCGGAGCCCGACGACGGCGACCCTCGGGGTCTCGAGTGCCCGGGCGTACTCGATGGCCCCCCGGATGCTCCGCCGCCACTCGGCCACCAGGTCCGGGTCCGTCCACGTCCCTGACGAGTCACCGGTGCCGGGGTAGTCCACCCGCAGAACCGCCCAGCTCGACGCGGCCAAGCGATGCGCAAGGTCGCGCAGCGCACGCGCGGAGTACTCCCCCTCCAATCCGATTGTCGGGAGGAGAACTGCAGCTCCGACGACGCGGCGGTCGTCGGGGAGGTCCAGCCAGGAGAAGAGGCGTCTGTCGGCCGGCCCGATCCATTGCGCGACCGACGTGACACCGCTTGTGGGTGCGACCGCTGCCGCGGTGTGGTCTGCATCGATGATCCCCGTCTCGACCTCCCCGCTCCCAGGCCCATGCCGTCTGAGATGTGCGAGCACCGCCCTGGAGCGAGCAACGAGCGGCCGGCGCTGGTCGGCGGGCATGGACACCAGAAGGACCGCGTAGAAAAAAGCCAGCAGGGCCACCCCGGCGACGCCGACCACAGCCAGGCCGGCGAAGCGGCCGTGCGTGTCCGTGAACGCGTACAGCGGACCGCTCGGGCGCCCGAGGAGCCAGGCGACCACGCCGGTACAGAGCGCCGGCAGGCTCAAGATACGCACGAAACCGATCGCCCGTCGGCCAAAGCTGTCGCCCAGCTGACGGTAGGCCATCGGGAGCAGCAGCATCCCCTCCATCGTCACCACGCCGATCAACACCGCCTCGGCCATGCCCACGGGACCGAACGCGGAGGCCAATGCGATACCGAGGGACACGTGCAGCACGGCCTCGACTCCGTAGAGCGACGCCGGCAACTTGGGCCGGCGCGAACCGCTCAGGGCGAATCTGACCGTGTACGCCCAACTTTGCACGACCCCGGCCAGGCACAGCAGGCCGATGACCGACGCCGCCTCACGGTAGAGAGGCCCGACCCATGCCTCCACGGTCGGGCCGGCGAGAAACCCGAGTGCGATCGCTGCCGGCACGCTCAGGTACAGGGCGAAGCGGGCGACGTCGTCGATGCGATCGCGCAGGCCCGATACGTTGTCCCGCGCACTGAGCTCCGTGGCGGTGGTGAACAGCGTGTACAGCCGCGGTTGGACGATACGCACCGGAAGCGGGCCCAATCGCTGGGCCACGGCATAGACGGCAGCCGCTTCCACGCCTGCGGCTGCACCCACGATAAGAACGTCCGACAGCGTGAGCACCGCCTGGGAGACCTGATCGAGCGAGTACCACCCCGAGAGCGTGGTGAACGTTCTGAGGAGGCTGCGGTCGAACCGACGGATCGAAAGGCGGAACCACGGCAGGAGGTGCTTCAGGATCAGGAGGCGCGACGCCTGTCCCACCAGGCTGATGACAACCGTGACGATGCCGAGCGCGACGAGACCGCCATGGAAGGCCAGCACGATGACCCAAGCGACCGCCTGCGACACCAGGACCGTAATGAGGGTGAAGTTGACGACGTCGAAACGCTGTAGGCCGATGAGCGCGCCGCCGAACGTGTCCATCGGGATCGAGAGCGCCATGTCGAACGCCATGAGCAGCAGGAGGAATTGGGCCTGGCCCACCAAGTTCTTCGGAATGGTGGTGATGATGTCGGGAAGGAAGATCGTGAAGATGACGACACCGACGAACGCGATCAAGCCGAGCACGGAGAGGAGCACGAACGACGTGTTGATCGTGGCTTCGACCCTGTCGTGCTCCTCCAGTTCGAGATGCCGGCCGACGAAGGTCACGGTGACGCTGGCGAAACCGAGCTCGAGCAGCTCGAGGAACGGAATGAGCGAGCCGATGAGCGCCCAGACTCCATAGCGCTGGATGCCCAGTTGATGGGTGAGTATGGGCGTGGCAATGAACCCCACCAGCACGGTCGCGAGCGCGAGGAGGTAATTCGAAGATACGTTCCGCCGTTCGGTCGCCTTCTTGGGCCTGCGGATTTCGGGCGCTCCGACTGCGCCGGATTCGGGCTCGCCTCGCAAGGACTAGCCCGATCGTGTCAAGCGGCGGCTCTTCGGCTTGGCGTCTTGGGTCGTGGCCACGGCGGCCGGCTTGATGTAGCTGTACGCGGACACAACCTTCGGCCGGCGGACGCGGTTGAGCACGATGCCGATGACGTTCGCCCCGGATCCCCGTAGCTGCGTGATGCCCTGTACGAGTCGATCGAACTTGACGTTGCGGGCGTTCACCACCACGAGCACGCCATCCGCCTTCGTCGCAAGGATCGACGTCTCGGCGACGCCCATGACCGGCGGGCAGTCGAGGACCACGGTCCGGTTCGATTCCTGGAGGGCGGTCAGCAGTGGTGGGACGTCCGCGGTCACCACGTCGGCCGGGTGACGAGTCGGCAGACCGCTCGCGATGAACTCGAGGTACGGGTTGCCCGTGTGGACCAGCAGGTCGTCCAGGCTGGCGACGTCGAAGTCGCTCACGCCCGGTGACAGTGGGCGAGCGAAGATCTCGTGGAGTGACGGCTTGCGCAAATCCGCGTCGACCGCGGCAACGAGATGTCCCGGGTTCGCCAATGCCCATGCCGTGTGAGCGGCGACCGTGGATTTGCCGTCGCGGGGATCGCAGGACGTGATCGCGATGACCGGATGCATCTCCCCGTACATGAGTTGGAGGAACGCGCGCAGTTGTTGGAACGCCTCCTGGCCGAACGGGTCCCCGGCCGATTCGAAGACGTAGGTCGGGTCGTTCCCCGTGTGGGCCAAACGTGGCACCTCGCCGACCACCGCGATGCCCACCCGTTCCCAGATCTCGTCGGCGGCGACGTGCCTTCCGACCGCGGCCGACGCGAGAGCGGCGAACACCGCCGCAATCAGGCCGAGGGCAAAGGCCGCGAAGACGATGGACGTGCGTGATCCCGTCGGCGACGTCGGCAAGGCGGCGGACCCGAGCTGCGACAGGACCAGAACGGTGCGGTCCGTTTGGTTCGTTACTTTGACGACCCGCGCCGCCACCGCGTTGGCCCAGGCCTGCGCGGCATGAGGATCCGTGCTCTTGGCGTTGATGGTGACCGTGTTAGAGGCCGGATCCCCCGTGGCCGAGATCGTCACCGGCACGGACTGATATCTGGCCGGCACCCTGGTCTGTGCCACATTCTCGACGACCGGAGTGTTCACCTCGACCACGATCTGGGGGATCTCGATCTGGATCGCGCCCACATCCGCGCCAGGGTCCGACGCGTTCGCCGGCGGCTGCGCCACCAGGACGACGGTCGCCTGATACTGCTTCGCCGGCAGGGTGACGTAGGCGAGGCCGGCCACGAAGAACACGAGCAGCGTGACCAGGGCAACGATCCAATGGGCGCGTACGGCCCGCACGATCTCTCTCAGACTCACCGGTGCCTCCTTCCTAACCTTCCCCGACGGCCGCGCTGAGCGAACCCTCCACACCCTCCACCAAGTGGTCGAGTGAGAAACGGTTCCGCACGTGATCTCGGCACAGGGCGGCGAGCGCAGGCTCGCGGTCCCGCCAATCTACGAGGCCTGCAAGGGCCGATGCGAGCATCCCCGCGTCCCCCGGCTCCACCAACAAGCGCTCGAACGGTCCCTCGAGCAATTCCGGGCTGCCCCCCGTCCGAGTGACGATCGGCGGGCGGCCCGTGGCCAGGGTCTCGATGATCACCCGTGCGCAGGGCTCGTCCCAGAGGGACGGGACGACGACGACGTCGGCCGCGTGCAACAGAACGACGACGTCGGCCTGAGCGGGCCGCCAGACGCATCCCGCTGGGGAGGATTCCCGAAGCCCCGCCGCGTACCGCTCGCCGTTGGGGTCGTGGGCGCTGGGCGAACCGACGACCAGGAGCGTGCCCTCGGTGCCGCCAATGCCGAGTTTCCGCCAGCCCTCCAGGAGGACGTCGACGCCCTTCTCGGGGTCGAGACGCCCGTAGTACAGCGCGACGAATCCATCCTGGTCGAGGCCGAGCCTGGCCCGGGCGCTGGCCCGCTCTTCGAGGCCGCCCATCGGGTAGTCGTCGCCCGATACCCCGTTGTGGACCACGTCGATCCGGTCGGCGTCGAGCCCCAGGTCCACCCACTGGCGCCGGAGAAAATCCGAGACGGCGATGAAGCGCCGCACGTGTGTGTTCGGGAACGACCCCGGTCGAGCATGGCGGCACTCGTGGAGATGGCACACGACCGGCGCCCCCGACAGCTTGCCCGCCGCCGCCGCCCACACGATCTCTGCAAAGCGGTTCGGGTAGACGACGTCGGGCTTCGTTCTGGCGGCCGTCACGACGGCCGGCGTCATGCGGACCAGGTCGCGGGCCGCACTGGCGCGGGCGAAATCGAAGACGGGACGACGGGCCACACTCCGGCAGAAGGTGCGGTATTCGGGGGCCAGCTCACCGTCGCGCGCCGCCACCAGATCGAGCGTGTGCCCGCGCTGTACCAACCCGCGCCCGACCTGGAACGCGTTCAGCTCGGTCCCTCCCGCGCGGGACATGGCGTGGATACCCATCGTGATGTTCACTCGGAACGCCCTAACGCGAGCTGCTCAGACGGAGAGCGGGAAATGTCGGCCATGGACGTCACTGAGGACCGCAGCATCCCCAGGGTCACCCCGAACAACGTAGCGAGGCGGTACTCGTCGAGGAACGGTTCGAGGAAGGCTGTGGCGAGAAGTCCACACAGCACCGCGAGGATGCCCAGACCCATGGCGGCCACGATGGGGTCCGTATGTCGCCGCCACACCTTCACGCCGTCCACGAGCGACGTCGCCATGGCGATGACGAACATGACGAGCCCGATAAGGCCGATCCGGAGCCAGAGGTCCAGCACGATGTTGTGCGCATAGGCGATGGGCACGACCTTGCGTTGGCCTGCCTCGTAGTAGTTGAACTCGACCCCGAGGCCCCATCCGATGAAGAGATGCTGGGGGATCAGCTTTTCCGCCTCTGCCGCCAGGTTCAGGCGGTCCTGGGCCGACTCGATCTTCCCTTGGCTGTGGAAGAGCTCGTCGAATTGTTTGCTCAGCGGGATGTGCACGGGCTGTTGGTCGATTGCTGCGGGCACGAACAGGACGGCCAGGGCGACGCCCACCACGGCGAGAGAAGTCAGCACGATCTGACCCCCCCTGACGCTGAAGCGCCGCACCGCGCCACGCCACGATCCCGCGAAGAGCAGGACGAGGAGTACCGCCGCCACCACACCGAGGTTCACAAGCACGGCACGCTGGTTCGCCAGGACGACGCCGGCGACGATCGGCACCAGGGCGAGCACATGCCGCGTGCGCACCGGTCCTGACGCCAGCCGCACCAAGAAGCAAATAGTGCCGATGGCCAGGGCGAGAGCCGCCGTCTCCGAGCCGACCGCACCGAAATCCTGGAGCGGGAGGCCGGGCAGATGCGTATTGAAACTGATGTTCGCCATCGTCATGAGATCGACGACCGTGATGCACACGACGGTCAGGTTCCCCAGCCGCAACAAGGCGCCACTGTCGATGTACCGACGAACAGGGACCCCGGCCGCCAGGGCGTACGCCCCGACGATGTAGAGGATGTCCTTGGCCTCGTAGAGGTCCTGCGTCAACCGGTTGTGGTACAGGTGCCCCTCGACCGCGCCGACGACCATCCAAGCCGCGAAGACCAACCAGAGGCCGGCAGCGAGGCCGATCCGGCTCGGTTTGCCGCGCGCGATCAGGCGGGCGATCAGGGCGAGCGTGATGTAGATCTCGGGGAGCCGCAACTGGGTCGAGCCCGATCCCGGGTGAAAGAGGCTCCGCGGCAGCGTGTTCTGGTCCGCGTAGATGGTGGCCTCGATCACCAGCAGGCCGAGGAGGACGAGCGGCACCAGGTAGTCCTTGCCCTCCCGCTCCCAGCGGACGAAGAGCGCGATGACCATCACCGCAACACACAGCAGGATCAGCACCTCGAGGACCTTCAGCATGCTTGGACCGCCTCGAGCAAAGGCGCCAGGGCGCGGTCCCATGTGTGCTCCGCCGACACCGCATCGTGTCCGGCGCGGCCCAACTCCGACGCGCGCGCGGAATCGAGAAGGAGTGCGGCGATGGCATCGGCCAGGCCGGCCGCGGTGTCCGCCACCACCACGCCCCGTCCGACGAGGTCCTCGGTCCCCTCACATCCGACGGAGGTCGCGACGACGGGCCGACCGACGTCCAGTGCCTCCATGACTTTGAGTCTGGTCCCTCCACCGGCCCGCAGGGGCGCCACCACGACTCGTGATTCGGCCAGATAGGGCGTCACGTCGGGCACCGTCCCGGTCACCTGGATGTTGCCGCCGGCCAGCGCCGACACCGCCGGGGAAGGGTCCCTCCCCACGAGCAGAAGCCGGGCCTGCGGTACCTGGGCCACGACCAGTGGCCAGATGTCGCGGCCGAGCCACAGCGCGGCGTCGATGTTGGGGCGCCAGCCCATGGTGGCGACGAAGGCCACGGTCGGGTCGGGTGCCGGAGGCAGCACGGCGGACGGGTCCCTGCCGTTCGGGCACACCAGCACGGAACGGGCGCCGGCGGGCAGCCGCGTCCGCTCCTGCTCGCTGACGATTGCCACGTGGTCGAACCGCGTGATCGTGCGGCGCTCCATCCGCCGCAGCGCGGCCGCCTCGGCACGGAGGCCGGCGGCCG
>Ga0307474_10001672_pt1 | contig 16024 bp, 12 predicted proteins | sample atmos_gasesECM1C_2_FD_203312 | JGI IMG/M metagenome (GOLD analysis project Ga0307474, IMG submission 203312) | Hardwood forest soil microbial communities from Morgan-Monroe State Forest, Indiana, United States - atmos_gasesECM1C_05 | ecosystem: Environmental > Terrestrial > Soil > Temperate... | reverse complement strand
CGACGCTGCCCGCAGCCGACATGGGAGCGTCGTTGTACTCGGTGCTGGCGGTGGTCCTGGCGCTGCACGAGAAGCTGGCCCGGCCGGCCGACTTCACCGGGCGCCATCTCGACGTGGCGATGTCGGACTGCACCCTGGCGCTGATGGAGCCGCGCCTGGCTGAAGCGCTGAGCGAGCAGACCAGCGCCGATGCTCTCGTTCGGCCCGGCTATGGCGTTTACCTGACCGCGGACGAGCGGTACGTGAGCATCGGCGCCCTGGAAGATCACTTCTGGGAACGGCTCGTCCGGGCGCTGCAGCTGGAGGAGCTGTCCGGCGGGCAGTTCGCCAGCTACCAGCAGCGCCGACGCCACATCGGCCAGATCGAGCGCCCGCTCCGCGAGCGTATCGCCGGCTATGACCGCGACGCGCTGATCGAGCTGCTCATCCACCATGACGTCCCGGTAGCCCCGGTGTACGACCTGCATGAGCCGGTGCGCGACCCGCACTTCCTGGAACGGGGCATGATCTATCACGTGCCCGGCGAGAGCCAGCCGCGCGTGGCGGAGTGGCCGCCCGCGTTCGATGCGTTCGCCTCCCGCGCGCGGCTGACCCCCGCACCGCGGATCGGCCAGCACAGTCGCGAAGTCCTGGCCGAGCACGGCCTGGACGCCGTCCGTATCGATGCGCTCGTCGAGACCGGAGTGGTCAGGCAGGATGTCGCCCCGGTATGCGCGGAACCCGAGGCCCGCTCGTGAGCGGTCAGGTGCTGGTCGAGATCGCGGACCGGGTGGCCGCGGTCACGCTCGACCGGCCGCCGGTGAACGCGCTGTCGTCGGGCTTCTACACCGAGCTCGGCGCCGTCCTCGAGCGGGTCGGTGCCGACCCCGAGGTCTCGGTCATGGTGTTGCTGTCTGCGAGCACACGAGCGTTCTGTGCCGGCGCTGACGTGACGGAGCTGGCCGCGCTGTCCGGGGCGGATGCCGAGGACGCCGATGCCCGGCGCCAGGAGTTGGCCCGGCGGGTCTTCGGGCACCTGCTGAACCTGGCCCAGCCGTCCATCGCTGTCCTGGACGGTCCGGCCATAGGGGCCGGCGCGGTCATCGCGTCGTGCGCTGACATGCGGATGGGCTCGCCGCGGGCCAGCTTCGTGCTGCCCGAGGTGTCGGTCGGACGCTGCGGCGGAGGCCGGCACATGATGCGGCACCTGCCGCAGGGGGTGGTCCGGCGGATGTTCTTTACCGGGCAGCCGCTGTCGAGCGAGGACGCGTTGCGGTTCGGTCTCCTGGATTCGGTCCACGACAGCGCCGAGCTAGCCGGTGCGGCCATGGCCAGGGCGCGGGACATCGCCGCGAACAGCCCGCTGGCGCTGCGGCTGGGCAAGGCGGCGCTCAACGAGAGTGAGGGGCTGCCGGTCCAAGAGGGCTACGCCGTCGAGCAGGGGTACACGCTGCAGTTGGCGCGGACCGCCGACGCCCGCGAGGCGCTCGCCGCCCGGCGTGAAAAGCGCGCACCGCGATTCACCGGCCGGTAAGCCAGCAGGTTCAGCCGCTGCGAGCGGCCCGTTCCAGCTCGCGCAGCCGCGCCGCCGGAACCTGGTCCAGGTAGGACAGGTGATCGATCTCGCAGTAGCGGGCGAGATAGCCGGCGAAGCCGCCGGCCTTCACCGTGGCCTGGTAGGCCGCCAGGTGGTCCAGGTCCGCCACGTAAGCGCCGACGCTGCCGAGCGGGTGGGCCCCGAACGGCGCCTCCACCACCTCGTCAACCAGGTAGCCGGGGATCGACACGCCCAGCCGGGCCGCCACGGCGGTCGGGATGACGCGATCCACCTGCGCGATGACGTGCCCGGCGGACCGGGCCATGAGCAGGTCAGCCCAGCGGCTGCCGAAGTGCACCAGGTTGCCCTCCGCGTCGCCCAGCGGGGCATGCAGCAAGGCGACGTCCACCCGCAGGGGAGCCACGCCGAGCAGGTCGCCGCACCGGATGAGCAGCGGGTTGCCCTCGACGAGGTCGTTCGTCCCGAGGTTGTGCAGGACCTGGATCGGCACGTTGTTGCTGGCGGCCAGGAAGCCGCCGAGGAGGAGTGCCTCGTCGCAGTCCTCGAAGACGACGGTGCCCGTGGTGGCCGCCCGCCGCGTGGCCGGCGCGGCTCCGAGGCCGGCGAGCGATATGTGCGGGATCCGCACCGTGGCGACCCGGCCCGCGCCGAGCAGGACGTCCGCATCCCACGAGGCAGCGGGCGCTGAGCACAGGAACAAGCGGTTTGCCCCGGCACGCAGCAGCGCCCGCACTAGGGTACTGGGCCGGTTCTCCAGCAGCATGCCGCCGAGGGCGACGCTGCGCACGTCTCGCAGCCGCCGTTCCACGTCGAGCAAGCTTGTGATCGTCCGTCCCCCTCTTGGCGATTCGCACCCGTTGCGCCGGCCACGTGCGCGCTGCGGCTGACGTGATGAAGGTGCACCGTGCCATAGTTTTGTATGCATTTTAGTCTACAATTGAGACAGGTGGCAAGGATCGGGCATTGGGGGCCAGGTGTCACAGGAGACTTCGCCCGGGCCGCGCTCCGGCCCGCTCGACGGTATCCGGGTCGTGGACATGACGATCTGGATGGCCGGCGCGGTCAGCGGGATGCTGCTGGCCGACCTCGGAGCCGACGTCGTCAAGGTCGAAGGCCCGGCGGGTGATCCCTCCCGCGCGCACGTCGCGCCGACCGCCGGCCGCACGGCCGATGCCCGGGCCGGCACGAGCATCTCCTACTCCACCTGCAACCGCAACAAGCGCTCCATCGCCCTCGACCTCGGCTCCGCGGCGCACCGGGAGGTATTCGACCAGCTCATCGCCGCGGCCGACGTCTTCGTCAGCAACCTGAGCCCGGCCACGATCCGCAAGCTGGGCATCGACGAGCCCAGCCTGCACGCACGTAATCCCTCGCTGGTCTATGCGTACGGCTCGGGTCTGGGTCCCAGGGGTCCGCGCGCTAACGATCTTGCGCAGGACATGACGGGCATGGCGTATGCCGGAATGCTGTTCACCATGTCTCCGGACCCGGGGGAGCCGTTCGCGCCGCCCGGTGCCATGAACGACGTCATCACGGGCACCTACCTGTTCGGGGGTATCCTCGCTGCGCTCATGCGGCGCGCCACGACGGGGCGAGGCGAGACCGTGACCGGTTCGCTGCTGCAGAGCGCGTTGTGGACGCAGACCCTGCTCGTCGGCTCGGTCGCCAACACCGCCGACTCCTCGACCAGCGGCCGCCCCCGGACGCAGCCACGTAACGCCCTGGTCAACCAGTATCAGGCCGGCGACGGCAAGTGGATCGCCGTCGCCGCCATCAACGCGCGCGCGTGGCATGCGTTCGTCACCGGGGCGCAGATCGAGTACCTGCTCGAGGACCCGCGCTTCGCCAGCTACGCCGACATGCTGGCGCACGCCAGCGACATGCGCGCGGCCCTGGACCGGCACTTCGCGACGCAGCCCGCCGGGTACTGGCTGGACCGGCTGCGCGAGCACGGCGTCTGGTGCGGCCCCGTCCACCATCTCCAGGACGCCGTCGATGATGAGCACGTTGCCGCCAACGGCTACCTGGCGACGCTGAGCGACGGCGTGCGCACGGTGGCCCTGCCATTCACCCTGTCCGACTTCGATCAGCCGCTGGCCGCCGGACCGATGCTCGACGGCGACCGGGAGTCGATCTTGCGGGACTGGGGCATCCGGTCCCGCTGACCCTATGATTCGCCCAGCACCTGCCGGGCCTGCGCTGCGGGCGCACGCTCGTCGAGCAGCCGCCGGCACTGGACGAACGCCTTGGGCCAGTTCAGGCAGACGGCGGCGCACAGGCGGCCCGTCGCGTCCGCATGCAGCACCGTTACCCGGGGCCGTTCGGCGTCGGGCGTGCCGACGACCCATTCCGATACCGCGCGTACCCGCTGCCCGGCCAGTTGGAGCTTCCAGTCGTACTGGTCGGACCAGACGTAGTCGGAAGGCTGGTACGTTTGCCGTGCCCCGGGCTGGGCGATATTGCGTGCCACGCACCGTGCCTGGTCCGCCGCGTTCGTCCAGTGCTCGGCCCGGACCTCGGCGTCCAGCTCCGGGTGCGGCCACCGGGCCACGTCGCCCGCCGCGAAGACATGCGTGGCGCCCGCCGCGGCCAGCTGCGCGTTGCATACGACGCCATCCTCGACGGCCAGTCCCGAGCCTTGCAGCCACCGATCGTTCGGGATAGCGCCGATGCCCACGACCACCGTCTCGGCTCGTATCACCAAGCCGTCGCTCAGCACGACGGCGAGATCACCGGCCCGCCCGCTGACCGCGTGCACTCCGGCCCCGAAGTGCGTCCGGACCCCGTTGCGGCGGTGCACGTCCGCCAGGAGCGCGCCCACCATCGGACCGGCCGCGCGTTCCATCGGGACCGGAACCGGGTCGACCAGCGTTACGTCGCACCCGGCTGACCGCGCTGCCGCGGCGGCCTCGGCACCGATGAATCCGCCCCCAATCATCACGACCGCGGTGCCCTCGGCGAATCGCTTTCGGAGGGCCAGGCAGTCCGCCAGCGTCCGCAGCAGGTACAGGCCGGACTCCGGCTGCCACGGGGACGGCCGCGGCGATGCCCCGGTCGCGATCACGAGGTCGTCATAGGGCAGCAACTCGCCATCGGCCAGTTGCACCTGCCGGGCCGCCGGGTCCAGCGCCGCAGCCGCCACCCCTAGGCGCAGTTCGATCCCGGCGGCCGCTGCGTCCTGCGCGGTGAGCAGGCCCGCGCGTTCCGCCGGCCACACGCCGGTCAGCACCTGCTTGGACAGCGGCGGCCGGTCGTAGGGCAGTTCGGGCTCTTCGCCTACCAAGGTGATACGGCCCTGGTATCCCTCGGCGCGCAGCGCCCGGGCGGCACGGACGCCGGCGACAGACGAGCCCACGACGACGACTCCGTGCCGCACGTTAACTCCTTCGAAGGCGCGGTCGCCGACTTAGGACAAGGAGCAGGCAACCGTGGGCAAAGGCCTTGACGAACCCGGTACCACAACCTAGCGTAATGGCATACAAAATTGTATGCATATTCAGGAGTAACACGCTAGGGTCGAGCGCCTGGGATTCACCTGGCGGCGAAGCACCTGGGCCGGGACGCAAGAAGTGAGCGAGTGACGCAGACGATCGAAGTCGGTGAGGTACCGGTCCCGGATTTCATCAACGGCCCGGCCCCGAAAGGCATGCTGATCGGCGGGGAGTGGACACCGGCCCAGTCAGGCGAGACGTTCGAGACAGTCAACCCAGCCACGGGTTCGGTTCTCGCCGCGATCGCGTCTGGAGGTTCCGCCGACGTCGACCGGGCGGTCGCGGCCGCCCGCCGGGCGTTCGAGGAGCCGTCCTGGGCGGACATGAACCCGCATGAGCGGACGGTGGTGCTGCTCCGCATCGCCGATGCCATCGAGGCCAACTGCGAAGAGCTCGCGACGCTTGAGTCCCTGGACGGCGGCATCCCGATCACGCTGACCCGCGGCATGGTCGCCGACGCGGCCAAAACGGTGCGCTACTACGCCGGGTGGCCGACGAAGATCACGGGGACGGTCAATCCGGTCGACGCGTCGGTGCATTGCTACACGGTGCGTGAGCCACTGGGTGTCTGTGCCGGAATCATCCCGTGGAATGGTCCCCTGACCATGGCCGTCTGGAAGATCGCGCCCGCACTGGCCTGTGGCAACACGGTGATCCTCAAGCCCGCCGAGCAGACCCCGCTGACCGCGTTGCGGTTCGGGGAGATCCTGGCCGAAACCGGTTTGCCCAGCGGGGTGGTCAACATCGTCACGGGTTTCGGGGAGACCGCCGGAGCGGCGATCGCCGGCCACATGGCCGTCGACAAGGTGTCGTTCACCGGCTCCACAGCCACTGGTAAACAAATCCTGCAGGCCTCGCTGGGTAACCTCAAGCGGGTCACCTTGGAGCTCGGGGGCAAATCCCCCCACATCATCATGCCCGACGCGGACATCAGCGCGGCGGCGCGTAACGCCGCCGCCGGGTTCGCCATGCTCACCGGGCAGGTGTGCGTCGCTGGCACGCGGATCTTGGTGCACGAGTCGGTGTTGGATGAGTTCGCGGCCGAGCTGGCCAAGGCCGTGTCCGCCTTCCGCGTCGGCGACCCGTTCGACGAGGAGACGATGCTCGGCCCGCTCGTCTCGGCGGAGCAGTTCGAGCGAGTGAACTCCTATGTGTCGCTCGGTGTCAGCGAGGGAGCCGAAATCGCCCTCGGCGGGGGGCGGTTCGACAACGCTGGGTACTTCGTGGAGCCGACCGTGTTCGCGGGAGTCCGCAATAACATGCGCCTGGCGCGCGAAGAGATCTTCGGCCCGGTAGCCGCGCTCATGCCGTTCCGTGACGTGGACGAAGCCGTACGCATCGCCAACGACACCGAGTACGGGCTCGCCGCCGCGGTGGCGACGAGCAACGTGTCGACCGCGCACACCCTGGCCCGCAAGCTGCGCGCGGGCGTCGTATGGATCAACACCTACTCGGAACTGGACGCGACCTTTCCGTTCGGCGGATACAAGCAATCCGGCATCGGCCGGGAGCTCGGCGATAAGTCACTGGAGAACTTCACCGAGCTCAAATCGGTATTCATCAGACTCTGAACGTTTACGCGCACGGGGCCGCGATCTACGCCGGGCTCGTCGCCCAGCACGAAGGGATACGACGCAGTGCCCACCAACACCCGTGCCGCGATTTGTTGGGAAGTCGGCCGCCACTGGGAAATCGTCGACTGCACGCTCGCCGATCCCAGGCCGGGCGAGGTCTTGGTCAAGCTGGAATACGCCGGGCTGTGCCACAGCGACGATCACAACGTCACAGGGGACTTCCCGGCCGCTCTTCCCGTGGTCGGCGGGCACGAGGGCGCCGGGATCGTCATGGCCGTCGGCGAGGGCGTCGATCGGGTCGCGGTCGGCGATTCGGTGATGCTGCTCCCGCTGCCTACCTGCGGCAAGTGCCGGTACTGTGCCGACGGCAGGACCTACATTTGCGACGCCAATCTGGACGTGATGACCGGAGCCCGCGCGGACGGGTCGTTCGCCTTCACCACCCACGACGGGCGCCAGCTCGGTGCTTACGGTCAGCTCGGCACGTTCTCCGAATACACGCTGGTGCAGCAGATCAGGCTGCTGCGCTACGAACGGGACATTCCCGCGCAGGTCGCGGCGGTGACCAGCTGCGGCGTGATCACGGGCTACGGCTCCGCGGTCCGCGCCGCCGGGATACGTGACGGGGAGACCGTGGTCGTGGTCGGGACGGGCGGCGTGGGGATGAGCGCGGTAATGGGAGCCGCCGTCGCGGGCGCCGCGCAGATAGTCGCCGTGGACCCGGTCGCGTTCAAGCGGGAACAGGCCCTCAAGCTGGGCGCCACCCATACCGCCGCCAGCGTCGACGAGGCGCAGCCACTGGTGTCCGAGCTAACCCGCAACAGGATGGCCGACTCGGCCATCATCACCGTCGGAGTGCTGCACGGCGAGCTGATCGGGCCGGTATCCCGCCTGGTCGGCAAGGGCGGCAACGTCGTGGTGACGTCCGTGGCACCCGTCACCGAGAACACCGTAGCGCTGCCCCTCGTCGAATTCGCGATGTCCGCGAAGAACCTGATCGGCGTGGTCATGGGGTTGACCCGGCCGCTGGCCGATATCGATCGCATCTATGCGCTCTACCGGGCCGGCCGGCTGCCGCTGGATGAGCTGGTGACCAGGACCTACAAGCTGGACGACATCAACACCGGGTACGAGGACATGCACCGGGGCGTCAACCTCCGCGGCGTTATCGCGTTCTGAGGGACGTCGCGCTCTCGGGACCGCCGCCGAGGTAGTGTTCGACAATCTCAGCGCCCGCCTCGGACGCCTCGCCGCTCCACACCAGACGGCCGCGCCGCAAGACATGGCACTGGTCGGCGATCTGCAGGGCACGGTGGACGAACTGCTCGATGAGGATGACGGAAACGCCCATCTCGATGACGCGCTGGAGCCCGTCGAACACGTCCTCCACGATCAGCGGGGCCAGGCCGAGGGAGATCTCGTCCGCGATCAGCAGCCGCGGCTGGCGCGAGAGAACCCGGGCGAGCGACAGCATCTGCTGCTGGCCGCCGGACAGCGTACCCGCGCTCTGGCGGCGCCGCTCGCCGAGGATCGGGAACAGCGCGATCGCACGCTCCATGGCCTCGGGGCGCTCCGCCTTGGGGACGCCTCGCAGCGCCACCCTCAAGTTCTCGTCCACGGTCAAGGACCGGAATATGCCGCGGCCCTCCGGAAGGTAGGCGACGCCGAGCCGCCCGATCCGGTCGGCCGAGGCAGTGGTGATCTCTTCGCCGTCGAAGAAGATCCGCCCTGACTGCGCCCTCACCAAGCCGCAGACAGCACGCGCGAGACTACTCTTTCCTGCCCCGTTGGCGCCCAGCAACGCGGTCACCGACCCTAGCGCGACCGTGAAGGAGACCTCGTGCAAGGCCGTGGCGTCGGCGTACCTCACGGACAGGCCGCTGATGTCCAGGATCTCGGCGCCGGCCTCCAGCGCGGACGGCCGGTCAGGACTCGCCTCAACGACGCTCACGGCGGCAGGCCCGGCCGTATCAACTTCTGCCGGTTCCACCGGGTCGGGGTCGAAATCGCCTAGATAGGCCGAACGGACCGCCTGATTGTGGCGGATCTCTGCGGGGCTCCCCGCGGCGATGAGCTCGCCGAAGTCCAGGACGAAGACGCGCTCGGACAACTCGAACACGACCTCGACGTCATGCTCGACCAGGACCAGCGCGATGTCCTCGGTCTTGTTGATGCTCGCCAGAGCCCGCGACAGCAGCCGTGACTCGGCCGGGTTCAGGCCAGAGTACGGCTCATCCAGCAGGATCACCTTGGGATGCGTGGCCGCGGCCCGCGCGATCTCCACCAGACGGCTAAGTCCGAGCGGCAGCGCACCGGCCGGCGTATCGGCCACATGCTCCAGCCCTAGGCTCGACAGCAGCGTACTGACCTCCTTGTCCTCAGGGAGGTCCCGTTGCAGGAAGCGGCCGGTGACCGGATCGCTCCAGGCCCGGGACGGTGCCTCGGCCAGGCGCAACGGCAGGGTCAGGTGCTCCCGGACGGTGAGTTCGTCGAATAGCTGCGGCAACTGGAAGGTGCGCGCCAGGCCGCGTCGCACCCGGGCCTCGGGTGCGAGCCCCGAGACGTCCTTCCCGCCGAGCCGGACGACGCCCTGCTGGGCGATCACGTCTCCGGACAGGACTCCGAGCAGGGTGGACTTCCCCGCGCCGTTCGGTCCCACCAGGCCGACTATGGCCCCTTCGGGCACCTGGATATCAACCTTCTGCAGCGCCCTGAGGCCACGGAAATTCACAGACACCTGAGTTCCGGAGAGAATATCCGGCCGCTCTTCCTGCAGCACGCTCACTGAACGTCCTCCAGTTCCGGAGTTGCCGCCAGCGCTGGCTGGCCGCCGTCCGCCCGATTTTCCCGGCCATGGATCCCGGGCAACCGTCGTGCCAGGGCTGCGAGCTGACGGCCGTTCATCGTGATGATCCCCTCAGGGTTGCGGGCCAGCAGCACCGCCCCCGCGCCGAATAGCAGCGTGGGCAGCGGGCCCCAGGAAGTCGGCAGGTACGTCGCGAACAGCTGCGGTATCAGCACATACGCCAGCCCGGCCGCCAGGGCCGCGTTGTTCGATCTGCGGCCGTTTGTTATCACGACCGCAAACCAGGTCAGCCCGATGATCGTGTCAAATGACTGGGGAAGGGCGGCTCCGGTGTAGATCACATACATTCCGCCGCCGATGCCCGCGATCGCCGCGGCGATCGCCCAGACCATGATTTTCATGCGAATCACGCTGATTCCCGCGGACCGGGCTCCGGTCTCGCTCGAACGGATTGCGGTCAGCGCGAGCCCTGACGTCGACCGGCGGATCGCCGCTATGAAGAGGCTGATAACCACGAAGATCGCGAGCGTGAAATACGTCAGCGCTATGTTTGACGAGGCGAAGGAAGGCCGCGATACGGTGACCCCCGCGCCGAATTGCAGGAAGACGTTGAGCTGGAACACGATCGAAGAAAGCAGCAGGCCGAAGGTGAGTGTCGCGAGCGCCGCGTAGAGGTTCCCCATGCGAACGGTGAGCAGCCCGACTATCAGGCCGCCGATGCACGCGATCAGCCCGCCGATTACGACTCCCAGGAGCACGGGCAGGTGGTAGGTCGAGTTGACTTGGGCAGCGGTCAGCCCGCCTATCCCGGCGAAACTGATCTGGCACAACGAGATCATGCCGCCTTCTCCCGTGAGCAGGGTGAAGGAGAGGAAGATGATCGCGAGTGCGACTCCTTCCGCCACCGGGCCGACCCAGTAAGCGGACAACACCAGCGGCAGGATAGCCGTGATGATGACGAACGGATTTTGCGGCACGAGGGCGAGGGCCTTGGCGGTGAGCCCCCGCAGTCCGCCTTCCGCACCTAGCCCTGCGGATGGCCCGCCTGATGTCCAGGACGTGACAGCGCGGACAGAAATCGCCCGGTCCAGAGTTCCGCCGAGATTCTCGTCGGATACCGCCTTGCGCCAGGTGTAGTACAGAAGGAATACCAGGACCGTCGCGAACGGGATGGCCGCGATGATGTCGCCGGTGATCAGGCTGGACACACGCGGCAGCGCGTACTGCAGCAGCGATCCCACGACGCCCATGATCAGCCCGACGCCCACGGCGATCGGCAGGCTGCGCAACTTAGCCGCCACGACCGCGGCGAACGCCGACGCGGTGATGACCGTGTAGTTGCTGACCGAGCTGACGTTCAGGACCGGGGCGGCTAGGACGCCGGCCAGCCCGGCCAGGAATGTTCCCGCCGCCCATACGCCGACCGCGATCCGGGCCGGGCTGATGCCCGACAGAGACGTCATGGCCCTGGAGTCCACCGTGGCCCGTACCATCAGCCCGATCCAGGTCCGGCGCAGGACATAGGTCCCGACCGCCAGGACCGCGACGACGCAGCAGTACGCAATGACCTGGTCAAGGGTAATCGCCACGCCGCCCACGTGGAAGACGTGTACGGGCAGCGGGGCCAGGCCGGGTGAGGTCAGGATGGCCTGGTTTCCGAAGATGAGCTCGGTCGCGGCCGGGATGGCGACCGAGAGCCCGATGGTCGCGACCACCTTCGTGATCGCCTGGGCCTGGGTCAGGAAGCGGAAGAGCGCGAAATAAAGCGCCACGCCCAGCAGTGGCCCGGTGATCACGATCGCGACTATTGCCGCCGCGTAAACGGGCCAGCCGTGCTGTGCGACGAGGTAGTAATACAGCCGCGCGATGAAGAACGCGATGGCACCGAAGGCGAAGTTGAGTACCCCGGCCGATACGTAGGTCACTACGATGCTCGCCGCGGATATCGCATAGATCCCGCCGAGCACGAGTCCCGCAAGAATGAAGGCAATCACGTGTCGCTCCTAAGTTCCCCGCCCCGGCATCCATGCGGCGCCCCGCGCCGGTGTCCTCCCGGTCGAGCCGGAGGGCCGCTGGCCAGGAGCAGGCGGAAGCCCGGTCCCGGCCAGCGGATCACTTCACTAACCGTTCTTCGTGCCGGGGATCGTGACGATCTTGATGGGCGAAGGCCCCGTCAGCGACACGAACTGCGAGCCTTCCACCTTGACCATCCAGGTGCAGTTTCCCGGGAACTGCTGGTTCGTGTCCCCGAAGACCGCGTAGTTGACCGGGCAGGTGAGGCCCCCATGGTCAAAGCTCGTCACCTTGCGCAGGTTGCTGATGAAGCTTTGCTGGGTGGGGTTGGCGCCCGCTACCTTCAGGCCCTCTATCGCCGTGTCGGCGGTGAACCAGCCCCATTCCATGCCTGCGGCCGGGTAGGGCTTGGTCCAGCCCGCGTACGTCTTCAGAGCCGCCATCAGCGACTGGGTCGCGCTCGTGTTCAGGGATGACGGCTGGTAGCCGGCGGCCATGTCCACGCCCTGGGCGGAGGACAGCGAGGAGGGCTGGTCGAGAAGGTCCTGTCCGTATCCACCCTGGATGAAGGTGGCCTTGAGCGGGACGTTGGCGTTCTTCAGCGCCGTGATCAAGGTGAGGGTATCGCCGAGCGTCATCTGGCTGCCCAGGATGTTGCACCCCGACTGCTTGATCGACAGCGCGATGGAGGTGAAGTTCGCGTTCCCGGGCGCGATGCCGAAGTTCGTGTACGGCACGGGAATCTGGGCGGCCTTCATCGACCCGACCATCGCCTCGCCGTTGCCGACCGTGGACGGCGCGTTGTAGCCCACGCCGCAGTATGAAGAACCGCCCTGCGACTTGAAGAACGCGGGCATACCGGTGTACGAGGGATAGCTGTCGTCGGTGCTTCCGAACGCCGCGAACATGTTCGGGTACTGACTGGAGTTCCACTCGGGTCCGTCGATCCCGTCACCCACGACAGGCACGTTCTGCTGGGCGGCCCAGCGGTAGGCGCCGTAGAAGAAGGCACCCGCGGCGAGGACCGAGAATACGTGATCGTTCTGGACGAGTTGCTGGGTGCCGGCCAGCGAGGTCTGCGGGCTGGACCCCTCGTCCACGCTGACCAACTTGACCGTCTCCCCTCCGGGGAGCTCGTGGTCGGCGTTGGCCAGGTCTATTCGCGCCTGCGCGCCCTGGATCGTCGCCTGGCCGAACGAGGAGGCCACCGGCCCGGTCAGCGGGGTGAGGATTCCGAGGGTTATCGTCTTGCTCGCGGCCGCGCCTGCGTTCGACGTGCTGGAGCCCGTGGCTCCCGTTGTGCTCGACGAGCTACAAGCGGTAGCGGCACCGATGGCGGCAACTACTGCGGCGGCGAGCAACCTTCTCTTGGTTCGCATCATCATCAAGACCTTCCGCTAGGTCACCCAACGGCGAGGCGTTCCGGCCGTGACGTCACCAGCGGGTTGCCGGCGCGGGGACGACGCTTCAAGCGCAGATCACGGCTGCGTCCCTCGTTGACGTGTGTTACTAACTACTGGAGTAGGTAGTTCCAGGGAACATAACATACGCCGCATGGAGCGTCAACGAAGTGATCAGGTAGCGCCAGCGAAGTGATCAAGTTGAAACTTCCCGCCCGCGACGCGCGACAGCGCGAAAGCCGACCGGGGCGTGAGTGCCTGACCTGCCCGGCTGGATGTGCGCCCGCCGGCCAGCGGGAGTGGTGCTGCGGAGGGTTCCGGGCTCAGGCGAGCCGGCGACTCTTGTGTCTAGCCGCTTCCGGTTCCCCGATGCCCTGAGGTGCACCTTCGGGATCCGCCAGGTGCCGGTCGAAGAGTCCCTCGAGGCCCTGGCCGTACCGGGCCAGCATCTCGGACGAGAAGTCGCGGAACATGCGCTGGGTGAAGATGTCGTGCCGGACGAAGCCCTTGACCAGTGCGGTCAGCAGCGGGTCGTTGTCCGACCACACGGCTTCCCACTTGTCGCCTTCGGGGGCCAGGGCCCACAGGGCCGCGGCCGTATCGCAGGTGACCGCCAGGTGCCGGGACTGGTGATGGCGGTAGATGATGCCGTCGGTGCTGCTGTGGCGGATCACGGTCCCGTTGCGCAGGCTGAACGGCTGCTCGCCGAAGCAGAGGATGTCGATGCGCACGCCGCGGCGATCGGCGGCGGAGATCTCCTCGCCCAGCGCATCCAGGTAGGTGCCGTGACCGGATACGTATATCCGCTCGCTAGCGCCGCTGATGAGGTCGTTGGCCGTGTTGACGATGGTTATCCACGAGCTGGATTCCTTGTACAGGCGAAGCTCGTGCGCCTCGGCGTTCTGGCGTCGCATCCGCGAGACTTCCAGCTCGACGGTGGCCAGGCGCTGGCGGAAGGTCCTTTCCAGCTCGCTCAGCACACGAGCCGGCGGGACGGCGACGAACTTGGCGGGTGAGCCGCTGACCCGCTGGACGGCCCCGCGCTCGACCAACCTGCCTAGCGTCTCGTAGACCTTAGGCTGGGGTACCAGCGTGTCCTTGGCGATGGCGTATCCAGTCATCGGCTCCCGGCCGATAAGCCCGGCATACGTCCTGGCTTCGTACTGCGAGAAGCCGAGCTCCGTCAGGGCGGCGATCACCGGGGTGTCGATCCCCGGCGTACTTCCGCCCTCCGAGCCGCTGCCAGTCATAGCGTGATTCCCTTCCGCGAGCCGGTTGCCGGGCACGAGCCCGTGACACCTCCTCAGGCGTCAGACGCGCAACAGTACGCGACCCACCATACTAGGTACCTCCCGTAGTTGATAGCACACCCCCAGACGGCTTTGACCCGTCATGGCCGCTCCGATACATTGTGCATGCATAAGTGCATGCACAAAGGGGCGCCGTGAGGAACACTCGGTGAGGGACAACCGCACGAAGAGGATCATGCTGGCCGGAGGGCTCGCGCTCGGCGTGTCCCTCACCATCGCCGATCCGTTCGTCGCCGAGGTCATCGGCGGGGCGGGGTTCGACTTCGTCCTCATTGACACCGAGCATTCCCCGATCACGGTCGATCAGCTGCAGGTGCTGCTGATCGCGCTCCGGACGTCGCCCTCGACGGTGTTCGTCCGTCCGGCGGCTAATGACGCCACGCTGATCAAGCAGATCCTCGACCTCGGCGCCGAAGGGTTGGTCGTCCCCGAGGTATACGACGCGGCCACGTGCGCGGATGCGGTCGCGGCGGCCCGCTATCCGCCGCTGGGCAGACGCGGTTTCGGCCCGCGCCGGGCCGCGCGTCTGGAGGGAGGCCGGTCGGCCTACATCGCGCGGGCCAACGACGAGGTGGCGGTGTTCGTCATGGTCGAGAGCGCGGATGCCGTCGCCAACATCGATGCCCTGCTCCAGACTCCGGGCCTGGACGGGGTAATGGTCGGGCCGGCGGACCTGGCGGTCACGATGGGCCATCTGAACGACTTCACCCATCCTGATGTCCCGGCCAGGATCGCTGACGTGCGCGCCGCGTGCCAGCGGCACTCGGTCCCGTTCGGGATATTCGCCGGCACCGAACAGGCGGCCCGGCGGTGGACTGCGGACGGGGCCAGCTTCATGACCATCGGCGCGGACACGCAGTTCCTGGACCAGGGCCTGGCTGCGTCGCGGGCCCTCGCCGAGAGCTTGCGTCAGGCTCGGTAGCGGGTCGGTCTCCTAGCATCGCCGTCGATCGTGCCTCCGCGGGAGGAGGGCGGATACGGATGAATACCTACCTTCTCTAGTAGTTACTACTCTGCTAGAGTGGCTTTCGCGACCATAACGGCATGTGCTAACGAATGAGGGGCTCGATGGACTGGTCCGCGTACTCCAGGCTCACCTTCGACTATCCAGCTGACGGCGTGCTGCTCATCAAGATCAACAGGCCGGACCGGCTCAACGCGATGGACGAGGTGCTGCACACCGAGCTCAGCCGGGTCTGGCTGGATGTCGACAAGGACGACGGGTGCCGGGCGGTGATCATCACCGGTGAGGGCCAGGCGTTCTCCGCTGGCGGGGACTTCGAGATGGTGGAGGCCACGCTCGGCAGCTTCAGGGTCGTCTCACGACTGCTGAAGGAGGCCGCTGACATCGTTCTCAACATCACCAACTGCACGAAGCCCATCATCTCGGCGATCAACGGAACCGCCGTCGGCGCCGGCCTGGCGGTTGCCCTCACCGCCGATATAAGCATCGCGGCCGAAAGCGCCCGGCTCACCGATGGCCACATCAAGCTTGGCGTGGCCGCCGGCGATCACGCGGCGATCATCTGGCCGTTGTTGTGCGGCATGGCCAAGGCCCGCTACTACCTGCTGACCGGCGGCTTCATCGACGGCCGCGAGGCCGAGCGGATCGGCCTGGTCAGCCAGTGCACGCCAGACGATGAGTTGATGCCGACCGCGCTGCAGATCGCGGAGGATCTGGCCACGGGCCCGCGCCGCGCGATCGCGGCCACCAAGAGGACCCTGAACCATTGGGTGCGTGCCGCAAGCCCGATCTTCGAGTCCTCGCTCGCCTTGGAGATGCTCGGCTTCTTCAGCGAAGATGCTCGCGAGGGGCTGGATGCCATGCGCGAGAAGAGGCGGCCGAAATTCCCGTCCAGCCTGGGGACCGAAGCGTGAGCGTTGACGGTGGCC
>Ga0307474_10001669_pt1 | contig 16045 bp, 24 predicted proteins | sample atmos_gasesECM1C_2_FD_203312 | JGI IMG/M metagenome (GOLD analysis project Ga0307474, IMG submission 203312) | Hardwood forest soil microbial communities from Morgan-Monroe State Forest, Indiana, United States - atmos_gasesECM1C_05 | ecosystem: Environmental > Terrestrial > Soil > Temperate... | reverse complement strand
CGGTTGGTTTTTTTTTCCCTCGACGTAATAGCGCGTGCGCGGTCCTTCACCGGGTCCGGTCGAGCGCTGGTAGCTTTCAACCGGGACGATCTGAAACGTCTTCCAGGGGAGACCTTCACCTGGAATGAGGACACGCCAGTGCCCCTCGACGGAGATTTTCTCAAGCGAGAGCTGACGCTCACCCGGAAGAGCGTCTCCCCTTGAGCTGGCGCGGCGCGTCGTCGAGACGGGAGACGACAGCGAGATGGTGCGAATATTCGGACGGCTCGCCCGCGCCGCCCGGCTATTCGCCTCCTTTTCTCTGCGGGTCGAGGGTTCTGCGTAAGGGCGTGGTACCTCCCTCACATAGATCTCTTCGGCTAGCGGCTCGCGCCTGTGCTTGAGGAGGTAGTTGCACGCCCTCACCAACTGTGCCATCGGGGCCGCCGCTCCCCAGCACTGACAGTCTCCCATGTGGTCTTGCTCGCGCACACGGAACGGGACCCCTTCCTCGGTGTGCGGGGCGTAGATGCAGGTACTGCTCGTACACGCCCCGTTCTGCTCGTATTCCCAACCCCCACGCTCCGGGAAGACGAGTGTTTTGACGCGTTGCTCGCCCGGACTAATCATGTCGCAGCGCACCCCCGGTGGATCATCGAAGTCGGGGTAAAAAAAGAACTGGTTGAACTGCTCTTCTTCTGACCCGATGGCCGTCTCCTCAAACTCGAACCACAAAGGGATCGAGAGGAACGGCTCTGTGGGGAGGACGTGCGTGCCTGCTTTGTCGACCATCTCCATTGCCAGGCGGGCGACTGGCGCTGAAAGGACGTAGGGGCGGCACTTGCGGTGCATCGCTGCCATCATGAGCAGGGCCTCGGGAGGTTCCCTGACGCGGTAGAGATAGGCCGGGTCCATCCCCACCATCTCGCGCAGGGAGTCGATCTCCTGCGCGCGGGCGATGGCCCTTTGACGATCGGGGTCGCGAAAGATCTCAATCGTCTCTTGTAGCATTTCTGCGTACACATCGTAAAAGCACTCAAGAGGTGCGCCCATCCCTCATCTCCTTTCTGCTGCTTACTCGAAGGTGAGCACCTCGGTGCTGCACTCGGCGGTCACTCGAATGTTTTTCGCGACGTATACCCCATCCCGGCGTACGTAAAAGCCCTCCAGCTCTTCTTGGTGCCCGGTCGTCGTGAGCACGTAACCCTCCTGCCCTTCCGCGAGGAACGGGCGCAGGAGGTTGAGGACCTGGGCGAGGCCCGTGTGGTCCGCGTCGACCATCTGCACCCCGCGCAGGTTCCCGCTTTGCGGATCGCGCAAGAAGCGCACGAAGACCAGGTCGTCGGCGCTGGTCACGTCGAAGGCCAGGCCATCGTCGACCCACAGAATATTTTTGACGTCGTACCCGTTCTGACGATAGGTCTCCATCAAGGGCGCGATGTGCTCGGCGCTGATGGAGAGAGATTGCGCGATAATCATTGGGGGGTTATCCTTTCTCTTCGAGCAGCGCTTTGATCTGCTGCGCCTTGCTTTTGCGCATCCCGCCGACTTTGATCGGTCGGGACTGTCCTTGGATAAAAAACGACAGGGAGCGGAAGAACCCGATCCCGTACCAGGCGCTGAGGCCGATGCTCACACCGGTAATGGCTGTGCGCGCGATGCTGCGTTCAGAAACGCCAGCCAGGCGGATAACCAGGTGCGTCTCAGTCACCGAGATGCGGCCCGCCGAGCAGTGTGCTCGGATCAATTCGGTCATACGATCATCCTTTCTCTTCGATCAGGTCCTTGAGGACCTTGCGGTGGCAGTGTCCATCCCGCTCCCAACACAGGAGCAGGACGCTGCGGGTCGAGACCTTGGCGTAGTTGCGTATCCACGCAACAGGCGCGACAGTAATGTGCAGGTCGTGCGCAGCCTGGCGCAGATCCTCGTTATAGAAGCGCACGCGCCCGCCTGTCGCGGCCTGTTGCTCGTCCTGGTAGGCAGCAGAGAAGGTCTCCCAGTCGATTTCTTTTTGTCGGTAGCGTTCCAGGAGCGCAGCAGACGGGCCAGCGTCTGGTATCCACAAATCAATTTTTGCGCTAGCGAGTCCGCGCGGGTAGCGCCGCATGACCAGCATACGTACCGGGTCGCCGGGCCAGCGCTCTGCGCCCAGGTCGGAGATGCTGCCTTCTTCGAGTTTCACGAGCGCACCTCCGTGTGCGACACTGGCGGGACAATCCCCTCGACGACGCGGTCCCAGCGCCAGGCGAACTGCTCGCGCCCATAACCCACGCGTGTCTTGCCGAGCCGGTACGCGAACAGGCCCGCCCACGCGTGGGCTGATGGGTAATCGTACAACCACTCCTGCCCTTCTTTTGTACGACCGGCCCCGTGACCGGCCCCGTCGACCCACAGCCAATCGGCTGACTCGCGGCAGCTCGCAACAAATGACTCGGTCGAGAGGCGGGCGATGGGCGCTGCGTGAATGCGCGTCGCTACTCCTGCCTCCCGCAGTTTGCGTGCCACAACGAAGCGGCCTTTAAACGAGGCCGTGCGCGGCTCCAGAACCCGGTGTGCCTCCTCCAGGTCGGTCGGGATGCTGATCCCGACCTCGACGCGATTGATCATTCTGGGGTCGGTCAGGATGTCCAGGTCGCGCAGCACGAGGCCGCTGCGGGTGGAGATCAGCAAGAAGTCGAAGGGGATGTCCACCAGGGCTTCGAGTAAGCCGCGTGTAATGCGTTTCTGAGCCTCAACGGGTTGGTACGCATCGGTCGTAGCTGACATGAAAATGGACGCGTTCTGGAGGCTCTCAGCGTGTTTCTGAAGGACGCTGACGCTGCGGGAGCGTGTGTCCACATACGTGCCCCAACCGCCGCGTTTCTCGGGGAGGCCGCGCAGCACGTCGGGGACGTAACAGTAAGAGCAGCCGAACTGGCAGCCGGAGTACGGGGAAAGGGTGTAGTCGAACTCCCCGACGAACGCGCCTGGCTTCTGCTGGATGAGCGGCGAGGCGGTCTTCGCCTCACTTACCACAATCTCGTTCGTCATACCTGCACCTCCCCTGTGCGCTCTCTTGGATGGCTCGGGCGCAGATCCCCCGAGCGGACACCTGCCCGCAACAAGACCCGGGCGTTCTCTTCGTTCGTGGCGTACACGTGGTAGTGCGCCCCTTTGTAGGTCAAGAGGTAGTCGTGGACCTCAAGTGGGACGTACCACTGGCCTTCCCCGCGCGGCTCCAGGAAACCTTGCGCCACGAGCTGCTCGATCGACATGGACATCTCTGCCGGGTCGAGTGTCTCGGGGTTCCACGTCTGCATCACGGGATCGGCAGGACAGGTCTTGAGTACCTCCAGGTCAACAACGGTCCCGGTGTGCTGGTCGCGCAAGAAGCAGTAGAGGTCGCCTGCGACGACCCCGAGGGCGCTCGTGCAGAGTTGGCGCTTGACGGCGAAGGCGTGGGAGTCCAGCATCTCCCAGTAGTCCAGTATCCAGCCTCGCAACGCTTCAGCGTAGGCGCGGCCCCGGAAGTTGCGCCCGGTGTACTGTGCGCCGGGATTGCCCAACTCTAGCATATAACAGAGTTGCCTCCCTACGTGCTGGCACTCAACAGCCTCGCCGGTTGGCTTGTCGGTAAAGATCTCTTGTGCCGCCGCCTCCTGGAGACTGTTCCAGGTGAGTACCGGGTAGGGGTTCTCAGGGCGCTGGAGACCGAAGTCAGTGTAGAGGCGCTGCTCGCTTTCGCGGTTGAGGAGCAGCTTGCCGTAGGACAAGACCACCAGGAGGTCCTGCCAGGACATCCATTTGTCTGCTGGCCGTCTCAGCTCCTCGGCTGGGAACAAGGCGAGTTTCTCACGTTCACTCATCATCTCGGTTGTGTCATCCTTTTCTGAGTTGCTAAAAGCCACTAGTTGGGTTTATTGCGGGAAGCGTACAAATGGGGCCAGTTCGCCAGATGCGATGGCCACTTTATACGCCTGGTGCTGAGTGGACTCGAAGTACACGTCTCCTTCTTCAAGGCGGACAAGGCGCAGCAGACGGGGTGAGGAACACTCGTATGGGATGCCGAGGAAGCTGTGCTTCTCGGTTATTATTTCGACTAACCCGATAGACTCGCCAGGGACAGCGAGGCGTTCAGCTTCAGGGATTTCTTGCCCGTCGTGCGTCGTTCGCCAGTATGTCGGGTCAGGAAGGTCTGTTCCGACGTACCATTTACTACAAAGGGGATGGTCCGGGAGTCGCATGGTACGATCGGGGTGAACAATATACATTGTCATGGTTTGTCATCCTTTCTTGTCGGTTTACTCGGCAGCGGTTTCAATGCGTCGCCGCAGGTAAAAGAGGGCGCTGCCATAACTCCAGTAGTGGACTTCAGCAAACGCGCCGCCTGTTTCCAGGTCAGAGGTCCACACTTCGGGGTCTCCGTTCCATTGATGATACTGCGCCATCATCTTCTGCCGGGTGTTCAGGTCAGGCACGATTTGCGCGAACTCCAGATCATCGCAGCCACGCCCACCGCAGACATCCGAACCTTCTTCGAGCGCGGCAAGAAGCACCGGCAACTCGGCGCGAGGAATGCGGACGATCAGGTCGTCATTGTGCTGCGTTATTGGTGTGCGTTGCGCTACTTGCAGCGCTCCTTTCCCGATGAGCGCCCGAAGCACCTCGAAATTGTTAGGCGTAGGAAAGGGGAGAAGGCCCAATTGAATGCCTTCGATCATCATCTGCTCTTCAGGAGTCAGTTCAACTTTCTTGTTCACTCCGTCATCCTTTCTTTGCTTGCTTAAAATGGATCAATGCCAATGGATACGGACGTCTGTATCCAACCTCTGATGTCCGGCGTAGACGAGAGCGTGGTCACGCGCTCCCTGAGATCCGCGAGGGCCTCGCCCTCTTTCCAGGAGTTCCAGCAGGCGGCGTTGATATAATACGCGAGGTAATCGCGTACCAGACCAATCTCGGTCAGGTCCAGAACGCGATCCTCAAAAAGGTGTTGCACCGCCTCATTGAGGTTTTTATCCAGGAAAGAAGTCCACGTAGATGGTATTCTTCTCTTCGAGTCCTCATCGCTCATCGGTTTCATCCTTTCTTATTCCCCGCGCTCCCGACGGCGCGCAGGCCATAATTTGACCACGACCCGAGGGTTGTCGGGGTCGATGTGACGGGCATAGTGCCCATCTTCAAACTTGTTGTCGTTGACTCCGAACCAGTCCGCGACGAAGTCCTGCCAGGCTTTGATTAAGTTATCGGCGTCGCTACCCCTGGTGGGCACGTAGAAGCGACCGTCCCAGTGGACGGCCTCGACATGCTCCCATCCGCCTCTGGGAACGTTCTGGAGGCCCAATCTCTTCGCAGCATCCCGCTTGAAGGCGCGCAGCTCCGGGGTAGGGACACGCCCTACCCCGGGAACGTTGAAGTACATGTTATTGACCGAAGGCGGCAGCGGCAGCTCGATCACGAGCGGATCGGGCTGCGGGGCTGGGGCAGGACGTTTGCGTGCTGGCATGGCTCTTTCGACCTCCTTGCAGCTACGATGCTTTGCCACGGCTCTGCTTGTACTCTTGCGCAAGCTGCGCGATGAGTTCTTTCGCCGCGCCGTAGTTCGGGACAGACACGAGGTCAGGGACCTCCCTTTCAAGGCGGCGACACAAGGTCCGAATGCTTGACCACTGCTCGTCAGTCGCCAGGCTACGCGGATCAGGTCCGTCGTCTTTTTTCTGTGAAGCTTCGACAGTGGCTGGAGGAGCTTTCCGCTCTTCACTGTTCTCGACAGCAGCGATGGAGGCCCCACGATCAACGGGCGCGTCGACGATGCGGTGGCGCTCGTCGAACTCATCCCCAGTGAACTGCGTGCCATACCCGAGCGCGGCCAGTGCACGGCCTATCGCCCCGGTCTCCGCCTTCTCTAACCAATCGCCGAAGGAGGCCGCCTTCTCCATCTTGGTGCCCATCGCGACGCCGCCTGTGCCATTCTTGACCGTTGCTCGCACGATGGCGAGACCACGCGCAGTTTTGATGACCTTCTCGCTTCTGCGCGTCTCGTTATTCCAGACGTACGTCTCTTCCTCGGTCTCCTTGTCCGGGTCCAGGTGGATGATCTCGGTCTCGATGGTGCCGTTGGGGCATTCCAAGCGAAACCAAACTAAGCGCCATTGGACTGGAAGGTACTCAGCAGACCCTTGCCGGGTCTTCAGCGCGATTAGGTGTTCACGCGGGTTAAAACTGTTACTCATCGCTTCCTCCTCTGCCGGGCCTGTCTCACATCCAGGTCCCGGACACTTCTTCGCCATTCCGGCGCGTGGCCTCGTCTCAGTACGCGGCGAGGCCCAGTGCAGGAACGCCGTCGTTTACTCGTAGTTGGCATACTCCAGGTGGCCGTGGTCGGTGCAGTAGCGGCGCGCTGATCCTGGGGGACACCAGAACGACCTGCCACAGCCAGATGCCTGACAACGACGGGTCTCTCGTTGTTTTGTGCTGTCTTTCAAGGCGTTTTCTTGGGCTTGCTGCTCGGCGATGCGGGCGCGGCGATCAGCTTCGCGCTCCTGGGGGCTTCGGTACTCCATGCTTGTTTCTCTTTTTTGTTCAGTAATCCCGACTACTTGGTTTTATTCTCTGTCCAAGTACTTGATGATCTGTTTACAGTCAGGGCAACGTTTGCCTGACGCGGCGAAGCTCCACAGGTAGACCGTCAGCACAGCACCACACGAGTGGCGGATAACCCACTGCGTTTTTCCTACACGCGGAAGACGTTGAATGATGGTGTACACGGTCTCTCCTTTTACGCGACTTCGCTTTGCGCGCAAATCAGGACGTCTCCGGCGACATAATCAGCCGGGGCGTCGTCGTCCTCTGGCAGGTCTCCGATGAACAGTATGATCTCTCCAGAAATCACACGTCCATCGGGCAGGTCGATGATCTCGATCATGCCGCCGACGTAGCTTTGCATCTCCTTGAGCGTGAAGCTCTTGCCGTTCGCGGGCTTGACTTCCTTTTGTGGCTGAGTACTATCAGCCGGGATGTGAATTGCCATGGTTGTTTCGGCTGGTTGTGCCTGTCGCTCGGCGACGGCGCTCTCGAAAACAACGGGGGGTAAGTACTGCGCTGTGGGTTGACTTTCTGCAAATTCGCGCTGCGCCTCATCCGCGCGTGCCCAGCTCCAGTAATTGCGCGGCTCCATCTCATTTGGCCTTAGCTCACGCACATAAAAGCACGGGGAAGGGGCATCGGTGTCAAGCAGAACGGTATACACTATTGGTTGTCGCATAAGGTCATCCTTTCAATAGTCCCGACTAGTCGGTTGTAGATGTCCGGCGCACGTACGCTGGACAATACTGGTTAGTGCCCTTGTATACACGTAGTATAGCACAGGAGCAAGCAAATAGCAAGCATATAAAGAGCAAATAGAGGTACTATAACGCTTGCAAAAAGAACTGGATGCGAGTATACTGAGAATATTCACGGTGTGAGCAAAAGGAGAGAAAAGACGTGTCAATTCTGTATTCAGAAAAGGAGGTGGAGCGGGTACTCGCCACCTTACGGATTAAGCCCGACGACAACGGGCTGATAGACCCGCACGAGGCGGCGCGCATACTCACGTGGCGCGCTCTCAAAGAGCACAAAGTCGTCCACGTGTATGTGGCGGCTTCTGTCCTCCGGTTTGTGGACAAGGGTGTGCTCGCGGTCGCGGAACAAAAAGGCGAGCGCCGACGACGCTACCAGTCCGAAGATATCTTCGGACTGGAGATCTTTCCGCGCCGGGGATTGCACCGGCAAGAGGGAGTAGTTGAGATGAAAGTGAGATGAGATGGCAATGACACAGCAACCAGTGCGCCCACCCACAGGCGGCACCTATCCGCGTCACAACGAAGGGGAATTGTACGACGCCGCAAGCGTCGCGCGCCAGCTTGGCATCCCCTTAGAGCATGTGACCAGGATCGCGAACCAGCTTGCTGACGAAGGCGGGGCGCGTGGGGTCAGGGATCGACGGATCAACGGCAAGGGCCTGCACATGCTAACAGTAAGCGAGATGAGCAAGGTACAAAACGCCTATGTGGCGCACTTCCAACACCCACAAGGAGAAACAGAAATGCAGCAAGCGAACGTGACACAAGGAACCAAAGCGCCGAGCAACAAGGTCAGGACTGAAGAGGAGTGCGCGGTGCTCTTTGGGGAGGGAAGCGGGAGGCGCTACACTGTTGAGGAGTTCTCCGCGTCCGTTGATCCTCAGATCAGTCCGGTCTCTGCGCGCTCCTACGTGTACCGCAACCTCCTCCCCAGGAGGAAGGACGAGCCGACGCCGTCAGATCCCTACCCAGATTGGCACTTCTTCGAGTCTGACTCGAAGATTTTTGACGCGAACCGCACCCCTCGTCCCACGCAGTTTCAACGGAAACAAGAAGAGGTCGTTCCAGCACACCCAGTTCAACAGGAGGTTCCACCTATGACTGCTCAACCTTCTTTCCCGGCTTCCTTTCCGTCAACCCCTACCCCTGCTGTAACCACAGCGCTCGTCGAACAAGTCGACCCGATTGACGTCTCGCTGGTCGACCCCAAGGGCCTCGCGCACGCGACCAAACTGGCCCGCCTCTGCTCGTACCTCTTTACGCGCGTGGGCGCGATCGACATCGATGAGATCAAGAAAATCGACGTGATAATCAGGTTGGAGCCAGAGCTGCCCTTTGATCTGGAAGAACTGGAGTTGAAGATCACGCCCCAGGTCACGTACTGGGAGGTCTTGATGTCAACCTCCTCCCACCCGGACAGCGCGGAACTCTACCAGGTCGTGCTGACCGACCGCTTCCGGCACGTGCGGGTCGAAACAGACCCCACTAGGTAAAGCCGACTAGTCGGGTGGAAACGTTACAGACAAATGCGCGAATGAAACCACATTGTTCGCGCATTTGTTTTTGGTTCTTGAATTTTCCTATCCTTTCTGGTAGGATAGGCGCAGGAATGAAGCGGGAGCGATACGAAGGAAAAAAGTACCATGGAGAAACAAAAAGCACACTGGCTAGTCTCAGAATTAGCGGTGGAGTTCGACCTCTCGACCCGCACGGTGCGGGACTACATCCTCGGGGGGAAGCTCCAGGCCACGCGGGAGAGACCTGGCAGGCACGGGGTGCCCTATCTGGTTTCAAATGAGGAAATGATGCGCTTCAAGAGCGCCAACCTCGCGCCGGGTGTCCGCACGCGGCGGGGGAGACCGAAGACGCGGCCACGGGTGTCGTAAGAGGGGGAAAGGAACGGGGGCACTGGCTCGCACGGGTCGAAGCGATTGAGCCAGGCCCTCGCGGAGTAGCAGTTGACGCCTGTGAGAAGAGCAGAGACGCTGGGCGTTTCCGCTCTGATGAGATGGGTCATCTGCCGTAGGAGAATATAGCACACCCAGTATCGCAGCGCAACACTTTGCAACACTTTTGGGTAGAAAAGCGTGCAAGATCTATCACTCCTCTCCCCCTGTGATGAGAGGACGGCCTGGGAGCGGGTCGAGAAGCAAGGAGGAAGGCACATGTTACTCAAGACGTGCCAGGTGGCAGAAATACTCGGCCTCAACGTGCAGACGGTGCGCCGCCTGTGCCGGGAGAAGAAGATCCAATGCACCGAAGTGCAAGGCGGGGAGACCAATAGCCCAAATGGGCGACGCTACCGCATCGAAGAAGAGAATGTCCTCGCGTTTTTGAAGGAGCGCGCGTCAGGCGAAGATCCGTGCGACGCTCGCCCACTCCTGCGCGGAAAGAGTCCACCGGGCGCGGCGCTGCTGCTTCCCCAGCTCGTGCAAAGCACGGCACTGGGACTCGCGTAACAGCGCCGTCGACAGGGATCGGGACCGCTCTTTCCCGGGTATTTCTTGTCTCCCCGATCCTTGTCCTCATGGTACAATACCCTGGTATCAGCCCACACACGGCACTGCGCCACACACAAGGGGGCGTCTCACCCTCCTATTTTTGGGACGAGTTTTTGCGAGGACGGATATGTTGGGCGGGAAACACTTTACAAACATCCCAAAGGGTGTTACACTTTACCTACATCTAGATTTTCAATCTGGAAGAGCTACATGCGCAATACATGTAAAAGCGAGGAGTAGGGGCAAGAGGAAGAGGAAACGTAAAAAGGGGGATTAGGCTCGCACAGTTCGGGGATCATCGACGGCGAGCCGCCCAACGCACAGTTACAGTCCGACAGCATTGCGACATGCTGTCAACCAATCCATCCAGGTTCTCTCACGAGAGCGTGGAAAGGACCGTTGTCGTCTCTTGGAAGAGACATCCTGATTGCAGTATAGACGATGACAGCAAGTCTGTCAAGGAAGTGATGACCTTTATGGAGTCGAATTTATCCAATTGGAGTAGGAAGAACGCAGTTTGCTTGCCTGTGCTCGACGAAAGCGCTTCGGCTGGCCTGGAGAGGCAGGTCGGGCCATGAGTAACCGGGACGATGTGTATAGCGAAAGAGGAATGGTGATCATCCGCCAGAGCTTTCTCGATCTCGTCGATGGGAATGCGTGTGCAGCAAGCCTGCTCGACCGCTTCAACGCACAAGCAACAACTGACTGGGAATTCAGGGGATATGAGAGCCACTTGGGGAAGGAATTTGACCCAAGAATTCGGTTCTCAATCAATGGTCTTGTTGAGCGTCAATGCCGTCTTTTCACACAAGAGGAAATCGTGAATGGGCTAAATCTCCTCATCGAGAAAAGCTACATCGTTGGGGTCGATCCCGATGGGATGGGATATGCATTTATGTTTGACAGAGACAAACTTCACCGTGAGCTTCACCCCTCCTTTTATCAACAGGTCGACACAGAAGAAATACTGCAACTTCAACAAGAGGACTTACCTGAGGAGGAAGAAGAACCCCAACCAACTAACCGGAACGAAGCGAAGCGGGTGAAGTACCACAACAAGCGGGCTTCCCGTGTCGGACTCCCTGCCACACTCACCATTGAGCAGTGGCGCAGCATCCTGGAATACTACAATTGGCACTGTGCTTTTTGTGGAATAGGTAGCTACGAAGTACTAGAACACTTTATACCTCTTATCCAAGGAGGAGGCACAACTGAGTACAACTGCGTTCCTTCTTGTGCTCGCTGTAATGGCATCAAGCACGATGAACATCCGTCGATGATACCAGCTTCAAGCCCTTTGTTCGCTGCCATTCAAAGCGTTGAGCAATACCTGGAGAGACGTAGAGAGGAGACGATGGCATGAGCGACAATGGAAACAAAGATAACCCTACTTTGTTTGAGGGCTTCAGTGTACCGGAAGGAAATTTCTACAAAACACCGAACGTGTGGATTGACATTTGCGCAGGGATTAACAATCTCGCAGAAATCAAAGTCATCCAGTATGTGCTTCGGCACACATGGGGTTTTAGTGAATACGGGATCGCAAAAAAAATCTCGGTCGATGAATTCATGCATGGCCGGTGTCGCACTGATAGGACACGTATGGATGCAGGAACCGGCCTGAGCCACATGAGCGTTATTGATGGACTCAAGCGAGCTGTCGCACATGGCTACTTATTCTGCGAAGTGGATACGTCTGATCCTGCCCGAATTAAAAAGTCGTATGGCCTCAAAATGATCGGAGGGGTAAAGGATTTAGAGGGGGTAAAGAATTTAGACCCCCTAAAGGATTTAGAGGGGGTAAAGAATTTAGCTGGAGATGTAAAGGATCTTTACCCCAGATATAAAGGATCTTTAGATCGTACAGAGAAAGACACTTTAGAGAAACACTTAAAGAAAGAGGATACGGTTAGTGCTGACGCACCCGTCGCCGCCGCCGCTGTTTCTCTTTCCCCTGCAAAAAACCCACTAGTGGGTACTATGTTTCCTATAGCCGATGCCACTACAGAGATCCGCGTGCAAGGCATAACCCTGCCCCACATGCGTGCGCTCGGCAGCGGACCTGCGCTCGCTACTGCTTCCCAGCTTACGGAGACTTCCTCGCCGCCTGTGCTGCGCCTGGTACCCCCACATACCCCTGCTTCCGAGCAAGAAGAGGAGCAGGCCGCGCCGCCTGATAGTCTCAATGACTACAAGAAACCAACCGAAGAAAGAGGCGTGTCGCCCGAGGAAGTCCAGGGCGCTGCGCCGGGCAAGCCTGCCGCGACGAAGAAAGCGGCTGCGCCTAAGGCAAAGAAGCCCCCGGTCGAGAAAAAAGTCAAGGAGGTTGCGCCTCCTGAGCCGACGTTGGAAGAGCAACTCTCGCCTGAAGCAAAGCTTGTGCTCAAATCCTGGAGGTCGCTCTTCACCGCTCCAGTGGACGTCATTCCAGCCGTTGCGAAGGCGGCAGAAAATCTAGTTCCAGCGGCACGCAAGTGGTGTCCGCTCTTGGGCAACATCGGCTTGCCAGAGTTCCTCAAGCTCCTCAAGGATCACGCTTTCGAGTACAGCGGCGATTACTATCGCGGGCGCGGGGGGGTCAAGTTGTTCGATATCCCCCGCGAGCTGGAAGGCTGGGAGTCGATGAAGGAGCGCGAGCTTGCCTTAGTGGCGAAAGCCGCACAAGCTGCCGGGCCAACGGCGACCGCACAGAGCCAGGCAGAGTACGAGCGCCAGGTCGTCGAGGCCATCTCCAGGCAGAGAGGACCTGTTGCGAGCACACCGAAGCCGCGCGTCGTGCGTACGGCAGCGTGGTAACTGTTTTTTTGAGAAAGGATGACACCCATGGAAAAAATCTTGCCGCAAAACATCGAAGCGGAATGCGGCGTGTTGGGATCGATTATCATTGACCCCGAAGCGCTGCTGGAGGTTTCGGACTTCCTCGCGCCCGAGGACTTTTACCGGGACGCGCACCGCACGATCTACCAGGTCATTGTCGATCTGGACAGGCGGCGCTGCCCACCAGATTTCATTACGATCTGTGATGAGCTGGCGCAGCGCGGGAAACTTGAAGACGTCGGTGACGCGAGCTACATCACCTCGCTCATCAGCCAGGTTCCCACGAGCGGGAACGTCGCCTACTACGGGCAGATTGTCGAGCGCACGTCGAAGCTGCGCCAGTTGATCCACGCCGCAGGCCAGATCGCCGCCATCGCCTACGAGCCGGGCGCAGACGGTGCAGAGGCACTCGTCAAAGCAGAAACGCTTTTGCGCGCCATCAGCAACAAAGGGCGTGGCGGAAACTCCAAGGACGTCGGCGATGTCCTCGACGACTACATGATGCGCCTGGAGCGGATCTCACAGGAAGCGCGAGGTCTCGCTATCACCGGGGTGCCAACCGGATTTACGCGCCTCGATCTGATTACCGGGGGATTGCAGAAGTCCGACCTCATCATTCTTGCCGCCCGACCAGGCGAAGGCAAGACGTCGATAGCGCTGAATGTGGCCGCGCAGCTTGCAATCGACGCAGGCGATCTGGGGTTCAAGTGTCTTTTCTTCTCAGCCGAGATGGCCGCGTGGCAACTGGCGCAGCGCCTGCTTTCTGGCGATGGAGATGTCAACCAGTCGAAAATGCGCACCGCCGATCTCACCAGCGAGGAGTGGGAGCGCCTGGTCCGCAGCCGTGACCGCTTCCGTTCTGGCCGCTTGTGGATCGACGACGATGCGAGTCTTTCCCCGCATGAGATGCGCAACCGCGCCCGCCGCCACCAGGCGCAGTACGGGCTGGACCTGGTCATCGTCGACTACCTCCAGCTCCTCAACGCCCTCGATAGTAGCGGCCACCGCTACGAGAACCGTGTCGAGGCGGTCTCGGAGATCAGCCGCGTGATGAAGGCCATCGCCCGCGAACTCCAAGTCCCGGTGATCGCCCTCTCACAACTCAACCGCTCGATTGAGAGCCGCGCAGACAAACGTCCGCAACTTTCCGACTTGAGAGAAAGTGGGAGCCTGGAGCAGGACGCCGATATTGTTCTGTTTATTACCCGCTCGCTCTTGCGTGACATTCCGGTGCCACCAGGAAGCTTGCGCGTCCCCGTCGAGTTGATGCTCGCGAAACACCGTAACGGAGCGCAGACCTCGACGTTCTACTGGTTCGATCCCACGCGCACCAGCTTCGAGGAGATCGACTTGGACACCGGGCCAGAAGAACCCGTTACCGCTCAGGATTGGGCCAGCGCAACCGCGCGCTTGCTCGCCTTCCCCAGCTCTGACTTAGAGCCAGACGAAGAAGATACATCCGACTAATCGGGTGTATGCAACACAAGCAAGAGAGGACACACACGCGATGGCAACGACCATCTTCACCCCGAAAGTCAACGACCTGGTGCTGGCCGATGTTCCCGGCCAGGGCTTCGTGCAGGGCACGGTCAGCAAGATCGACCCGAGCAAAGCCAAACCGTACTGTATCGCCTACACCTTCACCGGCAAGGGTTTCGACGAGAAGCCGATCACCGGCCCGGCAGTCTGCTGGCTGCCGAAGAACAAGCTTCAGCGGCGCAACATTGCGCTTGCGGGATAAAGACGGTATACTTCTCGTAGAGTGAGAAGGAGCGCAACGGGCAGCACGATCGCTCGTTGCGCTTTTGTGTGAGAAGGAGAGGATCGATGAAGAAGAGAAGTGAGGAGACTTTCCCGGAGTTGTTGACCATTCAAGAGGTCGCAGAGATGCTGGGAGTGGATGACACGACGGTGCGGCGCTGGTGCCGTACCGGCGCGCTGGACTATGTCTCGCTGCCGCGTATCGCGAAGCGCGAGGCGTACCGCGTGCGGCTCGATACGATTACGCAGGGGCTGGCAACCGGCACGTTCGCCCGTGCTCCAGAACGGATGCAGCAGAGGGGATACGTTCGTGGGGTACGATGAGAACCAGCTCTTCGCCGACGTGCGCCGTGTCGCGAAGAAAGCAGAAGAGAGCCAGGAGACGCGCGAGGTCGAGATGCTGATCGAGGTGCTCAAGAGCAATCTGATGATGACGGTCGGAGACCGGCTCGCCGAGACGATCGCGACGCATGCGCTCCTGCGCCCCGCCATCGGTAAGCGCCTCACCAACGGTACCGAGATCGTCGTGCAGGTCGCGAAGTGCTTCGAGCTTATCGCGCGCCGCGAGTGGCTCGGGGAAGAGCCTGGGTAAAGCCACAAAAAAAAGGACCGCTCACTGTTCGTGGTGAGCGGTCCTTTTTCTGAGTTACTCCTGGGTCTCGCCCTCGACGCGCTTTGCGATCCCCTCGCGGTAGAGTGCCGCGAAGTGGGCGGGGGACGTCTCCAGGTCCAGCATGTAGCGCGGGAACAGGTCTCCTGGCTCTGCTGGTTGGTGCTCGAAGCCCAGGCGGTTACACAAATCCTGCCCGTCGGGTTCGGCAGACACCGCGTACAAGCGCCGGATGAGCACGCCCTGCTCTCGCAGTTCCTCCAAGAGGAGGAGGAACCCGGCCAGCAAGCGGAAGCCAAAGGTCTGCGAATGTTCCAGACCCTTGAGGGTTGCGATCCCGCTGTAGAGGTCATAGACGCCTGGAGTGTACGGCAGGATGTGCTCGGGCAAGATGTTTTTTGCCCTCTTGCGCCCGGCCATCATGTCTTCCAGGATTTCTGGCCGGAATGGTGCGGCCCAGATGTAGCCAGTGACAATCCTGCCGTCTCTGCCCGCTTCCAGCAGTTTCTTGACCATGCCTTTTTTGTAGCCCAATTCCAATTCTCTCAGCGTGACGTCGGCGGTCACGATCAGGTCTGTTCTGTCGTTGACTTTGTACCAGGAGCGGCGCTGGCGCGCAGTTGCGGCAGGCCAGCCCAAAGCCCGCAGGACCATCACAATTCCCTCAGCATCCTCCGGTTCGGCGAGGCGGACCTCAGACCTGTATATCGGTTTTTCGTGCTGCTGCTGGTACGCCTCGCGCTCCAATTTGTTCATCACGTGCTGGACGATCTCTCCGCCGATCATACCGTTAATCATCTCCTCGACATAATATCCGTTGCCTTTTGCCAGGCCCTTGCGGTATCCTGGCACCCATTTGGGGATTGCTCCTTGTTTCACATAGTAGTGAAACGAGGATATCGGGATGTTGAGCCGCTCGGCGGCTTGAGCAGCGGTGAGTTTTCCGGGCGGAGCCGTCCCCTTGCGATTGCCCCCGTTGCCCTTCCTTCCGTCTTGCTTCTTGCGCGGCTGCTCCTCTTCGGAATTGCCGCCGCTCTTTTGTGTGCTTTCCATC
>Ga0307474_10001668_pt1 | contig 16052 bp, 16 predicted proteins | sample atmos_gasesECM1C_2_FD_203312 | JGI IMG/M metagenome (GOLD analysis project Ga0307474, IMG submission 203312) | Hardwood forest soil microbial communities from Morgan-Monroe State Forest, Indiana, United States - atmos_gasesECM1C_05 | ecosystem: Environmental > Terrestrial > Soil > Temperate... | reverse complement strand
GGTCTTCAACGCATACGAGCAACTGCAGTCTGAGGGCTATCTGGAAACCTTCGCCGGATCGGGCACCTGTGTGGCCAGAACGATCCCGGATGACACATTCGGTTCTGTACAACCACGTGGGCGGAAAGGTTCTGAGGGGGTGATCGCTGGTTCGGGACCGCGCCGATTGTCGGCTCGTGCGGAGGCTTTGCTAAAGGCACCTTCGGAATCATGGTTACACAACCTCGGTCCATTTCGAGTGAGCCTGCCCGCTCTCGATCAGTTTCCAGTCAACGCCTGGTCGAAGCTGGTGGCGCGACATTCGCGAAGGCCGTCACGGTCCGTCATGGCCTATGGTGATGCAATGGGGCATCTCCCATTCCGTGAAGCCGTCGCGGAGTATCTCAGCGCGTTTCGCGGCGTGCGGTGCGATTCATCGCAAATCTTAGTTACAACCGGGTCTCAGCAAGCCTTGCAGATCTCGGCGCAGGTTCTCTTGAATCCCAAGGACCAGGTGTTGATGGAAGAACCAGGCTATCCAGGCGCCCATCTGGCCTTCACTGCCGCTAGTGTCGAGTTGATTCCAACTTCGGTAGACAGTGAGGGAATAATCGTCCCAGAAATCAATCGTCGAGGTCGCCACGCGCGCGTTGCCTACGTAACGCCGTCTCATCAGTACCCCTTAGGGATGACAATGAGTGCTGCGCGCCGTATGTCGCTACTGCAGTGGGCAGTGCGCTCGGATGCCTGGATCATTGAAGATGATTACGACAGCGAGTATAGGTTTGGAAGCCGCCCGATCGCATCTCTGCAGGGCCTGGACGCGCACGGCAGGGTCATTTACATCGGCACGTTCAGCAAGGTCCTGTTTCCGTCGCTTCGGTTAGGCTATATGGTTGTTCCGAAGGATCTGCTAGCAGCTTTCCGTGCTGCTCGAGATGCCGCCGACATCTTTCAATCCACTCTTTATCAGGCTGTCTTGACCGATTTCATTGGTGAGGGACACTTTGCGCGTCACATCAGCAGAATGCGAATGCTCTACATGGATCGTCGCAAAGCGCTTGTTAGTGCAATCCAATCTCACATGGCCGACATCCTGGAAGTGATCGGAGCCGAAGCCGGCATGCATCTGGTCGCATTGCTGCCGCAAGGAGCTTGTGATGTATTGGTATCCCAATCCGCTGCTCAAAACGGCATTTCCGCCATGCCCTTGTCCTCGTGTTATTTGAAGGCACCAAAAAAGGGGGGCTTGATTCTGGGTTACGGAGGATTCAGCCCGCGGCAGATTCAGGAGGGAATACGCAAACTCAGAGTCAGTGTACATCCATGAGTCACTAGCTTGCTCCAGCCATACTATGAATATATGCGCAAAATCATCCACGTCGACATGGATGCTTTTTACGCCTCCGTGGAGCAGCGTGACAATCCGGAGTTGCGCGGCAAACCCGTGATCGTCGCGTGGAAAGCTAATCGCTCTGTAGTATGCGCGGCTTCGTATGAGGCGAGAGCTTTTGGCGTGCGTTCTGCCATGCCGGCGAGGCGAGCAGAGCGTCTCTGTCCCACTGGGGTTTGCGTCGCTCCGGATTTCACCAGGTATCGCGCGGTCTCGCGGAGCGTGCTGGACATTTTCAAGCGCCACACGGATCTGATCGAGCCACTGTCGCTCGACGAAGCGTATCTCGATGTGACCGCGAATAAAACCGGGTTGCCGACTGCAACGCTGGTCGCTCGGACAATTCGGAAGCAGATACGCCAGGAATTAAGCCTAACGGCCTCGGCTGGCGTGGCCCCTAACAAGTTTCTCGCAAAACTCGCATCGGACTGGAAGAAGCCCGATGGCCTCTTCGTGATTCGCCCAGAGGAAGTCGATGCGTTCCTGCTGCCCTTGCCGGTTGGACGTTTGCCCGGAGTTGGAAACGTCACCGAAGAGAAGCTGGTGAAACTTGGAATCAAGACCGTGAGTGAATTGCGAGGCCCGGAACTGGGGAAACTTGAGCAGGAATTTGGTTGGTACAGTGTGCGCCTCTACGAACTTGCGCGTGGGGTCGACGAGAACCAAGTCGTATCTGACCGACCCACCAAGTCCATATCGGTTGAGGGCACCTTTCAAAAAGACGTTCTGCTGTCAGAAACCGAGCCGATGATCCGGCGCCTGGTGGAAAAGCTTTGGTCGGCTTCGCGCAATGAGACACGAGTAGCGCATACCCTGGTTCTCAAACTGAAGACCAGCGAGTTCAAGATCCTGACGCGCAGCCATACACCAAACATTGCTCCATCTTCGTGTGAGGAAGTAATGGCAATAGCGCTGGAGCTACGAGAACGGGTCGATCTCGGCCCCCAACAGCGCTATCGCCTCGTTGGCATCGGCTTGAGCAACTTTCGCGAACCACAAGTGCCCCCGGCACAGCCAGTTCTATTCGAGTGAAGAGTGATCAGTCAGCCGCGGCGGCTCCAGCCGGCTGCTGCTTCATCATCGCTTCGATTCCCTTCTTCATTTCTTTCACTGTTGGCTCCGCCTTGTGTGTGCCGACCATCCAGGTGTAGCCATCTGGATCGACGACGTTGCCGCAGCGGTCACCCCAGAACATGTCCATCACGGGACCCTGCGGAGTCGCCCCTAGCTTGGTCGCCTTCTCGACGACCTTATCCACCTTCTCCACGTAAATGTAGAGGGTGGCAGGAGACGCGCCAACGCTTTTGGCACTGCGTCTCCCCATCTGCTCGCTCTCCGGCCCCAGCATCAGCGTCGTGCCACGCAACGTGAGTTCAGCATGGACTGGCTTTCCGTCAGGCCCGTTCATGATGCCGCGTTTCGCAAAACCAAAAGCCTTTTGATAAAAGCTCACCGCGGCTGGAATGTCAGAGACGGTAAGGGCGGCGGAGACGGCGCCGTACTGCTTCCTGTTTAGTGGATCGATCTTCTTCTTTGCCATTTGTGCTCCTTTCCTGCGGAGACATTTTAGCGAAAAGAAACGAATGCTGCACCTGGTCAAGCGATAGCAAATAGCCACGTCTTGGCAGAAGGCACGAGCCTCAAAACAAGCGTCCAGATAGCCGCAGGCTCGTGTTCACCGGCGCCAGCCGAGAGAGTGTACGAACTTTCAAATCCATTCGGTCCTTCCACTCGCAATTCCCAGCTCTCAGCCGCTCGCGAGCCGGCAATCGACACGCGCCATTTGGCCTAGTCGCCCGCTGAATGCATGCTCCAGGTCGCGCTAATATCGCGGCGTAGCCGAGATTTTGCAGCTCGATTGTGACTCCCGTCCCATCGGCAATTTATCAGAGAGACATTCGCCGTCGGCTGTCCGAAACCGATCAACCGGAGGTCGGAATCCTTGAGCGATGACCGAGAGCGAACTTGATCCACAGTTCATTCTGAAATCGGGAGAAAGACAGCAAACAGCGGTGAGCGCAAGCCATGATTCAGTGCTACCTTCGCGTGCGCGCTGCGAAGCGTGTCATCACCAGCCAGGTTGGTTCGAAACCGCGCCGCCGGTACAACTCCAGAACCCCCGAATTTGTGGGCAGGGCACCTATGATCACGTCCTTTATACCCAGCTTCTCTAATTCGGCCTCGACTCGATCCATCAGCAGGCTGGCGACGCCTCGACCGCGCCATTCAGGAGCGACCACGATAGTTTCCATCTCCGCCGTCCGATCGCCAACTACCCAAGTGTCGCTCCACATCGAGGAAGTCGGCTGTACCAGAACAAGGGCATAACCGATGAGTTCCTCGCCAGAATGTGCCAGCAGGACAAACGAACCCTTGTGCAAAAGACAATCGCTATAGAAGCGCCGTCGCGTCTGCCAGGAAGCATCGTCACCTGCGTAGGGCGCGAGTGTTGGCGCGATGCTTTGATGGTGGTGGTGCAGGCAGAGCCAGAGTGGGCGAAGGAGATCGAGGTCGCTCTCGTTCCCATATTCGATCCGCAGGGTCGGTTCATTCATGTCGAAGCTGAGAAATCCCAATAACAAAGGTTCTCGAGAAGTGGGTTTGTTTTCAGGATCACTTAACCGATTAATGTGATTCTTGCAGAATCTTGCCCTTTGTGCACGTACGAAACTCGCCCCGAGCGGTCGAGGCAACGTTGAGAGTTGGTCCTGCAGCCGTTGTGTTATCGGGTGAAAACTGGCGCTAACGGTCGATGCGGAGCGAAAAGCGCCTACCCACTACCGGTGCAAACCGGTCAAAGCCAATCGGGGCGGCGCGTTGAGGAGACCTCTCACAGCCTCACCCACACTTCATGTTGAAAAATAGAGACTAGCAAACCTGAAGTTGGAAGGGCAAAAGTCGCTGCTAAGAAAGCAGCCGGATGAGAGCATTGCAATGTGGGGTCTAAGGGAAAGGCTGCGACATTGGTTATGCCCCATCCATCAACTCCTGCGAGGGAGCCGAAAGTGTGGATGCATGCACCGTCGCAGCCTTTGATGCGATCACCGCTTTCGCGGATCCAAACCCCAACTGCTCCTCGCAGAGCAAGTCGGTTTTTTCGGGTCTGGTTGCTTCAGGTTGCCCTGCCGAGCAGATCACTCAGCCTACTTCGGACTGGCAAGGTTTATTTCGCCAATCCTTTCAGTCGTCGACGCGAACCAAACTAAACAGTTGCTTGATCGCTGTCAACGCAATTCTCAGCATGAAAATGAAATATCTGTGAATGCAATTGTGGGAAAAGAGGCACTTGTTGTCTTGCAGAATCTTGGGCTCGGGGCACTGCAATACAGAGTGCCTGTACGTTGTGATCTCGAGATTTTGCATAAATTTTGTTGTGTCTTCGCTCTCACCAACGGTGCTGCGGGGTATAATCAGGCAGAAATGTTGGCCGTTCGCAATGCTGCAGAAGAACGCCAATTCGCATCTTCTCCAGTCACACCGCCATTCACTTACGGCCGATTCGCATCTGCCCGAGTGCTGGCTGCACTGCCTGGTTTGTCCGCGGCGCTATCGGGCGAGTCTGCCCTCTCGGCTCCGTCCCAGCCTGTTCGGTAGCGATTAGTTTCTTCTTCCTCCTTGATTCGCCTCGTTCTTCTAACGAGCACAGTGGATCTTGCGCTGTGACCCGCGAGGCCCGATCCACTGACAGCTGGCCGTACGTCGAGGCCCTCAGGGGCTAAATCCCGACGCCATTACGGGCCAAAGACGGCACGACTGAAGTCGTGCTCTTCCCAAAACGGAGGATCCCATGGCTATCGAAACAGTAACCACGAACATGATCGTTGGTCCCAGAATCAAGACTGCCCTGCCCGGCCCTAACGCCAAGCGCGTGCTCGAAGGCGACCAGCGATATATTTCGCCGTCCTACACCCGCTCGTATCCGATGGTGGCCAAGAGCGGGCGCGGCATTATCGTCACAGACGTTGACGGCAACGAATTTTTCGATTTCTCGGCCGGCATCGCCGTAACTTCCACCGGTCACTGCCATCCCCATGTGGTTGCGGCAATTCAGAAGCAGGCGAGCGAGCTGATCCATATGTCGGGCGCGGATTTCTACTACGAAAACATGGTCGAGCTTGCTGCGCGGCTGTCGAAGATTGCTCCCATGCCCGGACCGCACCGCATTTACTACGGTAATTCCGGAGCTGAGGCGATCGAGTGCGCGCTGAAGCTGGCGCGCTATCACACCAAGCGTCAGAATGTGATTGCCTTCTTCGGAGCGTTCCACGGGCGCACCATGGGCGCCCTTTCGCTCACGGCTTCGAAGCCGCAGCAGCGGCGGCGCTTTGCTCCGCTCCTGCCGGGTGTGACTCACGTTCGCTACCCCGATGTCTATCGCGGCCGTGTCAGGGGCGCTCAGGAGGCTGACAACTTTGCCCTAGGCTGCGCCCGTTTCATCGAAGAGAAGCTGTTCAAGACCACGCTGCCTCCTGAGGAAGTGGCTGCCATCTTTGTCGAGCCGGTTCAGGGCGAGGGCGGCTACGTCGTGGCTCCGCCTGTCTTCATGCAAGAGCTTCGCCGCATCTGCGATCGTCACGGCATTCTGCTCGTCGCCGATGAGGTGCAGAGCGGAATCGGCCGCACCGGAAAATGGTTTGCCATCGAACACACAGGTGTCGAGCCTGACATGGTTTGCATGGCGAAAGGTGTTGCTTCGGGCATGCCGCTGGGCGTGACCATGACTCGCGCCGAGATCATGGACTGGGTTCCCGGTTCGCACGCCTCGACCTTCGGCGGAAACCCGGTCTGCATAGCTTCAGCGCTGGCGACGCTCGACGTGATCGAAAGGGAGCAACTGCTGGATAACTCGGCCAGCGTCGGTACTCACATGATGAAGCGCATTGCCGACTGGCCTTCCAGGTTTAAGGTGGTGGGCGATGTGCGTGGCCGCGGATTGATGATCGGCGTCGAGATCGTCAAAGACAAAGCTACGAAGGAACATGGCAATACCGAGCGCGACCGCATCGTAGAGGCAGCCTTCGAGCGGGGCGTGTTGTTCCTGGGCTGTGGTCCGAGCACGGTTCGCATCTGTCCGCCGTTAGTGGTCACGAAAGGACAAGCCGATCTCGCCGTGGACGTGCTGGAAGAGTGCATCAAGCTGGTTGGCGCTTAGATCGGCGCTGGCTGTATTTCAGCAAAAGCCAAAGCCCGGCCCAAAATAGCGGGCCAAAAATGGAATCTTTCAGTAAAGCGACATTACGGAGGGAATGTTACGTGGGATCAACGGGATGCTTCAGTTGTTCGTGGCTAAGAAATACTCAATTTGTTCGTTTTTCGGTCGTGACTCTGCAAGTCGGGATCCATGCCTAATTGATCTTTCGCAATCACCGGAGGAGCGAACGCGTAATCTCGTTCCATTCTTCCGTCAGTGACTTTCGTGAGGGACTCTTGCCCGCCCTCTGGCACCAATACGCGGCGTTCGAGGCGTCTCCTTCCTGCGGTGGAGGTAGGCGTGCACCCATGCCCTCGCCGGACCTTCGTCCTGCTGCGCCGATTCGTGAGCTTTGGTCCAGTCGCCCTTACTGTCCCACCACAACGCGGTCAATTCGAAGCTCAGCCCTTTCGCCGGACCGTCGTGTCGCACCGAATCCTGGAACTCATCAAGGGTCATGCTGGACAGGTTAGCTCGCGTCGACAACGCATGTCAGGCCTCCTCTTCCGCGCGCGGGGAGCTGAGCAGTATGGTGCCATTTACAATGTTGTCAATTGGCTTCGTGCAGAAATCGAGGCACTTTCAACTGCTGGGGTACCGGTGTGGAGCCTGTAATACGTCGAGCGTCGGATCCGACATACAGGAGATCGAGCGGATTGTCACCGTGGCCTACAAGCACTACGTCTCGAGAATTGGTAAACCACCAGCTCCAATGACCGATGACTACCGTGAACTGGTTTGTCAGGGCAATGTCTGGGTGCTCGTGCTGGGTGCGGAAATCACAGGGCTCGTGGTGCTTAAGAGAGAATCCGATTACATGTTGCTGGACAACGTAGCGGTTAAGCCCGACCACCAGGGCTCAGGTTTCGGCCGTCAACTCATAGAGTTTGCCGAGGGCCGGGCCCGACAGTGTGGGTATGACGAGATTCAGCTTTACACCAACGCCCTGATGCACGAGAACCTGGCCATGTATGCCAGGCTCGGTTATCAGGAGTTCTCTCGTCGTCGTGATTCCGGCTTTGATCGTGTTTTCTTCAGAAAATCACTCCCTAAGTGAATATCCAGGGAGCGTTTGGCTGGAACAGCGCCTTCGTCCTGAGCCACGCTATTTTCCATACCCCCGAATATCGAAAATAGCCGAATTTGCTATTTTCGCCTCGGTGTGTGCGAACGGCGGCACTCACAGAAGACAGGTTCCGTGCACTGCTAACGGGGGCAGCAGATTTGCGGAAGACATCCGGATCGCTCGTGAATATATCCGGACTGCCGTCGCTGACAATCCTCCCAGCCGAGAGAAAGAGAACCCTTTCAAGCGTGGAGAAGGTCGAAACGCCGATGATCGTCGATGGCTGGAGACAGTGTCGAAGATTCCCAAGGACCAACGCCTCTCCTTCCAGATCAAGGCAGGAAGTCGCTTCATCCAAAATAAGGATGCGCGGCCTTTGCAGAAGAGTTCTTGCGATCGCCAGTCGTTGACGTTGCCCCCCCGACAGTTGGCACCGCCTGGCCCGATCCGATGACGAAGGCCCTCCGGCAGAGCGGAGACGAATGACGAGAATGCTGCAGCCCGTGCACATGTACGTGCCTGGCGCTGGAGAAGGCTGTACACGGTTGTTGAGATAACGGCTTATTTCGCCTTCTTTGCGACAGTCTCGAGGGCATTGCCTTTAAGGCAAACTACTTTCCAGTCGTTCAGAAACGTGGCAGACAACGCCTCATAAAACTGGATTGCGCTACTGTTCCATTCCATCACCGTGAAAATTACACCGAAGTAGCCGTCTTTCTGAGCGATCGCCGCAACGCGTGCGAACAACGCCATGCCTACACCCTTGCGTCGAAAATGCGGACGTACGAAAAGGTCTTCCAAAAATATGCCGCGTCCCTGAAATGATGCATAGTAGTCAAAGAAGAGCGCATAGCCGACTGGTTGACTGTTCCACTCAGCGATGAGAGCACGAAACTTAGGTTGTGATCCAAATCCGTCCCGCTGGAGACTCTCTTCCGTTACGAAGGCCTGATCGTGTTCAAACTTCGCGAATTCGTGGATCAACATTTTGAGCAGAGGCACGTCATCTGAAACAGCAGGGCGAATCACGAGCATTTTTCAGCGGTGCTCCCTTTCTTGAGAGGTAGAGTAACATCAACAACAGAGTTGACGCGAAAGCTGACAAAATGCGCGATACGCGAGCCGTCCGCTTGACGCACACCGGATACGGCTGGTCTGACACTATGCCGGGCTAGAAGTCGGCTTCGAGGACATGGCCGCTGATCTCCCCCAAGCCCGTTTCGGGCCAACTTCCGAGTTGCCGACCATACTGCCACTGACACCGGTTCGGGTACTTCGCTAAGACCGACGCCCGGACGTTTATTCAGGCGCATGTTCCTTGCATCTTCCTCGCCTGAGGGAGGCGTCACTGCGCGAATCCATTTTCTGCAATAATTACTCGATCGAATGCAATTCGCGGAGAGCGAGCTTTGAAGCTAAGCCCTGGAACGTTTTTGGGTGTTCCGGTCAAGACCCGCTTGGTTAGCGGGTTTATCTTTACCGAGTACTTTTATCGTGAACGCGCCGTTATTCCTCGCCACTGCCACGAGATGGCCTATTTCTCGTTAGTTCTAAGCGGCGCTTATGAGGAGCAGTATTCCCAAAAGCAAGTGCGTCACTGTGATTCAGAAAATGTCCTGTATCATCCCGCTGGGGAAGCTCACAGCGACGCGTTTGGCAACCGTGGCGGCGCAATATTCAGCATAGAACTCGCACCCAGGTGGACGTCGACGCTGCGGGAATACGAACTGCAGGCCGAGGAATCGCTCGCCCTCCCCTATCGCCAGGTCTCCTGGTTGGCGCGGCGGGCGTACCAGGCCTTCATCGACTCGGATCTCCGATCCGCTTTACTGCTGGAAGCCATGGCCGTCGAGCTGCTCTATCAGCTTCCCTGGAAGCATTCGGCACAGGATGAATCTGGCACTCCACGTTGGTTGAAGGACGTCGTCGAAATCTTGCACGCCGAATTCTGCCAGCCGTTCAGCTTGACTGCGATTGCCCAGCGCGTCGGAGCGCATCCAGTTCATTTGGCTCGCGCTTTTCGGCGCTGCCACCGCATGACAGTGGGGCAATATGTGCGGAGGCTCCGGGTAGACTACGCAATGAATGCGCTGGCGGGTGGGGATTCTCTGTCAGGGATCGCCGCGCAGGCCGGGTTCTCCGACCAGAGCCATCTGGGGCGTGTCTTTAAAGCGGCTACCGGAATGACGCCCCGTCAGTTTAGGCTGGCGGGCCGACTCTACGGTTAATCGCGTTCCAAGCGGAAACCGCGTTCTATCTTCCGTCGTCATTTCCATGGCACAGTCCAACGGGGGGAGACGAATTGGAATGTCTGATGGAATCATCGTGAAAGGCACTGTGGGTTCTCAGACCACAAGCACGAGCAAGACGAATGCTTATCTCATCGGAAGCGAGGCATCCGTGTTTTCCATCTCCGGGCTCCAGCTTCGTCTTTGGCCAATTCTGGCGACGATTGGATTAGGCCTGCTTGTCGTCTTGCCGAGTGGCTATGTTTTCTTCTTGCTTACGCAGCACACAAGCAAAACGGAGACGGCCTTGCCGGTGATCGCCAACCATGCCGTAATGTTGCTGATCGCCGTTGCACTAATCGCATGGTTCAGCAGAGGAAATCTCTCCGAGTACGGGCTGCAATGGCCCAAGCACAGACATTACGTGCCATCGGCGCTGTTGTGGGGAGCGGCATTCGGCCTGCTAATGACTGTTGTCGATTATTTTCCCCAAATGCTAAGACATATTCCACCGCCGGACAATCTTGCCTTGACGCCTCGGAGTATAGGAGCGTGGTTTTTTTTCGAATGGATCTTTGTTGGGCCGACCGAAGAGATTCCGTTCCGTGGGCTGCTACAAACGTTCCTCATGCACCGCACTTCGGGCCGTGTACGTTTCTGGAAATACGAGATGCATGTCGCCGGAGTCGTTCTGGCGCTGTTGTTTGCACTCGCTCACCTCACCAGCTTCTGGACAGAGAACTTCTGGATCGCGTTAGGCCAGCAGATATACGCATTCGCTCTTGGCATCCTCTATGCCTACTGGCGCGAAAAGTCGGAAAGTCTCTTGGCACCGATCATTGGACATAACGTGGGCGATGGAGTGGAGTACGTGTTGATGTTTCTGATGACATGGGCCTGGCGCTGACCGGCGAACGGGGGCCATCCTGACTCCGGCTGAGTGACGGACAACCCTTCCGTAATCCGGTAAGAAGGTTTGCCGACTAATCGGGAGTTGGCTCGCGTTGCACCACAACCAAAAACACCACACCGACAATGGTAAACATTCGGAATGCTTCTTCCTGCCCATTCCATATGTGCGACTGCCACATCAGAAACCATTCGCCCCCGACATCGAGGAATGCCACCAACCACATCAGCAGGCTCGTCGTCAGCGCAATCACGGCGACGTTCAGCGCAGCGTCGAATTGCGTCCTGTCCGCACGATGCGATTTCAGCAACCGAAAACCAGCCCACCAGCATAGGAGCATAGTGAGTGATTCCCAGGCGATGATGCCGATGTAGAAGACCGTATGTACTAGCGGCGAATTGACGGCGCGCCACATGAGGTGATTCCCCGGAAGGGTTGAGTCCATCATCAGGACGTGGCGGACAAACTCGTAGTTGGGGCCGTAATCCGTTATGTTGTTTAGGACCAGAATCGTGTAGAAAAGTGCGATTGCAAAAACGAGAACCGCTTTGGAAACGCGAAGCGCCATTACATGCCGCATAGGTTGTCGCACGCGGGAATTTTATCTTCTCGGTCACTTACCGCGACTTTCTTGGAGCGCGCACAAGTCCTGATTAACGAGCTACAGGGAAGTTATGCCGGGCCACAAGTCTGTAATCAGGTAAATGAAATCTCGCTGACTCCCCAGAAGTCTTAGTGCTGTATCTGAAGCGCCCCCGAAGGAAGAGCTGGGAGTCGAGACGCTGTGGAGGGGCGCTTCAGATACAGCGACTTGAAGGAAGCCGCCCTGCGGGACTATGGGATTTGTATCTGGATGAGGCGGTCTTGATCGTTTGCGAGTTTGCCGCTACGGTCAGAGGGCTTTGGTTTTAGTAGGGGGTGGTAGGGAGAATGGGCGTGAGGCCGTGCATCGGAGAGTCTGAATCGCAGCACCACACTGGATTGTGACAAGGGCGAGACACAGAACCAGTATGCGCGCCGAAGCACGAACGAGATTCGAGGCTGGAGCTGTGGATTCATGCCGCGCACCGGCTGAGATGAGGCGGGGATCGAAGGAGAAGTTGCGTGGCGGAGAGGCGCTCGACGACCTGCATGGTTCCCCCGCACAGCGGACATCGCCACAGCGAGTGAATGGGCAGCGCCGGTGGGGCGGTGCGCGCTGTTGGCTGATCGGATGGCTGGAGCAACCGCAAACAAAGCGGAAGAAGTTGTGCTCGCCGCCGGTTAGCGAGGAAGCCGAAGTTGCGGATGCGCATAAAGCCGCGCGGCAACAGGTGCAAGAGGAAGCGGCGAAGGAACTCATCGACCGGCAGGGTCATGAGCCGCTTCCGGTTGCCATGAGCGGAATCTCTCCAGCGAAAGGTGACGTTTCCGTCGGCCAGAGCAACCAGCCTATGGTTGGAGATAGCGACGCGGTGGGTGTAAGCGCCGAGATAGCGCAGCGCATGTTCTGGCCCGCCGAAAGGCGGTTTGGAGTAGACGACCCAGTCGTGACGGAACAATACCCGCAGCCACGAGGCAAAGGCGCGCGGTTCGGCAAACGGTAAGAGATGTCCGTGAAACTGGAGTGCGCCTGTCTGAAAGGCAGTCTTGAGTCCGGCGACGAACTTACCGCGAAAGACACGGCTGAGCACCTTGATGGGAAGGAAGAAGGAGTGGCGTGAGGAGATCCAGCGAGAGTGATCTGGAGCCAGACCGCCAGCGGCAACTATGCAGTGAACATGAGGATGATGTTGCAGTCGCTGGTCCCACGTGTGGAGCACGCTGAAGAAGCCGATCTCGGCTCCAAGGTGCCGCGGATCGCAGGCGATCTGCAGTAGAGTTGCAGAACTGGAATGAAACAGCAGGTTATAGATCAGTCGCTTGTTCTGCAGTGCCAACGGAGCCAGTTCTCGCGGCATGGTGAAGACGACGTGCACGTAACTGGCGGGCAGCAACTCTCGTTCCCGCGCATGGAGCCAGCGCAGGCGCGAGTTGCCCTGGCACTTGGGACAGTGCCGGCTGCGGCACGAGTTGTAAGAGATGGCGGAATGTCCGCAGTCCACGCACTGATCGCGATGTCCACCCAGCGCAGCGGTGCGGCAACGCGAGATGGCCAGCAACACTTTTTGATGCTGCCAGCTGATCCACTTGCGACTGCGTTCAATGAAGGACTGCCCTGCACAACGAACGATGTCGGCCACCTCCAGAGGAGGCCGGCTCATGCGCTCTGCGTCTGCTCTCCTTTTCCTCGGATCGTGAGTGCATCCAGCGGACTGCCGGTGGCGCTGAGATGCCGCCGGGAAAGATGCAGGTAGATCGTCGTTTCTTCAAGGTCGCGATGACCCAGCAACATCTGGATGGTGCGCAGGTCGGCACCAGCTTCTAGCAGATGCGTGGCAAAGCAGTGGCGTAAGGTGTTTTGGTACTGCTCATAGTTTGTATCCCGCCAAGATCTGCTATCACTATCACCCCTGTCACGGAGTAGAAGTTGAACCGATTCGGTATCTGCGACGAGGCGGCGATGCTCCGATTGTGATTGTGAGATTGCCAGACGGTCTGCAGTTGGCCATACCGGAATGGATGTTGAGCTCGGAAATTTGTGAGCGTCTGCGAACAGAGGCGAGGCCACGAATCTCGCTGGATGCACTCATCGAGTTGCGGACCCTCACAGATGCCCAGCATTCCATGGTGGCGGGCGATAGGCGTGGTTGTGCAGAATCCTCAGCAGGAGGACAGGATGCACAACCACGAGAAGCTGGTCGCACGTCAGCGCAAGCTTCACTTCGAAGACGACGAGCTCTGGATAATATTCCCCGAGGAGGTGCGGGAACGTTGCCGCGAGCTTTGGCAGGAAATGTTGGCCAGCGTTCTGCAAGGACGCGAACGGAGGCCAGATGAGCGAGAAGATTAAGCAGCATCATCTGGAGCGCGGAGCTTATGTCTACGTGCGGCAATCCACGCCGTATCAGGTACGGAATCATCTGGAGGGAAAAGAACTACAGTACTCGCTGGCGGAGCGGGCGAAGCAGTTGGGCTTCGGCAAGGTGATTGTGATTGATGAGGACTTAGGTCGGTCCGGTGGTGGCCTGCAAGAGCGCCCTGGGTTCGGCCGCCTCTTGGCGGCGGTCTGCCAGGGATCAGCCGGAGCGGTGTTCGCCCTGGAAGCTTCGCGACTGGCGCGCAACAATCGAGATTGGCATCATCTGGTTGATCTGTGCGCACTCACGGAGACACTGCTGATCGACACGGATGGAATCTATGACCCGCGGCTGCTGAATGATCGTTTGTTGCTGGGCTTGAAGGGTTCCATGGCGGAGTTTGAACTCGGGCTGTTACGACAACGCGCGCGCGAGGCTTTTGAGCAAAAAGTGAAGCGTGGTTTCGCGTTGTGGGAAGTATCGGTCGGGTTTGTTCGCAGCGAGGACGGCCGCATTGAGAAGACGCCGGATCGTCAGGTGCAACAGGCGATTAGTCTTGTGTTCCAGAAATTTCGACAACTAGGAAGCGCTCGGCAAGCGACGATCTGGTTTCGCGAAGAGCAGATTCCGATTCCCCATGCCAAGCCAGGCGCGGGGGGGCGGGAAATCATATGGGCGCTGCCGAGCAGCGGAAGAATCCGTCAGATGCTGAAGAACCCCTGTTATGCCGGAGCATTTGCTTATGGGAAGACAGCTCCTCGAACGGTGATCGAAGAGGGACGAGCTCGCCAGCGCTCTCGTTATCGCAAGCCGCAAAATGAGTGGAAGGTCTTGCTTGTGGACCACCATTCGGGGTACATCAGTTGGGAGGAGTATGTGGAGAATCAAAAGCGGCTGGAGGCCAATGTGGCTTGGGCGGGTGGTGAAGGAAGCGGCGCTGCGAAAGCGGGCTCAGCTCTGTTGTCGGGATTGTTGCGCTGCGGTCGCTGCGGGAGGAAGCTGCAGGTGGCCTACAGCGGCAACGATGGTCGAGTGCCGCGCTATGTTTGTCGAGGCGATCGAGGAAATCGCGATTCGAATGGCTGCTTAACGATCGGGAGTCTACGTGTCGATCGAGCAGTCGTTGGTAGTGTTCTGGCGGCGATTGAGCCAGCAGGTATCGAGGCTGCGATCAAGATGAGCGAATGCGTCCACGCCGAGGACGACGAGAAGCGAAAAGCACTGGAGCTGGCTTTGCAGCGAGCTCGCATTGAAGCCGACCGAGCACGCCGGCAGTTCGATGCCGCGGAGCCGGAAAATCGTCTGGTAGCTGCCGAACTGGAGACGCGATGGAATCACGCGCTACAGCAGGTGGCTGATCTGGAAACGCGGGTTACCGCTTTGGGAGAAAGACCTGCCTCACTCAGTGATAAGCAGAGGGCGGAGTTGATCGCGCTGGGTGATGATGTGTGGGTAGTGTGGGATCATCCTGACGCGCCGGTCCAGTTGAAGAAGCGCATCCTGCGCACCGTACTCCATGAGATCGTGGTTGATAGTCAGCGAGATTCGCCCAGGCATCGACTGATTCTGCACTGGGCCGGAGGGGTTCATACCGAACTGCACGTAGAGCGCAATCTAACTGGGCAGCATCGACGCAGCGCAGAACGTACTGTAATCAACTTAGTAAATGAGTTAGCCAAGGTTTGTCCGGATAAAGACATTGCAGCGATTCTGAATCGCTTGGGACACAAGACAGGGCAAGAGAAGAATTGGAACGCACATCGTGTCGCGGGACTACGCGGGTATCACGAAATCGCGCCGTTTCAGAGACAAGACGGCTGGGTGACACAGCAGCAAGCAGCACGAGAACTGAAGGTAAGCGACACCGTTATCAAGCGACTTATTCGCGAAGGCGTTCTTCCGGCAACGCAGGTTGTCACTTTCGCGCCGTGGATCATCGCTCGAAAGGATCTACAATTGCCAGCTGTGCAGGCTCAGGTCGAAGCAGTCCACTGCGGCCGTAGACTGCCGCTGATTGTACCTGGCCAAGGCCAATTGTCTTTAGAATGAACGGACTCTGAAAGGTGGTGCAGTATGCCGAAGCCTGCCGCAGAGTGTGGGGATGGATCCGCTTGTGCTCAAGACCGGCACGTTCGGCGGCCTGCTGACAGGCGTTCCAGAGAACCTTGGTGGAGACCGGATGACTCGCCGTATGCCATCGGTTGCCGGGGAACAGCCAGTCGGTGGGCTTGCGTTTCAGCCCGCGCCAGTAGACGCGCAGGGCATCGAGCAGCTTGGAGCTGAGCATGACATCACGGTCCTTGCGTCCCTTGCCTCCCCGGATATGAATGACCATGCGTTGGCTGT
>Ga0307474_10001667_pt1 | contig 16053 bp, 13 predicted proteins | sample atmos_gasesECM1C_2_FD_203312 | JGI IMG/M metagenome (GOLD analysis project Ga0307474, IMG submission 203312) | Hardwood forest soil microbial communities from Morgan-Monroe State Forest, Indiana, United States - atmos_gasesECM1C_05 | ecosystem: Environmental > Terrestrial > Soil > Temperate... | reverse complement strand
GGTTATCACGGGCTGCGGCAGCTATCTCATTCAACCCCGTTTTTTTGACAGTTCGCTGTGGGATTACTCTGTCGCGCCAGCCGGCGCATTTTATATGGACGACATGTGGATCAGTGGCTGTTTGGAACGGCGCGGTGTGGATCGATATATCATTCCCGCTTCGGCCATGATGCGCACCGCACTCAGGCAACTCGGCACCATGACGTTGCACGATGTGCCCAGCGGCCGACGCCATCACAACAACGAGACCATCGCGTTTTTCAGCGCGAACTGGAAAGTCTTCACATCTCGTTGAGATGGTCTTTCTCGACGTTACCGGCGCCTGCAAGTCACCTCGAAGTACGGGAATGCAGCGAATCACTCGCCGCATTTTTCAGGAGTTGACCGGTCGCGTTTCAGTTAGGCCGATTTCCTGGAACCTGGTCGGAAATCGTTACCAACTTCTCGGCCAGCGGGAGCGCGCCCTGCTCGAGCAGCCATCACGATTTCTGGCACGACCCAGCGCCCGCCCTGAATTTCGGGGCGAATATTTTCCGGCCGAGTTACACCGGCACATTTTTCGGAAATCGATTCGGCTTGAGAAGCAACTACGACGCGGAGACGTCCTCTTGCTTCCGGATATTTTTCGCGACGGCCGTTTGAAAAAGTTGCCGCCGGTGATTTCACAAAACGGCGCCCGGACGGTGGCAATTTTTCACGACGCTGCTGCTCTGCGCTTGTCGTTGTTGAATCCACGCGGGCGAGGCAAATTTGAAAGTTATATCGTCTCGTTAGCAAATTTCGATTTGGTCATTTGCGTTTCCGAAGCTTCGCGTCACGATTTGCTCCAGCTTTGGTCCGAACTGGGCGCAACGCCAACGGAAACCGTAATCGAGACCTGGCCGGTCGAGGCGAGTGTCGCAGGTAAAGGTCGATCTTCGAAAAGCTCTCGCGCGTTGATTCTTTGTGTTGGCTCGTTCGAGCCACGCAAGAACCATCTCGCATTGCTTCGCGCAGCCAATGCTTTATGGGAAGCGGGGCTTGAGTTTGACCTTGAATTGATTGGTCGTAGCACGAGCGCTTTTGGCAGCAAAGTTGAAGCGGAATTGCGCAAGCTCCGTCGATCCGCTCGGCCGGTCCGGTGGTTGAAGCAGGTCAACGATGACGTCCTTCATCGCGCATATCAGGCGTGTCGTTTCACCGTTTATCCATCTTTGATGGAAGGTTTTGGTCTTCCGATTGCGGAAAGCCTAGTTCATGGCAAACCGTGCATTTGCGGAGGTAACGGCGCGCTTGGTGAAGTGGCGCGGGGCGGGGGATGTCTGATTGTCGATCAAAGCAGCTCCGACGCGGTCGCGGATGGGATTAAGACCCTATTGTTGGATCAACAACTTTATTCTCGACTTTCTGCTGAAGCGCGCGAGCGCAAATTTCGTTCGTGGTCCGACTACACCGACAGATTGTTGATGCACCTGCAAATCGCGACGGCGAAGTCAGCCGATGATTAGGTGGTCCTATCCAAATCGCGCGGAACGAGCTTCTTTGGTTCCGAGACGATGGCAATCGGAAAATTCCTGCCGATTCCTGCGCGATAGAGTGTGCGCAACATAGCAAGAGGCTTCCTGGCGAACATCGGCAAGACACGCCCGACGCCTCGCAGCCAATAACCAACACGTTGAAATACGGAACGCGCCAGAAGAGTCTTGTAGGGTAACAGGAGTAACTCGCAGTCACGCTCCGTCAGCAAGCCTGGATAGCGGTCGCATATTGTCGGCAAGACGCTTTGACACATCTTGCTCATTGCGCTCAGGCGAGTGTTATCACGAAGCAAACTCAGTTGGTCTCCGTGAAAACGCCAGGTCGCCAGTCGTCTTGGTAAATGGACAGATCCCGTCAGACTCGTTAGGCGAACGAGCCAACCAAAGTCGGCGGCCGAACCTACAGTAGTCTCGAACAAACCTGCTGCCTTGGCCGATGCTGTTCGGACGAGAAGTTGGGTAAGAGAAAAGTAAACGCTGCGTCCTGTAAAATGCAGGAGACAATCATGCGGAGGCGGCCGGTAATTCGTTTTGCACTGGCTCCCCGACGGCAAAGATGCCCGGACGGTCCCGGATCTTAACAGATTTTTGATCTGCCGTTTTGACAATCGATCGCTCATATCTTCCGCGCGCAATTGCTCACCGTTCTGATTGATGAACAAACAGTCGCAGACTGCGATTCCGGCTTCCGGGCACCGGTCCAGAGCGTCGATCATTTGGGCCAGAAACTCTGGAGCCATCGTGTCGTCGCATGGAGCGATGCATAGAAATTCGCCTCTCGCGAGATCAAGGCCGCGGTTCAGAGCGCCATACAGTCCGTCGCGCGGAATTTGATACAGCCGGAATCGTGAATCGGTTTCGGCAATTGTCCTAAAGAATTCCCAGCTACCGTCGGTCGAATGACTGTCCAGAACGATCGCTTCCCAATCGGCGAACGTTTCCCTGAGCAGCGAGTCCAATCGCGGTTGAAGGAACCTCCGCTGATTTAGCGATGGCAGTAAAATAGAAACCTTCGGTGTATTCTCCGCCATGATTAGCCGGGCCGGAGACGGGTCACACTGAAATCCGCTCGCCGTGTGGATGGCTGACGATGATGCGGCCGTCTTTCATCTCGTGGACCCAGTCGCAGGCATCGGCGATGAAACGGTTGTGCGTCACCAGCAAAAGCGCCTTGGCGCGCTCGCGCACGATATTCGCCAGTAATTCGAACGCGCGTTGTGAATTGCCGGTGTCGAGGTTTCCAGTCGGCTCGTCTGCGAGAATAACCTGTGGATCGTTGGCCAGCGCGCGGGCGATCGCTACCCGTTGTTGTTCGCCCCCGGACAGATGGCGACTCTGTCGGTTCAATTTGTTACCGAGATCGACACCTTTCAGCAGTGCCGCGGCCCGATCGCGCATTTCATCTTCGTTCATTTGACCGAGCCGGCGCATCGGAATCATGACGTTTTCCTGCGCGGTGAAGTCCTCCATCAGAAAGTGAAACTGAAAAATGAAACCGATCAGCTCGTTGCGGCGGCGTGCGAGTTCCTCATCGAGAAGATGTGAGATTGGCGTAGAACCAATTTGAACGGAACCGGCGTCCGGCTCGTCGAGCAAGCCGAGGATATAGAGCAACGTGCTTTTGCCGCAACCCGACGGACCAACAACTGCATGCAAACTCCCGGCTTTGACATCGAGTGACACGCCGCGGAGCGCATGCACCCGTTCCTCCGCTTCGCCGAGGTAGCGCTCAATGTCGCGACAGCTGAGAGAGATATCGCCTTTCATAAACTCGATCCGCGTAATGTGTCGACCGGTTGAAGTTGAGCAGCGCGCCTCGCCGGCACGTAGCTGGCGATGAACACAGAGATGATCGCGAGGATCGTTGCCCAAAGATAATGGCGCCAGTCCCAATCCACCAAAAAGTAGTTCGCGTAAAGCAATCCACGAATGTGGATCGGAATGTGCGAAACGCCCCAGGTCATCAGTGCGCCCAGGGCGCAGCCGAGAAGCGAGCCAACAGTAGCGATGAGGGCGCCTTGCCAAAGAAAAATTGCGGTGATGTCGATCCTTCGATAACCCATCGAGCGCAAAATGGCGATCTCCCTAATCTTCGAGAGCACCGACATCGTCAGCACGTTGAAAATCCCGAAACCGGCGAGCAGGATGATAAGCGAAACCGTAATGGCGACGGACATCCGCAGTGTCGTAAAGATTTGGAGATTTCCTTCCTCGCGGGCCTGCCAGCTTTGGGCACTGTGCTGAAAGAGATCTTCGAAGTGGCTCGCCAACGTCGGAGCGCGGCCCGGGTCGCGCAGTTTGTAAATAATCATCGACGCCTGGTACGGTTTCTTGAGGAGCCGTTGCGCGACTTGAGCGTGCGCGTAAATGCGCGCCGAATCGATTGCGGTAACGCCGCTCCTTGTGATGGCAGCGACATCGAACCGCCAGTATTCGCCGCCGGGCGAGAGCAATTGCACTGCGTCCCCAGGACCGACGTGAAGGAGATCCGCCAATCGATTACCGATGATCACGCTGCTGGTATTGTTTCGGAAGTCATCGAACTTCCCGTCAACGATTTGCTTGGCGAGATCGGTCGTGCGCAAATGAGAAGTCGGATCAATCCCGAAAAGTTCTGCCGTCGTGTTCTCAAATCCGGCGCGAGCGCTGACGGAGCCGCGAAGCACCGGCGAACAGGCAATCACGTTGGAAAATTGCCGGCTCACCCGCATGATCTCGCTAACGTTGGTGATTCCCTCGAAATAATTCCGGCGCTGCGAAGTGCCGCCTTTAGTCTTAGCAGACACGACCATTCCCTCATAACGGGGTTGAAACCGGGCTTGCAAAGTCAGCGCGCCATTGCTGCCGATCGTCGAGTCGATGAAGAACTGGGCGAAGCCCTGGGTTTGCGCCTGGGTGCAAATAAAAATGCCGACACCGAAAACAACGCCGACCAGACTCAGGAATAAGGCGCGTTTGCGGTGCGTGGCAAAACGCAGCGCAATGTAAAGCGGCGCAGTCACGGTTTTGGCGAAAAGTCGACCCGACGTTGCCGCACTGGTTCTCCGCTGCGCAGCTTATCCTGGTCTGAAACCACGACGCGATCGCCAGCCGATACGCCGCTTAAAGCCTCGCTGAAGTCGAGCGTGCGAAAACCGACTTTGATCGTGCGCTTTTGCACGATGCCACGTCTGACGACCCACGCCTGATCGACAATCAATGCGCGGGTCGGCAGGAGAAGCGCGTTTTCGTGCGTTCCGGTGATGATGTTCATTTCGCCGGTCATGCCGGCCATCAAGTTGTCCGGCGGTTTTTCCATTTCCAGGATGATGGTGTAACGCTGAGTGTCCGGATCGGCCGCCGGCTGAACGGAGGAGACCTTCGCGGGAAAAATGTTGTTGCGATAAGCGTACAGTTGCACTTTCGCTTTCATTTCCGGTTTTACTTCGCCGACGTCCTCTTCGTTGACTTCACCGCGCACGTAGGTCTTGCGAGACGAAACGGTGAAGAGCTGGTTGCCTTCGTTGACCAACTCGCCATCGATGGTGCCCACTGCGCTGAGCAGGCCGTCCATCGGCGCCCTGATTTCCGAATTGCGCATTTGCGCCTCAAGCTTTTTGCAGGCTTCTTCGAGTGCGCGAAGATTGCGGTCGCTCTCGATTCGCTCGTTGTCGCGTGCGCCGCGCAAGCGGTTCACTTCGCTTTTGGCTTTTTCGTAATCAACTGCCGGCACGTTCCCGGTGGCGACCACTTGTTCGAGCCGACGCAAATTATCTTCTGCGGCTTTGAGCGGTTCCTCCGACGGCAAAGGCAATTTCGCGCGTTCGGTTGCCGCCTGCAGATCGGTCCGCGCCTGTTTCAATTGTCGCGCGGTAGCTTCGTCGGCGATCGTGGCGAGTAACTGTCCCTTCGTCACGCTCTTGCCGATCGCGCCCCGTCCAGCTGAGAACTCTTCAGCAAGTTGAATGAAGCCGGAATTTTGTGCCCGCACGTGCACGACAAACGCCGGCTCGATTCGCACCGTTCCGTAAACCGCCGAGATCGCGGTGCCGCGCTTGATCACAGCCACTTCAGCGACCGGCATGAAGAAATAGTAACCCGCACCGCAAATCAGAATTAGCAGCGCAGCCGCGACCCACCAAAGCCGCCTGGGTTCCGGAATCTTCAAGGATTGGAACTAACGCATATCTTCCGAAAATTGGAAATAGCGTCCGGTGGCCCGATCCCAGTCGGCAAGGGCTACATTTTGCAGGTAACTGGCCTCGAGAAGCCCACTTTGCGTTTTCAGGAAGCTGCTTTCGGCGACGCGATACTCGAGTTGAGAGGCGAGACCGCTTCCGAGATTTTGTTGAACAGCCAGGGCAGCTTGTTCCGCGTTGCTGGTGCCGGAAGTCAGCGCGTTGTGACGCTCCGCAATTCCGTTGAGCTCGTTGCGTATCCGGGAAAGCTCTTGTCCGACGTTCGCCTCCAACTTTCTCAATTCAATCTCGTTGATCTCTTTGGCGGTGCGCGCTTTGAGAACCGCGCCGCCCACCTTGCCGTTGTCGATCACCTGCCAGGTGTAAGCCGCACCCTCCCGAATCTCCGAACCGACAAAGTCCTGGTTCCGGCTGGTTGATCCCTCGCGATGAATTCCAGTCACTGGAATGTAATCGCCACTGAAGCTGCCCGTTGCCGACGGATAATAACCCGCCGCAATAATGCGCTCGTCTTCATTAGCTGCCCGGACGAGCAATCGCGCCAGTTTGATATCGGTCCGTTGCTCGAGCGCGGTGTTTATTTCCTTGTTTAGATCGACATCGACTGTCGCGAACGTCAGTTCTCCTTCGGGTTCGGGAAGTGGCGCTTCGGACTTGAGATCGGTTGCCATCGCCTGCCCGAGTTGCAACTGCGCAGCCGAATACGCGCGCTGGGCATCTTCAACCATCGGGTCGAGTCCGCGCGCTTCCACTGTTGCAGTCGTGAATGCGCTTCGATCAACCAGGCCCGCGCGGTAACGGTCGCTTTGACTGGCCACGTTCTCGTCCAAACGCAGCCGCTGTTTATCGCGGAGCGACCGCAGTTGTCTCTGATAAAGTGCGGAATAAAACGCCACGCGGGCGTCATGTAGTTGCTCTGCCACGGCGAGGTTGAGTTGTTGTTCCGCGATCAGAACCTCAATATCCCCGCGGCGAAGCGACGGCGGAATCGAGACATCTACCAATGGTTGGGTCAAGGCGCCGCGCACAAAGCCAAATATCTTGGTCGATGTGCTGCCCGCGCGATCCCCGCCTTGAACGCCGGCCGGCACATTCATCTTAAGGTTCGGCCAAATCACCGACCGAAAAACGAGCCGGCGTCCCGCCGCAGCCTCGAGCTTCAGTTTCGCCTGCTGGATCGCAGGATTGTTGTCCAGGGTCGCCTTGAGAGTTTCATCCAGCGTGGTCGCCGGCGCCGTTCGAGCCAGACACATTGATGCGATCGCAAGAATCAGCGTCACGACGCGAGGTGGATCGGTCGCTCCGCGGGCGATGTTAGGAAATGGCGGCCTTCGGCCGCGTGGAGATAAAATCGAGCAAGGGACTGCTCGATCCACCTTTGCAAATCGAAGTTTCATCGACTGGTGATCTTTGCCGGCGGCCGCGCCACATCGACTGCCTGTTGCTCGTTGCGCTTTTTGAGACGGTTGGAAGCGAAATCGAGTGCCTCAGGGGTGCTGCCACAAGCCCGGGCCAGGCGAGCCAGCGCGACGTTGTGCAAATAAATCGCGCTCAATCGCGTCGTTCGCGTGCGAGTGACGTCGGCTGCGGCCTGGAGAATATCGAGCTGCGTTCCGAGTCCGGCAGCGAGGTTTGATTTTGTAATCTCGAGCGACTCATCCGCGGTCTGGACGTTTTGCGTTTCCGATTGGAGAACGTTGTCGGCCTGTTGGAGATCGAGAAACGCGCTTCGGACTTCGGATGCGACCCCACGCCGCGCCGCTTCCAGTGCTTGTGCCGCGGCTTCGCGCCGGGCATGCGTGGCCTGCATTCGTCCCTTGGTCGCGAAACCATCGAACAGATGCCAGGTCGCGTTTACGCCAACCAGATATCCGTGATTGAATTCGGGACCGACGTTCGGGTCGCGTTCGCTGTAAACTTCGTAGCCGGAAAAAAGTTGAACGTGCGGCCGCAGTTCGCTTCGATCGACCAGATATTGTCGATCTTCAATTTCGACATCGAGCTGCCGTGCCTTAATCTCGGCCCGGTTGGCGTCGGCGCGGCCGAGACATTCGTTCAAATCGGGATGGAGCGCGGCGTATTGCAATTGTCCGGCGACTTCAAATCCCGACTGAGCGGACTGGGTGCGATAATCGATGCCGAAGAGTTCGCCTAACCGAAGGTAGGAATTGCCCAGCTCGGTCTTGGCATTGGCCAGTTCCGGTTGCTCATTGGCCAGAGCAACTTGTGCGCGACGAACGTTCAACGTGCTGACGATGCCCGCCTTCAATCGTTCCTCCTGTGTCTTCAATTCTTCATCGAGCACCCGCACCGAATTCTCCCGGACGCGGACTTTGGAGCGATTCAGGAGCACGTCGTAAAAGCCAATCCGCACATCCATCGCGACTTTGTTGCGGACTTCCTCCAGCTCGCATCGTTGCTTTTCGATACTCAATCGCGCGATCGCGACCTGGTTCGAGACCGCGCCGCCGGTGTAAACGTTTTCAAGTGCGCGAACGGAAGCGGTGTAATCCTCCTCACGCAGGTCGCTGGTGGTCTGAGTTTGGCGTTTGTCGGCGAATCCGGTCGAGAGTATGGAAGGTAAATATCCGGACCGCGCTTCAATCAGCCCGCCTCCGGCGGCCTCCAACTTTTTACGTGCTATGAGGATGTCGGGGTTTTGGTTGTCGGCCAGGGCAACTCCCTGATCGATCGTGTAATTAGGCGGCTGGGCGAGCGTTACACCGCAAAATCCGGCAGCAAGAAAGCCCGCCGGAATCGAAATCAGGCGTGCGACATGTTTTGTCCTAACGAACATCCTCAAAAATGCTTGCATGCTAGCCCCGTCTACGGCACTTTCCACGCCCAAATCGTGGTAGTGGTTTCTCCTCGGGTGAAACCTCACATTCCACTGACCACCTTAACCTTAATGCTTTAAACCTGCTACATTGCATCTTGCCCCTAGCATAGTGCTCCGGGTAGGATTTCTTTTTTCCCATGAGAAAAATCCGAATCGCCATCGTTGGAGTGGGCAATTGTGCCAGCTCGCTCGTCCAGGGCATCAATTTTTACCGCAGCTCCTCTACCAACGGCACCGCTGTGGGCCTCATGCACAAGCAAATCGGCTCCTACCGCCCGGGGGACGTTGAGGTGGTGGCAGCCTTCGATATCGACCGCCGCAAAGTCGGCCTAGACGTCTCCAAAGCCATCTTTTCGCCCCCCAATTGCACCCAGGTTTTTTGCGACAAGGTCAGCCTGACCGGCGCGATCGTGAAGATGGGCGTGGTCATGGACAGTTTCGCCGACCACATGGCGGAGCACGATCCGCTCCGCACGTTCCTGCCACTGGAAAAAGAGTCCACCCGTGAACAAATCATCTCTGAGCTCAAGGATTCGGCCACCGAAATCATGGTCAATTATCTGCCGGTTGGTTCAGAGGAAGCGACCAAGTTTTATGCCAGTTGCGCGCTGGAAGCCGGTGTCGGGTTCGTGAACAACATTCCCGTTTTCATTGCCAGCGATCCGGCCTGGGCGAAACGTTTTGCCGACAAGAATCTCCCGATCATCGGCGACGACATCAAATCGCAGCTCGGCGCGACGGTGCTTCATCGGACCATTGTCGACCTTTTCCGCAAACGCGGTGTAAAAGTGGAGCGCACCTACCAGTTGAATACCGGCGGCAACACCGATTTTCTCAACATGCTGAGCCGGACCCGGCTGAGTTCGAAGAAAACTTCCAAGACCGAAGCTGTGCAGTCGGTCATGAACGAACGTTTGGCCGACGAAAATATTCACATCGGGCCGAGCGACTATGTTCCGTGGCAACTCGACAACAAGATCGCGTTTATTCGGCTCGAAGGCCGCCTTTTCGGCGACGTGCCGATGGAGCTCGATGTGAAACTTTCGGTCGAGGATTCCCCAAACTCAGCCGGCATCGCCATCGACGCGATTCGCTGCTGCAAACTCGCGCTCGATCGCGGGATTGGCGGCGTGCTCAATTCGCCCTCTTCCTATTTCTCCAAGCATCCGCCCGTCCAGATGAGTGACGACGAAGCCTACCGCTGCGTCGAGCAATTCATCCGCGGCGAGCGCGATCGGTAAAACAATAGTCCGATCAATGTTCCTTCCAGTGTTAGACGAAAATTTTTCGTCTAATTCTGCTTAAACCTCATGACGCGTGTAGACATTCCCGTCGAAGAGCAGCTCGAGGCTTATACCAGTTTCAGCACACGCGAGATGTTTGAGCGCCACGGCATTCCGACAGAGCATCAAGGGTTATTCACCGCCGACGGCCGCGAGACGCGCGAGTTGTTTACGTTCACGTGGGAACAGCTTGTCGCCTTTCTACGCGCGCACCCCGAGCGCGCCCACGAAAGTCTCGCGTGCTCCATGCGAATGCGCGGCATTTTACGACAAGGACATTTTGGAAGCGGGCGGAGACCATTACGTTCTGCATTGGCAGGATCACGGTCATCGTCGATTCGAGTACCTCTACAATGATTTATTCGAGGGTGCGGCAGATTGGTTTACGACGCAGTATGGCATCTGGTTACATGATGAGGTCTAACCAAACGATGAAGCGAATCGCCGCCGGAGTGGAAGCCAGTTTTCGATGACCGAAACATTCACTCCGAGTTCAGCCTCGCTGTCCGCAGCGATTCGCTTGTCTTTTTCTCGTTAGGCGGCGCTTTTACCAGTCGTCCGATCACAGTGCATTAAACAAAGGAATACGAATGTATACTGTCATGGGAATTACCGGCCGAATCGGAGGGGTCGTGGGACATGCCCTTCTCGCCGCAAATCAACAAGTCCGGGCTGTCGTGCGGGACGCTGATAAAGGCCGAGCGTGGGCAGATCGTGGCTGTGAAGTTGCGCAGGCCACGATCGAAGATGCGGCCTCTCTCACGACCGCGTTCCGAGGGGCGGAAGGCGTCTTCGTGCTCGTGCCATCGAGTTTTGACCCCACACCCGGGTTTCCGGAGGCCCGGACGATCGGTGTAACTCTGCGAGCCGCACTGGAAGCGGCGTCTCCGGCGCGAGTCGTTTACCTCTCTACGATTGGGGCGCAAGCCACCCGGTCCAACCTTTTGACCCAGCATACAATCATCGAGGAGGCTCTCGGCACTTTGTCCACGCCGATTACCTTTCTGCGGCCCGCATGGTTCATGGAGAACTGCAGTTGGGACGTGGCTCCAGCGCGCGAGCAGGGCGTGATTCCAAGTTTCCTGCAACCGCTCGACAGGCCGGTGCCGATGGTGGCAACTGCGGACATTGGCAGGGTGGCCGCCAGACTGGTTCAGGAAAACTGGACCGGTCGCCGAGTGGTGGAACTCGAAGGACCCCAACGCGTGACGCCAAACGAGATTGCGGCCATCTTTGCCGGGCTGTTGCAACGACCAGTGCGCATGCAAGTGGTGCCCCGCGAGTCGTGGGAGAAATTGTTCACGGCGCAGGGGATGAAGAATCCGACCCCGCGCCTGCAAATGCTGGATGGTTTCAATGAAGGCTGGATCGATTTCGAAGGAGGAGCCAGCGGATCGGAAAAGGGAAGCGTTCCCTTGGAGACGGTGCTAAAGGCCCTGACCAAACGAGAGGCCAAAACTTCCTGAACTTAACAGATGTTGACCACTCACTCCTCAAATTCTTCCCCGAAAGCCTGAAAGCAGAGCTCACTGGGTTCATTTGGTTCGTTCCGCTTATCTTCCATTCGCGATAGCTGTTGATCGTGCAACATGGCCCAGTCCGAGTCTAACCCGAGCCCGGTAGGAACATGGCGTCTGGAGTCGTTTGAAGCGCGTGATTCGAAAGGCGAGCTTCAGTACCCATTAGGAAAACACGTGTCCGGTCTGCTTCACTATGACGCCGGCGGCAACATGTCTGCCCATGTAATGAGCAATGACCGTCCTCTCTTCGGCACTAACGATCCTGGTCGTGGCACAGATGCGGAAGTTCGAGCGGCGTTCGAGGGTCACGCGTCGTATTTCGGCACCTACTCGGTTGATCTCGCGATGCGAACCGTAACCCATCACGTTCGCGGGGCGTCGTATCCGAACTGGATCGGCGGCGATCAGGTGCGTCATTTCAAGTTCGACGGCTCGCGCCGCCTTTCATTGTCCACGCCTTCGCTGGTGTCCGGTGGCCAATCATTGGAGTACGTTTTGATTTGGGAACGCATCGCATGAACGGCTGCTTCCCGGAGGGTTGTCGAATCAGTGGAATGACACATCCCAAGTTTTATGCTGGGTCGCCGAGATCGATCTTATTAGAATTGTCGTCTATCAGAGATAAGACGTGATTGCTGCATTTATAACTCTAATCGCCGTTGGCGCGTTGTTTCTGGTTTCGCAGTTCGTCGCGGAGGGCATCATCAAGCCGTACGTGGAGTATCGGAAAATTCTGGCCGATATTTCCTATACGCTGATCTATTACGCGCACATCATTATCAGCGAGCCGGCAAGTTGGAAGCGGGACGAGCAAGTCGAGATTTCAGAGCGGCTTCGCCAAGTTTCCGCGCGGTTGCGAGCGGCGATCACAGCGCTGCCATTTCACGAACTGATGCGGCTATTTCAACTCGTCCCTCCGCAGGATCGCATTCACGATGCGGCTGCCCGGCTGATTCGCATGTCGAACCTCTTGCTGGAGACCGAGCAGAAACGACACGACGAGATCCGTCAGGACATGGCTGCGATCGGCGCGCTTTTACAAATCGATGTTGCCAGGGAGAAATGAGGAAGAGGTTGAGAGGTTGAGAGGTTGAGAGGTTGAGAGGTTGAGAAGAGAAAGACATTCATGCGACGACTCTTGGTTGTTTTCAGTTTGATCGTGACGGCGACGGGCTTCGCGGCCGAGCCCAGTTGGAATCCACCCGATGCGCCGAAGGACGCCGAGAAAGATATTAAGGCGCAGTGCATTCAATTCTATTGGTCGGGAAGCATCGCCGTTTTTCCGGTCGGCGTGCTTCGAGTTTGCCAAACAATATCCGCGGGCTGACGCCGGCGCGGGCTGCGTGACCAACGATATTCCATTGCGGGAAAAACAGGAGAAATACACGCGTTTCTACAACGAGAAAATGTATGATTTCGTCTCGAAAAATCCGGAAATCGGAAAGCTGAAAAACTGATATCAAGGAATTGAAATTTGGTTTGATAACAGACAACCATTGTTGAGCCGCTGAGATGAAATATTTCGCTGCTTTGAGAATACTTGTCGTCATTGCAATTCCTGTGGCTGCGTTCGTGGCGATTACCTTTGGCGGGCCGAAGGCTTTGCCGCCAATGGCAAGTGTGAACGACCCGTTCAACACGGTAGACTTCTCTGACCTGCCCCCTCTGCGCCACTACGCCGCTGAAGACGGCGCTGCGCTGGCCTACCGTTACTACGATCCAATCGGCCCGACGCCCCACGGAAGCATCGTTCTGATCCACGGTTCTTCGGCCAGCAGCAACAGCATGCACGTTCTAGCAAAAGGGTTCGCGAATGCCGGATACGCAGCCTACGCGCTGGATATTCGTGGACACGGCACCTCGGGAATCAAGGGAAAGATCAAGTACATCGGACAACTGGAAGACGATCTCGACTCGTTCGTCCGCACGGTATCGCCTCCAAAACCCGTGACGCTTGCTGGCTTCTCCTCGGGCGGCGGCTTTGTTCTTCGTTTCGCCGGAAGCACGAGACAGAATGAATTTCAGAGTTACCTGCTTCTCTCTCCATATCTAAACGAAAAGGCGCCGAATTTCCGGCCGAGCAGCGGGGGATGGGTCGACGTTGGAGTTCCGCGCATCATCGCTCTTTCGATTCTGAATCAATTCGGCATCCGCATTTTCAACGACCTACCGGTCATCAGGTTTGCTTTGAGTGACGAAGCGAAGTCGTTGTTAACGCCCGAATACTCGTTCGCTCTGGCGACAAACTTTGAGCCGCAGAGAGATTACGAAGCAAACATTAAGGCTGTTCATCAGCCGTGCGCAGTCCTCGCGGGCGAGGATGACGAAGCGTTCGATACCGAAAAGCTCGAGAGCATTTTTCGCAAACAAGGAAAAGACTGGCCGGTCACTTTGCTGCCCGGAATAGGTCACATCTCGCTTACGCTCGACCCAGGCGCGATCAACGCCGCGATTGATGCGGTGAAAACGTTGCAATCAGGGAAATGACAGCCTAGGCGTGACACCGTAGCCGACCTAAAGATCGGTAAACTCCAACTGCGTTGGTTTGCTTTGCAGCTTTTCCGGCGCCGGCGCTTCCACGTCAGGTTTGATGTTCGAGTCCAAGTCATCAGCCGGCAGTTTCTCCAATCGTTTCCATTCACCCGCGAGTTCGTCATTCTCATAACGCACAAGCGCGCCAGCAGCAGTGGAATAAATCGCAGCGGCCACGTCCATCTTCGTCATCTCGCTCACCGCTTTCCAGTAAGCGGCGAGCTGCGGACGATATCGCGCACGCAAGGTTTTGGGACTGTCCGGAGGCACGCGGTCGGTTTTCCAATCCAAAATCAGACATTTTTTTGCCGCCGATTGGAACAAGGCGAGATCGACAATGCCTTCCAGGCATCGGCCTTCATCAACCTTCCAGAAAAACGGGAGTTCGGATTGGATGATTGACCCGTTGCCCGAAAATCCGCGCCCGAAATTGTCACTCCCGGAAAGATGACTCAAAAGAAGTTTCCATTCTCGCGACGACCGGGCCGGATCGGGCGATAACTTGCGATGTTCGTCGAATAGTTTGTTCCAGTTTTCAGAACCGTTGTTCCAGTTCAGGTGCTGGATGAAGTCGTGCCACCAGAGGCCGTAACGCAGTGCTGCGCCCGCCGGGCGAGGTAAATCAAGCGATTCGTCGCGTGTCCAGCGTTCCTCGATCTCATCCGCCGGCAGTCCGCTCGGGTTCAGTTTGCGTACGAAAATCGACGCGTTCCCGATCGCGGCGGTTTTGGATATTCTTTCGACAAGCAGTGCGTGATCGAGCTGGCCCGTATCTTTTCGCCTTGTTTTATAGTGATCGGCGGTGAAGCCACACGGTGCCGGCTCGACTGCCGCGTTAGCGAGGGCGGTCTCATTCGGTTCGCCTTTGTCAGCCTTCAACCATTTGGATTGCGAGTGCGAATGAATCTCGCCGCCTTTTTTGGCGAACAATTCGTTGTCAAAGGCGAGCACGAGCGTGTGCCGCGCGCGGGTGAGGGCGACGTAAAGCAGACGCTCCATTTCCTGGCGCGATTCGCGTTCGAGCAGGTCCTTGACTTCGCCGGTGTAATCCGAACGATCGAGAAGGACCATCCAATGGCCCGTGTCCGGTCTTTTGATCAACCGCGGATAAGGGAACGTGGGAGGCCGGATATCGCGGGTCAAAAAGGGAACGATCACGGCCTGCCATTCCGAGCCCTTGGCTTTTTGTGACGTGATCAACTGGATCGAGTCCGAACGCGACGGACGGACCTCGCGATCATCGGCGAAATGGGTTCGCAACAGTTCGGCAAATTCCGTCAAGGTTAGCCCTTCGGCCTCGGACGAACCGGCGAGGGCGAGCAATGCGTCCAACTCGCCGTCCAAGTTTTCAAAATCCTCTGCTGGCAACGAGTTCAGGCGTTCGCGCAATTGCGTGCGGGCGACAATTTGGTTCACCGCATCGAACAATGGCAAAGGCAGTATCGACGACCGCATTTGGGCGAGCAGGCTGAGTTTTGCGGAAACGATGTCGGCGCCACTCGTCTCAGTTTCGATTTGGAAACGGCCGCCCAAGCCATCGGAAAAAACGGCGAGATCGTGATCGGAGATCCCGAAGAGCTCCCGGAGCAGGCCGGCGATCTCATAACCGCATTGGGGCTGCGCCATTACTATTAAGAGGGCGGTCAGCCAGGCATAAGCGGGGCTATCACCCTTCCATTCTTTCTCCGACTGGATCTGGACGCTGAGTCCCGCCTTACGCAGTCCGCGACGCAATGTCTGAAGCCATTCCTTGCGCGGACAAAGAATCGCCACGTCCTGCCATGTTTGGGCGCGGAGCTTTGTCAGACCCGTTTTCCGTAGCCATTCTCCCAACTGACGCGCTTCTTCCGCCGCTTTGCGCGCCTCCGAAATTTTGCCGCGTCGGTCCGGCACGAGATTGACGGCCTGCAAATCCAGGCGCACTACTTGTCCCGGAAGAACGTCGGGGCGGGGATTGAGCTCGACGAACTCGACCTGATCGTCGCGATTGTTGAGAATTTCCCGGAACGTTTCGTTCACAAAATCCAGCTGCGCGGTGTCGAGCCGGAACGTGACGGAGAACGTGAGCGCCTCGGCCGAGCCGGTCTCGACAAGTGTCTCGTGGATTCTTCGGTATTTTGAGAGATCGGCGCGGTCGCGATAGATCGACTGTTGAAAATCCCCGACCATGCAGAACTGCCCCGG
>Ga0307474_10001665_pt1 | contig 16060 bp, 15 predicted proteins | sample atmos_gasesECM1C_2_FD_203312 | JGI IMG/M metagenome (GOLD analysis project Ga0307474, IMG submission 203312) | Hardwood forest soil microbial communities from Morgan-Monroe State Forest, Indiana, United States - atmos_gasesECM1C_05 | ecosystem: Environmental > Terrestrial > Soil > Temperate... | reverse complement strand
TGATCACGACGATCCTGGCCATGATCCGGCGTCTGACCGCGTCCAGGGTGGCGGTCGGCATCTACGCGCCGACTGCCGAGGCCGCCCGGCGGTGGCTGGCCGAGGGGGCGAGCCTCGTCGTCGTGTCCGCGGACAACGCCATGACGATGTCGGCGTTCAGGGCGATGTGCGCGGCCATCGCCCATCCGCCCGGGACCAGCCAACCCGGCCAGAGCGCCGAGCCGGCGCGGATCGAGTCCGGAACGTTCGTCGTCAGCGACACCCCCCGGGCACGCCGAAGTCCTTCGACCCGGAGCAGTTCGCCCGGCACCGCGTCGCCTGAGTTGACAGCCCGCGATGGGGGACGGCAGGATTAACCTATATAAGAACGGTATTTCGTATAGCGTCAGAACTGAGCAAGCTGCGGCGCACAACGTATGCCGGCCGGATGAAGGCAGCCGATAGGAGCGCGGCGGGCATGGTGTCGATCCCCGAGCTGGGGCATGAGATCTTCGCGGCCGAACGGGCCGCCCGCGCCGTCGCCCCGCTGAGCGAGCGCTACCCGGAGCTGGACGCGGCGGCCGCCTACGCCATCCAGGCCGAGTACGCGCGGCTCCGCGAGCAGTCGGGTGCGACGCTGATCGGACGGAAGATCGGCGCTACGTCTCAGGCTATTCAGGAGCAGCTGGGCGTCGGCACGCCCGACTACGGCCACCTGTTCGACGACATGGTCATCGCCGACGGTGGCGAGGTGGTCCTCAGCGAACTGGTCGCGCCGCTGGTCGAACCCGAGATCGCGTTCCGGCTCGGCCATGAGCTGGTCGGCCCGGGACTGACCGCCGACGACGTGCTGGCCGCCACCAGCGCGGTCTGCCCGGCGATGGAGATCATCGACAGTCGCGTGACCGACTGGCGGATCGCGTTCGTCGACACGGTCGCCGACAACGGCAGCAGCGCACGCTGCGTGGTCGGCCCCGAGACCGAACTGCGGCCCGGCACCGATCTGGCCGGCGAGGTGGTCCGGCTGAGCGAGGAGGGGGTGCCGGTGGCCGAGGGGCCCGCCACTGCGGCGCTCGGCCATCCGGCGACCGCCGTGGCCTGGCTGGCGAACGCGCTCGCCGGCTATGGCGCCCGCCTGCGCGCCGGGGACCTGGTGCTGTCTGGCTCCCTGACCCGGGCCACCCCGCTGAAGCCGGGCCGGGAGTACACGGCGACCTTCAAGAACCTGGGCTCGGTATCGTGCCGCACCCGCTGACCACAGGAGCGAGCGATGACAGACACCGCGGCGATGACGCATGCCGGCATGGAGGCGCTGATCCGCAGGTACTTTGACGCCTGCAATGCGGCGGACAGCCAGGGCATCATTAACTGCTTCGTGCCCGATGGTGTGCACTACTTTCCGCCGGGCATGTACGGCGGCGCATTCCAGGGCGCGGAGGCGATCGCCGCGCGCTGGGTCGAGGCCGTGCGCACCCTCGGCTCGATCTGGACGATCGAGCAGGTCATCACCGACCCCGAGCACGCTAGGGCGGTCATCGAGTGGACGCACTACAAGACGTTCGCGGGTACGGTGCTGCGCGGCGACGAGTGGTACGTGTTCGACCGGGCCACCGGGCTGATCAGCGAGATCCGTGCCTACTATGCCTCGCCGCAGGCCCCGGGCATGCAAACGCTGGAACTGGCCATGTTCGACTACGCCGGGCGCGGTTACAGCATCGAGCCACCCGACCTGCCCAGGCCGCGATCGGCCGCCGAATGATTCCGGCTGCAGACGAGCACGCCGACGTCGACGCCGCGGCGCTGCTGGCGCCCGCGGCTAAAACCGCGTGTACGCCGAGCCGAGCCGCTGCGCCATCTCGGACAGCCGCTTGCCGCCCTCGCGCACGAGCGGAATGAGATCCGCCCGGCGGGTCTCGATCCGGTGGCGGGGGCCCGAAATGCTGACCGCCGCGATCGCCCGGCCGAGGGAATCCAGCACGGGCGCGGCCACGCAGGCGATGTCCGGCGAGTACTCGCCGTGGTCCTCGCTATGGCCGGAGGCAACGACGAGGTCGAGTTCCTTCGCGAAGGTCTCGCTGGCCGGGGGGTTGATGCCCTCGGTCGTGACGATCTTCGGCAGCCGCTCCATGTAATTCCGCTGCACCTGCGCGTCGGCGTAGGCCAGCAGCGATTTGCCCATCGCGCTGCAGAAGGCGGGGATCGCAGACCCGACCCGCACTTCCATCACCAGCTGATGCTGCGTTCCGACGACCCGGTCCACGTAAACGACACTGTCGCCGCGCAGGACGCCGAGGTTGACGGTCTCCCCCGACTGATTCATCAGCGTCTCGAGCTCGGAATGCGCGATGTCGATAAAGCTTGTCCGCGATCTGATCGTGTTGGCGAGTTCAAGAACCTGCGGCCCGGGCCGGTACTTGCGGTTTTCCGGATTCTGCTGGGCAAATCCGGCCTCACAGAGCGTCGACAGCAGCCGGAACACGGTGCCGCCGGTCAGGTCGAGTTCCCGCCCGATGTCGCTGATCCCGATTTCGCCGTGGTTCACCAGCGTAACCAGCACTCGCAGCGAGTTCGCCACCGAGCTCAGCACGAGCCGCTCACAACCCCTCCCGCCGGACCACCACTGAGCGCCTCCTCATCTGGCCCTCCGTTTTACTCTCTGCGAAAGACGCTATCGCCTGGCAGCGCGGGACGGCAAACGCCGACACCAGAGCCGTGCCGTCCGCCCGACAGTGCGGCGGCGCAGCGCACCGGACGCGACCGGCCCACGCTGGCGACCCGGCGCGCTGGGCGCCCGGGCGTTCAAAATACTGGGCTTCTTCCGCGCACTGAAAGAGCCATTTCGTTACTCAGCCCTGTGAGGCCATGCCGGTCCAAAGCGCCGCGGGCGGCCCCGACTGGGCGACGCACGCGGCGAACAGGCCTCCAGCCAGGGGCTCCCGTCGCCGGGCCTCCCCGGATAGCTCGTGCACGGCGCTCGTGATGAACAGCGTGTGGCCATCGGAGCCGCCAAACGCGCAGGACGTCACCTGGGTCACCGGCAGCTCGATCACGCCGTCCAGTTCACCCCGCGGCGTGTACCGGTGAACCGCGGATCCGCCCCACAGGCAAACCCACAGGCACCCGGCGTCGTCAACGCACATGCCGTCGGGCATGCCGTGGTGCCCGGGGATGCTCACCACCGTCTGCAGCTTCCCCACCACGCCGTCCGCGATGTCGTACTCGTAGCCGCAGACCGACCCGGTCGGCGAGTCGATGAACCAGAACCGCCGGCCATCTGGCGACCAGCCCATGCCGTTCGACAGCGACAGGCCGGAAAACACGGTGACGACGCGTGGCCCTGGCGCGAGCCGGTAGAGATCGGCCGCTCCGGACCTCGCCACATACGGCATCGTTCCGGCAAAGGCCCGGCCGGCCGGATCGCACTTGGCGTCGTTGAACCGGATGTCCTCCCCCATCTCGACGCCGATAAGCCGCCTGACCTCGCCGTCTTCGGACAGGAACGCGAACCCGTCCCGCACCACGAGGAGCCAGCCGCCGCCCGCCGCCGGGAGGGCCGCGCCCACGTGACGGCCGGCTTCGTACGTCCGCAGCCGCTGACCGTCCTGGTTCGCGACGTGCACCAGGCTCGACGTGATGTCGACCCAAGTCAGCCGCTGCGAGATCGCGTCCCAGGCCGGCCCCTCGCCTACAGCGGCGCCGGCGTCGTCCAGGAGTTCCGCGCTGGCGAGCACTCTCATCTTCACTCCCTAGCTAGCTGGCGGTCCAGCGGTCAGCCCGCCGTCTATCACCAGAACCTGGCCCGTGACGAACGAGGCCGCGTCGGAGACGAGAAAGGACACCGCCGACGCCACCTCCGCCGACGCGCCCGAGCGGCCAAGTGGCTGCATCCGCTCCATGCGCTCGGCGGCCAGTGCGCCGACGGCGCCCGGAACATGGGCCTTCCTGTGCGCCGGAGTATCGCTGATCGCCCCGGGAGCCACGGCGTTCACCCTGATTCCGGCCGATCCGTATTCGACGGCCACGGAGCGGGTCAGCGCCTCGACCCCGCCCTTCGAGGCGTCATACGCCGACCATCCGGCGAACCCGATCCGGGCGTGCACGGACGAGATGTTCACGATCGAGCCGCCCTGACCGTGGGCGAGGCAACGGCGCACGGCCTCGGCGCAACCCCAGTACGTGCCCAGGAGATTGAGGCCGATGATGCGCTCGACGTCGGCCGGGTCGGCCTCGTGGAACACCAGCGTGGCCGAATAGGCGGCGTTGTTGACCCAGCAGCCGAGACGACCGGCCTGTTCCGCCAGGTCCGCGGCCGCGCGAAGCACGCCACGGTCGGCGGCGTCACCGTTGACCGCACGGCCGCCGTCCCCGAGCGCTGACGACAGCTCGGCGGCGCTGTCGGCGTCGATCTCGATCCCGATCACGTACCAGCCGTCGCCGACGAGGCGATCCAGGATCGCCCGGCCGATGCCTCCGCCGGCGCCGGTTACCACCGCGCTTCGCATAGCGCTCCCATCTCGACGAACGCGACGAAGATGCCTTCCGGCCCGATGCAGACAGCCAGCCGAACGGTGCTGCCGTCGGGCATGGGCTGGCTGACGATCGGGCCCGTAAAGCGATAGCCGCGGGCGCCGACGTGGCTTACGGTGGCGTCCAGTTCCCGCACGCGCAGCGACAACTGGCGGAGCCCCGGCTCGCTCGGATCTCCGGTGCTGGCCCGGGCCGGCCGGGCCAGAGCGAGATACTCGGCGATTTCGAGCTCGCTGCCATCTGGAGCCGCGACGACGACGGCATGAACGCGCGGTGGCGGCACGATCCCGAATATTTCCGACAGCGAGGCGGGGTCGTGCGGTGCGTCAAAGGTCACCCGAAAGCCGAGCGTGCCGACAAAGAACCGGAGCGCCACCGCCATCGAGCGGACCACGAGAACGGGGTGGACGATGCCGTCCACCGCGGGCAGCTGGTCAGGTCCGGGCCCGTTCATGCGCTTACGCCTGCTCCGAGCATCGGACCTGCGAGCCAGGTCGGGTCCAGGCCGCGGGCCGCAAGCCCACCCCGAGACCTGCGGAATCCGGGACGCGGAACGTGCCCTGGCGTGCGGACGGGATGTCGCCCGTGATGATGTCGCTCCAGTCGCGGTGATCGACCGAGTATTCCTGGGCTATCGCGTTGGGGGCATGTGCCGAAAGGTGCAACGAGGCGGCGAGCAAGACCGGGCTCCCGCTGTCGCGCGGCTCGACCGACACCTCGTAGCCCTCGGCCAGTGCGGCCATCTTCCGTGCCGCGGACAGGCCGCCGGCGTAGCCGAGGTCGAGCACGACGACGCCTATGCTGCCGGTGCTCAGCAACTCGCGGAACTGGCTGACCGATCCGGAAAAGGTACCGTCGCCAACCGCGAGGCCGGTGCGTTTCGCGATGTCGATAAAGACCGCGGTGTCCCGCGAGGTGGTCGGATTCTCGATCCAGACCGGCGACAGGGCGCCGAGGATGCTCCCGATCGACTCGGATGTGACAACGTCCAGTACGCCGGCGCAGTCGATCACGACATCGGTCCGGCCGCCGAGCGCGTCGCGCAGGTCGGTCAGGATGCGCGCAATGGCGCCGAGGCCGTCGGCACCGGCCGCGACACGCCCGCCGGCCGGCCAGGAGGCGGCCGGAACGGTGAACTTGGCCAGCGAGATGTCGTCGGCCGCCAGGATGCTGGCGTAACGCGACGCGATTTCGGCATGCCGGGCACCGAGTCCGCCGGTGTCGCCGGGACCCGGCACGGGCAGCCCGGGAAACCTGGCGCACGCGAGCACCTCGGCGCGCGAACACCCGCCGAGCAGCACATGCAGCGGCTGTCCGCAGCTGCGACCCAGCAGGTCCCACAGCGCTATGTTGAGCGCCGCGTTGCCCCGCGTCGCGACGCCGTTTCCGTCGTAGCCCAGATAACCGCGCAGGGTCCGGTCGTGGTGCTCTATCTCCCCTGGCGACTGGCCGAGCAGGGATGGCGCCGCGACGTCGTGAATATAGGTCTCGAGCGCCCCCGGTGACAGCACGGCCTCGCCCACGCCCGAGTCGCCGTCGCGCGTCTGCACCTCGACCCAGACGGTGTCCGGGTGCTCCAACAGCCGTAGCGTGCGTATCCGCTGTATCACGTCACCCAATGCCGTCTACCTCCTCGCCGCCGCGGACGTCACTCCGCTCGCGGACGAGCCGACGATGAGAGTGTCCGGCCGCCTGAGTACCTCCGGCCGGATCTCGACGCCCACCCCGGCGCGATCCGAGGCCACCAGCCGTCCGTCGGCCAGGGCCGGCGCTCCGATGGTCAGCTCGGCGTACCAGTCGAAGTAGAAGGCGCGGACCATCTCCTGGACCCGGGCGTTGCGTCGCGCCAGCGCCAGATGTGTGGCCACCGCGAGCGCGACCGGTCCGGTGCAGTCATGAAAGGCGATCTCAAGCCCGGCCGCATCGGCCATCTCCCCGACGGCGACCGCCACGTCCACTCCGCCACACCAGACGGGATCGACGATCACGGTGTCGACGGCCTCGGCGTCGATAAGGTCACGGAACCGGTCGACGCCGGCCATCGTCTCGCCGGCCGCGATCGGGATCGGCGAGCGCTGGCGGACCTTGGCCAGGGCGCCGAAGTCCGACACCTTGACCGGATCCTCGATCCATCGGATGTTGTATCCGGCGAGCGCGTCGATGATCCGGCTCGCCATCATCGGACTCCACATGCCGTGAAGCTCGATCATCAGCTCGATCCGGTCGCCCACCGCCGAGCGGACCTTCTGCACGGGGGTCAGCGCCCGGGCCAGCTCGGTCCGGCTGATGTACTGCCCCTGCGTCTCCTCGGCCGGCGGATCGAAGGGCCAGATCTTCATCCCCGAGTACTTCTCGTTGAGCAGGCTGACGGCCAGCCTGTCGGCGGCGTTCATGAAGCCGTACAGATCCGGGTACCGGGCCTCGTCCGCCGACTCCAGTCCCCAGTTGCTCGAGGCGACCTGCGTCGTCTGCTGCACGTAATCGCGGCCGGCGCACGTGTTGTAGACGGAGATGGACGACGGCGACCCCTCGGCGAGCAGGCGGTGCAGCGGCAGGCCGGCGTACTTTCCGCGCAGGTCCCAGAGCGCGACGTTCATCGCCGACCTGGCGCGCATCTCGATGCTGGTTGACGAGCCCCCGGTCCCCCGGTCCAGGCCCGCGAGCACCGCGGCCGCGCCGTCGAGATCGGTTCCGAGCAAGGCCGGTGCCAGGTCGTCGTGCAGGTACCGCTCCGATGCGCCCGGCGCAAAGAACGTCTCGCCGATGCCCGTCGCCCCGTCGCCCGTGGCGACCTCAAGCAGCAGCAGGTTCGGACGGCTCGGGATCCTGATCGTGCGGATCTCTCCGATCCTCATCCGGCTGACAGCTTCCGGATCCGGATCCGGCGGATCTGGTCCACGCCGACCGCGGCGACGACGACGATGCCCTGAACGACAAACTGCCAGTTGGCCGAGATGCGCATCAGCAGGAAGCCGTTAGTGATCAACGCCAGGAACAGGACGCCCAGCGCGGTTCCCGGCACCGATCCCACGGCGCCGAAGAGGCTGGCTCCCCCGACGATCACCGCGGCGATCACGGAAAGTTCCATGCCCTGCCCGAACGACGGATCGCCGTCACCGACGAAGCTGGTCGTCAGGATGCCGGCTATCGCGGCGCCCACGCCGCTCAGCGCGTATAGCACGATCCGCATCCGGTCAACCTTGATTCCGACGGCGCGCGCGGCGGCGGCATTGCCGCCGATGGCCCGTATGTGATAGCCGAACTTAAATTTGCTCAGCGCCAGATGGCCGATGATGCCAAACCCGATGGCGATGAACACCAGGGACGGTATATCACCGAGTGACGACTGGCCTATGGCGTCGAAGGCCGACGGCAACGGAAACACCTGCTGCGAGTTCGTAAGGATGAGCACGACGCCCCGTATCGCATACAGTCCGCCGAGCGTGACGATGAGCGCGGGTATGTGGAATTTGGTGATGACGACTCCGATTCCGGCGCCCACTGCCCCGCACACGACGATCCCCAGACAGATGGCCAGAATGATCGGGAGATGATCCTGGAGGGCCATCGCCGTCACCAGTCCGCCCAGGCCGGCCATGGAGCCCACCGACAGGTCGATGCCTCCGCCGATCAAGACAAAGGTCATGGTAATGGCGACGACGAACGTCGGCGCGGCCGACTTGACCACCAAGATCAGGTTGGAGTAGGTGAGGAAGGAGTCATTTCTTGTGGTGGTGATCGCCCCGAATATGGCGATGGCGATGACCAGTGAGAACTCGGGCGCGAGCACCGTGGCACGCGCGAATTTGCCGAGGCCGGACTCGCGCAGGCCGCGGGTACGTCGCATTATGGACGACTGGTTCCGCTCCGCGGATGCCGGGGTTTCTGACTGCCCGACCTGGCCGCTTGACAGCTGATTGGACATGCTAGACCCCAGCCTCCGATTCCGAGCCCCGCACGGTTCCGGTGATCATATGGACCACCTGGCTCCGGTCCGTGGCCTTGACCGCTACGACGCCTGCCGTCCGGCCCAGGCGCATGACCTGGATCCGGTCCGCGACGTGAAAGACAAAGTCGAGATCATGGCTCACCAGGAGCACCCCGAGTCCGCGCTGCCGCAGTCCGGCGATAATCTCGCCCACCCTGGCGGTCTCGCGGACTCCGAGCGCGGCCGTGGGTTCGTCCATAAGTACCGCCTGCACGCCTTCCAGGACCCCGCGGGCGATCGCGACGCCCTGCCGCTGCCCGCCCGAGAGCATCGCCACCGTGCTCGTCATGGCCGGCACCTTGATCGACAGGCTCGAGAACAGCGCTTCGGCGTCGTGTTCCATCTTCCGGCGGCGCACCCAGCCCAGCTTTGACGGCTCGTGCCCGAGAAACACGTTCCTGGCGACATTAAGCGGCTCGACGAGCGCCAGATCCTGGAACACCGTCGCGACGCCCGCCTTAATGACCTGGTCCGGATGCTGCAGGACCGTCGGCATTCCCTTGACGATGACGCTTCCGCTATCTGGCTTAAACAGTCCCGACAGGAGACGTACAACCGTCGTCTTTCCCGCGCCGTTGTCGCCGACCAACGCGAGGACTTCGCCGGGACGCAGCCGGAGGCTCACGTCGTTCAGGGCGGTAATCGACCCGAAGTGCTTTGACACGTGCTCGAGTCCGAGAACGGCCTCTGACGTCGGAGTTGGTTCCGGCTGCGTCATCCGTCATCCCCTAGCGTTATCGGTCGGCATAAGGATGAATGTGAGGAAAGGGCGACGGCTTCGCCCCGGCGAACGGTGCGCTCACGGGTTGTCATGCGTGAAGAGCACTGGCGGAATGTTGACGATCGGGCTCTTGAGCTTTCCGTTGAAGTAGGCGGCGAAGGTGTTGGCCAGGGCGTTGCCCCATGCGCACGACACCGACTGAAGGCTGGCCTGTTCCCAGCCCGACTTCAGATCAGCAGCAACCTGAGGCAGGTGATCTGCGCCCACGACGATGATCTGTCCTGGCTTCTTGTTGAGCTCTTTGGCCGCCAGCGCTCCGACGATTCCGCCCAGGCCGTCCGGACTCCAGATGACGTTGATGTTCGGATGCGCGACGAGCATTCCGCGCGCGATCTCGGTGGCGCTGTCCTCATTGCGGTTTCCGCCCGGCTCGATGATCTCGCCCGGGTCGACGATCTTCATCGCCGGGAACTTCTGCGCGAGCTCGGCCTTGAACGTGCTGATCGACTCGATCTGGTTGGTGACCGTGGGCCCGGAGTAAAGAATGCCGACGTTTCCCTTGCCGTGCGCCAGCTTGCCCACCTCGTCGGCGGCCAGCACGCCGTATTTCTTGGGATCGGTCGTCACCCAGGCGATGCGCTGGTCGGGAGTGCTGGTGTCCAGGTCGAGCGCGATGACCGGGACCTTCTGGGTCTTGGCCTGATCCAGCACGTTGTCGAACTCGGCCGGGACCAGCGGGACCACGATCATGCCATCCGGCTTCGAGGCAAGGGCCTGCTCGGCCAGCTGGACCATGCCGGCATTGCTGGCGGTCTCATTCGGCGGCGCAACCAGGGTCGGGATCATCCCCAGCGCGTTCGACCGGCTCATGAAGCACTTGTTAGCGCCGGCCCAGTTAGCGTCGGCCAGCAGCGCGGTGACGAAGGTGATCTTCTTCCCCGCAGTCTTGGACTCGGCTCCAGCCGCCGATTGTGTCCCTTGTCCGCTGCTACATGCTGCGAGAAGCACAGCCAGCGCGGGGGCCACGAGAGCATACAGATGCCTGCGTCTCCGCCGATGCTCCATAGAACCCTCCAGAAGGTCCGTGAGGTTGAGGTTACGGCAAGTCTTCATATCACCTGATGATCAGATAGGTCAAGCAAAGTGCTACAGTGATACAAAGATATGGTGATCGGATCCCATCTGACCCGGGTTAACACCTGGTTCACTCGAGGTGTCAGCGCGGACCATCGCCTCTGCGTACGCTTCGAAGCACATGGCTTCGGAGCCACACCAGGGAACGCGGCGGCGCGCCGACATCCCTACGAGGAGTGCTAGCTGCGGATGCGGAACGAAAAGCTGGGCCAACGGGTCGCCAAGGTTGTTGCCGCCCGGATCATCGAAGCGCTCACCGACGGCGGCGATCCCGTGCTCCCGACGGAACGGGAGATCGCGGTCGAGTTTGATGTGTCCATGACGGTGGCGCGCGAGGTCGTGGCGCTGCTGGTGTCCATGATGATGGTCCGCGTCCACCACGGCCGGCGCATGCAGCTGATCCCGCAGTCGGCGTGGAACTACCTGCACCCGGTGATGCTCGAACTCCAGGACGACGAGGGCCGGCGTCAGCTCATTGCCGAGCTGTTTGACCTCCGGCTCCTGGTCGAGCCCGAAGCCGCGGCACGCGCGGCCGACAAGGCGAACGCAACGGGCATCGCGCGGATGGAGGAGCTACTGAGCCGGTTCCGCTCCAGCGACCTCAGCACCGACGAGCGTTACGAGTGCGACGCCGCCTTTCATCAGGAAATAATGTCCTCCAGTAACAACCGGCCGCTCGCGCACGTCCTGGACTCGGCCAACGAGCTGCTCAAGTTCAGCCGGGCCGCCAACGGGCTTTCCCCGGCATGGAGCGCGGAACTCATCGACAGCCAGCACACCGCGATACTCGACGCCATCCGGGCCCGCGACGCCGAGGCGGCGCGAGCCGCCATGCGAGACCATCTTCTCTGGGGCCTCGAGCACATAGCAGGCAAGGCCGAGCCAGCGCCCGCCCTCGGGCGGTGATCTGCCCGCGACGGCCGACGCGGTCGGCGTGGCCGCCGTGGCCCGCTCAGCCGGCGTTACTCATACGGCGTTCCCAGCCATCCGCAAACATGTTCATGGTCGCGTCCCGGGAGCCCGGATGGGCGAGCGCCACGGCCTCGTTGACCTCGTAGCCCCAGCCAGGACTGGTCGGGAACAGATATGACCCGTCGCTGAACGTTGGCCCGCCGATGTATAGCTCGCTTCTCCATGGGACGTCGAAATGCTCGAACGACTCAAGAATCATGAAGTTGGGGATGCTGCAGGACAGCTGCACCAGTGCGGCCAGCCGCCCGGTGCCGTCGCAGTTATGCGGAGCGACCGACAGTAGCTGGGTCTCGGCCAGCGCGGCGATCTTCTTGGTCTCCAGCATCCCGCCGGAGTAGACGAGGTCAGGCTGCACGACGTGCGCCGCCCGTTTCGCGATCAGGTCGGTGAATCCGGCCGCGGCATAGACATGTTCGCCGGTGGCGACCCGGACCCCCAGGGTGCCCGCGGCGTCTGTGACCATCGCCTGCGCATCGACGTTGTACGGCGGGACGGGCTCCTCGCAGAAGAGCGGGCGGTAGTCGGCCACCGCCCGGATCGCCTCGATGGCGGAGCCGACCGAAAACCGGCCGTGGAACTCGACGAGCACATCGGCGGATCCGGCCTCATCGCGAACCACCTCGACGGCCGTCACGGCCGCGGCTAGCTCGCTGCGGCTGATCTCGCGTCCCGCCGACCCGAACGGGTCGAACTTCAACGCGTCGTACCCGAGCTCCAGTGCCCGCCGCGCCTCATCCCGCAGCCGTCCGACATCGCGACTGCCGCTGTACCAGCCGTTGGCATACGCGCGCACCGACGGCCGGACCGCGCCGCCGAGCAGGTTCGCAACCGGCTGGCCGCAGATCTTCCCGGCGACGTCCCACATGGCGGTCTCGATGCCGGCCAGCGCCGCGTACATGACGGGACCGAGGTTGAACTCAGCCTGCGTCGCGCGCTGCCAGACGGCCTCGATGGCGAACGGGCTGCTCCGCAGGACATACCGTTTCGCCAGCGTCTGCAACAAGACGGCCACCGCATGCTCCTTGCCGCCGAGAGTGGCGTCGCCCCAGCCGACAATGCCTTCGCTGGTGACGATCTTGACGATGACGAAGTTGCGCCAGCCGCCGTCGACCAGATAGGTGTCGAGAGAAACGATTGTCTGGTTGTCTCCGGCCGGCCGGGCCGGCTGGCTTTCCTCTGGCTCCATCCGCGAACCCTTCCTTGGCTAGGCTGGCGTGACTCGCCCGTCGGCAAGCAAAACCCGGAACTGCGCTATGGATTCCCGGATCCCCGAGCCCAACGACCGCGGTTCCGGCACTCCTGGAATTGCCGCGATTCGCGACGTGTCCAGCGCCGTCGGGTAGGGCAGGTCATCGGAAACGTAGGAAATGGCGCCCGCAGAATCAGGGCACTCGGTCGTTATCGCTGCTACGAATTCTGCTACCGATGCGGTGATGCCGGGCAGGTTGTATGCCTCGGCACAGCCCGCCGGGTGGCGGGCCGCCGCGATGAACGTCGCCGCCGCGTCGTCCGCGTGATGAAAGACCGTTGTCCCGCCGTACGTCACGTGGTACGGACGCCCGGCCGCGGCCGCCAGCATCGCGGCTGAAGGACCGGAGGTCATGCCTTGGTCGCGGCCGACGCCGTAGATGACCCAGGGACGGATCGCGGTCGAGTACAGCCCGAATTCTTTCGCATAGAACCGGGCGGTGTTCTCGTTCGCCTCCTTGGTCACGCCGTAGAGCGTCGTTTCCGGGTAGTGTGGCGAGTCGTCCCGCAGGATCCCGTCGGGATATTTGTTGGCCGGCCCGAAGACGCCCGCCGCACTGGCAAACGTAACAGACTGAACCTGGTCCCGCAGGCTGAGGGCAGTCTCGAAGACCTGAACCATTCCCACGACGTTGACCTGCGCGCCCAGGCGAGGATTGCTTCGCACGAACGGCACCTGCAACGCCGCACAGTGAATCACATGGGTTGCGCCAAAGTCGGCGACCGCGCGATGGAGGTCGTCGGCACTCGCTATGTCGCCGACATACTGGCTGGCGCCGGCCATCTGATACTTATCCAAGAGCAGGCCCAGTCGCCTCTGATCGGACTGGACGTCGAAGCTCGCCACCCTGCAGCCCTCGCGGACGAGACGGGCGACGATCCAGGCTCCGAGGCATCCCGAGGCCCCCGTGACAAAGTAACGCTCCTCCGGCATACAGGTCTCGCCTCCCTTTCTAGGCTCGAGTCGGCCACGCAGTGCGTGGCACTTTCTGCGACTGGCCGCTCATCGTGCACCGGACGACAACTTCCGCCATAAACCAGCCCCGGGCAACGGGACGGGAAGTGGAGTCAGAAGTGACGGCCTCGGACGCGCCAACCAGGCACCGGGCGAGGGCAAGATCAGTTCATCCCGCTATGGTCGTGGTGAGAACTCCGATGCCAGACACGGCAACTTCGATCTTGTCCCCCGGCTGAAGGTATTTCGGTGGCTTAAAGCCCGCTCCGGTCCCGCTCGGCGTTCCGGTCGCGATCACGTCTCCCGGCTGGAGCGTAATCCCGGCCGTGATGAACTCCACCAGATCTGGCAGGCCCCACATCATGCTGGCGAGCGTGTCGTCCTGACGAATCTCGCCATTCACTCGGGTCTCTATTCTCAGCGACGTGTGGTCCGCAACGGAATCCTTCGTCACAAAGACGGGGCCGAGTGGAGCGAAGCCGTCCAGCGACTTCCCCCGTATCCACTGCAGGTCTTGTTCTTGCAGGTCCCTGGCGCTGATGTCGTTCATGATCGTGTATCCCGCGATGTATTCCAGGGCCTCGGCCGCGCGCACCTTGCTTGCGGTCCGGCCGATGACCGCCGCCACTTCGCCCTCATAGTCAAGCGCGGTTGAGATCGACGGGTAGGGCACCGCGGCACCGCTCCCGGTCAGGGTGTTCGCAAACTTGCTGAACAAGATCGGGTACGGCGGTATCGGGGAATCGCCCTCGCGAATATGTTCCAGGTAGTTCCGGCCAACGCAGACGATGGCATGCGGGCATCTCACCGGTGCCAGCATCGTAAGTTCCGCAAGCGTCCTCGCTGGCGGGTAATCGCCGCGACATTGCGTTAGCCGTTCTTGGACGTGTGCGAGAAGGTACGGCGTGGCCAGCAGTGCCTCGACATCCGAGACTTTCTCTGCGTCCGGCGAATTGCCGCACAGATCGGACAGTCGAACGAACTCTTCAGCTTCGGTCTCGACCAGCAGGTCCGGTTTGCCATCGACAAGCGCCCTGGCTACGCGCATAGTAGCTCCTTTCGGCCAGGTGATCATATGACCATATGAGTTGATGGTCAAGGGGCTGCTGGTGCGCAAGCTGACCGATCAGGATCACGACGGCTGCGCCCGGTGATGCTGGGGCACTTCCGCAGATAGAACACGGCGCATCTAGCACCGACTCCTCGGCGGCCAGTGCTTCATCGAGACGACCCGCGGCCCGCAAGGAGTTCCGCGCTCGGAGAACTCGGCCTAGACGTGGCGATCGTCATCTCCCGACGCGACCCTGCCGTGCTTCCCTCGCTCGCTGACGCCCTCACCCAGCTCCGCTGACGCTGGAACGCCCGAAGTCCCAGCCATGCGGGTGGCCGCGACTGGGCGAGCGGCGCTATCTCAGTCCGGCGAGCCTGCGCCCCCAACGGGTGACTAAGAGCTTTGGGCGGCGGAAGCCGCCATGATCGAGTCAGATTTGGGGCAGGGTGGTTGTGCTGGCGGCGCGGTGCTGGTCAGGCGGCTAGTCCTGCCCTGCGGGCAAGTTCATCGAGGGCGTCGCGGTAGGCGCGGTCGGCGGCGCGCAGCGGCGCGGGGACGGGCGGGGGCTGGCCGGTGAGCTCGCCTAGCCCGGGACGCAGGAAACGGGCGTGCAGTCGGGTGCGGAACAGGGCGTGGCGGAGTCAGTCCAGAAAGCCGTCGGCATCCCAGGGCAGGAACGCCAGGAGATCCGGACTGTCGCGGGCCGCAAGCACTCCTATTCGAACTCGCCTGACCGCATGTGCCAAGTGTGATACTTCCGAACTGAATTGGGCAGCTGCTCTTACTCGATTGGCTGGTGGGCGATGCCCGACGGCCGGCGGCCGGCAAGCAACCAGCCGGCCGCAGCCGCAACAAGGGGCAAACCGAGAAGGACAGTTGGGCTTTCTCGTAGCCAGACGGCCGCATCCGGGCAGACACGCGGACAAGCCGGGCGGCGCGGAATGGGCGTGGAGCCCAGTGCTAGGACTGCTGCAGTGGGGCGACCGCTACCGTGCCGCCCCGGCGGGCCCGGCCATCATCTACTCGTCACGGCAGCTGCACTCATCTTCTTGCCTTTCTGCTTCGGTTCCCTGGAAGTGTGCCCGGATCAGTTGGCCCGGGCGCGGGGTCTTGCGGTCACGGCCAGGTGCAGCTGGATGGGCAGCGACGGATTGTCGAGGGCGGAGCGGGCGTGGGTGAGCGCGCCTGTCTCGATGCGCTGCCGGACGGCGGTCAGGTCCGCGGTTTCCTCTAGCGTCGCCGTCACGACAAGCTCGGGGTCCAAGCCGCTGCCGATTAGCCGGGCCCGCGCCGAGTCCACGCCGATGTAGGTTTCGATCTCCTCCGCGACAGCCTCCGTGAGCGCCCCGGCGGCGAGGGTCGTGCGGCCTGCCTGGCCCGGTGAGCGGATGGGCAGGTCGCCGGAGCGATCGGTGGAGAACAGGAGCGCGAGCAGCCAGCGCAGCGCTAGCACCACCAGGATGGCTGCTGCGGCGGCGGCGACGG
>Ga0307474_10001664_pt1 | contig 16063 bp, 12 predicted proteins | sample atmos_gasesECM1C_2_FD_203312 | JGI IMG/M metagenome (GOLD analysis project Ga0307474, IMG submission 203312) | Hardwood forest soil microbial communities from Morgan-Monroe State Forest, Indiana, United States - atmos_gasesECM1C_05 | ecosystem: Environmental > Terrestrial > Soil > Temperate... | reverse complement strand
TACGAATCCCTGCGTCGCAGTGGAGCGAAGATGGTGGCGGTCTGGAGCGCACCTGAAAGCGGCTTAGATTCGGGTTGGAAGCAAATTCCCAACACGAGTTATGACGTTCCTTTCTTGACACAGTGGCGCGGGCCAAGGATGGCGTCCCTGTTATTATTCCGGGTACCAGAAAGCAGGAGGGCGCATGTCCGCAGAAAAGGTTCATGGTGGCAGTAGCTTTCAGGGCGCAAGCGGATTCCCAGGCCGCTGAGTTGCCGGTGGAAGAAGTGAAGACGATAGAAGTGTCGGTGGTGATGCCTTGCTTGAACGAGGCGGAGACACTGGAGATTTGCATCCTCAAGGCACAGCGGGCGTTGCGGGAAGCGAATATTGCGGGCGAAGTTGTGATTGCGGACAACGGAAGCACTGACAGTTCGGTGGAGATTGCGCAACGGCTGGGCGCGAAGGTTGTAAATGTGCGGGCCAAGGGATACGGCAATGCGTTGATGGGTGGGATTGCGGTCGCGCGCGGCGAGTATGTTGTTATGGGAGATGCAGACGACAGTTACGATTTTGGCCACGTCCCCCGCTTCGTCGAACAGTTGCGGAATGGAGCCGACGTTGTGATGGGCAACCGCTTCCGTGGCGGGATTCAGAAAGATGCGATGCCTGCGCTGCATCGCTATTTTGGCAATCCTGCTCTAACAAGGCTGGGGCGGATTTTCTTTCGAAGTCCGGTAGGAGATTTCTATTGCGGTCTGCGCGGTTTTCGTAAAGAGGCTTACCGGCAGATGGCATTGCGAACGACGGGCATGGAGTTTGCCACTGAAATGGTGGTGAAGGCCACTCTACTGCAATTGCGGATCGTTGAAGTGCCGACAACGCTTTCGCCCGATGGTCGGAGCCGTCCGCCTCACCTGCGGACGTGGCGGGACGGCTGGCGTACCCTCCGTTTTTTCCTGCTTTACAGCCCGCGCTGGCTATTTCTATATCCCGGAATCGCGCTGATGCTGGTGGGAACGGCGCTGGGGCTGTGGTTGTTGCCCCGCGCAAGGACGGTCGGCGGCGTCACCTTCGACGTTCACACGCTGGTGTATGCCGCGGTCTTCGTTTTGCTGGGATTTCAGGCGATCGCCTTCGCATGTTTTACAAAGATATTTGCGATTTCGGAGGGACTGCTTCCTCCCGATGCTGCATTGGATAAACTTTTCCGTTACGTCACGCTCGAAGTCGGCTTGGCAGTAGGGACGGGACTGACGATCGTGGGATTTGGCGCGTCGTTGTACGCGATTAGTAGCTGGGGAGCGCAGCACTTTGGCATGCTGAATTATTCACGGACGATGAGGATTGTGATTCCGGCCGCGCTGTGTTTGACGTTGGGTGCGCAAACTATTTTTGCCAGCTTCTTCCTAAGTGTTCTGGGAATGCGGCGGACATAACGGAAGAGGTTAATCCCACGTAGCGCAAACACGCTCGCGAAGAATGACAGTATTTTCCCTTCTATGGAATCTGATCAGTTGGCGGAGAAGCAAGAGGCGCTGGCGGGCTCGAAGCAGACGAAACATCCGTTAAAAGAGCTGCTTTACCGGGCGCGCGATCCTGAACTGGTCGCCGATACCCTGATGCGAGCGGCCGCGCAGAGCTGGCATCTGATCTCCCCGTCTGAGTTTTCAAAGTTATATCGGCGCGTTTGCGGACATACGATGTGCAGCGTGGCACGCCTGCATGGGCTGCATGACGAGGTGAAGTACGTCGTCGCAAACCGTCTCGCCGGAGATGTGGTTGAATGCGGATGCGCGCGTGGGGGCAGCGCAGCGCTACTGGCGTTGAGCCTGAGGCAACTTGGTGAGCATCGCAAGCTTTGGCTCTTTGACACGTTTGAGGGGCTGCCCGCTCCAACCGCGGAGGATCCGGACCACGAAATCGCTGAACTCTTCACCGGAAGTTGCCTGGGGCAGTTGGATGACGTGCGGGAACTGTTTCGGGATCAAGGGGTCGCGGACGGCGTAGAGTTCGTGAAGGGTTTGTTTCAGGATACGATTCCGCACTGTCCCATCGAGCGCATTGCCCTGCTTCACATTGACGGGGACTGGTATGAAAGTGTGAAAGTGTGTCTGGACGCCTTGTACGACAAGGTTGTTCCCGGAGGCATCATTCAGTTTGACGACTATGGATACTGGAAAGGCGCGCGCAAGGCTGTCGATGAATTCCTTGCGAAGCGGAAGATCGACGCGCCTCTCAAGAGACTGGACTATTCAGGACGGGCTCTGTGGAAACCTCTCTCTTGATCCAGCAATCGGGACAGTCTGCAAGCGGATTCATTTGGCAACAGGGCCACATTTCGTTAAGCGGGCTATGAAGTGGAGTTTTGCTCCGAAGATCCAATTGGCCGCGAACAGATAGAGCCCGAGATCGGTGATGATCTGGTCGGCGTGAAGGCCGATTTCCTGCCAGGCGTCGCGCCACTGGCTCTTAGTCCAGTAGTTGTAGGGGAGCGCGACGCCAAATCGTGCATTGCCAACCCAATCCATAAAGCGCAGCCGCGCACCGGCGGCCACTCCGTCGCGATTGTGATCCTTCAGAAGCACGCTGTGCGCCGCGACGCGTCGCGCCTCATGTAACAGAGTCGTGGGATCGGGAGTGTGGTGCAAAACATCGCAGAAAAGCACTACATCGAAGGACTCATCCGCGAATGGGATGCGTGATCCATCGAATATCTCAACCGGGATGTGAGTGTGTGCGCGCGGCAGCACATCGATGCCGGTGACAGTGAGATCCGGGCGCCGGGATTGCAGCCCGGCCGAGATGAGACCATCGCCGCAACCGACGTCGAGCACGCGGGCGGCGGACGGCACAAGCTTGGCGAACCATTCCGCAAGGGTTTCCACTCTTCTGTTGAAAACCAGCTTCTCGTGCAAAACTCCGATCGCACTCATCGCGTATGCAGTGTACAACGGGGCGCGGGTGAGCAGAATCTCCGAGGAAACTCTAATCATGACCTACGATCAGGGGGACGAAGCGAACTGGGTCGCGGAGCGAGATTACGGGCTGGCCGTTGTGCATGCGAATGAATTGCAGTTGCTGGGAATCAGAGGAGCCGACGGGAATAATCATGCGTCCACCTTCGCGTAGTTGAGAAAGCAGTGCGGAGGGAACGTCGAGCGCGGCAGCGGAGATGAGAATTGCGTCGAAGGGAGCGTGGGCGGGAAGACCGAGTGTGCCGTCGCCCGTGAAGACGTGGACATTGGCATAGCTGAGCTTGGAAAGGACGGTGCGCGCTTTGGAGGCGAGGGCGGCGTGCCGTTCGATGGAGAACACCTGTGCGGCCAGTTCTGCCAGGAGGGCGGTAACGTACCCGGAGCCGGTGCCGATTTCGAGAACGGTGTCGGTCGGGGAGAGTTGGAGCGACTCCAGCATGACCGCGACCACGTAGGGCTGGGAGATAGTCTGATCGTCGCCGATGGGCAAAGGATGATCCTCATAGGCCTGTTCACGCAGTTCTTCAGGGACAAATTCGTGGCGTGGAACGCGCAGCATGGCATCGAGGACGCGGGCATCGGCGATGCCACGGGCTCGGAGTTGTGAGTCCACCATAAGTTGGCGGGCTGTGCTGGGGTCAGTCATGTTTCTGGCTTCCGGCCAGCGCTGCTCCGGTTCATTTCTTCCGGCGGCGAAGACGAACATCGAAGCTGACGACACCGTTCTGGTCGCGGGTACCGACGACTGAAAGGTTGCGATTGAAATAGTACTCGCCCTGGATGATTTGCTGCGAACTCTGCGACACGTTGGTCGAATAGGTGAGAGAGATGTTATTGGCGAATTCCTGTTCGATGGTGATTTGGGGGCCGTTGCTGATGGGATTGTTTTCTGTGGTGAGCCCCTGAGGATCGATTTTGATATTGCTGGCGCCGAACAGCCGTTGGAATCGGTTGCTAACCGTGGTATTCAGCGCCTCATTGAGAATAAGGGCAGTGGCTTGATCGGTAAAGACCGTTTGCCCAGACTGCGCCTGCAGTTGCGCGGATTCATCGCCAGTGCGACCGAGAGCGAGCAGGGCGATGATGTCGGATTTTGGCAGCGGAGGTTCAGAACGGTAGTTGATATTCAATCCCCGGTCGGGCGCGCCGGTGACCGTAATATTGAGGTCGTAGTTGCGGACGTGAGTGGAGGCCTGAAGATTGAGTTGGGGTTCAATGGAAACCGGATTGGAGAAATTGATATCTCCGCGATCGAGAGTGTACCTCGTGCCATGAAAGGTCGCCTGACCTTCGATGATGTCGACGCGGCCGAGAACAGCGGGCCGAGCGACCGAGCCGCGAAGATGGAGATCGGCGTCACCGGAGAGCCGCGCGATAGCGGTACGCATCTGAAGTTCCGGAGCGGTCCGGACGTGGATATCAAGTTTGATGTTATAGAGCGGAGAGTTGGCAACGGTGAGAGGTGCGCCTTGCCGGCCACGCTCCAGATAGGAACTGAAATCAAAGCCCGGAGTGACCGCAATTTTGTTTACTGCGATGTCGCCGGAAACTGTGGAAGCTGAGCGCGTACCCACCCAGTGCAATTCGGCGTCTGCGGTAGAACTAACGCCGGGCGGATAACGGAGGCGAACGTCTTTGCCAGAGGCAGTTACATTGAAATTAAGCTGCCGGTTGAAATAGGTGGCGTCGCCCTGGAAAGCGAGAGTGCCACCGCCAGTGTGCGCGGTGAGCGTCTCGATATGCACCCTATCACGAGTAAAGACGATAGAACCGTTTAGTTCGCTAAGACCGCTAGGCAGCGTGGCATAAGACAATGATCCGTTGGAAAATTGAACACGGCCCTGTGGAAGCGGATCAGCGAGGCTTCCGCCGACCGTCATTTTCATAATGACGAGGCCGGAAGAAGTAATTCCAGGGTCGAAACCGGAAAGGAGCTTGAGATCGACGAGGCCATCGGCGCTGAGATCGAGGGCCCGAGCTCCGGAGAGCTGCGCCGAGCCGTGAGCGGTAAGGTCGGTTCCCTCCCCCAGCAGATGGAGTTGCTGGATGTTGATGGACTGATTCGCCAGCAGGAATCGGACGGGATCCTGGTTATGGAGTTTCACAGTTTCCACGTCGAGGGATACACCCGAGAGTTCGCCATTCAAAGTCCAGCGCGAGGCATGGAAGAGTGGCCCGTGCAGATCGAGAGAGCCGGCAACAGAGGAGTGGCCGGTGAGTTCAGCAGCAAAATAGGCGCGCCAGATGGAATCAAGATCGAGCTGATCCATGCGGAAATTCAAGTCGGCTGGATACCCGTCGCGCAATTTGACATTCCCGCTGACCAGTAACGAGCCGCGTTTCAGGTGCGAGTCGCCGGTGAGTTGAAGATCGCCACCCCGCGTGATGGCGTGCAAATCGAGATCCCCGGCAGGTTCGTGATCGAGTGTGAGATCGCGAATATGGACTTCCGCGTTGATCGCGGGTGCATCCGCCCTGCCTGAGCCTTTAAGAGTGAGGTCGGCGCGTCCTTCGATGGCCACACGATTGGAATGTATTTGGCGAATTTTTGCAAGATCGAGGTTATTTCCTGTCAGGTCCAGACGAAAGCCGCGCGTCATGGGATTGTAGGCGGCGCTGCCGGCGATGATGGAATCGTCGTGATTGAGATGGATATTATCGAGTGCCAACTCACCGTGATCGAAATGGAAGTTGGAATCGAACTGTTGGATGGGCTCGCCGTAGGCGGAGGAGTTGTGGAGCTGGATTTTACCATCGCCGTGAGCATCGGACCCAGTACCGGCAGCTTGCAGGGATAGATCGGCTGTACCAGTGATGGGATAGTTGTATCCGGCGAGCGCTTGCACGGCAGCGAGGTCGCTGTTGCGGAGGTTGGCGCGGATCGTGAATTGACTGTCGGCGGTGAAATGACCGTGTTCAAGCGTGGAAGAAGCATCGAAATCGGCGGACGTGTTGTCGCGACGCAGAGTGGCATTGCGCAGAGCGATGGCCTGGAAGGAAAGCTGGAGGGCGGTAGAGAGAGAATCCCAATGGGTGTGGAGCGGGGGCGTATTGACGGTGGAGGGAATATTGATATCGAAGTCGTCGACCGACAGACTGCCGGCAAGTTGAGGAGATAAGACTGCACCGGTGAGGTTGCCGTTGAAAGTGGCGCGTCCGTTGAGCACAACCGGAAACAGAGCGGGGCCGCGTATGAGTGCGACAAAAGGAAGCCAGTCGATGAGACTGGACGTGGAAACGGAGAGGCGGAGCGAGGAACTGGGAGACAAGGTTCCAGAGGCTTGGACGCGGCTGGTGGGCGTGGTCAGGTTGAATTGAGGGAGATCGAGGGTCTCGGTGGCGGCATAATACATTCCGGCGGCGTGGCCCGTGAGCGTTAGTCGCCCGGGGTTCGAGGGCGGAGAGGCATCGAGGGAGAACTGGACTTCAGCATCGCGGCGAGTTCCCTTCCAACGAGTCTCAATGGTGCCCGAAGTTAGTGAGGCAAGATGGAAATCAGGAAGCGGGTGAGCGGGGACGTTGAGGGCGCTGGCAAGATCTTCGGCCGAGAGGTCATGCAGGCGCAAAAGGATGAGTGCGCTCTGAAGGGCGTGCGGCTTGGGCTTGGCAATCTGCTGGCGAGACTTGTTGGGTGGTGCGGCGGCCGAAATAGTAGCCGTCTCAAGGGTTTTTCGCGCCGTGGGAGAAAGGTGCTGTTCCGGTGCGAGCCATTGATTCAGTTCGGCTTCACCGGTGAACGTTCCAGCGAAAATCTTACCTTGCAGTTTAGAAAGTCTAAGTTGCTGATCGGTGATCGAGTAGCCGGTGGTGAGAGCCGCCTTGGAGAAGGAAATTTGATTGTCCTGCCAGTTAAGATCGCGAAGAGTAAGCAAACCATTGGAGGCGAACTGATCGAGCGACCACTCACCTTCTCCTTTGAGATCTAGATCTCCGGCGCGAAGCTCACGGCGACGGGAAATGGAAGCCGCTTCAGTGAGATCGAGGTGAGCGTCGTAGGTAGCTCTAAGATGCGGATGGCGAAAGTCGGCGATGTGGCCGCTGGCGGACAGATTGGAGTGCCCGGAGTTCCATTTGAGGGACGTAACGTCGGCAGAATCGGATGCGAGATTGAATTCCGCCGAAGCCATCCACGCGAACGGCCGGCAGTCCAGCAGTTTGGTATCGACTGAGCCGACCAGCAATCGTCCGTTGTAGCGCGCGTGGAGATAAGAATAATCCATCTGGAGCCAAGTATCGCGAGCGGCGAGGTTAAGCCGTATGGTCTGGTCGTCCCAAAGCAGGCGACCATGGCGAAGATCAAAGCGATTGATGGAAAGGGCGAAGAGTTGCTCGATAGAAGTCTGCCCGGATAGATTGCTCGATCGCTTAGGAAAGTTGGTGGTGCCGTCGGGATAAAAAGCAATGTGAATGACGGGCTGATCGAGGATAAGTTCCTCAAAAGCCAGTTCCGAACGGAGCAGAGAGCTGATTTTCAAGCGGGCGACGATGCCATCGGCATGAGCGAGAGGGACATCGGTCGCGGCTTCGCGGCCGTGGACAGTAATATCCCGGACTTCGACCTGAAACCGAAATGGAATGGTATGGAAGCTACCGATCTGGGCGCGGCCCCCGGTTATCCGTTCGACCTCGGCGGTCAGGCGCCGACGGACGAGCGATTGAAACGACTCAGTGGTGGTATAGAAAAGCAAAGCCGCGATACCGAGAAACGCTGCTGCGATGAGGGCGACCAGATATTTCCACCAGCGGCGTGGTGGCTTGGGAGCGTCCGCCGTCACTGCGATTGAACTCCCGGCTCATTTGGCGAGGGCGTAACGCCTGGTATGTGAACTTGACCTTCCGAGCGTAGAGTTTGCAGCCAGGAGACGAGCATTTCGCTCACCTTTTCTTCGGTGAGGAGCTCGCGGATTTTCGCGGAGACTTCGGTCAGTGGCACTTCGTAAGCACCGGACAGCTTCAATTTTGGGACGAACTGATCGCGGTAGTAGGCTTCGATGGACTTGGTATCAATCTGCACAGCCGGGCGAAGGCGAGCATCGACCAGACGCATGACATCGATTTGCTGCCGGACGTGAGCGAAAAGTTCTTTCTCCGAAATGTGATAGCGAGCGAGTAGAGAGCGCCAGGAATCGTCGGTGACGGCTTGGGGATATTGCTTGCGCGCGTCGGCGATGCGGGCGCTTACTTCGGTATCCGTGGCGTGCCGGAATTCGGCGGACTTCATTTGCTCACGCAGTAGTTCCTGGTCAATCAGCTGATCGAGGGTGGCGCGCACATCGTCATCCGTGAAGTCAGCGACTGAGCGTCCGGTAAGGAGCGCGTCGTAGCAGAGAGCTTCGTCCAAATCGGACTGCAAGATCACGCGTCCGTTGACCGTAGCGACGATGCGGTCGACTACTTCCGCAACGGCGGAAGGAGCAGGGGCGAGAAGGGTCAACAGAAGAGTTAGCGCGACCGTAATCGTTCCCTTGATGGAAGATCTCATCAAAATGGCTGACCTATACTGAAAAAAACATTGAAGTGCTGCAGGCGTTGCGTAGTAAACGCCGTTGGCAACGGTGCCGGCGGCACCGGCACCGGCGTGAAGCCAGTGGGAAACGCCGTCGGATTCAAATTGTATCCGAAGTCGAAGCGTAAGGGACCAATGGGTGTCTTATAACGCAACCCCAGGCCGATCGCATGAGAAGTGTAGTCGTAGCCGGAGTTGTCAAAGCTGGTCACGCAATTGTTGTATGGCACTGGGGCGGTGATAGGGCTGAATTGCAGGCACTGAGAAGGGTTGGGCTGATGCCAGCGCATCAGGCCCTTCAGCATGTCGTGGCTGGCGGTGAAAACATTCCCCATATCGTGAAACAGAGCGAAGCCGAAACCTTCCCCCAGATACGGCAGGCTGATCGAAGGAAAGCGGAGTTCCTCACTGTTGACGAACAGCGCCGAGCCACCGACGGGGAAACCGGAATCGGGATCGCGGGGTCCTGCCTGATTCAACCCGAAACCGCGGTGAGAGTTGCCACCGCCGGCGAAAAAAAGTTCGGGCAGGGGGATGATCGAAATATTCTGCTGACAGGCCGTCTGCAGGTTATTAAGCGGACAGGATCCTGGCGGCAGGATTCTGGTGCCTCGATAGACTTGTTCCAGGCCAAGAGTGGTGGATCGAGCAAACACGAACTTATGATTGGGCCGGCCGAACGCATAATAAGTGGAGTCCTGAGCCAGGGCGCGGGCATAGTCCGACTGCGAGCCGACATAGCTGGACGCGGCGAAACCATCGAGGGTAAAGTATTGCCCCTTGGTGCTTTCAAGGGGATTATCGCGCCGGTCGCGGATGAAGGTGAAGCCGGGGCCGCCAACGTGGGCGGGCAGGGAAAACAAACTGAATTCGGCAGGCGAAAAGTTCGAGGCAAAGCTACTCGCTTTGACGCGACGGTAATCGAAGCGGTAGGTAATGGAAGTGGAGTGATTGGCTTGCAGTTTTCCAATTTGCTGGCGAAGATCGATTTTTCCCTCGAGGCGTTGCGATGTGAAGGTGGAGACGTTAAGACTGTTATCGTAGAAGATCGTGTAGACGAGCTTCAATCGGTCATTGTTGAAGATCTTGGGGACTTCATAACTGATTAGGCCGCGCTGCTGCAAGGTTCCGACGTGGGACTGGAAGGTTAGAGTCTGGTCGCGGCCAGCGACATTGAGGCGGGTCACATCGAATCCCACGCGGGGGCTTACGCCTGTGGAACCGTCGGGCGAGTTGGTACCGGACGGTAGGCCGGTTTCGAATTCCAAACCTAGGCCATAAGTGAAAGTGTAGCGTCTGGCCTCCTGTACCTGAACGAGGACATTTTTCTGAGGGTCGGAGCCTTCGGGATTCTGTACGGCTGTATCGACCTGGCTGAAGACGCCCAGATCATAAAGCTTCGTCTGAGTGTCCAGCAGATCCTGTTGACTGAGAGGCTTACCAGCGACAACCTGAACTTCGCGCTGCACGACATAGTCGCGGGTGTGTTCAAGACCACCGACCATGACGTGGTTGACGAAGAACTGTTCGCCTTCCTGGATGGAGTAGGTAATATCTTGGCGATCGGGCGTTCCAGGAGTCGTGTCCGTAATGATATTCAGGACAGCATTGGAGAAGCCGTGATTGAAGTAGTAGTTGAGGATGGAGTCGCGATCACTGGCTAGACTTTGCTCGGAATATGGCTGGCCCGCGGCGGTATTGAGCTCGGGAAAAGCCTTGGCCTCGACCTTCTGATTTCCCACAATCCGAAATGCGCCCACGAGGGTCTGGGGCCCTTCTTCGATTCGAATGTGCACCGCCAGGTGATTGGGGTTACGGCGATAATCGTCGTCGACCTTGGTTTGAATTTTGGCTTCGCGGAATCCGTTCGAAACGTACAAGGCCTGGAAGCCGGCAACGTCATTCTTGAGCAAGACTTCGCTGTATCGGCCTGGGGAAAAGAATTTGCCAGCGGGCTGAATCTGCAGGCGTTGTCGGAGCAGTTGTGTCGAGAAATATTTGTTTCCTGTGATTTCAACAAGTTCGAGCTTGTGGACCGGGCCAGGATCAATACGATAGGTTATTCGGACAGTATCTGGAGTCGTTTCCTTCTGAAAATCGACAGAGGCGTCGAAGTGGCCGCGACTCTGCAGATAGTTAAGCAGGTTGCGCTTGCCTTCGTTGAGCAAGTCATCGTCGAGAGCGTTCTCCTGATAGATGGGGATTTCTTTTTTCAGCGTCCCTCGGCTGACGTGGAAGCCCTGAGCGTAAAGCACGACCACCGGGCCAGGTTCGATCAGGAAGGTATAGTCGACCACGTTGGATTCGGCACGATATTTCTGTTCGGCGATGGAGACTTGCGCCAGCACTCGCTGCTGCTTTTGAAGCTTCTTGCGGAGATGTTGAAGCGCGTTGGTGATGCGGGCGGCGGTGACGCGCTCCCCTGGGTGCAAGCGAGCAAGATCCTGTACCTGACCCTGGGAAAACGACGGATGCCCAGAGACCTTCACCTCGCCGACATGCGCAGGTTCTCTGGCATTGATGTGGAAAAGAATGTTTACCTGCTGCGTGGCGGCGTTCGAAGTGCTTTCAGCGGTGACGCGCGCACGGTAATATCCGTTTTCCTGCATCAGTTGACGGATGTTCTGCAAGGAGCGGTTGAGTTTGTCCAGTGTATGGAGCTCGCCGAACTGGAGTTTGGAGGCGTTCACAATCTGGTTATAACTGGGATGGCCGGGAGCACCTTCCACGTCGATGGCGCCAACGAAGAAATTCAACGAAGTGGTGAAAGTGAGAATGACATCGCTGCCAGAGATGGTCACTTCAGCCTGAATGTCGGCAAAGCGGCCGGTGGAGAAAAGCACGCGAATGCTATCCCGAACCTGATCCCGATCAAGGGGCTGGCCCGCTTTCTGAGGAAGCATCTGGAGCAAGTGGTCCGCGTCAGGGACCCCAGGGAGTTCGACTAATTTGACGGGGCGTCCAACGTAAGAAGACATGGCGGCGAGAGATGAAGATGGCCGGGATTGCGGCTGCTGCGCGGTAGGCAACGTAACGACCGATCCGGCACGCGCAGCCGAACCGAGCGAAACCATGATCAAGATGACGAAGGCCGCGTACCGTTTTGGCAAATAATTTCCTTAGGCCCGTTTTCTACTTCGATGAAGCGTGAAGGGCCATCGTTGTACCGTGTACTGGTGGCTTAAGTGATCACACTTATAATAAAGGTTTTGCGGGAAGGAACTGGTGACCTCCTTGAGGCAGGGCTTAGAGAACGAGCAGGCAAACTCAAAGTTCGAGGAACGTTATTCGCGACAGATTCTATTTCGCGGAATCGGAGCCGAGGGCCAACGACGGCTGGCAGCGGGCAGGATCGCGATTGTAGGGTGCGGCGCGACGGGCTCGGCGCTGGCGCAATTGCTGGCGAGGGCGGGTGTCGGCAAGTTGCGGATTATCGATCGCGACTACGTCGAGGCTAGCAATCTGCAACGGCAGTCTCTGTTTGACGAGGCCGACGCTTCCGAGTCAACGCCTAAAGCAATTGCTGCGGCAAGAAAAATTGCGGGGTTCAATTCGGAAGTTGAGGTGGAGGCGCGGGTCGAGGATCTGGTTCCTGAAAACATTGCGGCGACACTTGAAGGAATGGATGTGGTCCTCGATGGCACGGACAATTTTGAAACCCGTTATTTGGTAAACGATTACGCCGTGAAGGCTTCCCTGCCTTGGATTTATGCCGCGGCCGTGGGCAGCTATGGGGTGACGTTGAATGTGTTGCCGGCAAACACAGCGTGCCTTGCCTGCATCTTTCCGGATACACCGCGGGGTATGGTGGAGACCTGTGAAACCTCCGGGGTTTTGAATACCGCGGTCAACGTGGTTGCGTCGATTGCGGCGACCGAGGCGTTGAAGTTGCTGGTCGGCGGTGAAGCGCTCGAGAAGCTGCGTAAGACGCTATGGTCGTTTGACGTTTGGACCAATGAACACGCTGAGATTGCTGCCGGGGAACCGCGGGTAGGCTGCCAGGCTTGCGGCGAGAGGGATTTTGTACATCTTGCCGGTGAGGGGCGTCCTCATATCACGATGTGCGGACGAAATTCGGTGCAGATTCATGAGCGGGCGAGACCGATTGATTTTGCCGAGATGCAGCGGCGGCTGGAGTCGCACGGTCAAGTGCGCCATAACGAATTTGTCTTAAAGTTCTGGCGCGAACCTTATGAGATGACGCTGTTTCCAGACGGCCGGGCGATTATCAAGGGAACGACCGACACCGGAGTTGCGCGAAGTCTGTATGCCAGATATGTGGGGAGCTGACATGCTCCGCAACCAGCTCCACGGCAAGACGGCGATCATTACCGGCGGCGCGGGCGGTATCGGTGGCGCGACGGCTCTGCTGTTTGCCCGCGAGGGTGCGGCCGTGGCCATAGTCGACCTGAACCAGGCCGCCGGAGTAGAAATTGCCGGCGAAATTTCCGCAGCCGGGGGGCGTGCAATTTTTGAACATGCGGATTTAACCCGCTCAGACCATTGCCAGCGCGTGGTCGACCGCGCCGTGAAAGAATTCGGTGGGGTTCACGTTCTGTTTAACAATGCGGGCATCATCCGGCGAGCCTCTGTACTTGACGTCACCGAAGACGAGTGGGACGAGGTGATGGCGATCAACGTAAAATCCGTTTTCCTTATGTCCAGAGTGGTGATTCCAGTGATGGCGAAGGCGGGCGGAGGGTCGATCGTCAATACGGCATCGGGCTGGGGATTGGCGGGCGGGGCGCGGGCCGCCGCTTACTGTGCTTCGAAGGGCGCGGTGGTGCTGCTGACCAAAGCCATGGCCATCGATCATGGTGGACAGAGGATTCGGGTGAACTGCATATGCCCGGGTGACACGGATACTGCGATGCTACGCAGCGAGGCCGGTCAGTTAGGGGAAGCAGAAGATCGATTTCTTTCCGACGCTGCGAAGCGTCCGCTGGGGCGCGTGGGCACGCCGGAAGAAATCGCGCAGGCAGCTCTCTATTTGGCGAGTGATGCGTCTTCGTTTGTAACCGGAACCGCGCTGGTTGTGGATGGCGGCGGTCTGGCGGGGTCAGGGTAAAACAAATTCGATCCACATGACGCAGACAAGAAGCCGGACACGATCCGCAGAATGGTTTGAACGTGCACAGCAATCGCTGGTCGAGGGTGTGAATTCACCTTCGCGCGGGGCCGCGGTGTACACATCTGGACCCATCCTGCTGGAACGCGGCCAAGGATCGCGCGTCTGGGATATAGACGGCAATGAATATATCGATTTCATGATGTCGTTTGGCGCGCTGATCCATGGCCATGCTCATCCCACTTTAGTAAAAACGGTTTGCGGAGCGATGGCGGAAGGTTCCCACTTCGCGGCTGCCACTTCGGCGGAAATCGACGCCGCAGAACGCCTGCGTCGCATGGTGCCGTCGGCCGAGGTCGTGCGCTTTACGAACACAGGCAGCGAGGCGACCATGCTCGCCTTGCGTCTGGCCCGCGCCCATACCGGACGCCATAAGTTCTTGAAATTCGAAGGTCACTATCACGGCTGGTACGATCCCTATCTGCTGAACGCGCACAGCCATCCGCCGGAACAGTTGGGGCCGGTGAACAATCCGGCGCGGATTCCGGAGTCCGAAGGTATTCCGCCTTCTATTTTTGACGACGTGATGCTGGCGCCCTGGAATGACGTGGCTGCGCTAGAGCGCGTACTCAAGCACCACGGGCAGGAACTGGCCGCGGTGATCACCGAACCTATCATGGCCAACATGGGTTGCATTCCTCCGCGCGCGGGATATTTGCAGCGCTTGCGCGAACTCACGCAAGAATGTGGTGCGCTTCTGATTCTTGACGAGGTGGTCACGGGCTTTCGCTATGCCCCCGGGGGATGCCAGGAATATTACGGCGTCAAGCCTGACATCAGCACCTTCGGTAAGGCGCTGGGCGCGGGATTTCCGGTGGGCGCTGTGGCAGGGTCTCGTTTGATCCTTGAGCGCATGCAGTGGAGCGAAAAGATGGTTCTGCACTATGGAACCTTTAATGGACATCGCCTGGCCATGAAGGTAGTAGCGGCCAATCTGGAGATGCTCTGCGCCGAAAGCGCTTACCGCAAACTTCACGCGGTTGGCAACGCCGCTATCGCCGGCCTGCGGGAGGTATTTCAGAGGCACAAGCCGAAGGCGATCGTGCAGGGATTCGGGCCGATGTTCCAGATTTACTTCACTGACCAGGATGCAATCCATGATTACCGCGACTACTGCAAGTACGTGGATACGAAACTCTATTCCCGCTTCGTGCAGCGGCTGCTTGATCGCGGGATTTATATGACACCGTCTAACGGCCTGCACTGGATTATCTCTACGGCACACACGGAGGCCGACGTTGAAACACTGCTGAACGCGGCCGATGAGGCCTGCTTGGACCTCGCATGAACGCGCTTGTCTTTCTTGGGGGCGGACGAATCACCAGCGCGCTGGTGGCCGGATTGCGGCTGGCGAGTTATAGAAAGCCCATCGTGGTCCATGACCGGAATTCTGGAAAGTTGAAAACGCTGAAGCGGCAATACGGAGTCGCCGTTGAATCGGATCTCCGTCGTGGCGTGGATTCGGCGCGCTTGCTGATTATCGCGGTACGGCCAGATTCTGTCTGTGAACTGCTAAAGGAAATAGCCAAGCACCCAATCCGTCGACCGTTGACAGGGGTGAGTCTGGCCGCGGGTTTCCCGCTCTCAAACCTTCGGGCGAATTTGGGGTCGCCGGTCCGGTGGGCACGGGCTATGCCGAGCCCGGTTTGTCGCACCGGCCAGGGGCTGACGGCGCTCACCTTTGACCGAGGCTTCCCCGGCGACGCGCGCGCCGAAGTGCGCACTTTGTTTGCCTTGGTCGGTAAGGTACTGGAAATTCCTGAGAAACAGTTCGATGCCTTCACCGTCACATTTTCAAGCAGTCATGGGTATCACGCACTAGCGACCCTGGTGGACGCAGCTGAGAATCTAGGTCTAGACCCCAAGAGCGCGCGATTAGCTGCTGCTCACGCTCTGGCCGATGGGATTGCGGCGTGGCGGGAAGGTACGTCGTCGTTAGAGGAATTATTACAAGAGGCGGCTACGCCCGGGGGGACTGCGGCTGCGGTCATGAATGCGATTAATGACTCTGGCTATCGGCAAACAATCGCGCGAGGGTTGCGCGCGGGAGTGAAGCAGGCTGGTAGGAACGCGAAGCTTGAAGGGCGCGACTTCAGGCCGCGCCCTTCAAAAACCTGATCGGTCAGGGAGCTCTTAGGCGGCTTTCTTTTTCTTTGGAACTTTGGCGCCTTTTTTGCGAGCTTCGGAGAGGCCGATGGCGATGGCCTGCTTGCGGCTCTTCACGGTGCCCCCCTTCCCCCCTCGACCGGATTTCAGGGTGCCCTTTTTCTCCCGGTGCATGGCACTCTTCACGCTCTTGCTCGCGGCTTGCCCGTACTTGCGCCCGCCCGATTTTCGCGAGCCCCTCTTCTTTGCTGCCATGAAGTTTCTCCTCTTGCAATTTAGACATGAGATTGCGACACAAGGTTGTCGGGAATCCGGCGCTGACCTGAGGGACCTTCTCGACTCAAGAAATGAACGGCAACGCACCAG